>Ga0209415_10003317_pt1 | contig 29938 bp, 23 predicted proteins | sample PeaSoiSIISIP2007_FD_187696 | JGI IMG/M metagenome (GOLD analysis project Ga0209415, IMG submission 187696) | Peat soil microbial communities from Weissenstadt, Germany - SII-SIP-2007 (SPAdes) (version 2) | ecosystem: Environmental > Terrestrial > Soil > Wetlands > Peat | place: Germany...
AGACCCCAATGGGTTACCAGGCACCGTCGAATCAAGGCGGTACCTAACGCGGCGCGGAGCCGGGGCAACCCGACCCTCATAGCGTGTGGTGCTAAAACTCGACGTTGAGGGACTGCCGGGGCCGCGAGGTTCGGGCCGTTCGTCAACCGTCGGATGCGAGGAGTAACCGGCGGTTTTTTGTTGCGCGCACGGGCGTGAAAGGATAGAAAAGATGATCGTTCGCTCTGCCGTGACGACGCTCGCGTTCATCACCGCCGCTGTTTGCGTGGCGGTGCCGGCTAGGGCGCAAATCTTTCCGCCGCCCACGCCGTTGCCTGTGCCGGCCGCATCACCGGGTGCCACGCCCGCGCCGGCGCCGCGCCCCGGAACCGTGACCGTCGCCGCCGACGCCCACATCACGTTCATCTCGCAGAACACGAGCGGCTTCGGTACGCTCGGTCTGCCGGAGGCGCCGGCTTTTATCGCCGGTACGTCACCGGCGGCGCCGCTCACGCCGTACGACACCTTTTCGAGTGCGCCGATGACACCGGGAAATGCCGGTGAGTCCGCCCTGTATCTCACTCCGACGTACCATGGAAGTTTCGTCGACGTCAGTGCGACGTTCGGTCTCGGTTACGTCGCAGGCAGTACGACCAATGCGGCGTACTGGAGCGAGTCGCTCATTCCGCCGCTCAATCCGCACTTGGGCTCGCAAGCGCTCGGCTACGGCATCGCCTTTCCGGCGCGACCGGGGCAAGACGACGGAACCGCGTTCGTTGCGTCGGTACTGAGCGGATCGATCGCGAGCACGGACGGCAAGCTGCGCTTGCGCGGCGGCTGGTTCGATCTCGCGCAGAGCGATAGCTTCGTCTTCGCGCAGCCGGCATACCAAAGCGCGGTCCCCTCGCTGGCGGTCTTGCCGGCGGAGTCGCTCGGCAACGGTCCGCCGACCGCGGATTGGTGGCCGCTCGCCGGCGGCGTGTATCCGCTGCACGGCGTCGACCTCGCCGGTACGCGCGGATCGGCTACGGTGGAACTAACCGACGCGGCGCTGCCGTCGCTGCCGGGATCGAGCGCGCGTTTGACGCAAGGCTCGCTGGTCGTCGATCACGGCGAGGGAACGCGCTTCTCGGTCGACGTCTCGCACGTGACGACCGGCGGCATCCTCGTCCCGACGACGATTTTGTTCGCCTCGGGCACACCCGTCCTTGCCTCGCAAGGTTTGCTCCCGTTCGGCACGATCGGCGGTCAGCGCGAGACCATCTACGGCCTGCGTGCGGCATTCCACGTATTTCACCTCGCCGATGCCGTGCTCGAATACGGGCACTCGGTCTACGATGCGAACGGCGTGGCGATGCCGGGCACGGGAGAACCTGGAAACTATTACCACGCCGGCGTAACGAAAACCGTCCGCCGTTCGACCGCCTCGTTCGACCTCTATAAAAACGAACCGTATTATGCGACCGCGATCTTGCCCTATGGCGCGCCGGAGAACGTCTGGTCGGTGGCGTGGTCGTGGCCCGGACAGTGGCTGAAGTCCAACTACCAGCTCATCAACAACTATCCGGTCAACGTCGATCGTCAAGGGTACCGCATCAAGTACCAACTCAGCGCCGGACCGCTCGAACTCCGCGCATCGTATGCGAACTTCGGCCAGATCGACCCCATCACGATTGCGAACGCCCGGCAGACCGGGTTCGTCGACGGCTTTTTTCTACCGCAAGCGGACGATGCAGCCACGCTCGGCCGGCAGAACCAGTACGGCCTGTGGGCGACGTGGCACGCCGGCGTCGCCGATTTCACCATCGACTGGGTCGAGGATGCGATCCGGCGCAACGCCGATCTCGGCCATCCGCTGGACTTCGTCTCGTACGTCACGCCGGAATACACCCTGTACGCGTCGCGAAATCTGACGCCGTTCGCGCTGGTGTCGCTCGGCTACGCGCAGTACTTCATGCAAGGCGAGTTCAGCAATCTCGTCCAGAACGTGAATTTCGGCCAGCGTCAGACGTTCGCGGGTGCGGAACTGCGCGAATCGCCGCGCACTTCGACGCTGATCTCGTTGCGACGTTCCGCGTTTGCCGGTTACGCGACGGCTGCCGGGATACCGCCGCCCGACTTCACCGGCACGCTCCTCATCGTCGAACAGCGAATCAAACTCTAGCCGCGCGGGAACTGGCAGCGTCATGCCGGCCTTGCGCATCGTCGTAGCCGAAGACGACGCCGCGATTCGCGAGCTGCTCGTCCACCATCTCACCCGCGAGGGCTTTCGCTGCACCGAAACGGTGGACGGACCCTCGACGTTGCGCGCCGTCCGCGCGGGCACGGACCTGGTCGTGCTCGACGTCGGCTTGCCGGTCGTCGACGGCTTCGACATCGTTCGCACGCTGCGCCGGGAGGGACGTTCGCTGCCGGTTGTCATGGTCACCGCGCGCAGCGACGAGGTCGATCGCGTGATCGGACTCGAGCTCGGCGCCGACGACTACGTGACCAAGCCGTTCTCGCCACGCGAGCTCATCGCCCGGGTGCGCGCCCTCGCGCGCCGCGGCGGGATCGCCGCCGATGCCGCGCCTCTTCTCTTGCGCTTCGACCGCCTCGAAGTCGACGAGGCGGCCCGGGAAGTTCGCGTGGACGGCCGCGACCTGGCGCTCAAGCCACGAGAATTCGCACTGCTGCTGCAACTTGCGAGCAACCCCGGCGTGGCGTTTTCGCGGGCCGCGCTGCTGCAAGCGGTATGGGGCTTCGACTTCGACGGTGACGAGCGGACGGTCGACGTCCACGTGCGGCGGTTACGGGCGAAGCTCGAAGACGAGGCCGAACTCCCGCGCCTGGTCCAGACGATCCATGGCTTCGGCTACAAGTTTGCGCGTAGCTGAGGTCGATGCGTGCTTGACCGCGCTGCGCAGCGACGGCATTCCGCTGCTCGTCTTCCGTTTGCCGGCGCTCGAGCGGACGGCATGGCGGAACGGCTTGCGCGCTGCGCGTTCGATCGAGCGCCGCGCGAGCGACGCCTTTGGCGCTGCCGCGGCGCGGATCTTGCGCTCCGAAGACTTGATCGCGCACGATCGCGGGGCCGACGCGTTCGTTGCTGCGCTGATCGCGCCGACGCGCGACGGTCACCGCTGGCCGGCGCCGGTCGACATCCGCAGCGCGCTGGCCCGCATCGCGGCGACGATCGAGGGCCTGACGGCGCTGGACGTGGATGCCGGCTGGACCCGCTACGACGTGCACAGCGCGCGCGGCATCGAGGCCGCCATCGCACGGGCATTGGTGCGAGGTGCTCAGGAGCGCGAGCGCTACGCATTCTTCTCGGCGCTCGGTCACGAACTGCGCACGCCGCTGGCCTCGATTCGCGGTTATCTCGAAACGCTGCTGACCGACGATGACCCGGCTAAGCGCCGGCATTTCACCCGCATCGCGTACGCTGAATCGTTGCGCCTGGGGCGCCTGCTCGAAGGAATGTTCGAGATCTCGCTGCTCGATCTCTCAGCGACCTTCCCCTTGCCGGCGCACGGCGCGCTGGACGTTGCGCTCGCCGGAGCAGCCGATGCGAGCGCCGCGCTGGCGGCGCAGCACGCCATCGAGGTTCGCATCGGCGCGACTGGGCCGGCGCCGGTGGCGATCGACGCTGACCGGCTGATGCTGGTGCTGATCAACCTGATCGGAAACGCCGTCAAGCACGGCCGCCGCGGCGGGCGCGTCGAGGTCACCGCGGACCTCGCCTCGCCGCGCACGGTCACGATCGCGGTCGACGACGACGGGCCCGGCATTCCGCCGCACGAACGCGAGCGCGTTTTCGCGTTGGGGGCGCGCGGTTCCACGCCGGCCGGCGGATCGGGCATCGGCCTCGCGCTCGTACGGATGATCGTCGAACGGGCCGGCGGCCGGGTCGACATCGGGGAAAGCCCGCTGGGCGGAGCGCGCTTCGCGGTAACGATCCCGCGCCCCGCGCCGCTTGCCCCCTGAGCCTGTCCTGAGCTTCGTCGAAGGGCGCAACGGCAAGCCCCGTTCGAGCGTTATGTCCGCTATGGGCACGGACTTTCGCAGCGGCCGTAATTTTCCACGCCGCGGGCGTGACGAGATCGGCGGTTTCTCATGGCTGGCGCGCGTTTTCGATAAGGCGCGCGCAGCGCAGAACGGCACGATCCACGACTACATCTACCCCTGTCCGATGGATCGTGGCGTGTTCGATCGCTGGGGCATCACCGCGCGGATGTTCGACGCCGCGCTCGACTCGTGCGATAGCGATGAAGCGATCCTAGCCTGGGTCCGCGCTCGGGTGACCGACCAGCACCGGGACGAGGCCAATCGCTGGCTGCTCGAAGAGCGGGCGGCAAATCTCGACCGGCTGGACGCGGAAGAGGGCTTCGTCGCCGCCTAAGGTCGTCGTCGCTCCGGACAAGTTCAAGGGCAGCGTCACCGCCCGTCAGGCGGCCGACGCGATCGTGCTCGGGCTGCACGATGCGTGGGGCGACGGATTCGTCGCGACGGTCGTTCCGATGGCCGACGGCGGGGATGGCACGGTGGCGGTGTTTCTCGAGGGCGGCGCGACCCCGCACAGCGTCCGCACCGTCGATGCCCTCGGCGCGCCGGTCGACGCGACCTATGCGCGGTCCGGTGCAACGGCGATCATCGAGACCGCCGCCGCTTCGGGCCTCGCGCTGCTGGGCGAGCGGCGCGCGCCGCGTTTAGCGACGACCTTCGGCACCGGAATCGTGATCGCCGACGCGCTGGCGCACAGTGCGACGCAGGTCGTGCTCGCAATCGGCGGTTCGGCCACCACCGACGGTGGCGCCGGCGCCTTGGCAGCGCTCGGCGTGCGCTTTCTCGACGCTGCGGGCAGCGCGTTGGAGCCGACACCGGCGGCGCTGGCGCGACTCGCCGCGATCGATCCTTCGGGCCTCGACCCGCGGCTGGCGGCTGCGGCGATCGAGATCGCGTGCGACGTCGAGGGCCCGCTGCTCGGCCCAGCCGGGGCTGCCGCCGTCTACGGACCGCAGAAGGGTGCCGGGCCCGGCGACGTCGCGTTTCTCGAAGGCGTCCTCGCGCGTTTCGCCGATGTGGCGACCGCGACGACCGGACGTGACCTGCGCGCGCTGCCCGGAGCCGGCGCGGCGGGTGGGCTCGGTTGGGGCTTCGCCACCTTCACCAGCGCGCGGCTCGTGCGCGGCTTCGACGTGGTCGCAAACCTCGTCGGGCTCGCCGGCGCGCTGCGCGGGGCGACGCTGTGCATTACCGGCGAAGGCCGCATCGACCGCCAGTCGCTCGAGGGCAAGGTCGTTGCCGGCGTCGCGGCGCTGGCCGCCGCCGCGGGGGTCGAGGTGGTGGCGATCGGGGGCAGCATCGATCCGGTCGTCGAGCCAGAACTGCGCGCGCGCGGCGTGACGCCGGTCGCGTTGATCGACGATGCCTCTGATCGCGAGCGTGCGATGCGCGAGGCGCCGGCGTTTATCCGCGCGGCAGCGGCACGTTGGGCTCGGCACCGGACGGCGCCGGTTTGAACTTGACGTAGGACGCGCGCTGCGCGATCTGCGCGTCGATCACGCCGATCACGACCGCGGCCAACTTCTCCGGGTCGTGGCGGACGGTGTCGGTCTCGCTGATCACCGCAGCCCGCACCGTCTGCACGCCAAGCCGGTCGAGGCGCGTTTTGTCGACCACCACCGGCAACTGCCGTTCTTCGGCGTAGACGTCGAGCAGTTTGCGCGGGAGCTCGTCGTTGACGATCACGATGTCGCAGACGCGCGCCTTGGCGTTAGCGATCAACGCCTCGACGTGTTTGGAGGCGGTGTAGTCGACGGTTTCGCCGGGTTGGGTCATCACGTTGCAAACGTAGATCTTCACCGCATTGGACGCTTCGATCTCGCGCGCGACCCGTTGCACGAGCAGGTTCGGCATGATCGAGGTGTACAGGGAGCCCGGGCCGAGCACGATCGCATCGGCGTCGCGGATCGCCTCGATCACTTCGTCGAGCGGCTCGGCGTTCGGCGGGTCGAGGTAGACGTGATCGATCGGCGCGGACGACCGGGAGACATTGGATTCACCTTCGACCACGGTACCGTCGCTCAGTTTCGCGCAGAGCTGCGCGACGGCCAGCGTCGCCGGCAGCACGCGGCCCTTGATGTTGAGCACGCGGCTCGAAACCTTGATTGCGTCGTCGAAATTGCCGGTGATGCCGGTCATCGCCGCGAGGAAGAGGTTGCCGAACGAATGGCCCGTCAGCCCGTCGCCCTCGGTGAAGCGATAGCGGAACAGATCGGTCACCAGCGCTTCGTCGTCGGCCAGGGCGACGAGACAGTTGCGAATGTCGCCCGGCGGCAAGACGCCGAGTTCTTTTTGCAGGCGGCCCGAACTGCCGCCGTCGTCGCTGACCGTGACGACGGCGGAGAGATTCGAGGTATATTTCTTGAGCCCGCGCAGGAGCGTTGCCAGGCCCGTGCCGCCGCCGATCGTCACGATCTTGTAGCCGCGCTTGAGGCGCGTTTCGAGCAGCGCGTCGATCATGCGTTCCGTTCCATACGGGCGCACGGCGGTGACGATCGAGTTGAGCCAGCGCCAAATGCCCAGGGTCGCCAGCACCAAGCCGAGCACGAGAAAGACGTACGAGAGATCGGCCGGCGGAAAAAAGTCGCCGACCATCCAGTCGACCAGTTCGTTGATGCCGACGTGCGCGCCCTCATCGGTGAGCCAGCGCGAAGCGCCGTTGACGAACAGGACGGCGCCCAATATGGCCACGACCAGCCAGCGCTTGACGCCCAAGCCCGGCATGAACCAGCGCACGAAATCGATCGGCCGCTTCATCGTTGCAAATCGCGTTCTTCGATCGCCGGGGCATCCTCGCCGGTGTCGACGAGATGCCGGGCCAACCGCCGGGCGACGTAGATCGAACGATGGCGTCCGCCGGTACAGCCGATGGCAAACGTCAGCTGCGACTTGCCTTCGGCGCGCGCGCGCGGCACGACGAAATCAACGAGCGCGAAGAGCCGGTCGAGAAAGGGTTCGAGGTCGGCGGAGGTCTCGAGGTACGCCATGACTTCGGGATCGTTGCCGTTGAGCGGGCGCAGCGCGAGCTGATAGTGCGGGTTCGGGAGAAACCGCACGTCGAACGTCCAGTCGGCGTCGAGCGGCACGCCGTACTTGTAGCCGAAGGCAATGAGCGTCGTACGCGTGCGCCGTTCGCCGTTTCCGACGAACGTCGCAGCGATGCGATCCTTGAGCGTCGCTTGGGTGAAGTTGGTCGTGTCCCACAAGAAGTCGGCGCGGTCGCGCAGCCCCGCAAGGGCGGCCCTCTCCGACGCGATGGCCTCGATCAGCGTAGCGGCCGCGCCGTGGAGCGGGTGGCGCCGGCGGGTCTCGCTGTAGCGGCGCACCAGCGTCTCGTCGTCGGCGTCGAGGAAGAGCACCTCGGGCTGGAGGCCTTCGTTGAGCAACTGCTCGAGCGTCGTCGTCGCCTCGCCGAACGCGCCGCCGGAGCGAACGTCGAACGCCAGTGCGGCGGTGTCGCGATCGCTGGCGCGGACCAAGTCGATGAACGCCGGGGCGAGCACCGGGGGCACGTTGTCCAGGCAGGCAAAACCGAAATCCTCGAACGATTTCATGGCCTGGCTCTTGCCTGCACCTGAAAGCCCCGTTACGATGACGAGACGACGCATATGCATGTCTTTTCGCCCGAACGGGCCAACGCCCTCATCCCGGTCCTCACGCCGCTCGTCGAGCAGCTGTGGGAGAAGCGTCGCGAGCTGGCCATTCGGCTGCTCGAGAGCGATCCGGCGCTGCGCGCCGCGCGCAACGTGCCCGGCCGCCGGCCGGCGCGCCGGTTCACCGACCTCAAGGCCGAGGTCGTGCACCTCATCAACCGCATCGAGGCCTACGGCTGCGTCGTCAAGGACATCGATCTCGGTTTGCTCGACTTCCCCTCGATCCGCGAGGGGCGGCCGATCTATCTGTGCTGGAAGGCGGGCGAACCGCAGCTGAGCCACTGGCACGGCACCGATGAGTCGTTTATGGACCGGAAGCCGCTGGAAACATAAACAAAGAGCCGCGCATGGCGCGGCTCTTCCTACCTGTCATCCCGAGCTTGTCGAGGGACCGAGCCTGTCGAGGGACAGCCACTCAGGCCGACGCGGTTTCGGCCTTGATGAAGTCCTCGGCTAAGCCTTGCAACCGGACGTCACCGAACTCGACGGTGTAGGCGCCGGCGGCAAAGTCGGTCACTTTGCCCAACTCCGGAACCCCGGCCAACTGCGGGATCTTCGAGCGGATTTCGTCCGGCAGGCGAACCGCATCGCCGACTTCGAGCGCGGGTTGATCGAACAGCTTTTCGAGATCGTCCATCAGCACGCCGAGCGGAATGCCGTAGCCCTCGCTGACCTGCTCGATCGTCTCGGTTTCGCTGATCGCACAGTTCGAGCAGCCACCGAGATGGAAGCGTGCGAACACGCGGCGCGCGCCGGCATGCGTCTTGAACGCCTGCTCGACGGTGAGGTTCTTATCAAAATGCGCCATGATCTTCCGTTCGCTATAACGGGGTGACGACCCCGCCGGTTGCAGGCGCTGCGTCCGCAAACGCGCAAAAGGGGTACCAGGGGATTGCTCGCTCGGCCCTTTCCTGTGACGAGCTCTTTCCCGTCCCGTACAGGGGGTGCTGTATGCTGGTAGCCATCATCGACGACAACGCGACGAACCTCAAAGTGTACGTCAACGTCGTCTCGCACATCCCGGGGATCACGACGAAGACGTTTCAGTCGTCGTCTGAGGGCTTGGAGTGGTGCAAAACCACCGAACCGGATCTGCTGGTGCTCGACTACCACATGCCGACCCCCAACGGCATCGAGTTCATCCAGGAATACCGCCGCATGCGGCCGGCGGCGCTGACGCCGATCGTCATGATCACGGGCGAGCAGGACAAAGAGCTGCGGCGGCAAGCGCTCGATATCGGCGCCAGCGATTTTCTCAGCAAGCCGGCCGACCCGGTCGAGTTTCTGGCCCGCGTACGGAACCTGCTCAACGCCGTTGAGAGCCGGCGGCTGCTCGAAAAGAGGACGGCGGTCGTAGCCGACGCCTCGGCCTCAGCGCTGCATCAGGCGACGGCACACGAGGCCGAAACGATCAACTTGCTGATGCGGGCCGTCGAGTACCCGGACAACCACAGCGGCATGCACGTCGTGCGCATCGGGCAGTACGCCGCGTTGCTGGCGCGGGGCCTCGGCCGGCCGATGGAGGAGCAGCGGCACATCATGCTCGCGGCGCCCCTGCACGACATCGGGAAGTGCGCCGTTCGCGACAGCGTGCTCTTGAAGGAGGGTCCGCTGACGCCGGCCGAGTGGGAGATGGTCCACCAGCATCCGCTCGTGGGCTACAACATCCTCAAAACCTCCAACATCCCGGTGCTCAAACTCGGCGCGGAGATCGCGCTCGGTCACCACGAGCGCTGGAACGGGGAGGGCTATCCGAAGGGCCTCGCCGGTACCGCGATTCCGCTGGTTGCGCGCATCATCGCGGTCGCCGATGCGTTCGATGCGATGCTGTCCGACCGGCCCTACCGGCGCGCACTGCCCCACGAGAAGGCCTTCGAGGAGCTGCGCTTTCACGCCGGCACGCGTTACGATCCGGTCGTCACCGGCGCCGCCGAAGCGAATCGCAGCGAGATGCTGGGCATTGCCAGCACGTTCGCCGACAACACGGTTGCCGCATGACGACCTTGCCGGTCATCGACCGCGACCGGCTCGACAAGGTTTGCATGGGCAACCCCGGGATGGCGCGCGAGTTCATCGATTTGCTGATCGAGGAGGCCACGCCGATCCTCGCCGCGTTACCGGCATCGGTGGCCGCGGATGACGGCGCGGCCGTGCGCGAAGGAGCGCACGCCGTGAAAGGCATCGCGGGCAACGTCGGCGCAGCCCGGCTGCAGGCGGCGGCGCTGTTGCTCGAGCGGAGCGCGGCCGACGGTGCTGCCCGCACCGTACTGGCCGAGCAATTGGACGGCGTCGTCAGCGCCCTGGCCGAGCTACGTTCGGCACGGGACGCGCTTTCGTAGCGCGCCCGGCGTCGACCAAATGAAGACGCGTCGGATCAATTTCCAGGTCAGCATCGCACTGCTGTTCGCCGGCCTGATCCTGCCGACGCTGCTCCTGGTTCTCGCCTACAGCTACCGCGAGAACTCACGAACGCTGCTCTCGCTGTCGGACGCGGCGATCGATCGCGCCCGCGACGACGGCATCGCGCTCGTACGCCAGCTCTTCGATCCGGTTGCCGGCACGATGCGCGTCGTTGCGCGCATGGCCGCAGCTCGGCCGGAATTCTTCCGGACCGAACCGAGCCGTGACGTACTCTACTCAGCGTTGATTTCGGCGCCCCAGATCGACGCGTTCTATACGAGTTTCGAGGACGGCTACCATCGCGTCGTCACGCGGGTCGACGCCGAGCGCCGGCGCGGCAATCCGCGCTTCCCGAAGGCGGCAAACTGGCACTCGAGCTTCATCGAGGCTTTCGGTGCGGAAGCGGTGCGAAGCCGTCATCGCACGTTCTTCGATGTTTGGCCGCACGTTATCGGCGGATACACGGAGCCGACGCCGCAAGACGTTCGCACCGACCCGCAATACCGCGGTGCGAAGCGGACGCGAGCGTTCTTTATCGGCGATCCATCGATCAATCACGACACCGGCTTTCCGGTCATTCAGGTCGGCTACCCGATCGTCAACGACCACGGTTATATCGGCACCGTGTCGGCAAACATCACGTTCAGCGTGCTCTCGCAGTTCTTGGTGGCGCACCGGGCCAGCCCCAATAGCGCGACGCTCATCATCGACCACGCCGACCGCATCATCGCCCATCCCAATCCGGCGTCGGGCGTGCGGCTCGTCAACGGCCAACCGGCGCAGGCGTCGTTGAGCGATTTGACCGATCCGGCCATCGCCGCTGCGGTCCGCGAGCGGGCGGCGCAGCACGCCGATCGGCTCCAGTTCACGTTGCCGAACGGTACGGAAGACTTTGCGCTCTTCAGCGCGTTTCCGCCGAGTTTCAAGAAGCCGTGGGAAGTTCTCATCGTCGGCCCGACCGACGACTTCATCGGCAACCTCAAGCGGACCAACCAAAATCTCGAGGTCTTCATCGCGCTGTTGACACTCGTAGAGGTCGTTCTCATCATTCTCGTGGCCCGGGCGATCGCCAATCCGATCGAAGCTGCATCCGATCGAATGGATCGCATCGGCACGCTCGATTTCAGCGAAGCCCCGGCGCCGAAGTCGTTTATTCGGGAGATCTATCACCTCCAAAACGGGGTGCGGCTGATGAGCCACTCGCTGCGCTCGTTCGCGGCCTTCGTTCCGGTCGGGATCATCCGGCAGCTGATGGAGACGGGCAAGCCGCTGACGTTGAGCGGCGAGGCCCGGTTCTTATCGATCTTTTTCACCGACCTCGAGAATTTTTCGACGATCTCCGAACACCTCACGCCGGACGAACTAATCCGTCAAGTGTCGACGTACTTCGAAGTCGTCACCACCGCCGTCACCCAAGAATCGGGGACCATCGACAAATTCATCGGCGATTCGGTCATGGCGTTCTGGGGAGCGCCCGCGCCGGTCGAGGACCACGTCTTCCGCTCGTGCGTAGCCGCCGTGCGCTCCGCCTACCGGATGCAGCGCTTGAACGAACGGTGGGAACGAGAAGGCCGGCCGCGGATGCGCGTACGCATCGGCCTGCACTCCGACGAGGTCGTGGTCGGGAACATCGGATCGTCGGATCGTCTCAGTTACACGGTCATGGGCGACGGCGTCAACGTCGCGTCGCGCCTGGAAGGGGTAAACAAAACCTTCCACACCACGATCTGCATGAGCGACAAGCACTACGAAGCGGTCGCCGACCGCGTCTACGCCCGGCCGATCCAGCACGTCACGGTGAAAGGGCGCGAAGGCCGGTTCATGGCCTACGAGTTGATCGGAATCCGCAATACGACCGATCCCGAACTCATCGGCGACGAGCGCGCCGAGAAGTTGTGCGCGATGACCGTCGCGGCAATGGAGCTCTTGATCGCCGAAGAACCGGTCGAAGCCCACGAGAAATACGGCGAAATTCTGATGGCGTTTCCGGACGACCCGGTCGGCAAGCACATGTACGAAACGTACGGGGTTTTCTAGATGCGTTTCATAACCAATCTCAAGATCCGCACCGCGCTTTTGCTGATGCTGTTGCCGCTGGTCGTGATCGTGATCTTGCGAACGATCTTTGCATCCTACGAAATCGACAATCTCGATCGCTCCTACCGGAGTATCATTCAAGCTCATACCTTGACGCTGGAGAACTTGCGCGACGCCCGCTTCGAAACGACCTTCTTCGAACAGATGCTCTACAAAGAAATCTCTGAGCGGAGCACCGAGAACAAGCGGTTGATCGAAGGCGATTTGGACGGGAGTTACCAGCGTTACAAGCAGTTGGTCGCGTTGGCCGCTCAAACCGATCCCGAGCTAGCGGGGAAAATCGGCGCGGCTGCGGCGGTCTTCGACGATGCCGTTGCCGAGTCACGGAACGTCGAAGCCGCTACCGTTGCCCACAACGACGCGCGCGCCATGGACATCATGAACGACGACCTCGAGGGCAAGCTGCAGCTGGCGCGCGTGGACATCACCGATGTGGTGGGCTCGCTCGAGGGCTCGCTCGATGCCAAGACGCTGGATCTTGCGCGCGGGACCGGTCAGGCCGTCATCGCAAATTGGGTGGTCATGGGCGTCGGGCTTATCGCGTCGCTCGTGCTGCTGATCCTCATCGCGCGGCAGTCGCTCGTCGAGCCGATGCTCTCGCTTCGGCGAAGCGTCCTCGACATGGCTGGGGGCTCACTCGAGGAATCCATCCCCTATCAGGACGGTACGAATGAAATCGGAGACATCAGCCGCGCACTCGTGACGCTACAGCGCTTCGCACGCGAACAGCAAATCGAGAACTGGGTGAAGGCCGAAGCCGCTGCAATCGCCGCGCAGTTGCAGGTCGCTGCCGATTTCACGGAGTTTGCCCACCAGCTGTTTGCCCGGCTGTCCGAATCGGTGCCGCTGATTTACGGTGCGATGTACCTCGTCCCCCGCGGCCGCACGACGTTAGCGCGCGTCGGGGGCTTCGCCCTCGATGCATCGAGCGACCAGGTCGAAATCCCGTTCGGTCAAGGGCTCGTCGGTGAAGCGGCGTTGCAGCAGCGTCCGCTGACCGTCACCGCGACGGGGGAAAGAGACGCCGGCCTCTCCGCGGGTTCCGTCAGCGGCTATGAAGTGATCGTCCTGCCGGTCATGCGAGGCGCGGACGTGCGGGCCGTTCTCGAGATTGCTCCGGCCGCACCGGCAGCCGAACGCGAACGGGCCTTGCTCGAAGCGCTCCTGCCGGTCGTGGCGGCCAACATCGAAATCCTCGCGCGAACGAGCGAGACCCGCAAGCAGGCCGTGGAACTGAGCACCGAACGCGAGCGCCTGCAGATGGTGCTCGACACGGCGCCGGCCGGGGTCACCATTTCGGTCGACGGGATCCTGCGCTGGAGCAACGCGCGCAGCATGGAACTGCTCGATCTTCGAATCGGCGATCCGATGCAGAATTTTTATGTGAACCCTGAAGATCGCGCGGTCATACTAGCCGACCTGCAACAGCACGGATCGGTGATGTCGCGCGAGATTCAAATTTACGGTCCGAAACACGTTCCGCTGGACATCCTGATCAGCTACCTTCCATACGAGCACGAAGGGCAAACGGGCGTGCTCGCCTGGATGATCGACATCTCGGGCCGCAAGCGGCTCGAAGAGGCGCAGAAGCGCCAAGCCGAAGAGATGCGTTTCGAACGCGAGCGCCTGCAGAACGTGCTCGATACCTCTCCCGCCGGCGTTGCGATCACAACTCGCGGGACGTTGCGTTGGGCCAATGGCCGAGCCTACGAACTCTCCGACTTGCGCGTCGGGGACGACGTCCGGAGCTGGTACGTCAATGCGGAAGACCGCGATTCGGTTTTGGCGGAGCTCAAAGAAAAGGGCCAAGTGCTTTCCCGCGAGATGCAGGTTTACGGTGCGGGCGGCAACGTGATCGACATCCTGATCAGCTACCTCTCCTACGAGTGGGAAGGCGAGCCGGGGGTGCTGGTCTGGCTCGTCGACATCACCGCGCTCAAGCAGGTCGAGTCGGACTTGCTCGCCGCCAAAGAGATCGCCGAAGATGCGACCAAGATGAAATCGGACTTTCTCGCCAACATGAGCCACGAGATTCGCACGCCGATGAACGCGATCATCGGTCTGGCCTATCTTGCACTCAAGACGAATCTCGATGCGCGCCAGGAAGACTACCTGCGCAAGATCCAGCAATCGGGCCAGCACTTGCTCGGCATCATCAACGACATTCTCGATTTTTCAAAGATCGAGGCCGGCAAGATGTCGATCGAAGTGACGGACTTCGAGTTGGAGCAAGTGCTCGACAACGTCAGCAACCTGGTCTCGGAGAAAGCGTCGGAGAAAGGGCTCGAGTTGATCTTCGACGTCGACCCCAAGGTCGCAACGCGACTGACGGGCGATCCGTTGCGTTTGGGTCAGATCCTGATCAACTTCTGCAACAACTCGGTCAAGTTTACCGAGGCGGGTGAAATCGTCGTCAAGGTTCGCGTTGAAGAGGATGGTGCGACGGAGCAGCTCGTGCACTTCGCGGTCGCAGACACCGGGATCGGGCTTACGGAAGAGCAGGCGGGCCGTCTCTTCCAGGCATTTTCGCAAGCCGATGCGTCGACGACGCGCAAGTACGGCGGCACCGGCCTGGGCCTTGCAATTTCGAAGCGGTTGGCGGAGTTGATGAACGGCACAATCGGCGTTACGAGCGAGTTCGGACGGGGGAGCACGTTCTGGTTCACCGCGCGACTCGGAAAGAGCTCGGCCGTACCCCGCCGGCGGCTGCCTGATCCGGATCTGCGCGGCCGCCGCGTGCTCGTCGTCGACGACAACGCGCAGGCGCGCCACGTCCAGTCGGAAATGCTCTCGTCGATGTCGTTCGTCGTCGACCAAGCCCCGTCGGGCGGCGAAGCGGTCGAGTTGGTGCGGACGGCGGCCGCTGCAGGGAAGCCGTACGCGATCGTATTCCTCGATTGGAAGATGCCGGGGCTCGACGGCTTCGAAACGGCCAAAGCGATCCGCGCACTGCCCGCCTCAGAGCTGCCCAAATTGATCCTCGTTACCGCCTACGGCCGCGACGACGTTCTCAAGGAAGCCGAGAGCAGCGGGTTCGCCGGCATCTTGCTCAAACCGGTGCAGCCTTCGATGCTGTTCGATGCTGCAATTCGTGCGCTCGGGGCAGAAGATATGCCCGTCGACGCTCGGCCGCAACCGGCCGGCGGGCCGGAGAGCGAACTCGAGCCATTGTTCGGCGCACGGGTGTTACTGGTCGAAGACAGCAAACTCAACCAAATGGTCGCGATCGGATTGATGGAGGACGCGAAACTCGTAATCGAGGTTGCCGAAAACGGGCAGATCGCCGTTCAAATGGTGCAAGCCGGCAACTACGACCTCGTGTTGATGGACATGCAGATGCCGGTGATGGACGGCATTACCGCGACCAAGGCGATTCGCAGCGATCCGCGCTTCGCGACGTTACCGATCATCGCCATGACGGCCAATGCGATGGCGAGCGACCGGGAACGGTGCATCGAAGCCGGCATGGACGACCACGTTGCCAAACCGATCGACCCGGCCGAACTGTTTAGCGCGCTGCGGCGCTGGATCAAACGCGAAGTTCGCCTGTAAGCCGGATTCTGTCCCGCCAGGCGGTGGTCATCATCTCTCTGGGGCCGCCGTTACCGGCGACCTCGGTGCGATGGTGCTCGTTGGGCCGGGCCGGCCCCCGCGCGCGAGGCGCGGCATGCGAGCGATCTTGCTTCGGGTGGGGTTTACCGCGCGACCACGTCACCGTGGATCGCCGTGAGCTCTTACCTCACGATTTCACCGTTACCGCTTCCGCATTTCAGAGCCTGCCCTGAGCCTGCCGAAGGGGCTGTATGTTTCTGTGGCACTTTCCTTCGAGTCGCCCCGACAGGACGTTATCCTGCACCCTGCCCAGTGAAGCCCGGACTTTCCTCGACGAACCGTTTCGTCGCGATGACCCGGCGAACTTCGCGATTCGATGGTGGAGGCAAGGAGATTCGAACTCCTGACCCCTTGCATGCCATGCAAGTGCTCTACCAGCTGAGCTATGCCCCCGCGACCGAACCGCCGACCATTCGTGCCGCGCAGCCCCGGCGCCTTGCGTACGCTCGGGGGTGATGGACTTCACGATTGACGGCGGGTAGGATGGCATGGGCTCACCGGCCGCCGGAATCCGGCCACGGAGCGAGAAGGATGGGCGCGAAAGGTGGTATCGCCGTGGTTCACTACATTGCGCTCGAATTGCCGGGTCTGCGCTTGCCGAACGAAACGGCGAGCCTTCAAACTGCGATCAAATCGATGGGCGATGCCTACCAGTTTCAGAAGCATGCTTGGATCGTCGAAAGCGAACTCTCGAACACGCAAATCTCGGAACGTCTCGTTGCGGTCTTACGGCCCACCGATAAACTGCTCGTGATGCGCATCCATAAGGATTGGGTCGCGGCCAACGTACCGCAGGCGGAACTCGACTGGTTGAGCGGCCGCAACTACACCGGCGTCGGCGACCCGCCGCTGTTCCACCGCTAGCGTGCTGATGCGGCATGTGGAGACGAGGGGACTCGAACCCCTGACATCCGCGTTGCAAACGCGGCGCTCTACCAACTGAGCTACGTCCCCGCTGCGCCGGTCGCTGCTTTCTCTGAACTCCGGAGATTTTCCTTAATCACGCGTATCCTCGACGAGCAGCAGACCCTCACGAACCAGCGTCGTCATGAAGAGCCGGCGGTCGTGCGCCGAGAGTTCGGGTGCAAAATCGGCGAAGCGAACGGGCCCGGCTTGCAAGCGCTCGAGCGCGGGCAAACACGATGTGGATAAGCCGAGTGCTTTGCCGGGCAGCAGCACGTCGAGGGCGCCGGCACGGCGGCGCACCAGGAACGGCAGGTCTTCGTTCACGTGCAAAACCGAATTCTCGGTGACTTTCGCGACGTGGACGATTTGATCGAAGGCAGCGTTGGCGTCGCTGCGCGAGGCGGCGAAGAGTTCGCTGAGGGCGGCGTTTGCTGCATTGGAGACCCCAGCGGCGTCGAGCGCCGCCAAGCGCGGGGCGAACTGCGCCGCGAAGGCCGCGGCGAAGCCGGGATCGTCTTGCCAACCCACCGGCAGCGAGCGCCGCAAGGCCACGTCGGCGCCGGCCGCGACGTCGAGGGTTTCGTGAAGGAGATCGACGACGCGCAGCGGCGCCAGCGCAAACGTCACGTGCAGCGCACGCTCTCCGGCTGCTACCGCTTCGTGCGCAAAGCCGCGCGGCAAGTAGAGCGTTTCCCCCGCCGCCAGCGTGACTTCGCGGTGCGGGGTGAGCGGCGGCATGCGCGTGTCGCGATGGAGCTGCTGCGACTCGAGCGGCAACTCGATCAGCGGTTCGAAAATGCGCCACGTTTTGCTGCCCTCGATTTGAACGGTCAGCGTGTCGTGCGTATCGTGATGCGCGTCCAGCCCCTGGGCACCGGGCGGCGTGAAGTAGACGTTCGCACCGACATACGCCCCCAAGTCGCGCTGCAGGCGATTGCACGTTCGCTGGAGTCGCGCGCTCAAGAGCGCGGCGTCCTTGATGACCAGCGTGTAACCGCGCTCGAGCAAGAGCGCGACCTTGCGCGGGTCGACGTGCGCGGTGGGCGATTTGCCGGTCGACTTCCAGCGGATCGCCGGGCTCGTCACGACGTAGCCCTCGAGCGCGGCCTGCGGCGCGCCGGCCTTGACGAGCGCAAACCGATCGAGGTCGCGCGCACCGACGACGAGGGACTCCTCGATGTCGGACACGTCGTACAGGTCGGCGAAGTAACCCGCGGCCTCGCGCGGGACGTGCAGCGGCCGCCGCTCCCAATAATCGGCGAAGAATGTGTCGACGGAGATAGGCGCAAGTAAGGTGCCGAGCATGAGATTATGGTCCCTGATTGGGCACTGGTGTTCGCGATGACCTATCCGGCAGCCCCGCGAGGCGACGTCGTGGACGTCTACCACGGCCACGCCGAGCCCGATCCGTATCGCTGGCTCGAAGACGGCGATTCGGCGGCGACGCGGGCCTGGATCGAAGCCGAAGCGGAGCTGACCGAACGCTTCCTCGAGGCCATCCCCGCGCGCGCCGCGATCCGGCGGCGCTTGACCACGCTCTGGGATTACGAGCGCTTCGGCTTGCCGCGTCGCGTCGGCGATGCCTACGTGTACACGAAGAATACCGGCCTGCAAAATCAGGGCGTCGTCTACGTCGCGCCGGCGCTCGACGGTCCGGCGCGCGTGCTGATCGATCCCAACGAGCTTTCCCCCGACGGAACGATAGCGTTAGCCGGCACGTCGTATACCGACGACGGCCGCTTCATGGCGTACGCGATGTCGGCCTCGGGTTCGGATTGGATGACCTGGCGCGTCCGCGAGGTCGCGACCGGGCAGGATCTCGACGACGAGATCCGCTGGAGCAAGTTCTCGGGCGCGTCGTGGCTGCTCGACGGCAGCGGTTTCTATTACAGCCGGTACGCCGAACCATCGTCAGCGTCGCAATACAAAGACGAGAACTACAACCATAAGCTGTACTTCCACCGGATCGGTACGCCACAGTCGGCCGACACCCTGATCTACGAGCGGCCCGATCACCCTGACTGGAATCTGAACGCGAGCGTAACCGAAGACGGCGCCTGGCTGATCGTGATCGCATCGCAGGGAACGGATCCCAACAACCGCGTGTTCGTGCGCGACCTGCGCGTGCCGGGCAGCCCGATCGTCGACCTCTTGCCGGACGGTGATGCAGCGTATGATTTCGCCGGGAACGACGGCGAATCGTTCGTGTTTCGCACGACGAAGGACGCGCCGCGCGGACGCGTCGTTCGGCTGGACGTGCGCGAGGCGGTTCCGGTCGAGATCATCGGCGAGTGCCAGGACTCCCTGGAAGGGGTCGCGCTCTTCGGCCGGCAGTTGATCCTTACGTACTTGCACGACGCGCACTCGGTCGTCCGGCGCACGTCGGTCGACGGCGCGGCCTTGGGCGAGGTGGTGCTGCCGGGGCTCGGGACCGCGTCGGGATTCGGCGGCAAGCAGCGCGACGTCGAAACGTTTTACGCCTACACGAGTTACACCACGCCGGCGTCAATCTTCCGGCTCGACCTCGCGACCGGGGAATCGTCGCTCGTGTTCGCTCCAAAAGTGCCCTTCGATCCCGGCGCGTTCGAGAGCGAGCAAGTGTTCTTCGCGAGCAAGGACGGCACGCGCATCCCGATGATCCTGGCGCGCAAGATCGGCACGCCGCGCGACGGCAGCGCGCCGACGATCCTCAGCGGTTACGGCGGGTTCAACATTTCGGTCACGCCGGCGTTCTCGCCGGCGACGCTCGCGTGGCTGGAACTCGGCGGGACCTTCGCGGTCGCAAACATCCGCGGCGGCGGCGAGTACGGCGAGGCGTGGCATCTCGCCGGCACCAAGGAGCACAAACAGAACGTCTTCGACGACTTCATCGCGGCGGCCGAATATCTGATCGCGCAGCGGCACACCTCGCCGGCGAAGCTCGCCATCTACGGGGGAAGCAACGGGGGCCTGTTGGTCGGCGCCTGCATGACGCAGCGTCCGGCGCTCTTCGGTGCGGCGATCCCGGCGGTGGGCGTTCTGGACATGCTGCGGTTTCAGAAGTTCACGATCGGTTGGGCGTGGACGGCAGACTACGGCTCATCCGATGAGCCCGAGGGGTTCGAATACTTGCGTGCCTACTCGCCGCTGCACAATCTGCATCCCGGGACCGTCTACCCGGCGACCTTGATCGTCACGGCCGATCACGACGATCGGGTCTTTCCCGCGCACTCCTTCAAGTTCGCGGCGGCGCTCCAGGCCGCGCAGGGCGGGGATGCGCCGGTGCTGATTCGCATCGAGACGAAGGCCGGACACGGCGCGGGCAAGCCGACCGGCAAAATGATCGACGAAGCGACCGACCGGTTTGCCTTTCTCGTGAAGGTCCTGAACGTTCCGGTCAAGGAGACGGCGGTATGAACGGTAACGGCAACGGCGACGTGCACGACGTCGAGGTGTTCGATGACGAGTCCGAACTACGGGCGCAGGCGATCGCGCTGACGGATCGCACGCTCACGGCCATCGGCGGCCTGGATACGGAAGATCCCGCTGCGGCGGCCGAAGTGGTCGCGCGGATGTACTTGCGCATGCTACGGGTCGTCCGCGAAGAGGAATGAGCTGCTTTCGCTGATCGGCCATGTGCTTTTGCTGACCTTCGGGATGATGTGGCAAGTCGCGTGGAGCCTCATCCTCGGACTCACGCTATCGGGCCTCGTGCAAGCGCTTGTTTCGAAGGAACGGTTGCAGGCGCTGCTCGGTCGCGACGGCATTCGTGAGATCGCGATCGCCACCGGGCTCGGCGCGGCCAGTTCATCGTGCTCGTATGCCGCGGCGGCGTTGAGCAAGACGCTCTTCAAGAAGGGCGCCGGGCTCGTGCCCAGCCTCGCGTTTCTTTTCTCGTCGACGAATCTCGTGCTCGAGTTGGGGATCATCCTGTGGGTCTTGATGGGCTGGCAGTTCACCCTGGCTGAGTGGATCGGCGGCCTGATCCTCGTCGCCGTGATGACGCTGTTCGTGCGGCTGACCTATCCGAAGGAACTCGTGGAAGAAGCGCGCCGCCGAGTCGACGCGACCGGTGGTCACGATCACGGCTCGGCCGCGGCGCCGCAGGGTTCGCTGCTCGAACGGCTGCGCAGCCCGGCGACGCGCCTGGCCGTCGCGCAAAATGCCGTGATGGACTTTCGGATGCTCCGCGACGATTTGCTGATCGGCTTTCTGATTGCCGGCGTCCTCGGCGCGGTCGTGCCCGGAAGTGCGTGGAAAGCGCTCTTCCTCGCCGGTGCACCGCCCGGCGTGCAACTGGTGGAGAACGTGCTGATCGGTCCGGCGATCGCGATTCTGTCGTTCGTGTGCTCGATCGGCAACGTACCGCTGGCGGCGATCCTGTGGGCGAGCGGCATCTCGTTCGCCGGCGTGCTTGCGTTCCTGTACGCCGATTTGATCGTGCTGCCGCTGCTCGACGTGTACCGCAAGTATTACGGCGTCCGCATGGCCGCCTACATCTTCGGCGTGTTCTTCGTGACGATGGTCATCTCGGCGCTCGTCATGGATGGCGCGTTCCATGCGCTGCACCTCGTCCCCAAGCCGAACCCGAACGTCATGCACGATATGACGACGTTCTCGTTCAACTACACGTTCTGGCTGAACCTCGCGTTCGGTGCGCTGGCCATCTATCTCTGGCGGCTCGACGCTAGCGCGGAGGTTTCAGCGCATACGCACTGATCAGCTCCTGAGCGGGGAACCCTTTGTCGATCACGTTGAACTTCGCCGCTGCATCGATCGCCGGCTGGATGTCGCGCGGGTCGAGGTACTCCCCGTAGGCGCTCCGCTTCATGGTCAGCGCCAGCGCCGGATCGATTCCCGTGAAGGCGGCGATCAGCGGAGCCGTTTCGCGTGGATGCGTGCTCGTGTAGACGGTCGCGGCATGCATGGCGGTCGCGAAACGATCGACCAGGTCGCGGTTCTTGGCCACGAAATCGGCCGTCGTGCACCAGGCCGCGACCAGCCAGCGCTTCGCGATGCCGTCGAAGGGCTTGCCCAGGGAACGGAACTGGCCGGTCGCCATCGCTTCGTCGAGCGTCGGGTTGGCCACGGTCCCGGCGTCGATTCGATGCGCTTCGAGAGCCGCCGGAATCGAGCTCATCGGGAGCTCGACGAACTTGAGCGTTTCCGGGTCGACGCCGAATTGCTCGGCGTAGCCGTGCATCGCCACCCAGTCGACCCCGCGGATCGCCGTCACCGAAATCACCTTGCCGCCGATATCGCGCATGCTGCGGAGTGACGAGTCCTTCGCGACCAGCAGCAGCGAGGGCGGGTCCTCGGAGAGGTAGAGCAGGGACGGTGCGATCATGACGAACGGCAAGCCGCGCACATGTCCCGTGATCGTCGCCATCATGCTGATCAAACCTACGTCGTAGGAGCCGCTGACGACCGCGGCAGCGATCGCGGCGCCGGAGGTCGCGCGATCGACGACGATGTCCAAACCGGCGCGCCGGAAGAGTCCGCTCTGCTGGGCGTAGAGCAGCGGCGTCACATCCTCGTTCGGAACGACGGTGATGCGGATCGTCGTCAGCCCCTGCGCGACCGAAGGGCGGGGTGCAAGGGTCACGGCGGCGGCCGTCGCCGTCAAAAAGCTGCCGCGACTGGCGTTCATGGGTTCGCTCCGTTCGCCAGGGCCGCTCCGAGGCCCCGTGAAAGAACGTTGCCGACCTACTCGAGCGAGGTGGAAATCTGTGCGAACGAAGGCGATTGCGTTCCTCATGGCGGCCGTTTGTGCGGCGTTGCTGCTAGCGCTGGAGGCCGGCGAACTGCGGGCGCAGTCTGCCTCCGCGCTGACCGGCGTCGTCAGTTCCGCTGAGGAAGGACCGATGGAGGGCGTGGTCGTGAGCGCCAAGGCGCCGGACTCCACGATCACGATCAGCGTCGTCACCGACAATCACGGCCGGTACACGTTTCCCGCCGCGAAGCTTCCACCGGATGCGTATGACCTGCAAATCCGCGCCGTCGGTTATGACCTCGCTGCGCCGTCATCGGCGACCGTTGCGCGGGGAACGATCGCAGCGGCCGATCTGACGCTGCGCAAGGTTCCCGACATCGCGCTCCAACTCAGCGACGGGGAGTGGATAGCGAGCATGCCCGGGACCCCGGCGCAGAAGACGATGCTCAGCCAATGCAACAGCTGTCACTCGATCCAGCGCATCGTGTACTCGACCTACAGTTCCGAGGAGTTCGCATCGATCATCCCGCGCATGAACACCTACGTGAATCAGAGCACGCCGGTTCATCCGCAACGGCGCATGGCTCCCGGCGGCTACGTCAATGCGGACGCGGTCAAAGCGCTTTCGGAGTACCTGGCCACCGTCAATCTCCACGGCCGCACGTACTGGAACTATCCGGTCAAGGGCTTCCCGCGTCCGACCGGCGCGGCGACCCACGTGATGTACACCGAATACGCGCTGCCGCGGCAAACGATCGAACCGCACGACGTGTACCTGGAAAACGGCAAGATCTGGTACTCCGACTTCGGTGAGATGATGCTCGGCGCGTTGGACCCCGTGACGGGCAAGGTCACCGAATACCGCATCCCCGAGATGAAAGCCGGCTTCCCGACCGGCGAGCTCGACCTCGAGCCCGATCCGAACGGCGATTTGTGGTTGTCGGGAATGTATCAAGGCGGCCTCGAGATGTTCGACCCGAAAACAGCGACCTTCAAAACCTACCCGCTGCCGGCCGACATGAACTCCGCCGGGGCGCAAGAGTCGATGGTGATGCCGAGAAATCTCAACGTCGACGGTGAAGTCTGGACCAACAATCAGGAGGCGCAAAAGATTCTGCGACTCGACGTAAAGACCGGGACCTACGATGCGCAGGGGCCGCTGAAAGACCCGACGGCCGACCGCAACATCGGCTCCTACGGCTTGCTCTCCGACTCGCACAACAACGCGATTCTGCTCGACTACGGTGGTCAGGGCATCGCGAAGCTCGATGCCAAAACGGGCGCGGTGACGCTGTGGAATACGCCGACGCCGCATTCGGCACCGCGGCGCGGCCACATGTTCGGGAACGACCAGGTCGTGTTCGCGGAGTGGGGCGGCGCGCACATCGGGACGCTCGACACGCACACCGGGGTCATCAAGGAATACGCGACGCCGCCGTACACCTATCCGTACGACGCCACGATCGACAAGAACGGCGAGTTCTGGGAGGGGTCGATGTGGACCGACCGCATCGTGCGGCTCAATCCGAAGACGAACGTCACGACGGAGTACCTGCTGCCGCACTCCACGAACATCCGGCGCGTGTTCGTCGACAACTCGACGACGCCGGTGACGTTCTGGGTCGGCAACAATCACTCGGCATCGATCGTGAAGCTGGAGACGCAAAACTAACGCAGCAAACGACGACGCTGACAGAAGGGTGTTAGAGAGAGCGGCCGAGGGAGTTCCAGAACGTGCACTTGTGCTCGGTGTTCACGTTGGTTCCGGTCGCGATCGCGTTCGGCGCGAGCTGCAGTACGTCGGTGTCGAGTTTGTAGGCCGGCCAATCGGGCAGACCGGGTCCGTTGGGATTTCCGTTCGAGATGTAGTTGCGCCAATAGCCGAGCATCGCCGCGGAGAGCGCCTGTGATGCAGGCGACAGACCGCTCTCCGGCGGCCCTGTCACGTTGTTCGGTCGCGGCATCAGGTAGGGCAGCTCGGCGGTGTGCACCGCTCCGCGGACGCCGTTGACCGCAGTCCCGTTGGTGTCGTCGAACTCGTAGGCGTAGATCGGCCAGCCGCCGGTTGCGCGCTCAAACGCCAACTCGCGACGTCCGAGCAAATCGAGATAACCGGCGTCGGCGCCGAATCGGTCTCGACGTTGGCCAGCGCAAGGCCGGGACTTGGATACTTCGCCACCGGATACTGGGCGGCGATGGCGTCGGCTTGTGCGCCGTAGTCGCGCTGCAGCGCCGCCTGGTAATCGGCCGCCGTCGCCGGCGGGTGCGGCAAGACGTCGTAGCCGGCTTCGAGATGGTTTCCGCCCAACAGTAACGGCACGCGGCCGAGGTAGGTGCGCGGCTGCACGGGGACATCGCTGCCCTCGGCACTGATCGAGAACGCGCGGCGCGAGACCGTCTGCTGCACGGCGAGAATCTTTTGGACGGTCAGGTCCGGCGAACGCAAGCACGCTGCGACTTGCGCCCCCGAACCGGTGCAGCCGAGCAGCGCCGGAATCTGCGCTTGCTGTGCCTCGGAGTCGCTGAGCGTGGGCAGCGGAACGGAGCAAGGACCGCTCTCGACGATTCCGCGCACGAAAGTGCCGCCCGAGTTCGGCGCGGCAAGGTTCGCGCAGACGCTGACCGCGCCGCCCGACTGGCCACCGAGGGTGACGTTGCGCGGCTCGCCGCCGAAGTTGCCGATGTTGTGCTGGACCCAATGCAGCGCCGCCTGTTGATCTTCGATCCCGTAATTGCCGGTCGCGGTGCCGCCGTTGTCGAGCACGGCATTGCTGAGGAAGCCCAAGATGCCGAGGCGATAGTTGAACGTCACGACGATGATCTTCCCGGTAGCGGCCAGCAGCGCGCCGTCCTCGGCCGCACCGTTGCCGACGGTGAAGCCGCCGCCGTAAATGAAGACATAAACCGGTGTCTTCGAAGCGCCGACCGGCGCCCAAACGTTGAGGAACAGGCAATCCTCGCTCGCGTTCGCCGTCGGGGCACCTTGCGGGCACGCGGGTCCGGCTTGCAGCGCATCGCGCACGCCGGTCCACACCGGCGCTGGTTTGGGCGCACTGAAGCGCAGCGGCCCGACCGGCGGTGCCGCAAACGGAATTCCGAGGAAAACCCGCACGCCGTTGACGATGGTGCCGTGCACCGCGCCCTTGTCGGTCTGCACGACGGTCGCATCGCCGCCGGCGCCGAGCATCAGCAGTGCGGCGAGGAGAGCGAACGCGCGCAAGTTACGCTCGGCGCTCCGCGGCGGCGTTCAATCCCGCGATCCGTCCCTGGCAAGTCGCGCGCGCCAGCCCGTGTTCGCTGAACCCGCCCGCCGTTTCGCCGCACGAATACAAGCCCGGGATCACCTTGGCCTGCATATCCATGACCTGACATTTCGCATTGATGCGCACGCCGGCGCGCGTGTCGTGGAGAACCGGCGTTGCCCACGCCGCGTAGAACGGCGGCTTCGCGATTTTGTAGAGCGGCTTCGGCCGATCGAAGTCATCGTCTTTGCCGGAATCGACGAACCCGTTGAAGCGCGCGACCGTCGCGTCCAGCGCTTCGGGCGGCATCGCCAGACGCTGGTATTGCATCTTGATCGAGCGCGCGAGCTCGGTCAAGGAATCGGCTCGGAAGAAGAAGCCGGCCGCGATGTCGACGTTCGGCGGGCGCGGATCCCATTTCTCGCGCGCGACCGCGTCGGCATCGAAGATGGCCCAGATCGGCCCACCGCCGTTGTGCGCGTCTTCGATGCCGGCGAGCGCGGCGTTGAGGAAATTGTTCGGATTGAACTTCACGCTTTTCACGTTGCGAAAACTGTCGGGCGTGTAGGGGTCGACCGATTTCCAGTTGTTCGCCGTATACTGCCGTGCCGTTTCGTCGTAGAAGCGGCGGCCGACCATGTTCACGAGAATGAGATCTTGCCAGTCGGTGACGTGCAATCCGGAGGCGCGGGCCTTGTCGAAGACCGGGCTGCCGGGCTGCCACTGGAGGTTGACGTAGCCGTATTGGCTGCCGACCGAACCCGGCTTCGTGATGTTCGCGCCGAACTCGCCCGTCTGGTTATAGAGTCCCCACAGCGACGCGCCGGCGGCGAGCGCGGCCAACTCGCCGCTGGCATCCTGGTAGGAATACGGGGTGCCCGCGACGCCGCAGTATTCTTCGGTCAGGCGCGGATCGAACATCCGGCGGTAGTTGACGTTGGAGGTGGCGCCGCCGGTCGCGAGGATGACGCCTTTGCGCGCGCGCACATGAAGCATCTTTCCGTTATGGTCGACCGCAACGCCCAGAACGCGGCCCGCATGCGGCGCCTCACGATGCAGCGACACCATGCGGTGCTCGAGTAAGTACTGCACGCCCACCTTGTGGGCTGCAGCGAGGAGCGGCTGCAAGAGTCCGTTTCCCGAACCCGTCGTCAGCGCTAGGCTCGGATCGACCGGCTTGCCGGTCTGCACCAGCGGCCACTGCATGTTGGCGGCATGCGCTTCACGCGGAACCGAGTTCCCCACCGATTCGCCGCCCAGCGTGTCGGGGGATTTGTCCATGAAGACGACGCCGTGCGCGACAAGGAATTCGAACGTCGCTGCGGCGTTGTCGGCGAACGCGCGAATGATCTCGCGATCGTTGTAGCGGAAGTCCGGAAAGCCGTTGGGCTCGACGACGGACCAGTCGGTCAAGTCACGATAGAGGAGATCCGGCGTGTCCTCGATGCCGTACTTCTTTTGCAGACTCGTGCCGCCACCCAACGGAACGTTGCCGCCGCTGCAGATCCCGTGACCGCCGGTGTGGTTCTGCGTCTCGATGACGAGCACGGAATTGCCGGCTTCGCGCGCGACGATCGCCGCCGGCGTGCCCGACGCGCCGGAACCGATCACCACGACATCGGCGGTGTGCTCCCAGTGCGAGGGCAGTGCTGCTGATGCCGTCTCGGCCGATGCTGCGGGCGGTGCCGCGAGTCCGGCACTCGCGAGCACGGCGGTGATCCCGCCACCGTGAATTAAGACATCGCGTCGCTTCATCGTCATATCAGTTCGCCTGCAAGCGCACGATCGAGCCGCCGTGATTGCTGCCCACCCACAGCGTCACCGGCGACGTCGAATTGTCGACGAAGACGCGCCGGATGTTCGTCGAGCGCGGCAGCAGATACGCGACCGTGGTCCCGGTGTCCGGATCGAGCCGTACGACGCGGTCGGTGAACATGCTGCCCGCCCAGATCGCACCGGTCCGGTCGGGGACCACGTCGTAGGGGAACATGAACGGAAACGGCATCGGCCACTCGGCAAACGTGTTGGTCCGGCTGTCGAACATGCCGATGTTGTTGCCGTCGAACTCGCCGAACCAGAGGCGGTCGTGTCCGTCGAAGCGCCCGCGGCGCGGCCGCGACAGGTAGGTCGGAACTTGATACGCCGTCATCGCGCCGGTCAGCGCATCGACGCGCCAGAGGTAGTCCGCGTACACGTGACCCGAAAAGTCCAGACCGTACACGTTGTCTTGCGAATCGGCGTCGATCCCGTAGGAGCTGACCGTGTGCCCGTCGGGCGCAACCATCGGCCCGAAGCTCTCGAACTTCCCGGTCGCCGGATCGAAGCGGTAGACGGTTTTGCGGTTCGAGTCCTTGATCCACACCTTGCCGTCGACCGGCGAGGGGACCGACAGGAACGCCTGTTGGGTGAGATCGTCTTGGAATTGGGCCGGGATCGGCCAAGCTTGAATCGCCTTGGTCGCGGGATCGAACTTCAAGATCCCGCCCTGGTGCATCATGGCAAGCCAGAGATCACCCGAGCGCGGATCGTACTCGAGATCGAGCGAGCCGGTCGGGAAGCCCGGCTTGAGCACGGGCGTCGGATATTGCGTGACGGCGCCGGTCTGCGGATCGAGCTGACCCAAAAACTGCTCGTGAAAGCTCGAGAAGTAGACCTCGCCCTGCTTTGTGATGACGACGTCGTGCGGGGCGATGTCGTGCCGCGGCAGATCGTACTCCGTGATGAGAACGTGCGTCGCGAGACCCTTCGGGCGCGGCAGCGTTTTCAGCGAATAGGTCCAGGTCGAGCGCCCCGAGCTCAGGTTGATGCGCGCGAGGTACTCCGCCATCGGCCGGTACATGACGAGGTCCTTCGCGCTCGGCACGTACACCGGCCCGGGTTTTTTCTGCGGATGCTCGGGCGAGGTGTTGTTCGTGTAGTAACCCCTCATCCGCGGCAGGATCGTGTGCTGGAAGTCGTCGGCGGTGAAGGTCGAGTGAACGATCCGGCTGAGGCTGTGGCAGTCGTCGCAGTTGTTCAGATCGCGCTTCTGATCGTAAGATCCCGGCATGCTCGTCAGCCACTCGGCGTCCGAAAGCTGGGCCGCGAGGTTCTTCGTTGTGACGAGCCGCAGGTCGGCGGTGCTGGTCCGGCGCGCGGCGACGACCGCGGAATTCGGACCGGCAAGATCGTAGCCGGCCGCTCGAATGGTTAGCGCGTAGCGTCCGGGCCCGAGCGCCGATGCCGGGAAGCGATAGCGGCCGCGCGCGTCGCTGGCGACCGTCACCGTAATCGTGGAGCCCGCGCGCTTCGCGCTGACCAAGACGCCTTCCATCGGCCCCTCGACGGCCGAGGTGATGCCGCCCGTCAAGGCCCACGCTGCCGCTTGCGCGTGCAGCGCGTTCCCGAGTCCCAGAACGAGTGCGACCACCAAACCGGCGGCAACGACCAGCAACGCCTTGATTCGCATCGGTATCCTCCTGCTCGGGTGCGAGCGCCTTCGCGAGCGGTCCGGGCGCACCTCGCCCGGGCGCCGGAGTGACGGGAAACGGCCGCCGCCCGGCGCAAATCCTCAGTATGACGATCACGCGCGCCGCGCTGATCCAATGGGCGCTGCTGGCCGCGTCGGCGAGAACAGCAACGGCCGCGGCCGACGCGCTCGCGACGGTCCGCTTCATCTCCCCGGTCGCCGACGATATGCGCCCGTTCCTCTACGCCCAGAGTGCGGGGCTGTTTCGCCAAGCGGGCCTCGACGTCGTCATGGAGCGCGCTGCAACCGGTGCCGCCGTTGCGCAAGCGATCGCCGGCGGCGCGATGGACGTCGGGAAGTCGAGCATCACGTCGGTCATCGCCGCGTACTCCCGGGGACTGCCGTTCGTTCTGGTTGCCCCGGGGCAGCTGTACCGCAAGGAGAATCCGACCTCGGGCATCGTGGTTGCGCAAAGCTCACCGCTGCGCACGCTGCTGGACCTGCAGGGCAAAATCGTCGCGTGCACGGCGCTGGGAGACATCGGGTACCTCGGTTTGCGCGCGCTCATCGATGCGAGCGGCGGCGATTCTTCGACGGTGCGTTGGGTCGAGCTGCCGCTGCCCGCGGTCTCGGCCGCCGTCGAGCAGGGGCGCGTCGACGCCGGTCTGATGGCGGAGCCGCACATGATGCAAGAGGTCCGCGCCGGGAAAGTGCGCTACTTCGTCGACATGCTCGCCGGCTACGGGCGGCCGATCCTCGAGGTCGCCTACGTTTCGACGCGCGACTACGCGACGAAGAACCGCGAGACGGTAGCCGGCTTTGCGAATGCCATGGAGCGCGCGGCGGCGTACTGCAACTCGCACGT
>Ga0209415_10003318_pt1 | contig 29935 bp, 28 predicted proteins | sample PeaSoiSIISIP2007_FD_187696 | JGI IMG/M metagenome (GOLD analysis project Ga0209415, IMG submission 187696) | Peat soil microbial communities from Weissenstadt, Germany - SII-SIP-2007 (SPAdes) (version 2) | ecosystem: Environmental > Terrestrial > Soil > Wetlands > Peat | place: Germany...
AACTCAAGAAAGGAGACCCTGTCTGCGGATCGCTTCGCTCCCGCCTTCAGGCTCATTCTTCAATGAGAAAATGCTCCTTGAATGTGCAGTCGACGGGAAAGCTGACCTTATCGTCACGAACGACCACCATGCCCGCAAGAGTGCAGGCACGGCACGTTGAGAACGTGCGCCACGCGTTGTTACACCTGTGCCGCCGCGGCACACAAGCACATGCCAAGGGTCAATGTTTCCAGCAACTTGGCCCTGGCCCTCCGATTGCCAAGTCGAATCCAATGTTCCTCGCAACAAAGGTGGTCCTGATTTCGGCGTTGCCTGCGCTGGCGCTGCTTGCCCAGACGCCCGCCCCCGCGGAAGATCTGAGAACGGAAGTCGCGCTGGAAACCGAAGCGTCCGCCGATCTGAACGTCAATTCCCGCTACAAGATCGAAAGCATCAATTTCATCGACCATCGCGAGTACAAGCTCAGCACGTCGTCGCTGGAAGAAATCCGGCGCCTGATAGGAGCCAAGCTCAGCACCGAAGCGCTCGATCGGCTTGCCCAGCGCATTCGCGGAGAACTGCGGGCTCACGATGTGACGTTCAAGCTGACCCGGGGCGGTGAGCCGGAATCCGTGCGTGTACTGATTCAGGTGGACAGGGCCGGCGGATCGTTCGATGCCTCGGTTCCGGCGCTTAGCTACAATTCCGCTCTCGGATTCCGAGGAACGGGCCAAGTGACCGGCACCTTCGGTCCCAACGCCTTCACCTTTCGAATGTTGCGTGACAGCGATCATCTGATCGAGCGTGCCTCCGGCGTCCAAGCCAAGTACGAGCGGCTGTCTTTGGCCAACGGCCGCATCCACTTGGGCTTCGAGTTTGATGGATATCAGGATCAATACGACCCCTCGACGCTCGCGGCGCTTAATAGCGCTTCCCGACCTTCTTCCCTGGGCGCTGGCGCTTATGGTTCCCGTCTGAACTATGAGCCCAGCGCCACCTTTGTGCTAGCCGCGCCCTTGACCCTCACGCTCGGGCTCAGCTTTGAGCAACTGAATCATTTATCTTCGGCCGCGCGATCGGAATCGGCCAACGCTGTGATAAATACTCTGCGCTATCATCAGCGGTGGGTGGGTTTCGGCGACAGCACTCAGGAGTTGGACGCAGGTTATAGCCTGCGCGCGGCCACCACTCTCCTGGCGACGGACTTGGCTTATACCCGCCACGTCGCGCACCTGAAGTACAATTACTCCAGTAGAGCGCAGTCCGTGGAAGTAACTTTGATCGCGGGTGCGATCTACGGTCAGTCTCCGCTGTTTGAGCGCTTCGCCCTCGGCAATAGCACGCTGCTGCGCGGCTGGAATCAGTTCGACCTGGATCCATTGGGCGGAAACCGGCTGGCCTATGGGTCCGTCACATATGGTTATCACATCATGCGGGTTTTCTACGATACCGGATCGGTTTGGGATCGAGGGAAGTCGCCGGAGGTCAAGGACTCGGCAGGTATTGGAGTATCGAGCGGCCTGGGTGTGCTTGAAAAGGGCGCTTTTCTCTTGGCGGTGGCCTTTCCTGTCGGCCAGAGTCATGTCACTCCGGTGGTGATCGCGGGAATGAATTTTTGACTCCACTCCCTCACGGTCGTGGCTCGGTAAGCCCGAGCAAGCGAGCGGCGTTCGCCTTGGCGGCGATCGCGGTGCTCATTTGTCTCTCGCTAACGGGAATGACTGTGTCGTCGCAGGGTTTGCTCCTGCACCATGTCGCTGGCGATATCCACGTCACTGCACCAACCGTGCACTTTCTTACCGGCAAGTCCTTGTCGCGCCTTCATGACGGCGCTGCGGTCCCTTTCGATTTTCAGCTCGTCATTGCCACGGGCCCGGGGGCCTCCGGATCGAAGAGCAACGTCGTCGCGCGCTCCCTGGAACGTTTCACTGTTAGCTACGATGTGTGGGAGGAAAAATTTTCGGTGGTGCGTGTGCATGATTTCCGCCGATCTCTCATGCGCCTCTCGGCATCGAGCGCGGAGTCCTGGTGCCTGGACAATATCGTCATCCCGGCCGCCGGTCTGCCGGCCGGTCAGCAACTCTGGGCGCGCCTGGAAATCCGGAGCGGGGAACCCAAAGAACCTCTGGCCGCGAACACCGGCATCAACCTGGCTGCGCTGATCGAGATCTTTAGCCGCCCATCACGTCCCCAGCAGGATGGCTGGTCGTTGGAAGCGGCGCCGTTTGAGTTGGCCGACCTGAAATCCGATTTGAGACAGCCAGATTCAAAGAAGCAATGAATCGCCTGCGCAATCGCCTGATCCTGGTCTTCGTGGTTGCCACGCTGGCCCCGCTATGCCTGATGGGATGGATCTCAGTGCGCCTGCTCCACTACAGCCTTTCGCTTTCCTCGACTCCGGAGTTGGACCAGGTTTCGCGATCGCTGCAGACCACCGGGCACGAGCTGTTCCGCCGTGCCTCGGAGTCGTTGAAGCAAGACGCCGCGGCAGGCCGCATTCAGCCGAAGCAGTTCCTTATCGGTCAGAAAGAAAACTGGCCCAACTCTGTCCAGGAGTTCTTTGCGAGTGGCGAGGCGGAGATCTTCAATCTGGACGGTAACCAAGGCGACCGGCTGGATTACCTGGTGCGCAGTGCGGGCGGCGTCGCGATGTATTCAACCTCTCTGAACGGCATCGCCATGCAACAGGTCTCCGACCAGTACACAGCCGCACGCGCGACAGTAGCTGCCGCGGGCACACACGATTGGCGGCGCGGATTCACTTACACCTACCTGCTGCTAGCCGCCGCCATCTGGTTGCTGACGTTTCTCGCGCTGCTCTACTTTGCCAAACGCATCAGCCATCCCATCCACGAATTGACCAAAGGACTTTCCGAAGTTGCTGCCGGGCACATGGACTATCGCGTACCTGTGCAGCACCCGGCAATCGGCAACGACGAGATCGGCGCCGCGGTCTCCGCCTTCAACGAAATGGCGGAAGCGCTGAAGCAATCCCAAGAACGCCTGGTCTACGTAACGCGGCTGGAAAGCTGGCAGGCGCTGGCGCGCAAGATGGCGCACGAGGTGAAGAACTCGCTCACGCCGATCCGTCTCACCATGGAAGAAATCGCGGTGCGCCAATCCGGATCTGGCGGCGATTTCTACGAGCAGGCGGCGCAGATCGTGGTCGACGAAGTGCAAAGCCTGGAACGGCGGGTGCGCGCGTTCTCGGAGTTTTCCGCCGAACCGCCCGTGTCGCCGAAGCCGATCGATATTAATTCCCTGCTCGAAGAACGCATCGCCTTCCTGCGTACCGCGCACCCGGACGTCGTTTACAGCACGCGCCTGGCTCCCGACCATCCACGCGTTTATGCGGACGAGGATCTCGTCAAGGGCGTGCTGACGAATCTGCTCGAAAACGCCGCGCAGGCCGTGACTGCCGGAGGTGTCGTGCTAGGAGTGACAGCGGCCGGCGGCGACAAGATTACTATTGAAGTGCATGACTCCGGTCCCGGACTCAGCCCGCAGGCGCGCAGCTCGCTGTTTCAACCGGCGATCTCGTTCAAGCGAGGCGGCATGGGCCTGGGCCTTTCGATTGCCCGCAAGAGCGCGCTGCTGGCGGGCGGCGACATTCTGCTGGTGCCCGGCGAGCTCGGAGGAGCCGCGTTCCGTGTCCTGCTGCCCGTGGCTTAGCATCTGGATCAGTCTCGCTCTCGCGCTGGCGCTTTTTTCCGGATTGCTCGCCGCACAACCGATCCTGCGTGTTCCCGTGCAACTGGTCGTCGCGCCCACCTCGGTAACCGATCGCGCCGGCAACTTCATCAACGGACTCACTGCCGCCGACTTCCAACTCTACGACAACAACGTCCCGCAACAAGTCCACGAAGACGGCGATTTCCTCCCTATTTCGCTCGCCATCGCGATTCAAACCAATCTCAGGAAGCAAGCCGTCGAGCGCGTTCGAGAACTTGGCCCGCTGTTGGGCGCGCTGGTGGTCGGCGTGGGTGGCGAGGCCGCAATTTTCACCTTCAACGACAAACTGCAGGTCCGGCAGGACTTCACGCCGGATCTCGGAAGGCTGACCCACGCCCTGCGCCGCATCGAATTTTCGCCCGGGCCGAATCACGTGATCGATGCCACGCTCCATGCCATGCGTCTTCTCGACCAGAGGCCTGAAGTGCGACGCCGCATCCTGCTGCTGATCTCCGAGCCGCGCGATCAGGGCAGCCAAAACACCCTAGAAGACGCCTTGGCCGTCGTGCCCATGAGCAACACCTTGATCTACTGGCTGAACGTTGCTCGCAACCGAGCGGGGGAAGATCCCGTGCCGGCAATGACCCGCTACACCGGCGGCCAGCAATACGCGCTCGAGAACCGGCGCGCGCTCGAAGGCGCCATCACCCAGATTGGCGAAGAAATCCACGGCCAGTATTTGTTGAGCTACACGCCAGCGAACACCAACGAGACAGGATTCCATCGCATCCGTGTCGTTGCCAAACGCGCAGGCGTGGAAGTCCGTTCGCGTCCCGGTTATTGGCCACCCAACTAATGCCCCCCAAGCGCATCCTCATCCTGGACGACGAGCCGAATATCGGCGGCTCGCTGCGCTTGATTTTGGAGCGCGAGGGCTACGCAGTCACGCTTGCCCGTACCATCGCCGAAGCCAAGCCCGCGGCCGAGCGCGCCGATCTGTTGCTGCTCGATGTCCGGCTTCCCGACGGCAGCGGCATCGAATTTCTCCGGCAATTGCGGGAGCGCGAATATTTCGCACCCGCCGTCATGATTTCCGGGCACGGCACCATCGCCGAAGCCGTTGCCGCCACGCGCGCCGGCGCTTTCGATTTCCTGGAGAAGCCGCTCGGCCGCGACAAAGTCCTGCTGTCGCTCAAGAACGCGCTGGAACAGGCCAATTTGCGCCGTGAAAACGAGCGTCTGCGCGAGCTGGTCGGCTCCAGTACCAAGATGATCGGCGCCAGCCCGGCATTTGTGCGCGTCGTCGAACAAGCAACCATGGCCGCGCGATCCGACGCCCGCATTCTGATCATGGGTGAGTCCGGCACCGGCAAGGAACTGCTCGCGGCGCATATCCATCACGAAAGCCCGTTCGCGAACGGTCCGTTCGTCAAAGTGAACTGCGCGGCCATCCCGTCCGACCTGCTCGAGAGCGAGCTTTTCGGCCATGAGAAGGGCGCGTTCACCGGCGCCATCTCCACGCGCAAAGGAAAATTCGAGCTGGCCGACGGCGGTACAATCTTCCTCGATGAGGTCGGCGACCTGCACGCCGCTTCGCAGGCCAAGCTCCTGCGCGTATTGCAGGAAGGCGAGTTTCACCGCGTGGGCGGAGAGCAGCCGATCCGCGTCGCGGTGCGCGTCGTCTCAGCCACGAATCGAAATCTCTCCGATCTGGTGGCGCAGCAGAAGTTTCGCGAAGATTTATATTACCGCCTTTGCGTGGTTCCGATCCGCGTGCCGTCGTTGCGCGAGCGGCCGCAGGACATCATTGCGATGGCGGATTATTTCCTGGACGATTTCTGCCTCCGTAATAATTTTCATTCCAAGCAGATCGAGGATGAAACGTATGAAATATTGGAAGGCTACTCGTGGCCCGGAAACGCCCGCGAGCTGCGCAATATCATCGAGCGCATGGCCATCCTGACGCCTGGCAACCGGCTCACTCCGGATTCGGTTCCCGTGGAGATTCGCATCGCCGACGATTCCGGGCCGCGTTCCAACATCAAGGAAGCACGGGCCTCCGCCGAGCGGGAACACATCCTGCGGGCACTGGAAGAAACCAGTTGGAATGTCTCCGGCGCCGCGCGCGCGCTCGGAATGGAACGCACTAACCTCCACAAGCGCATTCGAGCTCTTGGCCTGAGCCGGTCAAAGCAATAGCGACCACGCTGTGGCGGCATTTTGTCCTCAGTAAAGAGCTACGATGAAAACAGGATAAGAACATGGCAACTCTCGACTGGTCGCAATGTCCCGCCGTGGAAAGCGTACCCGGTAGACTGAGTGGCGCATGGGTTCTCAAGGGAACTCGGATGCCAGTGTCGGCTATCTTCGAGAATATTGAAGCTGGAGCCAACATCGACGACATCATGGAATGGTTCGACGGCCTTGACCGTCAGCAAGTCAAGGCTGTCATTGAGTTCGCCGCTCGCAGTCTCGACAAGGCTCCTGAATATGCTTCCTAATGCGAGTCTTATTCGATCAGGCAACGCCCGTGCCCATCCGCCCGTTTCTCGAAGGCCACATTGTTAGCACTGCTGCGCATGAGGGCTGGGACCGGCTTCAAAATGGAGAGTTACTCGACGCCGCTGAAGCCGCCGGGTTCGATGTGCTGCTAACAACCGACAAGAATCTGGGCCACCAGCAGAACCTTGCCGAGCGGCAGATAGCCATCATCGTGTTAGGCAAGCAGCAATGGCCTGAACTGCGACCGCACGTTCGGCTGGTTGTCGGGGCGGTAAATGCGGCTAGGCCCGGCACGTACATTGAGGTAGAGATCCCAGGAGAGAACTGACCACGTGCTCCTCGCCCTGGCCTAAAAGACGAAAGCGGTAACCCATGCGATGCGCGATGCTCCGGACTGTCAATTCTGGCTTGGTATCGATGCTGCGGACACGGCTCATTAGCTTGCTCCGCTGGGTGAGCGTCAGCTTGTCCATCGAATTAGTTCTCACGCGAATTTAACCCTGAGGCTTTCGATCTCTTGAAATCCGCCAGTAATTTACAAGCATCTACCGGAGTCACGAGTTCGCGGTAGTGGGCGAGGAGCATGCCGGTCGTGGTGTGCCCCAACTACGAAGCGAGAGCCGGGGCGTCTTGGAATTTTGTCAAGTGTAACTGGCGAAGCCTGTGGCGGAGGGCGGAGGGCCATTGATCGATCCCTGCACGCGCACGGGCGGTGTCCACCTGTTTCCGAAAGTTCGTGGATTCAATGTAGCCACTAGCGGACCCTACCGCCCTTCTCCTATCGCGCCGATTTCGGTTTGTTATTTTACCAACTATATTGTCACGCTTATTTCGCTTCTCCATCTCTTGAAGTTGCGGCTTGGTGAGGTCGGTTGTAGATTCTCCTACCAATCCCGCCGACCCTTCTGGCTCTACGCCCCGTCGCCGATCGTTCCTCTTGATCCTCGTGTCCATTCGCGATTTGTGGTCTCAGGCCAGCGATTCCACCAATCGCGAGTTCCCGTGAGTGCGGCGTCGCACTCGGATCGTAGAAGCGCTGCTGGACTCGGAGCGGACAAATCTCCACAAACGCATTCGAGCCCTTCGCCTAAGCCGCTCAAAGCAGTAGCTTTACTCCTTCCCCCACGACATTAGCCCGAACAGCAGAAACGCGCCCGACGCCACAACCTGCGCCAGCACCAAACCCGCCCTTTGCCCGAGCAGCCACCGGTTGATCGCGAGCAACAGGAACCCGCCCGCGATGGTGAAATACCACCAGGCAAACATGCGCGTGCGCAGAGGGTTCTTCATCGGTTCACAGGGGCTCAATTCCATGAAACCATATGCATTTCCCTCTTGCAGACTCCCTCAGGTCTTGTGATATCATGGTCCAGTTTTACCCAAAGCTAGTGTACGGTCGTAAGTGCACGGCATGAGAGTAGGAGAATTGGTAGTGAGAGAAAAAGGTACAGTGAAATGGTTTAACGCCGCCAAGGGCTACGGCTTCATCCAGCGCTCTAACGGCGACGATGTGTTTGTTCACTTCTCGGCGATCCAGATGAACGGGTATCGCACTCTGGAGGAAGGTGCGGAGGTGGAGTTCGAGGTGAAGCGGGGCCCCAAGGGACTGCAGGCCGAGAATGTCATGCGACCGTAACTGGGATTTTCAACCAAATTGAACGAAGGGCCATCTGCGGAGATGGCCTTTTTCATTTGCACTTGACCTATCTGTTGCTCACTCACGGCGCTGGATCGAATCGCAACGCACCTTTGCTGGTGGCTGTTCAAAACGCGTTTTCCGAGCATCACATCGAAGTGCAGCGGTACGATCTTCCGTTTCGGCAACAGCGCGCCCATGGGCCGCCGCGTCCCGGCGACGCCGCGCGCGATCGCGAAGGCCTGCGTGCCGAAATTGCCCGGCGAAAGCAATCTCTCATGACGCGCGAGAAGCATCCGGATGAAATCTGGCTCGGTGGACATTCCTATGGCGGCCGTCAAGCCAGCATGCTGGCCGCGGAAACGCCGGGACTCGTCGATCGTCTGCTGCTGCTTTCCTATCCACTCCATCCGCCCGGCAAGCCTGGGCAGTTGCGCACCGCGCATTTTCCCCAGCTGCGGACGCCGGCGTTGTTCGTCCATGGATCGCTTGACCCGTTCGCTTCGACTGACGAAATGCAGAGTGCTATCGCTCTGATTCCAGCGCCAGTGCAGTTGCTCGACATTGAAGGCGCGGGCCATGATCTGGGCCGCGATCGATCGAACGTGGCTGTGAAGATCGTAGCGGCGTTCTTAAGGTTTTCCCGCCAAGGGTTTACCGGCTAATTTGCCGGCTGACCGCCGCGCTTTCATCAATCGCTTACGCAACCGACGCTAGCCGTACCCTCCGCCCTTCAAGATAGACGTGCCGTTCCCATCCCGCTCGTTTCAGTCTCGCCAGTCATCACAGTGCAATGGTAAGCGGCTACTCTTAAACAATTGTGGTTGCTCAGGTGCGCGTGTTAGGAATGGCCGCGCTGTGTTTCACCGCCGGGAAGCGCGCCGGCGAGAACTTAGCGTAGGAGCGCGAAGAATGGTTCGAATTTTTGCCGTCATTATGATTGTTTTGCCCGCGTTCCTGGCGGCGCAGACAGTGATGACGAATGGTTCCTTGCGCGGTAGCGTGACCGATCCGAGCGGTGCGGCCGTCATGGCCCTGATTGAGTTGACGGAAGACGCCACAGGCTCGAACTCATCGGCAACGACGAATCGCGAAGGCGAGTTTGTGTTTCCCGCACTGAAGGTGGGAGTCTATTCGCTCAAGGCCACGGCGCCCGGTTTCCGAACGTCGCACATTCGCGGCCTGACCGTCCAGGTTGGACAAACCAGTACCGCTCAGGTTCCCCTGCAAGTTGGAGCAGCCAGCGAATCGGTTGAAGTGACGGCCACGACGCCTCTGCTTCGAACCACGGAATCCACGGTGAGCACAGTGGTGAACCGCTCGCTGCTCGATGGATTGCCGCTCAGTGGACGCCGGTATACCGACTTCGCGTTGCTGACGCCGAACTCCAGCCCCGACGGGGAGTCAGGGTTGGTCAGCTTCGCCGGCGAGCAAGGAGGCGAGGACACCGGATACGCCAACGGGAACGGAGCCAATGTTTTCACTGTGGATGGCGCGAATGCCACCAGCAGCTATTTCGGAAATGCGCGCGGCGGGGAACGCGTACCCTATGTGTTCGGCGAGAATTCCATCCAGGAGTTTCAAGTCGCTGTGTCTCCCTATTCCTCAGCCTATGGAGGCGGAGCGACGGGATTTCTGAACACGGTAACAAGGTCCGGTGCCGACGAGTTCCATGGGGATGCCTTCTACTTCAACCGCAACTCCGGAACCGGCGCCAATGATGCAGTCCACAACGCGAACGGGATTCCTCGTCCCTTGGACGTACTGCAGCAATTCGGCGCATCGTTGGGCGGTCCCCTGGCCCGCAAACGGGCCTGGTTCTTCTTCGACTACGAGCAGCAGCGGGAAAACAATCCGATGTCGGTCATTAATTCCGATTACGAGAACGTCACTCAGACCGACTTCAACGTCCCGCAGAACATCCAGTTGCCCGCGCCCAACGGCACGCTGCCGGTGCCGGGCTCCATTAGCCAGCCCGATCCGTCCAATCCCGTTTACCTGCAGCAGGTCTCGAATGCCTTGTATGCGATTCATTCCAATCTGGGGACACACTCGCGGTTCCGGAACGATTTGGTCTTGTTTTCGAAGTTCGATTACCATCCCAGCGCGAAGGATCGCCTTTATTTGAGCTTGAATCTGAATCGCTTTGATTCTCCGTATGGAGAGATCACCACCGCTTCGACGCCTCTGTTCGGCATCAGCGCGCTGGCCAACAGTTTCGTTCGCGATTACCAGGCGAGCGCGGGCTGGACGCATGCTTTCAGCGGCAATCTACTCAACGAATTTCACGCCAGCTTCTCTCGCGGCGACCAGTACTCAACCCCCACCGGCTTGGTCAATCCGAGCCTTCCCTCGATCGTACTTTCCATTCCATCCAACTTCGAGCTCGGCAACGCCGGTTTTGCCGGCGGCCGGACCAACGAAGCTCAGTGGGAACTGGCCGAGAGCATCAACTACGTTCGCGGCAGGCACAGTTTCAAGTTCGGAGTGGAGGGCAACCAAAGCCACGTTGCCGACCTGTCCTTTGGCGGATTCGACCCGGATGCGCAGCGCCAGAACGGCACGCTGGCCGGTACCTACGCATTTTCCAGCTTTACGAATTTTGCTTTGGGCATTTACGACACATTCTCGCAAGCCGCGGGCAATCCCAAATTCTCCTTCAATGTTCCTTATATTGGCTTTTATGCGCAGGATTCGTATCGAATCTTGCATGGGTTGACTTTGGATTTCGGCCTGCGCGAAGATTTCCAGATCTATCCCCGGCCTCAGGAGAACCCAGCTGTCCCGCTGACTGGGCAGTTTCCGAACCAATACCAGCGTCTGGCGCCCAGGCTGGGATTCGCTTGGCAAGCAACGGAAAAGACCGTGATTCGAGGCGGCTTCGGCATGTTCTATGAGAACTTCAACGGACTGAATTACAGAAATTCGGTGGTGACCAACGGATTGAGTTCTCAGCAATCCTCCGTCTTAATCAACTACAATGGGAGCGTCGCGCCCAATCAGCAGCTCCCGGCGTTTCCCGCCAGAGTCACCGACCCATCGCTCTTTTCGTCGCCGAATGTTTCTCTGGTCGATCCCCATTTCCGTTTTCCATACATCCTTCAGTCCAGCTTCCAAATTGAGCGTGAGATTCTTCCGGAGACAACGCTCAGCGTCGGGACCATGTGGACCCATGGGGTTCACCTGATATCGGGCAGCGCCTACGACATGAATCTCAAGCCGCCAACCGGAACCACTACTTATGTGGTATGTCCTGCGGGGACGGCGCAAGTTCCCTGTAACGGCCCACAAACTGTACTTCCAAATCTTGACAGCGGTCTTCAGCAGGAGGGGCTGATCAACCCCAATGTCGGGCAGATCAATGCGTTGATTAGTCCGGGGATCAACAACTACAACGCCTTATTTGTTCAGCTGCAGCGCAGGTTTTACCGAGGTCTGGCGCTGCAAAGCTCCTACACTTTTTCCAAAAACCTGACGTCGCACGGAGTTGATTTCAACAACCAGTTCGATTTCAGCAACACCCGCGCCCCTTCGTTGCTCGACCAGCGTCATCGGCTCACGATTGCTGCTGTGTATCAGCCCTTCAGCGGCCGGCACTTCGACTCGCGCCTGTCCAACGGTCTCCTTTCCGGCTGGGTTGTGAGCACGGTGATGTTGTTCTCCTCCGGACGTCCCTACACCGCCTTGCTGGACTCGGCCTGCACCACTTCGACGGGCAACCTCAACAATTGCGACGGCGCCAACGGCGCCTTGAACGATACGGCGGCCAATCAAAGCACGGCGAATTCCGCGCTCGGGATCAACGGATCGGGACCGAGTCCCAATGTGGGCATCAACTCGTTCTATGGACCGTGGACGCAGCAGGTGGACCTGGGAATTGCGCGCTCATTCCATATCGCCGAAAAGCATTCCATCACCATTCAGGCTCAAGCATTCAACGTTGCGAATCACGCAAATTACTACGTGCAGAATGGGAACGGGGTCAACCAGGTACAGTATTTGCCGGCGGGAAGCAACTGCGGGGATGGAATGAGTCAGACTCAGACCTGCTACCTGATTCCCGAATCGGGTTTCAAGACGTTGCAGATTGTCAATGCGTTGAATGGCCCGCGCGTTTTCCAGTTCGCGTTGAAGTACAGGTTCTGACCTCCCTGTGAGCGACACCAACGCGGGCGAGGACAACGAGTGCGCGGGAGCGATCCCCGCAGTGGTGCAATCGTAAGGTTTATAATCGTGACTGATGACTAAGGCCAATTGGCGTCCGGCTGCTCTTTCTCTGACAGTGTTGGGAGCAGTCGCACGCCTGCTGCCGCATCCGCCCAACTTCGCGCCCGTCGGCGCGACGGGGCTCTTCGGCGGCGCGCGATTGCCGGGCTGGCAAGCCTACCTGGTCCCACTGGCGGTGCTGGCCGTTTCCGATCCGATTTTATCGCCGCTCTACGGCTTCCAACCCTACAGCAAATACCTGTTCTTCAGCTACCTGAGCGTTTTGATCAGCGTGTGGCTGGGCCGGCGCCTTTGCAACACCGAGAGCATTTCCCGCATCGCGGCCGTCACGGTGCTAAACAGCATTCAGTTTTTCCTGATCACCAACTTCGGGAGCTGGCTCTGGTTCCAGGCGTACCCTCGCACCACCGCTGGCCTCGCTAGCTGTTACGTGGCCGCGATCCCGTTCTTCGGCTGGACTTTGGCGAGCGACGTCCTCTACACCGGCGTTTTGTTCGGGCTCTATGCCTGGCTCAGCCGCACGGTGGCCACCGGCGAACGGCTAGCCGCCGTGGCTTAGATCCGCGTGCGGGTTGCGCTTTCCTGGTCGAGCGGCAAGGATAGCGCCTGGTCGCTGCACCTGCTCAGGCAAGATCCCGGCATCGAAGTCGTAGCGCTCGTCACCACAATCAATGAGCAATTTGATCGCGTCGCGATGCATGCGGTGCGGCGCGAGTTGCTGGAGCTGCAAGCGCAATCTCTCGGCGTACCGCTTTGGACCGTTCCCCTGCCCTGGCCCTGTTCCAACGAACAATACGAGCTCCGGATGAGCGCCTTATGTGACCGCGCCCTGCGCGCCAACGTCGATGCCATGGCGTTCGGCGATTTGTTCCTCGCCGATATCCGCGCCTACCGCGAAAAGCAGCTCAAAGGTACTGCTCTCAAGCTTCTGTTTCCGCTGTGGCAGACTCCCACGGCCGATCTCGCCCGGAGCATGATCGCTTCCGGACTCCGTGCGAAAATCACCTGCGTCGATCCGAAGGTGCTGCCAAAGGAGTTCGCGGGGCGCGATTTCGACCTCCAATTCCTGAAGGATCTACCGCCAACCGTCGATCCCTGCGGCGAGAATGGCGAGTTTCATACCTTCGTCTACGACGGGCCTGGGTTTCAGAAGCCCGTTCCGGTCGCCGTCGGCGAAATCGTCGAGCGGGACGGGTTCGTTTTTGCGGATTTATGGAGCGAGCCGGGCTCCAGGGAGCTTGCGCTGTCAACATAATGATGATACGCTTATGTTAGTTGACAACAAGACACTAAGATTGTTGTCGGGAAGATAAGTCGTCATGGACTTCAACCGATTCACAGAAAAGCTCCAAGAAGCTGTCCGAGCAGCCCAATCCCTCGCCATTCAGCACGGAAACCAGCAAATCGACACTGAGCACCTGATGCTCGCACTCCTCGATCAGGAAGGCGGCCTCGCCCCCTCCATTCTAAATAAGGCCGATATTCGCGTCGACGCCCTGCGCACCCGCATCCAGCAGGAAGTGGACCGGATGCCGAAGGTTTCCGGCCCCTCCGGCGGTCCCGACCAGGTCTACGTCACTAATCGCATCACTAAGCTTCTGTCGCAGGCCGAGGACGAGGCCAAGCGGCTTAAGGATGAATACGTCTCCGTGGAACACGTGCTGCTCGCAGCCACCGACGACGCCGCGTCACCTGGGAACACGACGGGCAAGCTGTTTCGAGAATTCGGCATCACGCGCGAACGCCTGATGCGCGCTCTGCAAGAGGTCCGGGGCAGCCAGCGCGTCACGAGTCAAAACCCCGAAACCACCTACGAGGCGCTCGAGAAATATGGCCGCGACCTGACGCAGTTCGCCTCCCAAGGCAAGCTCGATCCGGTGATTGGCCGCGATGAAGAGATCCGCCGGGTGATTCAAGTGCTTTCGCGCCGCACCAAGAACAATCCGGTGCTCATTGGCGAACCCGGCGTCGGCAAAACGGCCATCGTCGAGGGTCTGGCCCAACGCATCGTGCGGGGCGACGTTCCCGAAGGCCTAAAGGACAAGCGCGTGGTCGCGCTCGATATGGGCGCGTTGATCGCGGGCGCCAAGTTCCGAGGTGAATTCGAAGAACGCCTCAAAGCCGTGCTGAAGGAAATTCAGACGGCCGAGGGCCAGGTCATTTTGTTCATCGACGAGCTACACACGGTAGTTGGCGCGGGGAAGGCCGAGGGCGCGATGGACGCGGGGAATCTCCTGAAGCCCATGCTCGCGCGCGGCGAACTGCATTGCATCGGCGCCACGACGCTCGACGAATACCGCAAGTACATCGAAAAAGACGCCGCTCTCGAACGCCGCTTCCAGACCGTATTTGTCGACCAGCCTAGCGTCGAAGACACCATCTCTATCCTGCGCGGTCTGCGGGAGCGGTACGAAATCCACCACGGCGTTCGCATCAAGGACTCGGCCCTGGTGGCCGCGGCCGTGCTCTCAAACCGCTACATCACCGACCGCTTCTTGCCCGACAAAGCCATCGACTTGGTGGACGAGGCCGCCGCCAAGCTGCGTACCGAGATCGATTCCATGCCCGCCGATCTCGATGAGATCCTGCGCCGCATCATGCAGCTCGAAATCGAGCGCGAGGCTCTCAAAAAGGAGTCCGACTCCGCCTCGAAGGATCGGCTGAAGAAGATCGAGAAGGAAATCGCCGATCTGAAGTCCGAATCGGACGCGCTGAAAGCTCAGTGGCAAGCCGAGAAGGAAGGCGTCCAACGGCTGCGGGAGCTACGCGAGCAAATCGAACAAACGAAGGTCGAAATCGAGAAGGCCGAGCGCCAATACGATTTGAACAAGGCCGCCGAGCTGAAGTACGGCAAGCTGACTGCCCTGGAAAACAAGCTCCGGGCCGAGGAATCCCGCCTCGCCGAAAAGCAGTCCGGCAAGCGCCTGCTGAAGGAGGAAGTGGACGAAGAAGACATCGCGCAGGTGGTCAGCCGTTGGACCGGCGTACCGGTCTCGAAGCTCCTGGAGGGCGAGATGCAGAAGCTCCTGCACCTGGAAGACGAACTTCACAAGCGAGTTATCGGCCAGGACGAGGCGGTGCAAGCTGTCGCCGAAGCGGTGATGCGGGCCCGTTCCGGTCTCAAGGATCCCAACCGCCCGATCGGAAGTTTCATCTTCTTAGGACCCACCGGCGTCGGTAAAACCGAGTTGGCGCGCGCCTTGGCCGAATATTTGTTCGATGACGAGAAAGCCATGATCCGCATCGATATGTCCGAGTATCAAGAGAAACATACGGTGGCTCGGTTGCTCGGCGCACCTCCCGGTTACATCGGTTACGAAGAAGGGGGGCAACTAACGGAATCCGTCCGGCGTCGTCCATACTGTGTAGTCCTTTTCGACGAGATTGAAAAGGCGCATTCCGACGTGTTCAACGTGTTGCTGCAGATTCTAGACGACGGCCGACTCACCGACGGCCAAGGGCGCACTGTGGACTTCAAGAACACTATCGTAATAATGACATCCAACATCGGCAGCCCGCGCATCTTGGAGTATAGAGGGGCTTTTGCCGGTGTGGGATTCGACGTCATGAAAGACACGGTGCTGGAAGAGTTGCGCGGTCATTTCCGTCCGGAGTTTCTGAATCGCGTCGACGAGATCATCGTGTTCCATGCTCTCACCGAAGAGCACCTGAAGCAGATTGTGGAAATCCAGTTGGGCAGCCTGCGCAAGCGGCTGGCTGACCGCCATATCGACTTGGAATTGACGGATCGGGCCCGCGGATATTTGGTCCGCTCGGGCTACGATCCAAGTTACGGCGCCCGGCCGTTGAAGCGGGCCATCCAGCGCGAAATTGAAACGCCATTGGCGCGCCGGATTCTCGGAGGCGAGGTCAGAGATGGCCATCACGTCGTGGTGGACCTCGACCCTGCCGGTCACCTGAGTTTTCAAGCAGTGACTTTTGAATCGAAAGAGGGGAGCCGTGAGCGTGAGTCGGCTCTCGAACAAGCATAAGAAAAATTCAGCACAAAACCAAAGAGGAACTGTAACAATTATGAAAGGTCATATCAGCAAATCCACGGCGGCTCTGCTCGCCGTCATCGCCATGCTGGTGGGTGCGCTCGTCATCACCATCAGTACTCCCAATCGCATTCCGGTTTTTGCGGACACGACTCGGGGCGCCGAGACCGGTGCGATAACTACCTTTGCCCCCCTGGTGAAACGCGTCATGCCGGCGGTGGTGAACATCTCATCTTCCAAGGTCGTGAAGGACCAGCCCACGCAGGGCCTCTTTGACGATCCGTTTTTCCGGCAGTTCTTCGGCAACCGCGGGCCGCAGCAGGAACAGCCGCGTTCGCAGCGCGCCACCAGTCTTGGTTCGGGCGTGGTGGTGAGTCCGGATGGCTACATCATCACCAATAACCACGTGGTGGACGGCGCCACCGACGTGAAAGTCTCCTTCGCCGACAAGGAAGAATACCCGGCTAAGGTGATCGGAACAGACAAATACACCGACGTGGCCGTGCTGAAGATCAACAAGAGCGGGCTGACGGCGCTGCCGTTCGCGGATTCCGCTCGCGCCGAAGTGGGCGATGTCGTGTTGGCGATCGGCGAGCCGTTCGGTTTGGGCCAGACCGTCACCATGGGCATCATCAGCGCCAAAGGCCGCGCGGGCTTGGGCATCGAGCGGTTTGAAGACTTCATCCAGACCGACGCCGCCATCAACCGCGGCAACTCGGGCGGCGCGCTCGTCGACACACGCGGCGACCTGGTGGGTATCAACACCGCCATCCTGTCGGGTGAAACCGGCGGGAACCAGGGCATCGGTTTCGCTATCCCTGCCAATCTGGCCAAAAATATCATGGGCCAGATCATGAGCAAGGGAAAGGTCACGCGAGGCTACATGGGCATCCTGCCGCAAGAGCTGACGCCCGAAATGGCGAAGGCTTTTGGAATCCCGAATACTCATGGCGTGGCGGTGGCAAACGTCGTGGGTGACGGTCCGGCTGCTAAGGCTGGTCTGAAAGTCGGCGATGTCATCACCGCCGTCAACGGAACGAATGTGGAAGATGTAAATTCGTTCCGCCTCCAAATCGCCGGGTTCGCCCCTGGCACAACGGTCCATCTCAAAGTGGAGCGCAACGGCCAGACGATGGACCTGCCTGTGACGCTCGGCGAGTTCAATCTCGAAGCCGAGAATAAGAGCGAAAAAGAGGGCAACCTCCCCGGCGGCGGCGAGAAGGGCGCCCTGAAGGGCCTGTCAGTCCAAGGACTGACGCCGGATCTCCGTCAGCAGCTGCAGCTTCCCGAAGGCACGCAAGGCGTTGTCATCACCGACGTTGACCCGGATTCGGCGGCTTCGGCTGCCGGACTCCAACAGGGCGACATCATCGTCCAAGTGGACCGGAAGCCGGTGAACGCGGTCTCGGAATTCAACGCAGCCGTTCGAGCGGGCGCTTCCCGAGAATCCACGCTGTTGCTGGTAAAGCGTGGACAAGGCACGCAGTTTGTTGTAGTTCCGAACAAGTAACCGCCCTGAGGGCGGTCAAAGTTTAGCGTCTTAGAAGCAGGTTTCTTGAGTGAGAAACCTGCTTCTTTTTTCCCCGGGCGGCATCCAACCGTTAGGAAGGCTATATGAGCACCCCGAGCAAGAACTGGCTGCTGACCGAGCCGCTGTCGCTGTGGCAGCCCTCCGCCGACATTTACCGCACCAAAGACGGCTGGCTGGTGAAATTCGACTTGGCCGGCGTCCAGATCGGCGATGTCTCTGTCACTCTTCGAGGCCGCTGCTTGACGATCAGCGGCATTCGTCGCGACTCGTTCCTGGAGGAGGGAGCCAGCTACTACTCCATGGAGATCTCATATAACCGCTTTGAGCGCTCCCTGCTTATGCCGGCGAATCTGGAAAACGCACGTGTCACGATCGTGGCGCGCGAAGGTTTGTTGTTGGTGAGGATGATCACCGAAGGAAACGAAAATGTCTGAACAACCTGTTGTCTACACACTGCCAGTGCTGCCCCTGAAGAGCGCAGTGCTGTTCCCTTACCTAGTGATGCCCCTATCGGCTGGGCGCTCGTCGTCCATCGCCGCGGTGGAAGCCGCACTCGCTACTGAGTCCAAAGAGATTTTGATCTTTACACAGCGTGATCCCGACCTCGATTCGCCCACCAAGGACGATCTGTTTTCAGTCGGGACCAAAGCCGTCATCCGCAAAATGAACCGTTCCGGCGAGGGCCATCTCGAGCTGATGGTTCTCGGCATGGAGCGCGTGACCCTGCTGAAAGTCGAGAGTTCAGAGCCGTTTTTGGAAGGTCGCGCGGCGCCGCTGGCGTTACCCGAGGATAAGGGGCCTGAGATTGAGGCGCTGCATGGCGCTCTCGTGGAGCTAGCGGCTGAAGCGTTGACGCTGGCGCAGCCGAACACTCCGCAAGAACTGCGCGGACTGCTGACAACCCACGACGACCCACTACGGCTGACGTTCGTTCTAGCGACCATGTTCAGCCTGGACTCCGAAAAATCGCAGTCGCTGCTCGAAGCACCCACGCGGGCCGAGGCGCTGCGCTTGATGCATGGATACCTGATGCATGAAGTGCAGGTGCTCACACTGCGCAACAAGATCACCACCGAAGCTCGCAGCGAGATGAGCAAAGAGCAAAAGGATTACTTGCTCCGCCAGCAGATGCGCGCCATCCAGCAGGAACTCGGTGAAAAAGGCGGCGAACAGGCCGAAGCGCAACAACTGCGCGAACGTCTGGAGAAGGCCGAACTGCCCGAAGAGATCCTGAAGGAAGCCAAGCGCGAGTTGGACCGGCTGGAGAAACTGCCTCCCGGCGCGCCGGACTACAACGTCATCCGAACCTACCTCGACTATGTCCTGGAACTGCCATGGACGAAGAGCACCGAAGATTCGCTCGATATCGCGCGCGCTCGCCAGGTGCTGGACGAGGATCACTTCGGCTTGAAAGATGTGAAGGAGCGCATCCTCGAACATCTGGGCGTGCTGAAGCTCAATCCCCATGCCAAGGCGCCGATCCTTTGTTTCGTCGGCCCTCCTGGAGTGGGCAAGACCTCGCTCGGCCAATCGATCGGGCGGGCTTTGAACCGCAAGTTCGAACGCATGAGCCTGGGCGGATTACATGATGAAGCGGAATTGCGCGGTCATCGCCGGACCTATATCGGGGCTCTGCCGGGCCGCGTGCTTCAAGCCATGCGGCGCGCGGGCGCGAACAATCCCGTCCTGATGCTGGACGAAGTGGACAAGCTGGGTCACGATTTCCGTGGCGATCCGGCGCACGCTTTGCTCGAGATCCTGGATCCGGAGCAGAACAAGACGTTCCGCGATAACTACTTGGATTTACCGTTCGATTTATCGAAGGTCTTGTTCGTCACCACGGCCAACGCGCTGGATACGATTCCCCGGCCGCTCCTCGACCGTATGGAGATCCTCCGCCTTGCCGGTTACAGCGAAGAAGAGAAGCTCGAAATCGCGAAGCGCTATCTGATTCCGAAGCAGCTCAAAGAAACCGGCCTAGCCGCGGAACAGTGCGTCCTTCCGGATGAGACCGTGCGGAAGATCATCTCGGGTTACACTCGCGAAGCCGGCCTCAGAAGGCTGGAGCGCGCAATCAGTAGCGTCACTCGCAAGGTCGCGCTGAAGTTTGCCGAAGGGAAACTTTCCAATACGGCCGGACCGTTCACCGTGAGCGTGGACGAACTGGCGGAGATGCTCGGACCTGAGCCGTACAACCAGGAAGAGGCGCGGCGCGATCTGCCACCCGGCGTTGCCACCGGCTTGGCCTGGACCGAAACCGGGGGTGACGTGCTGTACATTGAAGGCACGCTATTACCGGACGGAAAGGGCTTGACCCTTACCGGGCAGCTTGGTGAGGTGATGCAAGAGTCGGTGAAAGCGGCCCAGAGTTACATCTGGTCGCACGCGGCCGATTTCGATATCGAACCGACCCTGTTCAAGAACTCGGGCGTGCACGTGCACGTTCCGGCGGGCGCGATCCCAAAAGATGGACCGTCCGCCGGCGTCACCATGGCCACCGCGTTGACCTCGCTTTATACGAAATTGCCGGCTCGCAGCGATGTCGCGATGACCGGCGAAATTACGCTCACCGGATTGGTGCTGCCCATCGGCGGCATCAAGGAGAAAGTGCTGGCCGCCCGCCGGGCTGGAATTCACACCGTGATCATGCCCAAGGCGAACCAGAAGGATCTCCGCGATCTTCCCGAGGAAGTTCGCAAAGAGATGGAGTTCATTTTCGCCAGCCGAGTGGAAGACGTCCTTCAGACGGCGATTCCACAGTTGAGCGAGCGGATGCACGCCGGCAAGACCCGGCCTATCATTCACGCGGCCTAACCGCAGCGTAGCCGGGCTGCAGACAACAGGGCGCGGAGACTTGTCGAAAGGCACTGTTCTCCGCGCTTTTTTTGTATCCAACTATCTGCAACCGATTGGTTGCCTTGTTGGCCGCGAATCTGCTACCCTGCAACCTGGAGGTTGCGCATGAGCACAGACCGCATCGAGAAAAAATTCTTCTGAAAGCACCGCTGGCCCGCGTTTGGCGCGCGCTCTCGGATTCTACGGAGTTTGGAACCTGGTTCGGCATGAAGTTCAATGCGCCGTTCGCCCCCGGATCGCGAATGAGCGCGGTGATCGTGCCCACTACGGTGAATCCCGAAGTCGCTAACGCGCAGAAGAAATACGAAGGCATTCGGTTCGAGATCGCGATCGAACAGATGGTGCCCGAACGCCTCTTCTCCTTCCGTTGGCACCCGGGCGTTGTCGACCCGAACATCGATTATTCGAACGAACCGACAACCCTCGTCATCTTTGCTCTGGAGCAAACGCCGGACGGCGTGATGCTCACAGTCACCGAATCCGGCTTCGATCGGATTCCGCTCGAACGCCGCGCCCAGACATTCGCAGGCAATGAGGCGGGCTGGGAAATTCAAACGAAGTTGATCGAGGCGTACGTTGCCAAGGCTGCCTGACCCCAAGCACTCGGCGCCCGTTTTCGCCGCGCTTGGGGACGAGACGCGCTTACGGCTTGTCTTCCGGCTCTGCGACGACGGACCATTGTCCATCACCAGGCTCGCGGCCGGGTCCAAGGTCACTCGTCAGGCGATCACCAAACACCTGCGTGTGATGGAGGCAGCGGGTCTCGTGCGCAGTACACGGCACGGGCGCGAAAGCGTTTGGCAACTGAGGCGGCGCGGCCTGAAAGACGCCCGCCGCTACCTCAGCCTCATTTCAAAACAGTGGGACGACGCTCTCGGCCGGTTGCGCAAATTCGTCGAAGAATGACGCGGCATTCGGGGTCCAAACGTTCCCTATAATGGCCAATATGCCTACGGCAGGACGTGCGCGACGGCCGCTAGTGATCGCATTCGTCGCGCTCTGCGCAATCTGGTACGTCAAGCAGAACGTTCTCAACGTCCTCCCAACGCCCGGCCTCAGCGATTTCCGGTTCTACTACTACGCGGCCGGCCGAATCCTACACGGCGAATCACCGTATTTGATCGCCGACTACGTTTATCCGCCGCTGCTGGCTTGCGTGCTTGTCCCGCTCGCGGGGTTCGATTACTACACTGCGCGATGGATCTGGTTTGTCTTCTCGCATGCTTGCTTTCTCGCCGCCGCGTATCTGCTCTGGCGGCGCATCGGACGCGATTGGGTGGCCGCGGCGGTCATCGCGTTTGTGTGGTCGGCCGGTTGGGCGGCACAGGATGGGTTTCCTACCGGCCAGCCGGACCCGCTGCTGACGTTGCTGATCGTCGTGGCTTGCGTCAACACCGGCTGGGTCCAAGGCGCATCGGCCGGGGCGGGCTTCGCAGTGAAGCTCATACCAGCGGTACTCGGCCTGCTGGCTCCCATGGAGCGCAATTGGCGGGGACTAGTGGCGTTTTTCGCCAGCACCGGACTTTTGATGGCCGTCCCTTGGGCGATCGTCGCGCTTCTCCACGGTCCCTTGAAGCCGGCGAATACCGACTATTTGTTCGGCACCCCGTGCGTTTTGAGCTGGTCGCTTCCATCTGTCGCTCTCCGGCTGCTGGAACCGCCTGCCGACAACGGAAAACTCCCGAGCGATTGGGTGAACGGCTGGGATCTGCCAAGGCTGGACTTGTCGCGCGAGCAAAAACTACTGTCGCTATCGGTGGCGCTTGCAATCCTGGCCGCGGGGATCGCGGTGCTGCTTTTCAAAACGCGCGGCCGGTTGAGTCCCGAACAAGTTCCCTTCGCTGGAACGGCGCTCATTGCGCTCGCGCTGGCCGCTTCGCCCATTGCCTGGTGGCACTATCAGGCCATGCAATATCCGGGCGTGGCACTGCTCCTCTACAGCGCGATCCGCGGCCGCCATTGGGGCCGGCTCGGTTGGTCAATCGCCTGCGCGCTGTTTCTGTTTCCGCTGCCCGCGGCGGTGCTCCGCTATTACTACCACCAACACGAGCGCTGGCCGGATGCGCCCGGTCTGATGTACCTGTGGACGTCGGTGACGCCAATTGCATCGCTGTTCTTGTTCGGACTGCTGCTGAGTGCGTTCCCGCCGCGGGTGGCTCCTCGGGACTCGGCTCATCGCTTGGACACCATGGATCATCCGCGCGTCTTCAACAGAATCTTGTCGGAATAGATGAGCACCAGCTCGCCCCTCTGATTGAGCACCGATGTTTCGAACGTCACCAGCCCGCGCCCCGGTTCCTTCACCTGTTTCGAAATCACCTTCGACACCACGTGGATGGTGTCGCCGATAAACACCGGACCGGTGAACCGCAATCGATCCACGCCATAAAACGCAATCACCGTCTCCTGAACCTGGTTCATCTGCACGCCCAGCCCGCAAGCGATGCTAAACACCAGCATTCCATGTGCGATCCGCCGGCCAAACGGGCCTTGGGCGGCGTAGGTCTCGCTCATATGCAGCTCTACAAAATCGCCCGAAATGCCAGCGAAGTTGACGATGTCGGTCTCGGTGACGGTGCGCGTGCGCGACGTGTTTACGCTCTCCAGCGCGAAGTCCTCAAAATACAGGCTCACGAATCACTCCCTCCGCAGGCCCCAGCGCCGCCTGCTCCGGCCGCTCGCTTCGCTTGACAGAACCACACGTGTAATCCTACCTTGAAACTTCATGCGCAAAAAAGTCACTGTAGTGGGAGCTGGGAACGTAGGCGCTAATTGCGCGCTGCGTATCGCCGGCAAAGAATTAGCGGACGTCGTGCTGGTGGACGTCGTGGAAGGGGTTCCGCAAGGCAAGGGACTCGACCTGCTCCAATCCGGCCCCGTGGAAGGATACGACGTCAGCATCACCGGAGCCAATGATTACGGGCCCACGGCGAACTCCGACCTGGTCGTCATCACGGCCGGTTTTCCGCGCAAGCCCGGAATGAGCCGCGATGATTTGCTGCTCGCCAATTATGAGGTCGTCAAGACCGCCACCGAACAGGCGGTGAAGGCTTCGCCCAACGCCATCCTGATCCTGGTGACCAATCCTCTGGATGCGATGTGCTGGACCGCGTTGCAAGTTTCCAAATTCCCCAAGACTCGCGTCATCGGCATGGCCGGCGTTTTGGACACCGCGCGCTTTCGCACGTTCATCGCAACAGAGCTCGGAGTGTCGGTAGAGAACGTCACCGCGCTGGTGCTCGGCGGTCACGGCGACACCATGGTTCCCATTGCCCGCCTCACGAACGTGTCCGGCATTCCGCTCAGCGAATTGATGGACCAGGCGACCATCGATCGGCTCGTTCAGCGCGCCCGCGATGGCGGCGCTGAAATCGTGAAATACCTCAAGACGGGCAGCGCCTACTACGCACCGTCGGCGGCCGCAGTCGAGATGGTGGAGTCCATTCTGAAAGATAAGAAGAAGGTGCTACCGTGCGCCGCGTACCTGGAAGGAGAATACGGCATTAAGGGGCTGTATTGCGGGGTACCGGTGAAGCTGGGCGCGAAAGGCCTGGAGAAGATTTACGAGATCAAGCTGGAACCGGGCGAGCAAGCGGCGCTACAGAAAAGCGCCGCCGCCGTGCAGGAACTGGTGGACGTAATCAAGACGAAAATGTGACTACTTCCGGACGCACTTAGGAGGCGTGTTCGAATAGAGCACGAGGCAGACCCGATTGTCTGATAATGCTTAGCAGGGTCCCCCGTCGCAACTCGTCGTGCAAAGGCACAGGAACTGTAATGGTGCTATCGACTGTTCGTTTCTGCATTATTACGTGGCTGCCGCGTTGTCTAATTCGTCGAAACCCTTGCTGCTCAAGAATGCGGCACGTCTCCTCACCTGAGAGCGTCTGAAGCTTACCCAACCGGGACCTCGACCTGCGTGATGAAGACCTCACGTTGTGAACGCCGACCGATTTCCGAGGAATCGGCCGTCTCAAAGAACAAGGTCAGAGCCTCGGTCAGATTTGAACGTGCCTCTTCCACCGTGTCACCCTGGCTGGCGATGTCGAACTCGGGACAAATCGCGACGTAACCATCCCCTTCGCGTTCGATCACGGCAGTCAGGCTCCGAAGTATGGACATAGTCCGATTGTATCGAAACGGCTCCCTCGCTCTAGCTCTGGATTCCAATGCGACGCGCATCGGGCGCTAAAATGGATAGCTCTAGATGAAACAAACCATTTATCGGGGAAGAACGATCACCTACGACGACGCGGTACAAGCGATGAACCGCTTCGATAAAGAGTTCCGCGCGACGTTCCCCCAAGCGAGATGGAAGATCTATGCGATCGACTTCAATGGCCGAGAATACCCACCCAAGTTCATTCTGCATCTCATAACCGGTATGCACATTGTGGGCGGCGGTAAACCGATCAACACTAGGTTTGAAGAGCTCGGATTCAAGATTGTGCTGCTGGATGATGACAACACACCCACGCCACCCCCTGAGGAGGACGCCGAAGAAACGGCTCTTTCCTTGGAGTACGATCTAGAGAACTCCCTGATATCCAACTTGGAACAGCTCGAAAAAGGCCTCAAACTGTATCGCGAGGGAGGTGTTGTCGGGCAGCAATACATGGCGAAAGGAGCTGGCATAATCGATCTCTTAGCCACGGATTCGAATGGCGACTTGGTAGTCATTGAACTGAAGGCGGGAGAAGCGGACAAACAGGTGTGCGGACAAATTACGGCTTATATGGGTTGGGTCAAGAAAAACTTGGCAGGCAAGAAGAAGGTTCGCGGCATCATCGTAGCAAACGACTTCACAATAAAATTGGCCCTCGCGGCCAGCATTGTACCGGGTCTAGCATTGAAAAAGTACACGATTATCTTCAAGTTCTCGAATCCGGAGTAGCAGCCGGGAGTCCCGTTCCCTGGCCTGCCCGTTATACTAAACATTAGATGCACGAAATGGCCGTTTTCTGGCTCCGCGTGGCTACGGCGCTCTACGGGGTCGGGCTGCTGCACGTCATAGCAGTCCTGCTGCGCCGCCGCGAAGGTTTCCTCAAGCCGGCGCTTTTCGCATTTCTTGTCGCCGCGACGCTCCACCTCGTAGCGATCGTGGAAATGACCGTATCGCTCGGCCACCTGCCGGTAGATACCTTCTTTGAATCCGCCACCGTCTGCGCGTTCCTGATCGCTGTCCTGTTTCTTTTCGTCTATTGGCGCTACGACGCCGCCAGCCTCAGCGTGTGCATCTTTCCGCTGGTCTTCGTGCTCGCCCAGGTCGGCGCAATGGAAACGCCGATCGGCTCCTGGCCCAGTACTAACGTCCGCGCCTTGCTGCTGGTTCACGTGATGATGGTCCTGCTCGGTTATGCGTCGCTGCTGCTCACGGCCGTCGCCTCCGGCTTCTATCTAATTCAAGAGCGCCAGCTCAAGCGAAAAAAACCGCTCGATCTGCCCGCATACCTCGCGCAGCTTTTCAAACGCCTGCCGCCGCTCGCGACGCTCGACAACCTGATCACCAACGCCATGAGCTTCGGCTTCGTGTTCATCACGCTCGGCGTCATCGCGGGCAGCACCTGGGCGTTTATCGACGCGGGCACCGCCTGGATTCGCGATCCGCGAATCGCTCTCGCCTTCATCACCTGGGGCTTCTACCTCACCATGGTTTTCTTTCGCCAGACCGCTGGATGGAGAGGCCGCAAAGCCGCCATGATGGCCGTGGCGGTGCTGTGTTGCTCCGGACTCACCTGGGCCGCGCACGTCGGCCTGCGCAGCCTGCTCGCCAAATGAAGTTCTCCATCACAGGCGTCAATCATAAGAGCGCACCGGTGGAGGTGCGTGAACGCCTGGCGTTCGACGAAAGCGCCTTGTCGCAAGCCTTGGTGGCGCTCAAGGGCCGGCCGGGCTTTTGCGAAGGCATGATCCTTTCCACCTGCAATCGCGTGGAGGTGGCGCTTACCTGCGAAGAGAACGGTCATTCCGCCCTGGCCGTAGATCAGTTTCTGGCCGACACACGGCACGTCCAGCGCGAGTGGGTGGCGCCTTACCTCTATCACTTCGAAGACAGTGATGCCATCCGCCATCTATTCCGCGTGGCCGCGAGCTTGGATTCGATGGTCATCGGCGAGCCGCAAATTCTGGGACAGCTCAAGTCGGCTTACTCCCTCGCCAAGGAGCATGGCGCGGTGAGCGGATTCATGGACGCGCTGCTGACCCGCGCGTTCAGCGTCGCTAAGCGCGTGAGGTCGGAGACCGATATCGGCGAGAACGCCGTTTCCATCAGCTATGCGGCGGTGGAGCTGGCGCGTGAAATTTTCGGCTCGCTTTCCGGCAAGAAAGTCATGATCATCGGCGCGGGCAAGATGTCGGAGCTCGCGGCCCGGCATTTGAAGCGCAGCGGCGTGGGCCAAATCCTGGTCACTAACCGCACTCACGAACGCGCTCTCGAAATGGCGGAATTATTCGACGGCAAGATAGTGGACTACATGCGCTTCCTCTCCGCCCTGCCTGAGGCGGATATTGTCATCGCTTCGAGCGGCGCCCCGCACTACATCATTGTTCGCGACGACATGAAGAAGGTGCTGGAAGCGCGCCGCAACAAGCCGATGTTCCTGATCGATATCGCGGTGCCCCGCAACATTGAGCCCACCGTCAACGAGCTGGACAACGTCTTCCTCTACGACATCGACGACCTGCAGAAGGTAATCGACACCAATCTGCAGGGCCGCAAGGAATCGGCGGAGGATGCCGAGGCCATCATTCACGAGGAAGTGGAGCGCATGGTTGCGCGCTTGAAAGCTCGCGAAGTTGCGCCCACCATTGTCAAGCTGCAAAAGGAACTCGAGAAATTGCGCGCCGGCGAAATTGCGAAATGGCGAGGCAAGCTGGGGACGCTGACAACGGAGCAGGAACAAGCCATCGAGGCATTCACCAAGAGCATGATGAACAAGATTGCCCACGGCCCCATCTCGGAAATTCGTAAACAGGCTTCCCAGCCGGATGGGCATCACGTGATCAGCGCCGTCCGAAAGGTTTTCCGCCTGGATTAAAATGCTGACGATCGGCTCCCGCGGTTCGCAACTTGCCCTGTGGCAGGCGCACTGGATTCAGGCCCGGCTAGAGAAACTGGGACAAGAATCCCGCATCGAAATCATCAAAACAACGGGCGACAAGATCACCGACGTCGCGCTTTCGCAAGTGGGTTCGAAGGGCCTCTTCACCAAGGAAATCGAGGAGGCGCTGCTCGCCGGCGCGATCGATCTGGCCGTGCATAGTCTTAAGGACATGCCGACTGAGTTGCCGGCCGGACTCACGCTGGCCGCAATCCCGGAGCGCGAAGATCCGCGCGATGCACTCGTAGGACGAAGTCTGGCCACGCTGGCCCTTCTCGCGCCAGGGGCTCGCGTGGGCACTGGTTCGTTACGCCGTTCTGCGCAGCTTCGCGCGCTTCGTCCGGATTTGCAAATCGAAGACATTCGCGGCAACGTCGACACGCGCCTGCGCAAATTGGATGAGGGCCGCTACGACGCGATCGTGCTCGCTTCGGCCGGATTGCGCCGCTTGGGTTGGGAGAATCGAATCACAGAACTCTTCGATCCCTGCATCATGTGCCCGGCCGTAGGCCAAGGAGCGCTTGCGGTTGAGACCCGCGACGATGGTGGCGCCGCGTTTCAGATTGCCAAGCGCTTGGAGCACGCGGAAACTCGCGCCGCGGTGACGGCCGAACGCGCCGTGCTGGCATCGCTCGGTGGCGGATGCCAAGCCCCGATGGGCGCGCACGGAACAGTGCGCAACGAAGCCCTTCACATCGACGCGCTGATTGTTTCGCCCGATGGAAGGCAGTTGATCCGGCAAGAGACTCGCGGACACGTTTCGGAAGCTGTGGCGTTGGGCCACGCACTAGGTGCACAACTGCTCGCCGCCGGTGGAAAACAAATCCTCGACGCTGTCTACGGCGCGCCGCAACTTACTGAGCCGCGGCCGTGAGGGAGCGGAATAAAGTTTACCTCGTCGGCGCCGGCCCTGGTGATCCCGGCCTCATCACTTGGAAAGGCCGCAAACTGCTCGCCCTGGCCGATTCCATCCTCTACGACAACCTCGCCAACGAGCACCTGCTCGACCTCGCGCCCAAGAATTGCGAGCGCATTTACGTCGGTAAGAAAAAATCGGTGCACGCTTTTCCGCAGGAAGAAATTTGCACGATGCTGATCGACCGTGCGCGGCGCGGCCTCAACGTGGTGCGGCTCAAGGGCGGCGACCCTTTTATCTTCGGGCGCGGTGGTGAGGAATTGGAGGCACTGGCCGACGCGGGCGTTCCCTTCGAAGTGGTGCCCGGTGTAACTTCGCCTTTGGGAATCGCGGCCTACAGCGGCATTCCGCTCACACACCGCGCCCACAACAAGGTGCTGACTTTCGTCACCGGCCACGACGTGCACGGCATCGACTGGAGCAAGGTCGGGCAGACCGAGACGCTGGTAATCTTCATGGGCATTTTTTCGATTCGCGAAATCGCGGCCGAGATCATGCGGCAGGGACGCTCCGGCGAAACGCCAGCCGTGGCCGTTCGATGGGGAACACGGCCCGATCAGGAAACAGTGACTGGGACGCTCGCCAACATTGCGGACCGCATCGAACAGGCGGAGTTGAAGCCGCCCGCAACCGTGATCATCGGCGAAGTTGTTGGGCTGCGTGAAAAGCTCGACTGGTTCGAAAAGCTGCCCCTGTTCGGACGCAAAATCGTCGTGACGCGGGCCTCGGATCAGGCTGCCGAATTTTGCGATCGTCTGCGCGCACTCGGAGCCGACGCTGTCGAATTGCCCGTGATCGCGCTCGAACAGGCCGTCGATCCTGGGCCACTCGACCGAGCCATTGAAAACTTGACGACTTACGACTGGCTGATCTTCACCAGCGTCAACGGTGTAAGATTCTTCCTCGAACGGCTCGATCAGTCGCAACACGACTTGCGCTCATTGAAGGCTCGCATCTGTGCCATCGGGCCAGCCACGCGAAGGGCCATCGAAGATCTTCATCTCAAGGTGGATCTGATGCCCGAGGAGTACGTCGCCGAGAGCCTCATCACAGCGTTCGCCTCAGAAGATCTCGCAGGAAAGCGCATACTCTTGCCACGCGCAGCCGTTGCTAGGGACGTCATCCCCACCGAACTCACGAAGCGAGGCGCCCAAGTCGACGTTGTCGAAGCCTATCGAAATGTGGTTCCGTCGAATGCGCCCGTTCGCGCGCACGGAATCTTCTCCGCCGCTAAGAAGCCCGATTGGATCACGTTCACCAGTTCCTCCACGGTCAAGAACCTCCTCGCGATTAGCGGCAGAGAGGCTCTGGAAGGCGTGCGCACCGCTTCAATTGGTCCAGTAACTTCGTCCACGTTGTGCGCGCACGGCTTGAAGGTTGACGCCGAAGCCAAACAGTTTACGCTGGATGGACTGGTGGACGCAATCCTCGCGGCCAACTAATGTCGCTAGTATGTGATCTGTCCGGTTGAATTCACACATGAACTGTCCGCTTTGAAAAAGCGGCGGGGGAAGCTGA
>Ga0209415_10003319_pt1 | contig 29934 bp, 31 predicted proteins | sample PeaSoiSIISIP2007_FD_187696 | JGI IMG/M metagenome (GOLD analysis project Ga0209415, IMG submission 187696) | Peat soil microbial communities from Weissenstadt, Germany - SII-SIP-2007 (SPAdes) (version 2) | ecosystem: Environmental > Terrestrial > Soil > Wetlands > Peat | place: Germany...
GCCGGGACGCCGCCATCGATGTTCACCACCGCGACGGGGGCGCACGATTGCAGCATGGCGTTGAGGGCGGCTTCGCCCCGTCCGCCGCGGCCGTACCCGACCGACGTGGGGATCCCGACGACGGGGGCCCGCACGAGCCCGGCCCAAACGGTCGGGAGCGCCCCTTCTCGGCCCGCGAACACCAGGTACACCTTCGGTCGGGCCCGCTCGAGTTGACGGACCGCCCGCGTCACGCGGTGCAGGCCGGCGACGCCGACGTCGTACGCCTCGACGGTCTCGGCGCCGACCGAGGCGAGGACAGCGCGGGCCTCTTCCGCCACAGGGACGTCGGCCGTCCCCGCGGTGACGAGGCCGACCACCCCGACGGGGGGCGGTCCGTCCGGGGAGCCATGGAGCCGCCACACCCGGCCGCCGGCGAGGGATTGGAGCGGGAGTTCCTTTGCCCGGGCGGCCCGGCGCAAGGCCCGGGATTGGGCCCCGGTCGGGCGGGAGACGACCGCGGCCCGCCCCGCGGCGGCGAGCGTCCGAAGGATCGCGAGTAGGTGGGATTCGTCCTTCCCCTCCCCGAGGATCACCTCCGGAGCGCCGGTCCGCGCCCGTCGGCCGGTGTCGAGGCGCGCGATCCGACCGACCCGGGTCTCACGCCCGGGGAGGTGGGTCCGGAGCGAAGTTCGACGGGGCACTCGCGCTCCATCCGCGAAATGCCATATAGCGGATTCCGCTGGCCGCCGCCGTCGATGGTGGACTTCGCGCTCACGGAGGAGCAGACGAGCCTCCGGGACATGGCCCGCAAGTTCGCGAAGGGCGAAATGGCCCCCCACGCGGCCGAGTGCGACCGCGCCGGACGGTTCCCGGAGGAGATCTACCGGAAGGCCTGGGAACTCGGGCTGATGAACCTGAACGTGCCGACGGAGTACGGCGGCAGCGGGCTCGGGCTGTTCGAGCAGTGCCTGATCGTCGAGGAGCTCGCCCACGCCTGCGCCGGGATGACGACCTCGATCATCGCGAACTGCCTCGCGCTCGAGCCGATCCTCCTCGGAGGCACGGAGGAACAGAAGCGACGGATGCTCGCCCCGTTCTGCGCCGACTACCACCTCGCGTCGTTCTGCTTGACGGAGCCGAGCGGCGGCAGCGATGCGGGGTCGCTGAAGACCCGGGCCCGTCGGGACGGAGACTCGTACGTCCTCGACGGCGAGAAGTGCTTCATCACGAACGCCCCGTTCGCCTCCCTCTACACCGTCTTCGCGACGATGGACCCGACCCTCCGCCACAAGGGGATCGTCGCCTTCGCCGTCCCGCGGGAGACCGAAGGGGTCCTCCCGGGCAAGGAGGAGGAGAAGATGGGCCATCGGGCCTCGGCGACCTCGACGGTCCGCTTTGAGGGCGCGCGGGTGCCGGTCGCGAACCGGCTCGGCGCCGAGAACGAGGGGTTCTCGATCGCCATGCGGACGCTCGACCAGACGCGGACCCCCATCGGCGCGATGTCGACGGGCATCGCCCAGGCGGCCCTCGACCATGCGGCGGAGTACTCGAAGCGTCGGCAGACGTTCGGGAAGCCGATCTCCGAGCACCAGGCGATCCAGATCAAGCTCGCGGACATGGCGCAGGCGCTTCACGCTTCGCGCCTCCTCACCTGGCAGGCCGCCTGGACGATCGACCGCGGCGGCCGCGGCTCGCTCGAATCCTCGATGGCGAAGTGCTTCGCCTCCGACGCCGCGATGCGCGTGGCCGACGAGGCGATCCAGGTGTTCGGCGGGTACGGCTACATGAAGGAGTATCCGGTCGAGAAGTTGCTCCGCGACGCCAAGCTCGCGCAGATCTACGAAGGGTCGAACGAGATCCAGCGGATCGTCATCGCCCGCGAGCTCCTCGAGCGATACGCCTGACCCGAGGCCGCCGGTGGAGATCGCGGTCCTCGTCAAGCCGGTCCCGGACGCGGAGAGCCGGCTACGACCCGACCCGAAGGGGCTCGGCCCCGACCCGGAGGGGGTCAAGTGGGTCCTCGCGGGGTACGACGAGTCCGCCGTCGAGCAGGCGCTGCTGCTGAAAGAAGCCGCGCCGGGAACGACCGTCCGGGCGATCTCTTACGGGCCGGTCGCGCGCGCCGAGGAGGTGCTCCGCGCCGCCCTCGCGCTCGGGTGCGATACGGCGACGTCCCTCGAGGCGCCTCCCGATGCCTCGACTGACCCGGTCGCCGTGGCGCGGGCGCTCGCCCTGGCGCTCGCGCGACACCCGGCGTCCCTCGTGATCTGCGGCAAACAGGCGGGCGATGACGAAGCCGGCATCGTCGGGCCGGCCGTCGCGGAACTGCTCGGGGTCGCCGACGTCGGGGTCGCCACGAACGTCCGATGGGACGGGGGAACGATGGCCCTCACCCTCGACCGTTCCGTGGAAGGGGGCCTCGAGCAGGTCCGGATCCCCCTGCCCGTCGTGCTCTCGCTCCAGCAGGCATGGAACGACCCCCGCACGGCCAAGCTCCCGAACATCCTGAAGTCCCGGAAGGCCCACATCGAACGGATCGCGGCGACCGAGGTCGAGGCCGCGACCGCGCCGTCGGCGTCGACCGCCGCGCGCCGCGTCTCGTTCCGGCTCCCGCCCGCTCGGACCGGGGCCCAGATGATCGACTACCGGACCCCCGAGGAGGCGGCCGAGAAGCTCGTCCGAATCCTCCGCGAGGAGGCGAAGGTGTTCCCGTGAGCGGCGTCCTCGTCTACCTCGAGCGCTCCGGCGACGCGGTCGTCGCCGCGAGCGGGGAGGCGGTCGGCGTCGCCCGGACGGTGGCCGGGGCCGGTCCCGTGCTCGGCCTCCTCATCGGCCCGGGGGTCGCCGCCGGTGCGTTGACCCTCCCGGTCGACCGGTTGATCGTGGCCGATTCTCCGTCGCTCGCCCACCCGTCGACCGCGCAGCTCGCTGCCGTCCTGGTCGGGGCGGCCGACAAGGCCGGAGCCTCGACGATCCTCTTGCCCGGAACCTCACGGAGCCGGGACGTCGTCGGGCGCGTCGCCGTGCGGTGGGGCGCCTCGGCGTCGACGAACGTGACCGAGCTGGCCCCCGCCGACCGGGGCGCCTTCAGGGTCTCGCGTCCGGTGTTCGGCGGTCGGGCGACCGAACAGCTCGACCTCCCGGGTCCCCGACAAGTTCTCGCGCTCAAGCCCCACGCCTTCGCCCCGCCGACTCCACGTCCCTCACCGGCCCCGGTCGAGCCCTTCGACGTACCCGAGGCGACCGCGACACCGGCCGGCCCTGAGGTCCGGGGATTCCAACCGACGGCGGGAACGAAGGGCCCCGAGCTCGGCGAAGCGTCGATCGTCGTCTCCGGCGGCCGAGGGGTTCGGACCCCGGAGAACTTCCGGCTCGTCGAGGAGCTCGCCGAGGCGCTCGGCGCCGCCGTCGGCGCGTCCCGCGCCGTGACCGACGCCGGATGGCGTCCGACGTCCTACCAGGTCGGCCAGACGGGCCGGGCGGTTTCGCCGCAGCTGTACGTCGCCGTCGGGATCTCGGGGGCGATCCAGCACATCGTCGGGATGGTCTCCTCCCGCGTCATCGTCGCCATCAACTCCGACCCGCAGGCGCCGATCTTCCGCGTCGCCGACTACGGGATCGCCGGGGACCTCTTCCAAATCGTCCCCGCCCTGACCGCGGCGGTCCGGAAGGCCCGCGGCCGCTGACGACGGGTCAGAGGTTCCGGGCGAGCTCGGAGACGTCCCGGGCGGCGGTCGTCCACCGGAGCTTCGAGCGGCGGAACGCCTTCCACGCCGTTCGGATCGCGTGCTCCTTCGGCGAACCGGTCTCGGTCATCATGTCGTGCAGGAGCGCGTAGGCGAGCTCCGGGTACTCCTGGTAGAACCGCGGGTTCCACTTCACCCGGTCGAGTCCCTCGAAGTCTCGGAAGTCGGCGATCACCCCGGACGACCGGAGTCTCCGCTCGTATCCGGCGAGCGACGCCGCGGGGCCGCCGCCGGCGGATTTCGCCTCGAGGGCCGTCTCCGCCGCGAGCAGGCCGGTGCGCACCGCGTAGTTCATTCCCTGGATCACGAGGCCGTTCGAGAAGACGAACCCCGCGGCATCCCCGGCGACCATCCATCCGTCCCCGTGGAACGACGCGGGCCGGCTCGCCCAGCCGCCGGAGATCAGCTTCGCGCCGTACTCCACGAGCTCGGCCCCGTCGAGGCGGCCGGCGATCTCGGGGTGGAGCTTGAACGTCTCGATTAGGTCGTGGCTCTGGACGTTGCGCCCGAACATCGAGGCGATGTTCAGGATGAGCCCGAGGGAAACGGTGTCCTGGTTCGTGTAGAGGAACCCGCCGCCCATCACGCCGGGCGGGAAGATCCCGGCCACCCACTCCTCGGCGTGACCTTCCCCCGCGCGGACGTTGAACCGGTCCTCGATGGTTCCCTTCGGCAGCCGGTACACCTCCTTCACCCCGAGCTCGGTCGCCTGCGCGTTGAAGCGCGCCTGCGGACGGATCGGGGTTCCGAGGGACAGCCGGGAGTTCGCTCCGTCCGCGAGGATCGTCACGGGGGCGGTCATCGTCTCCCCGCCCTGGACGACGCCGTGGACGCGCGTTCCTTCCCAGTTCAGCCGGTCGACCGGGACCGACGAGACGACCGTCGCGCCGGCCGACTCCGCCTGGGCCGCGAGCCACTTGTCCGTCTTCGACCGGAGGACCGAGTGCGCGACGTACGGCGGCTTCGCCCACCCACCGTCGGAGAGGGAGAACGAGACCTGGCCCTCGCGGGTCAGGAACCCGAACCGCTTTCGGACGATGTGCCGCTCGACGGGCATCGACTCCCACCAGTTCGGCACGATCGAGTCGAGGTCGTGGCCCCAGAGGATCCCTCCGGAGAGGTTCTTCGCGCCGGGCTCGGCACCCCGTTCGAGGAGCAGGACGTTCGCGCCGCCCTTCGCGAGGCGGATCGCCGCCGAGGAACCGGCCATCCCGGCGCCGACGACGATGGCATCGAAGTCGTCCGCCATCCGGAGGTCCGGACGCCGAACGGCGGGGCCGCTTTAAGGTTCGGCGGGAGCGGCTACCGACCGGGGCCGGCGGAACCGGCCATCGTCCCGGAGCCGACCTGCCGGGAGAGCCCCTGGGTGGCGTTCTCGACCAGGCGCTGGAACTCGAACGGCTTCGGGATTCCGTGCCACATCTCGTTCCCGATCGCGCGTCCCGTGCCACCTTCGGAGGAGACGGTCACGCTGCCGAACCCGAGCATTCGCTGCCCGACGCTCTGGTGCACGTCGACGCCGCGCACCTGGGCGATCGGGATCTCGTCGAAGTCCCGGCCGAGGATGCCGCGCTGGAGGATCACGCGGTTCGAGGTGACGGCATAGACGTTCGTCGCCCACCGGAGGAATCGGATGAGAAGCCAGATCACGACGATCAGCGTCAGCAAAAGGCCGAAGATCACGAGGTAGGACCCGGGCGAGGTCCCCGAGATCGTTGGGAACTTGGCGAACGCCGACGAAAGCCCCCCGACCTGCGGCCAGCTCGGATAGCGCACGCTCAGGGCGACATAGTCGAAGATGAGCACGAGGACGAGGACGAGGACCGGTCCGGGAAAGTAGTAGAGACGCGTCGCGCGGGTCTCCCGCAGCAGCTGTTCGCCGTCGGCGAGGTACGTCGCCTTCAGCAGCTTCGGCATCGAGCGGACGGGGGTAGAGGCAGCCACGGCCCTTCGTGGGGCTCCTGCCCCATAAAGCCTCCTTTTCGTCGGACGGCCCCATCGACGAGGCCCCGGGCCCCGACGCCAGGCCCGGCCGGGGGACGAGGCATCCGAAGACGGGGCCGGGACTCCACGGTCTTCAGGCCCACGCGCGGGTCGTTAGCCCACGGCCCGGAATCGGCACGGCCCGGGCCAAATACTCCCCGCCATCTCGACCGGCCGATGGGGGTCACGGACTGCCACGTCCACATCAACCCGATCTGGCAGATGCACCCCGCCGCCCGGGCGCTCGTCGGGCACGGGGGCGAGGGGGCCGAGCTCGAGGCCTACGCCCGTTCGCCCGAACGCTTCCTCGCGTACCTCGACCGGTGCGGCGTGGACCGCGCGGTCCTCGTGAACTACGTCGCGCCGGAGATCGTCGGGTACACGACCGAGGCGAACGACTTCGTCGGGGAGTATTGCCGCGCCGACCCTCGCCGCCTCGTCGCTGTCGGCTCGGTGCTCCCCAGCCACCCCGACCCGGGGGCGGAGGTCGAACGTTTGGTCCTCCAGCTCGGGATCCGGGCGCTCAAGCTCCATCCCCCACACCAATTGTTCGCCCCGAACGAGTACGTCCACGGGAATCGACCGGGCCTGCGGGCCATCTACGCCGCCTGCGAGCGCCTCCGCGTCCCGGTCATCGTGCACACGGGAACCTCGGTGTTCCCCGGGGCCCGCAACCGGTTCGCGGACCCGATGCTCGTGGAGGACGTCGCGATCGACTTCCCCGAGCTCACGATCGTCCTCGCCCACGGCGGACGACCGCTCTGGACCGACCACGCGAGCTTCCTCGCGCGGCGGTTCCCCAACGTCTACCTGGAACTCTCGAGCGTGCCGCCGTCAAAGCTGCTCGAGTACTTCCCAAACCTGCCGAAACTGGCCGACAAGACCGTGTTCGGGAGCGATTGGCCCGGGCCCGGCGTGAAGGACATCGCGGCGAACCTGGCGGCGTTCCGGGCGCTCCCGCTCCCGGACGACGCCCAAGCGAAGATCCTCGAAGAGAACCCGCTCCGCGTCTTCCCGACGACACCCCTCACGTGAAATACCCCGGGCCGCTCCTTTCGACGTGGCCGACACCGAATTGCCCGAGCCTCCGGCTTCCGCCGCGGCGCCGGGGGCTATAGAGACGCCGGCGAGCGTCGTCGTCGTCGCCGAAGGGGGCGAGGAGGTCGGACGGCTCCCGATGCCGCGGCGTGCGCGCGGCGAGATCTTCGGGGTCGCGAGCCAATTGCTCGGTGCCGCCCGAATCCGGGTGATGTGCGAGGACAACATCTCGCGGATGGGCCGGATCACCGGGAAGATGAAGAAGAAAATGTGGATCCGCGAGGGGGACCTGTTGATCCTCCGACCCTGGGGATTCCAGGAAGGGAAGGCGGACATCCTGTTCCGGTACAGCCGGACGCAGGCGACGTACCTCGCCCGCCGGAACCTCCTGCCCGCGTCGGTCGACGTGTTCTCGATCGTCGAGACACCGTCCGACGCCCCGCCGGCCGCCTAATCCCGATGGCCGCCCCGGACGGGCCGCTCCGGACCTCGCTCGAGATGGCGATCGCCGAGCGGAACGCGGTCGCGCTCGGCGTCTCGGTCCAGCAGCTGATGGAGAACGCCGGCCGCGTCGTCGCCGAGGCGGTCATGGCGAGAGTCTCGGACCCGGCGGGCCGCATCGTCGTCCTCGCCGGCGCCGGCAACAACGGTGGCGATGGGACGGCCGCGGTCCACTACCTTCGGGCGGCCGGCCGGGCCCCGGAACTCTGGATGGTCGCCGGCGCCGCGGCGATCCGTTCGATCGCCGCCCGCCGGGCGTTCGAGCGAGTCGCCGGTCTGCCGGGCGTTCACGAGGGAGTCCCGACGACGGCGGACCTGGTCGGGGCGGCGGTCGCCGTCGACGCGATGCTGGGCACCGGCCAGTCCGGTGAGCTTCGGGAACCGTACCGGTCCGCCGTCACCGCGATCCGGAACGCCCATGTTCCGGTGCTCGCCGTCGACCTGCCGACCGGATTCGACGGACCGGACCGGTTGCCGGTCGAGGCGACCGTCACGCTCTCGGCCTCGAAGGTCGGCCTCGACCGCTCGTCCGGCGGGGAGATCACGGTGCGCCCGATCGGCATCCCCGACGCCGCGTTCGACCGTACCGGGCCGGGCGAGTATCTGGCGTACCCCCGGCCGACCACGCGAGGTCGACGGGCCCGAGTGGCCATCGTCGGGGGCGGACCGTTCACGGGCGCCCCGGCGCTCGCGGGGCTCGCAGCCCTTCGGTCGGGCGCCGAACGGGCGACGATCTACGCTCCCCGCCCGGCGGCCGAGGCGATCCGGGCCCTCACTCCCGACCTGGTCGTCGTCGCCTCGGGAACCGAGCGGCTCCGTCTCGCGGACCTCCCCGCCCTGCTCGCGTCGCTTCGCTCCTCGCGGGTCGGCGCAGTCGTCGTCGGCATGGGGCTTGGCCGGGATCCCGAGACCCTCCTCGCGGTCCGGTCGCTGCTGACGGAACTCGCGGGGCTCGTGCCCCTGGTCGTCGACGCCGATGCCCTCGACGCGCTCCCCGACCGCCTCCCGGCCGCCGCCAGCGCCCCGGTCGTCGTGACCCCCAACGAGGGGGAATTCGCCCGGGTGTTCGCACCGACGTCGGTCGGGCTCCCGGCGTCGCCCACCGCGGCGGTCGAGGCCGTCGCGCGAGCGCGGGGCTGTACCGTCGTGCGGAAGGGGGCCGAGGACGTCGTGGCGTCACCGGAGCGGACCGTCATCTCCGGCCCCCATTCGCCCTCCATGAACGTCGGTGGCTCCGGCGATGTGCTCGGCGGCGTGATCGGACGCCTGCTCGCGGAGCCGCTCCCGGGGTTCGCCGCGGCGCGGCTGGCCACGCACTGGGTCGGTGACGCGGGCCGTCTCGCGGCGGCCGAGCGCGGCGACGGCCTTCTCGCGACCGACCTGCTGGAGGCTCTCCCCGTCGCCCTCCGCGAGGGACTTCGGTACGCGCCACTCGGTTGAGCCCGGTTCGGGCGTTCACGCGTACCGGACGCGCCCTCGGATCTCCTTCGCTCGCGCCCGCACGGCGGCCGCCCCGATCGGATTCCCTGCTTCGTAGCCGCGGACGAACTCCCCGAGCAGTTCCTCGCCTTTCGCGTGGAGCGACCGGAGGTCCTCCTCCACCAGGTGGAGGTCGATGGCGAGCTCCTCGACGCCGGGGCTCCGCGAGCCCATTGAGAGGTCGAGGAAGGCGGGAGGCGCGTCCGGGCCGGAGGGGAACAGCACGTTCGAGCTGGTCAGGTCGCCGTGGGAGATCCCCCCGGCGTGGAGGCGGCCAAGACCCTCGCCGAACGCCCGCAGCGCCGTTCGCAGCGGCTCGATGTCGGCGGGGTGGCGCTCGAGGAGCTCCCTCAGCGTCGGACCCGCGAGCGACTCCAAGATGATCCGATGCTTCACGAGGTCGAGGTCGTAGACGATCGGCGTCCGCACGCCCAGCCTCCGCGCGTCGACAAGGAGCCGGGCCTCCGTCCGCGTCCGCTCCTTCCGGAGCCGTTCGTCGAGCGATTTCGGCCGGTAGCTCTTCGATTCGCGGTCCTTCAGGTACGCCGGCCAGCCGAGCCACTCGACGGCGCGGATCGACGCCTCGGCCCCCCGGGAGACCGGTCGGCCTTCGGACGCCTCGACCATCCGGCCCTCTCAGCCGACCCGGTGCGCGGCGACCGCGCGGACGATCGCTTCGCGCGCGAGGCGGGCGGCGAGGGCGCTTGTGTTGCCGGTGTCGTAGTGGGGCGAGACCTCCATGATGTCGAGTCCGGCCAGGCGCGGCGCCACGGCGCCGATCGCGTACTTCACGTCGCGCGGCGTCAGCCCGAACGGCTCCGGAGTCCCGGTACCCCCGGCGTAGGCCGGGTCGATCGCATCGATATCGAGCGAAACGTACACCCGGTCGGTGTGCAGCAGGTCGAGGGCCTTCTTGACGGACGCCTCGATCCCGTCCTCGGCCACCTCGTGGGCCGTGATGAACGGCATCCCGATCGTGCGGTTGTCGTCGACCTCTTCCCGGGAGACGGAGCGGACGCCGAGCACGACGACGTTCTTCGCCCCCAGACGGTCGACGATGCGGCGCGAGGAGCACGCGTGGCTGCGGTCGTCGCCGAGGTAGCTCGACCGGAAGTCCATGTGCGCGTCCAGGTAGAGCACCCCGAGGGACTGGCCGTCCGGGTAGGCTTCGACGCACGGAGGCGAGCAGGCGTGGTCCCCGCCGAGGATGACCGGGATCTTGCCGGCCGAGTAGATCGGCCGGACCTCTTCCCGGACCGACGTCACCATGTCGCGCGCGAAACCGAACTCTTCGACGTTGCCGAGGTCGTGGATCGGGACCTCGGAGAGGTCGACCCCGGTCTCGAGGTCGTACGACTCGAAGTTCCAGGAGTGCTGGCGGATCGAATCCGGGCCGAACCGGGCCCCCGGCCGGAACGAGGTCGTCCGGTCGAACGGCACGCCGAGGAACACGAACTGGGCGTCCTCGAACGTCGATTCGGCGTCGGCGAACCCCGAGCGCTGCGCCACGGCGCGCCGACCGCGACGGAATATATCACGGTGCGCGCGTGCTCGCGGTCGCCGTGGCTCCGGTCGGCGCCCGAACGTTGATATCCCGCGCCGGGACTTGACGACCCGTCGAGGAGCACGATGAACGAGGAAGGGTTGGTGGCGCGCCGGGACGACGGCGACGGAGTCGAGATCCTCGTGCTCCGGCATCCGAAGGTCAACGCGCTCAGCACGGCGCTCTTGGCGGAACTCGAGCAGCGGATCGTCGCGATCGAAGAGACACCGGCGGTGCGCGCCGTCGTGGTGACCGGCGACGGCCCGTACTTCAGCGCCGGGGCGGACCTGAAGGAGATGGCGACGCTCGGTCCCGCCGACGCCCCCGCGATCGTCCGCCGGGGCCAAGCGCTGTTCGAGCGGATGAGCGCGCTGCGGCCACCCGTCATCGCGGCCATCAACGGCCTCGCGCTCGGCGGGGGCCTCGAGCTGGCGCTCGCCTGCGACCTGCGGGTCGCCGGTGAGTCCGCGAAGCTCGCCGCGCCGGAAGCGAACTTTGGGCTCCTACCGGCCTACGGCGGCACCCAGCGCCTGACCCGGCTCCTTGGGGCTTCCAAGGCGATGGAGCTGGTATTCACGGGGACGATGATCGCGGGCCCGGAGGCGGCCCGGATCGGCCTCGTAAACAAGGTCGTGCCGGCCGGTCAGGAGCTCCGCGCCGCTCGCGACCTCGCCCACACGATCGCCCAGAAGGCCCCGCGAGCGATCGCGGGGGCGAAACGCGCGATGCGGCTCGGCCTGGACCAGCCCATCCGCGCCGGCCTCGAGCTCGAGGCGGAGGCCTTCGAGCGCGACGTCCTCGGCACGAATGACCTGGGCGAGGGGATCCAGGCCTTCATCGAACACCGCCCGCCGAAGTTCACGGGGACGTGACCATGCCAATCGAATTCTCGTTCTCGCCGGACCAGGAGGCGTTCCGGGAGGCGGTCCGCGCGTTCTTCGACCGCGAGGTGCGACCGGTCGTCGCCGCGATGGACGAGTCCGAGACGTTCCCGACCGACACGGTCCGCAGGATGCGGGACGAGGGGTACTTCGGCGTCCCGGTCCCGGAGGAGTACGGGGGGCTCGGGCTCGGCAAGGTCGGGTACTGCCTCCTCCTCGAAGAACTCGGCAAGGTCGACGCCTCGCACGGGGCGATCGTCGGCGCCCACACGTCCCTCGGGACGATGCCGCTCCTCTCGTACGGGACGGAGGAGCAGAAGCGACGCTGGCTCGTCCCGGCCGCGAAAGGGGAGAAGCTCCTCGCGTTCTCGCTCACCGAGCCCGGCTCGGGGAGCGATTCCGGGGCGATCCACACCGTCGCGGAGAAGGACGGCGACGGCTGGACACTCACGGGCACCAAGATCTACGTGACCAACGGGCGCGAGGCCGACACGGTCCTCCTCATGGCCGCGAACGACGTGAAGAAGGGGGCGTCGGGCGGCGTCACCGCCTTCCTCCTCGACAAGGGGATGCCCGGGTTCACGGTGGGCCGGTGCGAGAAGAAGATGGGCCTCCACGGCACGTCGACCGCGGAGCTCATCCTCGACCACGTGAAGGTCGGGCCCGAGCGGGTCCTCCACGAGGTCGGCAAGGGGTTCCACGTGGCGATGACCGCGCTCGACGTCGGGCGGGTCTCCCTCGGAGCGGCGAGCCTGGGCGGAATGCAAGCCGCCTGCACGGAGTCGCTCACCTTCGCGCAGAACCGCACGCAGTTCGGGCTTCCCATCAGCGAGTACGAGGTGATCCAGTTCAAGCTCGCCGACATGGCGATGAAGATCCACGCGCTCCGCCTGATGGTCTACCAGGCCGCCGCGAACCAGGACCGGCTCGGCCCCGACCCGTCGAAGTGGACGCGGCTCGAGCGGGCGACGAAGACCCGCGAGGCGGCCGTCGTCAAGTGCCTCGCGTCCGAGTGGGCGAGCGAGACGATCGACGAGGCCCTGCAAGTCCACGGGGGATTGGGATACATCCGGGGGACGCCGATCGAGCGGGCCTACCGGGACGTCCGGATCTCGGAGATCTTCGAGGGGACGAACGAGATCCAGCGCGTGGTCATCGCGCGGGACCTGCTGAGCCGGGGCCTGTAGGGGCGCCCTCCCGGAGCATCCGCCGCAGGACCTTCTGGACCGCGCTCTTCGGGAGCTCGGTCCGGAACTCGACGGTGCGCGGCGCCTTGTAATGGGCGATCCGCTCGCGGACGAACGCGATCAGCTCCGCCTCGGTCGCCGTCCCGCCGGCGCGGAGGACGACGAACGCCTTCACGACCTCCCCGAGCCGCTCGTCGGGAACGCCGACCGCCGCCGCCTCGGCGACGGCCGCGTGCTGGTAGAGCACCTCCTCGACCTCGCGCGGGTACACCTTGAAGCCGCCGACGTCGACGAGGTCCTTCTTCCGGTCGACGATGAACGCGTAGCCGTCGGAATCGATCTTGGCAATGTCCCCGGTCAGGAGCCAGTCTCCGAGCATCACCGCGGCGGTCTCGGCGGGCGCGTTCGCGTACCCGAGCATGACCTGGGGACCCCGGACGGCGAGCTCGCCAACCTCCCCCGGACCGAGCACCTTCGTGCGGTCGACGAGGTCGTACACCCGCTGGTCTGTGAGCGGAAGCGGGAGCCCAATCGACCCGGTGCGGCGCTCCCCGCCGATCGGGTTCGCATGGGTCACCGGGGACGCCTCGGTGAGGCCGTACCCCTCGATCAGATTCCCTCCGGTGAGCTCCTCGAAGCGCCGCGCCACCTCGGCCGGGAGCGGCGCCGAGCCGCTCACGCAGACCTTGATCGAGCGGATGTTGGTCTTGCCGACGTCCGGGTGGTGGTTGATGGCGGCGTAGAGCGCCGGGACACCCGGGAGCTCCGACGGGCGGTACTTGCCGATCAGCTTCAGCGTCTCGTCCGGGTCGGGGCGATTCTCGAGGACGATCGTCGCGCCGTGCAGCAGGGGATAGTTCAGCGCGACCGTCATCCCGTAGACGTGGAAGAACGGGATTGCCGCGAGGACGACGGATTGGCCCGGTGACTGGGCGGAGAACCACGCGCGGCACTGTAGGGCGTTCGCCACGAGGTTGCGGTGGCTGAGCATCGCGGCCTTCGGCCAGCCGGTCGTTCCGCCCGTGTACTGGTACACGGCGACCTCCTTCGCCGGGTCGGTCACCGGTTTCGCGAACGTCCCGGACCCGGACACGAGATACCGCCAGGGCCGCACCCCGGCGGACTTCGGGACGCCGGTCGTGCGACCCTGTCGGTGGAGCACGAGGTTGACGAACATCCGGGTCGGCCAGGGGTAGAACTCGCGGGTCTCGGCGACGTACACGTGGGGAACCCGGACGCTGTCCGCGACCTTGGCGAGGTTCGGGTACAGGATGTCGAGCGTGACGATCCCCTTGGCCCCGGAGTCGGTCAGAACCCGTATGAGGTCCTGGCCGAGGTACAGCGGGCTCACGTGGACGACGGTCAATCCGAGCCGGAGCGCCCCGTAGAAGGCGATCGGGTGGGCGGGCGAGTTCGGCAGGTAGAGGGCGAGCCGGTCGCCGGGAACGAAGCCGTCGGCGACGAGGGTGGAGGCGACGCGCCCCGACGCCTCCCAAAACTCCCGGTAGGTCCACCGGCGACCGTAGTAGATCAGGGCGGTCCGGTCGCGCCACTCCTCCACGCTCGGCTCGACGAGGTCAGGTAGGCGGACGTTCGGGATCTCGATCGTCCGGGGCACGTTGGCCGGATAGTGGGCGAACCACGCGGCGTCCTCCGGTACGGGTCGGTCGGGCGGGACCATCACGCGGCTCCGGCATCGGAGGCGCGGACGAACTGGACCCCCGGCTTGTAGCTCGGGGCGAACCGGACCGGCTCGCCGACGGAGAGGTCGGACTCCCGGGCGATGCCGGCCATCCACCCGGTCACCCGGCCGCCGCCCTCGAGGTCCACGACCACGTAGGCGTACGGGGCTTCGTTCAGGAATTCGTCGGACGGTACGGTCTGGACCGTGAACGCCACGAGTCGACCGCTCCGGCCGAGCTCGGTCTCCGCGAGGTCCCGGGCCCCGCAACGCGGGCAGACGAGAAGCCAGGTCGCGGTGACGAATCCGCAGGCCGACCGGAAGCCGAGGAGGCGGGACTCCTCCTCGTACGCGTGGCGGAACGCCTCGATCGTATGCGGGGGCGCGGTCGGCTCGCCCATCGTCACCGGTGCGAAAAGACGTGGACGGAGCAAGACCCGCCGGTCGCCCCGACGTTGTGGGCGAGCGCCCACTCGGTGCGGGGAACCTGGCGGCCCCCCGCGAAATGGTTGAACTGCTCGAAGATCTCGACGACCTGACCGGCGCCGGTCGCGCTCACCGGATGACCCTTCGCCTTGAGTCCCCCGGACGGATTGATGGGGAGCTGGCCGTCGTGGGCGGTCTCGCCGGCCGCTCCCGCCCGCGCGGCGCCCCCCTTCGGGTAGAACCCGAGGTCCTCGAGCGCCATCACCTCGGCGATGGTGAAGCAGTCGTGGACCTCGGCGAAGTCGACCTTCTCCGGCCCGATCCCGGCCTGCCGGAAAGCGAGAGTCGCGGCGGCCCGGGTCGCCGGCAGCCCCGTCAGGTCCGGCCGGTCCTGCATGTCTGCGATCGACCCGGACCGCGCCGAGGCGCGGATCACCAGCGGCTCGGACGCCCGGGGTCCGACCACCTCGCGGGCGGCCACGACGAGGGCCGCGGCGCCGTCCGAGAAGGGGCAGCAGTCGTAGAGGCGCAGGGGCGAGGCGATCACGGGCGACTTGAGGTAGGTGTCGAGGGTGATCTCCTTCTGGAAGTGGGCGTGCGGGTTCCGCGCCCCGTTCGCGTGGTTCTTCACGGCGACCGCCCCGAGCTCCTCCGCCGTCGTCCCGTACCGCTGGCGGTGGGCGTGGGCGAGCGTCGCATAGAGCCCGGGGAACGTCGCCCCGTTCCGCGTCTCGAACGGATAGTCGGCCCCCATCGCGAAATAGCTCGTCGCGGCGAGCGTATCGAGGTGGGAGAGCTTCTCCACCCCGACGACGAGCACCGCGTCGGCGAACCCGCCGGCGACGTGGACGAACGCCTCGTGCAGCCCCGCGCTCGAGGACGAGCAGGCCGATTCAATCGTCGCCGACGGGACATCGGGGATCCCGAGCGCGGTGTTGATGAGCGGCCCGACGTGCGCTTGGCGCTCCGCCACCCCGAAGGCGTTCGAGACGAACGTGTAGCCGATCCGCTTTGGGTCGACCCCGGAGATGTCGAGCGCCTCGAGCGCGACCCGTGTGGCGGCCTCGCGGCCGGAGTCCGGCAACTTCCCGTACCGCGTGGAGGCGGCGCCCACGACCCACGTCTCGCGCATCGCTGGTGCCGGCTCCGAGAACGCTCGGAACTCGATAACCCTACCCAGATGCGGACGCAGCGTCCGGGGTATCCGGGAGGCCGACGACGCGGCGAAGCTCGGCGAACACCCGGTTCGCCTCCTCGGCGTCGCGGCTCTTGATCAAGACCCGACCGTCGCGGCTCAGCGTAACCTCCCGCTCCATTGCCGCGATTAGCATCACCCGGGCATCGGTCACGTCGATCCCCGCGGCGCGCAGCCGGTCCCGGGCCTCGGCGAGGTTGAGGGCCAACTTCGGCCGGGGGATCGCCTCGAACCCGCCCTTGGAGGTGCAGAGCGCGAGCGTGTAGTAGGTCACGGCCACGCTACAGGACGGTGGCGTGCTTCAGCACGTCGTCGAGCATCTGGTCGACGTCGATCCGCTGTTCTTCCTGGAGGATCTGTACGAGGTTGGAGCGCGTCGCGGGCTTCGAGGGGACGGCCTGGCAGCAGAGCCCGGGGCGGGTCGAGATCTCGTACGTCCCGATCGCCTTCGCCACGGACTCGATCTCGTGCTTGTCGAACCCGATCAGCGGGCGCACGATCGGCAAGGCCACCGAGGCCGTCGCGGTCCGCATGTTGCTGAGCGTCTGACTCGCGACTTGGCCGAGCGACTCGCCGGTCGCGAGGAACGTCGCCCCTTCCCGCACGGCCACCCGTTCGGCCGACCGCCACATGAACCGGCGGCAGAGGACGCATCCGACGTGCCGGTCGGTCTCGCGCATGAGCTGCACCTGGGTCGGCCCGTGCGGCAGGAGGTACATCGGGATCTTCTGGCCGTAGCGCGCGCGCAGTACCTCGAGATGGTCGACGACCTTCGCGAGCGGGGAATCGTCGGTGAACGGGCGGTTGTCCATGTGGACGCACGTCATCTCGTGGCCCTGTCGGAGGAGATAGTGAAGGGCGACGGGCGAGTCAATCCCGCCGCTCATCAGCATGACGCCCCTCGACACCCGGACTCCCCCCTGGACGACGAGGAGCCGACCGTGGGTATTTGAGGGCGCCGTCGCGCCGGGGCCGTCAAATAGAGGGCCCACGTCGGCGGCGGCCGTGGCGAGCGGGTCCCCGGTGTCGCTCCATGTCCTCCGGGAGGGGGCGGGAACTCCGGTCGTCCTGCTCCACGGAATCGTCGGCGACCACACGATCTGGAACGTCGTCGCCCGCGAACTCGCGCACGAGCATCTGGTGCTCGCCCCCGACCTCCGCGGTCACGGCCGGAGCCCGTTCCCGGACGGCTCGACGATGGAGTTTCCCGAGCTCGTCGGCGATCTCCTCGCCCTCCTCGACCGGGAGGGCGTCGACCGGGCCCACCTGGTCGGCCTGAGCGCCGGCGGCTTCCTCGCTCTCGCGTTCGCGCTCGCGCATCCCGCGCGGGTCCGGTCGGTGACGTTGGTGAGCAGCGCCGGACACTGCGACCGCCACACGCGGAGCATCGGCGACCGTTGGATCACCACGTACCGCGAGGAGGGAGCGGAGGCGTTCGCACTCCGCCTCCTGAAGGACCTCTACTACCCGGACTGGATCGAGAACCACATGGACGTCGCCGACCGCCTCCGGGAGAGCCTCAACGGACTCGACCTCGCCGGCACGCTCGCCTGGGCGGCGGCGATCCGGTCGTTCGACACGCGCGGACGGCTGGGGGCGCTCCGGGTCCCGCTGTTCGTCATCCAAGGGATGGACGACCAGGTCGTCGACCCGTCGCACGCGCGCCTGCTCCGCCAAACGATCCAGGGCACGGAGGTGCGGCTCCTCGCGCAGACCGGCCACATGGTTCCGGTCGAGCGTCCGGCCGAGACCGCCGAGTCGATCCGGAGATGGCTCGCCCGCGTCGACGCCAAGCCGAGCGCCTAGTCGCGCGCGCCTTTTCTACCCCGGCGGAGTACCGGGACGATGGCCTCCCCGACGACCGACGTCACCGCCTCCCGGCTCGACGCCCTCGAGCGCCAGGTCGCGGACCTCCGACGCCGGCTCGCCGTGCTCGAGGCGAGGCTCGCCCAGACGACCGGGGCGGGCCGCCTCGAACCGCGCGAGGAGCACCCCCTCGACCGCGACGCGGTGAAAGAGAAGGTCGTCTTCGATTGGCAGAGCTAGGTCCGCCGGTGCGGAAGCTCTCGCCGGCGCTCGACCGGTGGCTCGCCAGGTGGCCCACGGCCGACCTGCCCCGCGGTTCCGCGGGGGCCGCGGTGACGATCGTGCTCCGCGAGGGGCACAAGGACGTCGAGGCGCTGCTGATCGAACGGACGGTCCGGGAGGACGATCCCGCCTCCGGGCACGTTGCCCTGCCGGGCGGACGAGAGGACGACGGCGACGCGACGACGCTCGCCACGGCTCTCCGGGAGCTCCGCGAGGAGGTGGGGCTCGGTCCCACCGACCTCCTCGGGACTCCGGGCCTCGTCGGCGTGGAGGTCGCGAGCTTGTTTGGTCTGAAGGTGGCGGTGTTCGCGGCCGCGCTCGGCCCGTCGCCGACGCCGGTACCCGCCAGTCCCGCGGAGGTCGCCCACGTATTCTGGCTCCCCGAGTCCGCCCTCGACCGCGTCGAGACCGTCGAGCGCGACACCCGGTTCGGTCCCCGGGCGGTGCCGGCGGTGGTCCACCAGGGCCACGTGCTCTGGGGGTTCACCTACCGAGTCCTCCGCCAGTTCTTCGAACGCCCCGACCCCCCCGGCCCGGGGGGGCCGCCCGGACCGGCCGCGCCCTGAACCGGGCGACGATCGGGGGCGGACCGGCGAGGACGACGGCGCGCTGCCGGCTCACTCGATGTAGCGGACCGCCTCGCTGGGCGGCAGCCGCGCGGCGCGGAGCGCCGGGCCGCTGATCGCGACGACCGTCAGCGAGTACGAGACGACGACGATCGCGATGACGGTGAGCCACGGGATGGTGTAGGTGAGCCCGCTCCCGGGCTGCAACGTCGCCTCGTAGTCGAGGAGGAGGGCGAGGAGCGTCCCGATGCCGATCCCGAGGAGCGAGATGAACGAATACTCGAGCAGGAACGAGAGGAAGACGTCGGTGCGGGTGAACCCGGCGGCCCGGGTCATGCCGATCTCCCGTCGCCGCTCCGCGACCGCCCGCAGCGCGACGATCCCCATCGCGGCGATCCCGACCGCGAGGCCGAGGGCGGCGAACACCTCGAGGAGCGTAAGGATCCCGTTGAACTGCTCGATCGAGGTCGCGAGGACCTGGTGGAAGTCGAGGAGGACCATCCCGTCGGTGAAGAACGCGGTCTTGAGGTCCTGCGAGGCCTTGACGCTGGAGACTCCGGAGGCGACGTTCAGGAGCGCCCCGCTCAGGCTCGTGAACCCCAGGCTGCGGGCGGTGCTCGGGTTCAGCCAGACTCCGCCGAGCAACGAACCGGTAAGGATCCCGATCACCGTCAGCGTCTCCGTCTTCCCCGTGAGCGGGTTCGCGACCTGGAGCGTCGTGCCGGTGGTCAACGTCGGGTGGGGGCCAGCGAACCCGCCGCCCGAGAAGCTCCCGTCCACGATCGCCGCGGTCGGGTCGGTGGCGAGCCGGTTCCACGTCGCCGACGTTCCCATCCCCCCGACCGTGGAAGAGAACGTGAACTGGTTCGACCCGTAGAAGTCGGAGGCGAAGGGGAGACCCGTCGGCGCGGAGAAGATCGCGTCCGAATACGGGAGGTACGCGGCGGGGAGCGTCGACCAGTTCAGGAACGCCCCGCCGACCACGAGCGGGACGACGTTCGAGAACTCGGGCCCGAGCGTCGAATTGTTGTGGATCGTCGCGGCGATGTTCGGGAGCGCCGTCGCGGTCTGGCCAAAGAACGAGTACCCGCCCGTCTGGGCCGAGAGCGTGTTCTCTTCGGCGGTCGTCAGCGAGGCGCCGAAGCCGGCGACCACGACGACGGTGAACACGACGAGAGTGAAGATCGTTAAGGTGAGGGCGGGCCGGACCGGTCGACGCCCGGGGTACATCAGCCCGGTCTGGGCGATCGCGACCCGTCGCGAGCTTCCCCCGAAGATCCGCACGAGGACGTCGACCAGCATCGAGGCGTTGAACACGTAGAGGAGGACCGCGCCGAGGATCAGCTCCATCCCGAAGACGAAGACGATGAAGATCCCGCCGGAATGATGGCTGCCGAGCACGGCCACCTGGAGCGGTTCCACGCCGGCCCAGAGGAGGAGCGACGCGCCGGCCGCGCTGAACACGATCCGGTTCCGGAGGAACCGCGCCGCGACCATCGCCGCGCCCATGACGATCATCGCGACGCCGATGTTCGGGTAGGAGACGTCGCCGGTGCCGCGGAAGGTGAAGGCGAACAGGACGGCGCCGAGGAGCAGGATGGGGACCCCGGCGTAGGCGAGCCGGGTGTAGGTGCGGATCGGCGGGGGCGGTTCCGGAATGCTCCGGATCGCCCGGACGATGTTGAGCCGGCTCGCGCGGCCGGTCGCGGCGGCGACCGTGATCAGCGTCAAGAGGAATCCGATGGTGTAGGCGATGACCAAGCTGTCCGGAGTGACGGTGAACGACTGCAGGATCGCGGAGCCGCTCACCCCGCCGCCCGAGAACAGCTGGCTGAAGGCGTAGACCATCCCGTAGCCGACACCGACCCCGAGGAACGCCCCGGCGAGCGAGCTCCCGACCGCGTAGGCGAACCCCTCGAACAGGTAGGCGAACACGAGCTGCCGACGGGGGAGGCCGATCGCGCGGATCGTCCCCATCTCGCCCATCCGCTCCTCGGCGAGCATCACAAAGATGCTGACGACGAGGATGGCCCCGGCGATGATGGAGAACAGTCCGAACACGATGAAGAACGTCGCCGTGGATTGACCGCTCGTCACGGCCTGGCTGAGCGCCGGGTTCAGGAGGGAGTGCACGGTGAGCCCGGAGGGGACGTGGGCGGCGACGAGCGAAGCGTTCAAGGCCGTCGACGCGGCGGGGGAGCGGGCCGCCCCGTCCTGGATCCCGCCCGGGTTCGTCGCCGCGATGAAGTTGATCATCCCGGGGGCCGCGAGGAGGGTCTGAGCCCCGGCCAGGTCGAGGAAGACGTTCCCCGATTCCCCCGCGAACAGGTAGAACGTGCCGCCGCGAGCGTCGTCCTGGACGACCGCGCTCACCGTGACGTTCATCGGGACCCCCGTCGGGCCGTACAGGCTCAGGGTGTCGCCGACGTTCGCGGAGAGCTGCGTGGCGGCCTGGTCGTCCAGGTAGGTCTGGCCGGGGCCCGGCCCGGCGAGGTGGGTCCCGGAGTCCGTGACGAACGGTCCGAGCTGGGTACTCTGGTTGCCGTTCACGCCGACGAGGTCGAGATTCGTCTCCGGGATCCGGTTCCGATGGTCGATCGCCTGCGTCGCGCTGACGATCTCGGGCGTGAGCGCCGCGACGTTCGGATTGGTCCCGAGCGCGCTGGAGACGTTCGTGTAGACCGAGTACGGATAGAGCTGGAACCCGCCGGAGGCGGTCTGGTTGAAGATCCCCTCATCGGTGTACCCGTAGGACTGGATCACAAAGTGGACGTTGACCGCCGACACCGTGTCGTTGATGACGAGACTTCCGGAGATGATCGTCGTCCCGATCAGCAGTCCGAGGAGGAGGAGGACCGTCCGTCCGCGGGCGCGGCGGACGTTGCGCATCCCGATCCGGAACGCGAGTCGGTTGCGCGCGGCCAGGACGAGCGTGGCCGCGACCACGAGGGCGAAGATGACGAGGAGAGCCGTCGCGGTCGCGCCGAGCATGGGCCTTCTACGAGACGAACTTGCCGTCGCGCATCTTCAGCGTCCGGTCGCAGACCGCCGCGACGTCGACGTCGTGGGTCACGACCAGGATCGTTTGCTGGTACCGGCGGTTGAGCTCGCGGAGGAGCGAGGTGACCTGGTGCGAACCTTCCTCGTCGAGGTTCCCCGTCGGCTCATCGGCCCAGACGATCGCCGGACGCCCGACGAGGGCGCGGGCGAGCGAGACCCGCTGCTGCTGGCCCCCCGAGAGTTCGGACGGTCGGTGGTTGACCCGGTCGGCGAGGTCGAGGTCCTTCAGGATCTCCGTCGCCCGGGTCCGGGCCTCGTTCCGCGGGACCCCGGCGATCAGGAGGGGCAGCTCGACGTTCTCGACCGCCGAGAGGATCGGAAGGAGGTTGTACGACTGGAAGACGAACCCGGTGCGCTTCGCGCGGTACGCGCTACGCTCGTGGTCCGCCATCCGATGGATGTCGGTGCCCTCGAGCGAGACGGCCCCCTTCGAGATATCGTCGAGTCCGGAAAAGCAGTTGAGGAACGTCGTCTTTCCGCAGCCCGACGGCCCCATCACGGCGACCATTTCGCCCCGGGTGATCTCGAGGTCGATTCCTTTCAGGGCGTTGACCGCCGTCTCGCCGCTGCCGTAGACCTTCCAGACGTCCTTTCCGGACACCACGACTTCGCCCATGGTCGCGGTCGCCACCACCGCGGGGAGGCTATGAATTTGACGACGGACCCAGGTCGTTCGGACTCCGAACAACACCGCTCGGCCCCGTCGCCGGCGCGACGAGTCGAGGGTCGTTTGGCCGCTCCGGCGCTCGGCGATGATTTATATACCCATCTTAAATAGCGCACCCCCGAGTGGAACTTCATGGCGAAGATCCGAATCGAGAACGTTGTCGCGTCCACTTCCCTCGGCGACGAGCTCGACCTGCAGTCGATCGCGCTCGGTCTCGATGGGGCCGAGTACGAGCCCGAGCAGTTCCCCGGGCTGATCTACCGGCTCAAGGAGCCGAAGACCGCGATCCTCCTGTTCCGGTCCGGCAAGGTCGTCTGCACCGGCGCGAAGAGCATGCGCGAGGTCGAGCTCTCGATCGCGACGGTCGCCGCGCAGATCAAGAAGGGCGGCCAGAAGATCAACATGCACCCGAAGATCCAGGTGCAGAACATCGTCGCGAGCTCCGACCTTGAGTCGGAGATCAACCTCAACGCGATCGCCGTCACCCTCGGCCTCGACCGCGTCGAGTACGAGCCCGAGCAGTTCCCCGGCCTCGTCTGCCGGATCGAGGAGCCGCGCGTCGTCGTGCTCCTGTTCGGTTCCGGCAAGCTCGTCTGCACGGGCGCGCGGAAGCCGTCCGACGTCGAAGTCGCCGTCAAGAAGATTACGAAGGAGCTGCGCGGCGCGAGCCTTCTCCGCTGAGGCGGGGCGCGCCCCCGCGGTCGTGCCGCTTCCGTCCGACCTGCCGGTCGTCGACCACCACTGCCACCTCTCCCCGAACGGGGAGGGCGTCGCGGCCGCCCGGCGATTCCGTGCGGCCGGCGGGACGCACCTGTTCCTGACGACGCAGGCCTACTCCGCCGCCCCGATCGTCGACCTCGAGGCGTATTCGACCCAGTTCGCCACCACCGAACGCCTCGCGACGGCAATCCGGGCCGAGTCGGGGGTGGTGGCCTACGTCGTCGTCGCTCCGTACCCCGTCGACCTCGTCCGGGCCTCGGAATCGATCGGCCTCCCCGCGGCCATCGACCTGCAGCGGGCCGCCCTCGACCTCGCCGGTCACTGGGTCGAGGAAGGTCGGGCCGTCGCCCTTGGCGAGGTCGGACGGCCGCATTTCCCGGTAACCCCGGAACTCTCCGCCGCCGCCGAGGCGGTGTTCCGGTACGCCCTCGGCGTCGCCCGCGACGCCGGGTGTCCCGCGATCGTCCACTCCGAGCACCTCGATGACGAGGGGCTCCTCGGGCTCGCGAGACTCGCCGCTTCGGAGGGATTCCCGCTCGGCAAGCTCGTCAAACATTACCAACGCACGCGCGTCGCGCCCGGGCAACGGTCCGGCGTGGTTCCCTCCTACGTCGCCCGGCGAGAACTCTGCGCGGAGACGCTCGGCACCGACGGACCCTGGTTCTGGGAGACCGACTTCCTCGACGACCCGTCCCGGCCGGGCGCGGTCCTCGACATTGAGACCGTCCCTCGTCGAGCGCGCGCGGTCGCGGACCGGACCCCGGGGGACGTCGAGCGGCTGCGCATCCCGTTTGTCTCCTCCGTCGAGCAGGTGTACGGCCTCCGGCCGAGCGTCGAGGAGGTTCGAGCTCCATGACCGGCCGGTTCCGACGCCTGATCGTCCTCGAGGGGATCGACGGGAGCGGGAAGTCGACGCTCGCCGACGCCCTGGCGGCCCGGTGGACCGAGCGGGGCTGGCCCGTCGGCCGGTGGCGGGAGCCCACGGACCGGAAGATCGGCGCCCAGGGGGCGCAAGCCGACCGCTCGGATCCTCGGCGGGCGGCCATGCTCTTCACCCTCGACCGAACGCTCGCCCGACCGGCCCTGGAAGCCGAACTCGCGAAGCGCGACGTCATCGCGGACCGGTCGTTCTACTCCACCCTGGCCTACCAGGGCTCGCGACTCCCGCCCGTCGACCGACGCGCTCTCGAGACTCTCGAGCGGGCCGCCACGGTACCCCCCGACCTCGTCGTCCTCCTCAACCTGCCGGCCGAGACGGCGATCCAACGGGTCGGTTCCCGCGGCCGCCAGCGCTCCCCGCTCGAGCGGCTCACGACACTCCGGCGCGTCGCGGCGGCGTACCGGAGCTATGCCCGAAAGGAGCGATGGGTCGTCCTGGACGCCCGCCTTAGCCCCGCGGAGCTCGTCGAGCGGGCCGACCGGGCCGTGCTCCAAAGGCTCGGTCCGCCGCGGCGACGGCGAACCCTCAATTAGACGTCGCACGTCGGGCGCCGCAGGACCGCCGTGGGCCGGATTCTGAGGGCCGAGGAGTCGCTGGACCCGAGCCACGCTCCGCCGAAGCTCGTACGACGGGACGGGGAGCTCGACCTGCTCCGGAAGCGGTACCGCGAGGCGTTCGCGAAGGGTACGGCGTACCACCAGCTCCTGACCGGCGGCATCGGGTCCGGGAAGACCGCCCTCGCCCACCACCTCGGGAGCGAGCTCGAGAAGGGCGGGAAGCTCGGCGGCCTCGCCGTCCAGCGCGTCTACGTCAATTGCTGGCGCCGCTCGAACGACCGGACGGTCCTCCACCACCTCCTCCGGGCGGTCGGCGTCTCGCTCCCGGACCGCGGATACGCCCTCGCCGAGATGCTCGACGTCTTCGAGCAGGGGATCCGGAAGTCCCCGCGCCACCTGCTCGTCGTGCTCGACGAGGTGAGCGCCCTCGTCCGTCAGGAGACGAAGCTCGTCTACCTCCTGACCCGCTCGTCGGAAGTGAACCTCGGGTCGATCTCGCTGTTCCTCGTCGCTTCGGAAGATGTGCTCCCGTACCTCGATGCGGCGAGCCGCTCGAGTTTCGGCGTGACCCACCGTCTGCAGCTCCGGCCGTACGACCGGACCGACCTCACCGAGATCCTCCGGTACCGCGCCTCGCTGGCGCTCGGGGCCGGAACGTACCCGGACGAGGTCCTCGACCAGATCGCGGGCCTGGCGAGCGGCACCGGGGACGCCCGCTTCGCCCTCGAGCTCCTCGCCAACGCGGCGCGCCTCGCCGAGGAGGCCGGCGCATCGGCAATCGAACCGGAGCACGTGCGGGCGGCGAAAGGCTCCGGGTTCCCCACGCTCACCGAGTCGAAGCTCGAGGAGCTGCCCGAGGCCTCCCTCCTGATCCTGCTCGCCCTCGCCCGTTCGCTCCGGGGACCGAAGGCGCGCGTGCCGACCGAGAGGGTCCGCACGGCGTACGCCTCGGTGGCGGAGGAGTTCGGGGCCACACCGGTAAGCCGGGTGACGTTCTGGCGGGCGGTCAAGCAGCTCGAGCGCGAAGGGATCGCCCAGGTGGAGCCTGTCGGCTCCGGCCAGTCGTCCCGGCTCGGCATGGACGAGGTCCCCGCGAGCTACCTCGAGACGCTCGTGCACGAGCGCGCCTCCCGACGGGCGCCCGCTCGGAAACCCTAATGGGGCGGCCCGGCTCGGAATCGCCCGTGCGAGGCGAATCGACGGCCGAGGCGCCGCCCGGGAGCCCGACCCGGCTTCCGGAGTGGATCCGGGTCCGCCCCCCGCACGGCGGCGGCTACGCGGCCGTTCGCGAGACGGTCGGTCGGCTCGGCCTCGGAACGGTCTGCCAAGAGGCGCGCTGCCCGAACCTGTCGGAGTGCTGGTCGGCCGGGACGGCGACGATCATGCTGCTCGGGACGGACTGCACCCGCCGCTGCGGATTCTGCGCCGTGACGACCCGGTGGCCCCGCGGGGTGGTGGACGCCACCGAGCCGGCGCGCGTCGCGGAAGGCATCGCGCGATGGGGGTTGCGGTACGCCGTCCTCACGCAGGTCTGCCGGGACGACCTCGACGACGGGGGGGCCGGGATGCTCGCCTCCACGGTCCGGGAGATCCGGGCCCGGTCGCCGACCACAAGGGTCGAGCTCCTCGTCGGCGACCTCGAAGGCAAAGAGTCGAGCCTGGCCGCGGTGCTCGCGAGCCGACCGGAGGTCCTCGCCCACAACATCGAGACGGTCCGACGCCTCGCTCCGACGGTCCGCGACCGCCGGGCGAGCTCCGACCGGTCCCTTGAACTTCTCCGCGCGGCGAAACGCCTCGGAACCGCCGGGCTCGTCACCAAGTCGTCGGTCATGCTCGGGCTTGGCGAAACGGAGAGCGAGCTCGCCGAGACGTTCGGCGAGCTCCGGGACGCCGGCGTCGACCTCCTCACCCTCGGCCAGTACCTCCGGCCCACCGCCGATCACGTCCCGGTGGCGGAGTACGTTCCCCCGGACCGGTTCGAGCGGCTCCGCGCCCTCGCGCTGTCGAGCGGGTTCGCGGGGGTCGAGTCCGGCCCGCTCGTCCGGAGCTCGTACCACGCCGAAGAGCTGTTCGATTCGGCCGTACGGGGGCGCGCGTAGCCGATGGCGAAGAAGGCCCGGCGGAAGGCCGAGGAGGAGGAGGCGAACGAGTTCACGTTCCCGGAGTTCGACGAGCGGAACTTCCTCCGCCACGAGTACGAGCAGACGTTCGCGATGGGGATCGCGCTCGCGATCGCCATCGGGCTCGGCGCGATCTCCTGGGCGATCGACTCCGCCGGCCTCCCGGTCGTGATCCCGATCGTCGTCGCGGCGGCGGCGATCGTGTTCTCGCCGTTCCTCTACCTGCGCATCCGCGACATCGCCGGCGAGTACACGAAGGGCGACTGGGCCGGCCTGATCCTGATGGAGACGTTCGGCTGGCTCGGGATCTGGTTCCTGCTGCTCGACCTGGTCCGCCTCTAGGGAGCCGGCCCCCGGTCGACCCACGGGAGCCGCTTGTCGAGAAGTCGCGTCAGCCCCTCCTGAAGCGCCGGCGAGTCGGCGACCTCCGCGAGCGGGCGGACCGACGGCGCCGGCCCGGCCCGGAGGTCCTTGCCGACGGGGAGCCTCGGCCACGCTTCCGACAGGAGCGACTCGAGCTGGCGCTCGGCGCGGATCGTCTCGACGGCCAGCTTCCCGTCGTCGGTGAGGTACGGACCTTGCACGACGTCGTCCCGCCCGCTCGCCCACTTGCCGAGGAAGTCGTCCGACCGCGCAACGCCCACCGGCGGGCCGGAGCGGACCTGGACGGCGGGAAGCGCCCGGTGGCCGACCTCGACGAGCACGACGAGCTCCCCCTCGCCGGCGGCGCTCGCCGTGCCGAGGACGTCGAACCCGATCCGCTCGGCCTCGCCGGCCACCGCCCGCTCGGCCTTCTGAAGTTGCGGGTAGAGGATGTCGTCCACGAGCTTCGGCCGGGCGAAGGTGAGCACGGCGACGTGGGTCGCCCGCCGCTTCGTCCGTTCGATTCCGTCCGGGCGCCCGACGAGGGGTGTCGGAGTGGGTAGGAACGCGGACGGTTCCGGCGCCGTGAGGTAGCGTTCGGCCGCGAGGATGAACAGCGCAAGGTTCCGGCGGGTCAACGCGGTCGAGACGTTCCGCGCGGGGTCGACCGGGTCGTCCACGACGAGGGCGACGTCATCCGGCACCCGCGGCTTCGCCTTCGGGTCGTGGGCGATGTGGACGGGGATCGTCCAGGCACGGGCCGCGGCCAGGAGCGGGCGGAACCCCCCGAACTTGAGGACGAGCAGCTCGACGAGGTAGCCGGAGAACCCGCCGGTCTTCGCTTCCGACCCGTAGATCCCGTGGGCCCGCAGGAACTGCTTCGCGAGCCGCACCTGCGCGACGAGCTCGGGCGTCTCGCGCTCCGCGAGCCACGCTTGGTGGAACGGCGTCCGGTCGACCGCGGTCATCGGATGCGCGCCGTCCGTCACGGCGTACCCCGGCACGGCCTCGACGGAGAACTCGCCGAAGCGGCCGCGCAGGTACGGATGCTGGGCGTACCGGGTCTCCGGGTCCGTGAGGATGGCGCGGCCGATCGCCATCCCCTCCGCCTCCAACCCGGCCCGGTCGAGCGAGGTGGGGAACAGGAGGAACAGGTCGAAGTCGAACCGGTCGGAGAGGAACGTCCCGCGCGCCGCGCTTCCGGCCACGATCGCGCGGACGAGCGGGCTCGAGCGCTCCTTCGCGGCCGCCTCCGCGATCCGCACGAGCTGCAGGCGGACTTCGGCGACCCGGGCGAGGAGCTCCGGAGAGGGCGCGATCCGCGCGGAGGCGTCTTGCTCGACCCGGTCCGCGAGGGTCTCGGAGTTCGCCATCCCATCCGTCGCAAGCGGTCCCGAGGATGAAACCTTCCGCCCGGCGCCGGCCGGCGACCCGGCCGCACCGTTATCGGCCGGGGCGGCCTGCGGAGGGGGGGAGGAGCCGACCATGGCCTCCACGCTCGCGCCGCCGACGACGCGCATGCTCGAGGAACCGCTTCCCGGCGGCAAGGTCCGGTGCACCGCCTGTGCGCGGTATTGCGCGATCCCGGACGGGTCGCACGGATTCTGCTTCGTCCGCAAGAACGAGGGCGGTCACCTGGTCCTCCTGACGTACGGCCGGGCCGCGGCGATCCAGGTCGACCCGGTGGAGAAGAAACCCCTCTCCCACTTCCGCCCGGGGTCGCGGGTCCTCTCCATCGGGACGGTCGGGTGCAACTGGCGCTGCTTGTACTGCCAGAACGCGGAGATCTCCCAGGAGCACCTCGTGGAGGGCCGCCAACTCCTCCCCCGGGACGCGGTCCGACTCGCCGAACGCCTCGACTGCCAGGGGGTGACGTTCACGTACAACGAGCCCACGATCTTCGCGGAGTACGCGCTCGACATCATGCGCGAGGCACGGAGCGCGGGGCTGTTCGCGAACTTCGTCACCAACGGGTACATGACCCCGCAGGCGGTCGACATGATCGGGCCGCATCTCGACGCGGTGAGCGTCGACTTCAAGGGGAGCGGCGAGGCGGGCTTTCTCCGGAAGTACGTGGCCGCGAACGGACCGAAGCCGATCTTCGACTCCGCGGTCCGCCTCCATCGGAAGGGCGTGCACGTCGAGGTGACGAACCTGATCGTCCCCGAGGTCGGGGACGACGAGACGGCGCTCCGCGAGCTCGCAGGATTCGTCCACGACCAACTCGGCGCGGAGACGCCGTTCCACCTGCTCCGCTGGCACCCCGACTACCGGATGATGGACCTCCCCGAGACGCCGGTCTCGACCCTCGAGCGGCTCCACGCGATCGCGAAGGGCGAGGGGCTCGAGTACGTCTACCTCGGGAACGTCTGGGGCCACCGGCTCGAGCACACGTATTGTCCGAAGTGCGGGGCCGTCGCTGTCCGCCGGTACGGATTCACCATCCAGGACTGGAACCTCGGACCGGGCAACCGGTGCCGCGCGTGCCAGCACCCGATCCCGATCGTCGGCGAGCTCGCCAAGGGGTACATCCCGACGTTCGCCACGCCCGTCGGCTAGGACGGGTCCGGCCGCGGCGACGCGGACGCCGTCGTCCGGTCGGCCGAAAGGGTCAAACCCCACAACGTCCCGGCGGGTCCGACGATGAGCGAGGAACTTCCGGAACTGGTGCTACCCGTCGAGGCGCGGGACCACGTCGTGGGTCCGCTGAGCGCGCGGTACTCGCTGGTCGAGTACGGGGACTACGAATCGCCCCACTGCCGCAGCGTCGTCTCCCCGGTCCGAGAGCTGATCCGGGAGCTCGGCGACGACCTCTGCTTCGCGTTCCGGAACTATCCGCAGCCGAAGCTCCACGCTCGGTCGACGGCCGCGGCCGAAGCGGCGGAGGCAGCGGGGTTCCAGGGCAAGTTCTGGATGATGCACGACCGGCTGTTCGACCATCAAGGGGAGTTCTCCGACAAGGATCTCCGCGAGATCGCCCGGGGCCTGCCCGTCGACATGGCCGTGTTCGAGCGGGACCTATCGTCGGGCGAGGCGGCCCGCCGCATCGCCGAGGACCTCGAGCTCGCCGACGAGGACGGCGTGGGCGACACGCCGGTGTTCTTCGTCAACGGCACGCTGCACGTCGGACAGTACGAGTTCCTGCCGCTCCTGAAGGCGCTGCAGGCCGGCGGCCGGAAATAATCCCGGACGGTCGGCCTAGCGGCGGGCC
>Ga0209415_10003320_pt1 | contig 29922 bp, 27 predicted proteins | sample PeaSoiSIISIP2007_FD_187696 | JGI IMG/M metagenome (GOLD analysis project Ga0209415, IMG submission 187696) | Peat soil microbial communities from Weissenstadt, Germany - SII-SIP-2007 (SPAdes) (version 2) | ecosystem: Environmental > Terrestrial > Soil > Wetlands > Peat | place: Germany...
GAGTGGAGACCTGCCATACTGTACCCACTGCCTCGATTTACAGGCACAAGGCGAGGGCCTGGTAAAAACCGCTCAGCGTCGCATCGTAATTCCACGGTTCAATCAACTTCTGAGCTTCTTCGCCCATGGTGTGCAGACGATCGGTGCTCCGACAAGCGCGGTCGATGGCGGAGGCCAACGCTTCAGCGTCGTTCTCAGGCACTACGAATCCGGTCCGGCCTTCAAGGATCAGGTCCTGCGCCGCTCCCAGTTTCCTGGTGGCCAATACCGGCAAGCCGCTGGCCATGGCCTCATTCACCACCAGGCACCATTGGTCGCTGCGGGAGGGCACGACCAAGAGGTCGGCAGCGGCGTAATAACTCGGCAATTGCGCCCAGTCCTTGAACCCCAGCAGGAACACCTGGGGTAAGTGGCGCGCCTGTACTTTGAGAGACTCTCTTTCCGGTCCGTCTCCGACGACCAGCAGTCCGATATCCGGTCGCATGGGAGAGATTCGACGCATCGCCTCGATCAGCACGTCAGCGCCTTTCTCCCAGGACAAACGACCGACGTAAAGGAGCAGATAAGTTTGGCGCCAGCCGTTCTCGGACCTGATTTGCAGGCGAGTTGAGCGGTAGCGATCGGCCTCTCTTCGGAAATAATCGTTATCCACCGCATAGCCGGCCTGGAAGACTTGCTCCGGCTTGGCGCCGTAGTGCAGCCAATACCGGGAGTTCGATGTGCCCACCGAGAGAAAGCCGCAAGCGTGGCGTGTGAGCCAGCGCAGGAAGAGGTGCTTGACCGCAAGCAGCAGGCGGGGCTTCGCTTCTTCGTCGAGCAGATTTGAGTCGCCGCGCACCAGCAGCGGAACCTCGTGACTCACGGCCCAAAGAATGGCCAACAAGGTTGTGGCGCTGGAATAGCCGTAGACGATAACCGCATCCGGACGGAAGGCGCCCAGTTCTCGCCACACTCCCGGATTGATCGCCCCGATCGCGAGGCGCCCGTGCCAAGAGCGCGGCGAGTAGTTCTTAAGAAAAAGGGCCGGGTACGCGGGCTTACCCATCCGCCAACCCTGGCTCGGTTGTGCTTTGCGGCTGTACAACATCAATGTCTCGTAAAGGCCGCAGGCTGCGAACCGCTCGAACAACGGCTCACGGTAGGGTGTCGGCACCGGAAGCAAGATGGCCACGCGTGGTTTCATCAGGGGCAACTAAGAAGCGAGAAGTTGCAGGAATTCGCTATTGCCGAGCCGGCATGCGTGCGGTGAGGCGGGTCGACAATACGCCGAAGAGGAGCCAGAACATTACGCAGCAGAAGAACCCTGCGGCAGTCAGCCAGGCTTCGCCCATGGAGTCTACGAGGCCCCCAAGCAAGCAGGCTGAAAGCGTGACTATGGTCCAGTACTCGCGCTCGGAGGTACGAAACATCTGAAGGCGCTTCAAGCGGCGGGCCGAAGCGGACAAAACCCACGCCAGGGGATAGACCAGGAGTACAGTACCCACCAGACCCACCTCCTCGACCAGTGCCAGGAAGCTGTTCATCTTTTCGCGGCCCATATAGCTGCTGGTGAATCCGAATTCCCACTGTTCGCTGCCCTTGGAGGTCCCGAACCCAATCCCGAGCATCGCATTCTCTTTGGCAGCCTCCCAGCTCTCCTCGATCAACCGTTGCCTTGATTGGAGAATATAACTGGCGTTCTTCTGGACGTAGACCTCGTTCAAGCTGCCCACGTACCTCGGGAAATAAGCAAAGAGGATGACCGCGCTGAGGAGCACCGTGGCAACGAACCACCCGAATGCCTTGCGCGAGGAGAAGTAGAGCCACCACGCGCAGCCCACACAAGTGGCGAATATTCCGGTTCTCGACCGCGACATGAGCAGGAAAACCCCAAACATTGCGGTGAGCGCCACAGTCAGAGCGCGAACCAGCGGTCCCTTCTGCGCCGATTGGTACAGTCTGAGAAGCAGGACGGGAGCGATAAAAGGAATGAAAGCTCCCAAGTGGTTGGGATTGCCAAAGGGACCCTGAAAATACACTTGCCCCGCAGCCAGAATGTGGGCCACTGCCAGCAGGCAGCCCAGGCTCACCGCCACCGCGCACCAATACAATTGATCGAGAATCGCGCAGGAACTTTGCGGGCCACCCTGGGATTCCATCCTCCCATAAAGCAACGAACCCAGCAGCAAGCACGCAAAAGCTCCAGCTTTCAAGACAGTCATGAGACTGTTCGACGAATAACTGCTGGAAAAAAGAGCAAAACAGATGAAGAGGCCAAGGCTGAACTGCGTAGGGTGCCAGCGGGACCCGCTCACCCCCATGCTGTTTCTGAAAATCAGGCCCAGCGCCAGAACAATAAGCACCGCCCAGCGGTACTTGGTCAGGGGCACTACTCTGTCCGCCCACGGCATGCCGGAAGCCAAAAAGGTGAGCATCGCGAGGAAACCCAGGTATCGGGGGGCGGCCAGCATGCTAAAGACGATGAGGGCAACCAACCCGAGCTCGACAGCCTCCTTCCATTCTCCCCGGACTAGCAGAACTGCCAGCACCAGCACAATCAAAGCCGTACCCAGCGAGGGCAGGCGGCCCATAACCATGAGATCAACGTGGGGCCACCTCAGATTACTTGTGTTTGAGCTTGACAATTGCTTTCTCCAACGGCCGTAGCGCGGGCATCCCGCCCCCGCCACACATCGCCGGCAGGATACCCGCGCTACGAATCAAGATTGTTGCAAGGCCCGCTGCAGGCGCTCCACGCACGCGGACCATCGGTAGAGCTCCGCCCGCTGCCGGCCGCGGCAAATTAGATCATCGCGCACAACGGATCTCGATTGCAATGTTCCGAAGGCTTCGAGGACCGCCTCCGGCCTATCCGGATCAACATAAATCGCCGCGTCTCCCACGATCTCGGGAACCGCAGCACAACGGCAGGTGACGATGGGGGCGCCGGCGGCCAAGGCTTCCGCCGCTGCCATGCCGAAGGTTTCGTAGCGGGTCGGGTAGAAGAACCCCAGCGCATCGCGCATGTAACACGCCAGGCGGTCCGATTTCACGTAGCCGAGGAGCGTCAGGTTGGGCAGTTCTGCGGCAGCCCTCTTCATCTTCTCGTCATGCTGGCAGCCCGCCACAAGAACCCTCAAGTCAGGCATTTTCTGGAGCAGCAGACGCGCCACGTTAATTACCCTGTCTCCTCCGTCCAGGCGATTCAACCCGCCAACCGAAAGAATGAAGGGCCGGGCCGCTTCTTCGCCGGAGGCGCCGTGGCATTTCTCCGCCGCCTCAAAAAACTCCGGCTCGACACCATTGCCGACCACCCGGACTCTTTCCGGTTCGACCCCGAACCACTCTACCACCTGCCGCTTCAGAAACTCCGAAACGGTCAGAACCAGGACGGCTTGCCGCAACAGGCGCATATACCTTGTGCGGCTGCGAAGACGCCCGAGGCGCGCGCGCAAGCCTGGAGCTTTGGGCATATCCGGGTCAAGTTCTGCGGCGCCGTGAATCGTCACCGCAACCCTCGAGCGCCGAACCGGAATGAAATCGTTCTTGGGACAATAAATCCAATCCGCGCCCCTACACCAGCGGTCGGCCAGCGGTCGGCCTGTCAAGACCCACGTGGCCTCGGCTAATTTCCAGGGGAGAGGCAAGGTGCGAATCGGCAGAAATGAAAGCGAGCCCGAGAGGCCGGCTTGATCGCGCGCCGCCAGCAACGAGAGGTCGTTGCCCGCGGTCCCGGTCAGCCCTTTAACCATGTTAGCAATATGTTTCCCCACTCCGGTGGGATACGAATAAGAGGTGAAGCGAAGGTCAGTGAAGACTCGAATATCCATCACACGATATAACCCATTTTCTCGATCCGCCGTTTTGTTTCCGCATCCAACCCATCGACAAAATCTCTGAAGCGAGGGACTTTTTCTTTAACGGTCAAAAAGCGATACTTCTCGGTTCTTGGAGGGGGCACCCGCACACGGCTCAAATCGAGATCCACGGACATGACGCGAGCGATCTTGGTAAACTCCTTCAACGGATCAGCATAGCAGTCCTCAAACCGTATGGCGAGCGCTGGAGACTGAAGATAGAGCTCAGTTTCCTCAACGTACTGCCGGAATGACAGAAACGGCGGGCCAGGGAAGGCCGCGAAAAAACTGGGGTCGCCCTCGGCGAAGGCCTTGAATTCCGCAAAATTCTTGTCCAAATCCTCACAGAAATCCCCCGTGGTCTTATAAGGCGTGGAGACGCCATAGACCAGTATCTTGTGGCGGAGAAAGGTCCGCCACAAGACCCATTCGGTCATCAAGGAATCGAGCGGATGGCGATAGACAAAAATCACATCGGCAATCCCCGCTCGGGCTGCCTCGAAGACGCGGCTGGTTACTTCCGGCACCGCCTGCTTGCCACAGGGATACCGGACGGTCGCATGGCCCCAGTAGATCATGGAGGTGGGACGGGGCGGGAAGCGGAACCCCCACCGCAGGTATCTCTCTCTTACTCCAATATTATTCATCACTTGGGTATAGAGATACTGAAGCCCGCTGCCCCCAAGTCCAATCAAATAAGCGGTTCTATCGTTCCCCAGCCGTGGCGGAACTTTCCAACCCCAGTCCTCCAAGTGACCCCACGCTATCCTTTGGCGGGCCCGAGCTAGCGTCCAGATTATCTCGCGTCTTTCGCGGGAGGGCTTTCGCAGGAATTTGATGACCCCTCGGATTGTCACAGGTGGCGGGGCTGAACCCCCGAGCCTCCAATCAAGATTGTTCCAAAGCCTGCTGCAACCGGTCCACGCACGTGGACCATCGGTGAAGTTCTGCCCGCCACCTCCCGCGACAGATGAGATCATCGCGCAGAGCGGATTTCAATTGGAGGGCTCTGATGGCTTCGAGAACCGCCTCCGGCCGATCCGGATCAACGTAGATCGCCGCATCTACCGCCCACACTCGTAGGACACGGATGGGAGGTGAAACGCGGGTCGGTGAAGACGCACACATGCGTCAGCTTTCAGGGAGCATGGCCGAAAAGGGTGGCCACAAACCCGGGCGGAGACTCGTAGAGCGTCCGAATCGTGGAGGCGTCGGAGACCCTGCACCTGCCGAGAGCGAGATACAGTCGCATGGTTTTTCGGGAGACCGGCCGCCGCGTGGCCCTGAACTGCGGAAAATCCCTGGTAGCCTGCCAGAATCCCCTTAACACCGCGCCGGCGCATCCCTGCCGCGCGGCCCCGGCTGAATACTTCACGAGGACGTTAGCGGTGCTGAAAACCCACCAGGGGAACGGCTCATTGAGCCAAGCATGCAGCAGCCGAGTCTTGGTCGATAACAGCCACTTCTGGGCCGGGTCCCGGTATCCGGGGGAGCCAGGGGGCACCCTGCCGGGAACAAAACGCGGATGCACTACGGTAGCGCGCGGGAACTGAATGAGACGATATCCCCTGTCGAGCGCCCGAAGGGCCAGGTCCGACTCCTCGCCAATCCAAGTGCGAGTCTCCCGGTAGCATCCCGTGTCCTCAACAACTACCTTGCGAATGCCATAGCCGAGTCCCCAGAAACTGGACCTGTAGTACTCAGCCTCGGGGAAGAAGGGAGCATGGCTTTCCGGTTCCACCACGCGAAAATTGATGATTCCCAGTTCGGGCTCCGCCTCCATTCGCGCCACCAGATTGGAGATGGCATCGCTGTTAAGGAAATAGGCATCATCATCGATGTTGACCAGGTACTTCCCTCGCGCCTCACGCATCATAAGGTTGCGAGCGAAGATGTAGCCTTTGTTTTCCTCGTTCCGAAACAACCGGATGTCAGGGTGAGATGATCGAATATAGTCCGACGTCCCGTCCCCTGAGGCATCGTCGACGACAAGGATCTCACGATGGGCGTAGTCCTGTGCATAGACGCTTTGCAGAGCCTTCTCCAGCACAGCGCGGCGATTGCGCGAGGTGATGGTTACGCTGACCAGAGGCCGTTCTGTGGCGTTCGTGGTCAGGCTCCTTCTCCGGCGTGACGCGCCTTGCGGACCGCCCGGACTTTCCGCAGGCCCTCTTCGGCCAGCCGGACTGGCAGCAGCAAAACGCTTCTGGTGACCAGGTGCACGGAGATGCCGCACTTCACTCCCTCGGCGGCCTGCCGCAGTGCGGTGGTGAAGTGGCCCGCGAGCAAGGCACGATAGGCTCCGCTGAGAGCGGCACGCGCGACGTTTTCCCTTGCCTTTCGTGAAATCCTGGCTGCCTCTTGAGGCGGTAGTAAGGAGCGGCTGAGTTGGACGCAATGGCGCATGTCGGCAACGTTCTGCGCCGACCTCACGCACGCCGTTGACCATGACTCGGGATGGACCCGCCAGGCCGCGAGGATTGCGGGCTCGTACCAGAAGGGAAAGTGGGCGGCGATGCGCATCCACATCTCCCAGTCTGCCGCGTAGGAGATCTCCGGGCGGAATCCCCCCAACCTCTCGAAGACGCTTCTCCTGACCACGATGGACGGACATTGAATTCTGTTGCCGGCGCCAATACTCGAAATGAAGTCGGGCAGAACACCAGGAGTTGCCCTCTCCAGAGCGGACGTCCCGAGGCATGCTCCATTCTCGTCAATGGTCGTGTACCGGCAAAACGCTGCGCCCACCCCGGCGGGTGACTCGGCCGCCGCGCGAAAACTTTCGTAGAAGCCGTGAAGCACCACATCGTCACTGTGCAGGATGTGCACCCACTCGCCCCGCGACCGCTCGATGCAACTATTCCAGTTGGCAATGCCGCCTAAACGGCGTGCCTGACGAAAAAACTGCACCCGGTCCCCGGCCAGGCGCCGGACCAAGTTCTCGGGGTCTCCTTCCGAGGAAGCGTCGTCCACGACCTCGATTTGCATTTCGGTGGCGCCGGGATCTTGTGATAGCACACTGCGGAGCGTGCTCTCGAGGTAGCTGACTCGATTGTAGACGGGCACCATCACCGACCAGCGCGGTCGCAGCCCGGTGCCCGGCGGCGGACCAATCTTCGGAGGTGGAAGATACTTCAGCATGAGAGCAACGGATAAAGCAATTCAAATGGCAAAAGGCAAATGGCAAAATTCAAATGGGTTTGCATTTGCGATTTGCAATAATTCAAGATTCTGCCTGCTGCCTACTGCCCACTGCCTGCTGCCTACTGCCCACTGCCTGCTGCCCACTGCCCACTGCCTGCTGCCCACTGCTTACTGCTTCCTTGATGAACCGCTCCAGATGCTCGGCGCTGCGCTCCCAGGTGAACTGCCGAATGGTGCGATTCCCCGCCTCAGCGAGCCTCACTCGCAAGGCATCATCATCGAGCAGTCGAATGAGGTTGCAGGCAAGCGCTGGCGCGTCGCGCGGCGGTGAGATCAGAGCCGTCACTTCGTGCTCGGCATACTCCCGGACGCCGCCGGAGTCCGTGGAAACCAGTGCGCACCCACAGGCCATGGCTTCGCCGCCGGGCAGACCCCAGCCCTCCGTCCAGCTCGGAGCGATAAACACCCGGCTCTGATTATAAATGCGAGCCGCGAGTTCGGATTGGGGAGGGTTCTGGCAGTATTCAATCCAGGAAGGGATTTTGGGGTCTCGCGTGGGCACGCCGAACAAAACTGCCTCGAGGTCGGGGTGCGCCGCCTTCGCGACGTCCAGTGCTTTGAGGCCGTCATCCGATCCTTTCCAGTCCGCACGGGAGTACATCATGCCGGCGCGCTTGGCTCGCGGCGCGATGGGTTCGAGAACGCGAAACGTATCATGATCCATGCCGTATGGAATGGAAGTGATTCCCTCGCATCCCAGCCCCAGGCCGACTTGTTTCAGCCACTGGGCAATCACCACACAGCGAAGGGCGCGCCAGGTTGCGTCCACGCGCTCCTTGGGTCCGCTCCAGGTTTCGTAGTGCTGGATGAGGTAGCATTTCACGCCCTTTTGGGGCGGGTAGTCGCGCACGTACTCGGCCGTGTGCCACGAGGTCGCGAAAACCACATCCGCTTCGGGAATGCGCTGAGCGCGCAAATCGAGGGTGTAAAGAAGCTCCACTTTCGCATCAATCGGCTGCCAGCGTATGGGCGCCGGAAAAAGCACGTGGACCGCCTGCCCCACTCTGCTGCGCAACCATCGGTAGGGATTACGGCCATACGCGTGTGGGGGCATGTGCGCGTGCAAACGGGTGGGGTGCACCACGGCAACTTGATGCCCCATATTGACCAGATGATTCGCGTACTCGTAAACAGCCCGGAACCCGCCCATGGGCAATCTGGGCAAGCAGGGCATGATAAAGCTGACTCTCATCCTTGAGTACCCACAGGCTCGCGCGCCCCTGAAGGGACAACCGCGCACTCAGGCAGCTCCAGGCCGCCCAGACCCCACTTTTCATCGTTCCGAATCACCGGCTGGCGGGTGGAGTACATCCGCATGAAGTCCGGATCTTGGTCGAGCCGGGTCGGCGGACGCGCGGCCAGCTCCGAGCGATCGTGTTCCTGGTGGTAAATGGGAAAGGGCAGCAAAATGGGGTTCAGCCCCGATACTGCCGCAGTAACCACCATGAACGTGTCGATCGCGGCAGAGGTTGACAACTCCGGAAAGCCCCGCAACTCATGCCATTGACGGCGTGGCATCAGAATGAAATCGCCGGAAGCGCCCGTGTGTACTGTAGCGAAGCAACCCACAATATCGAGCCCTTTCGCCTTCGGCAACCGACCCCCTGCCGCCACACGCCGAGCGAGACCCGCCACCAGGCGGCGAGGGGCCAGCCGGCCGAGGGGGCCTTGGAGCCACCACCACAACCCCGCCAGGTTCCTCATCGGCACGCAGGCCTCCCTTCGATGAACTCGAAAAGCGTGCCTCGAGCAGAAACGCAGTTGGCGGTCCACGTCGAGGGAGGGAGGAACACGCCTGGCCACGTCGTACCTATCGACCCGGTAGAAGGAATCCGGGCGCAGCTTTCCCGCGGCGAAGTAAGCAATCAGTTCTTTGTCAAAGAGGATATCCGGGTTTGTGGCAAGGACGTATTCGCCCGCCGCTCGCCGAATCCCAACATTCTTGGCGATAAACTCGAACATCGGCATCTTTTGCGAGTTGGGTAGAGTGCGATGCACTTCCTCGGGGACCTCGATGATGCGAACTGCCAGATGATCGGTGCGCGGCCAGTCAAATGCCTCGCGCAGACGCGGCCGAGCTTTGGGCGGGTTCCATTCCACGACCACCAGCTCCGCGTCGAGCCCCTCACGGTCCGCGAGGGCGCTTAGCGCGGTGAGGAACACGCGCATGCGGTACAGGAAATCGCCGCCGTAATTGTCATTGCGCGCCGCGACAACGAATGTTAGGTACGGTTGCATGGTTGTTCACGAGGGAACGTGCGGTAATACCACTTGACCATCTCTTCGATCCCTTGGCGCAGGCCAATTCGTGGCTGGTAGTTGCCGGTAATCTTGCGCAGAAGGGCCGCGTCAGCGCACTTACGAAACCTGCCTTCGGGTTTCGAAGTATCGAAGACAATCTCGGGATGTCGTCCGGAGATTTCACAAATGAGGAGCGCCAGATCAACGATCGAAGTGTCATCATCATACCCTATGTTGACGGGCCTCGCGCAAGGGTAGCGCTCACAAATCATCATCATGAGTCGGGCGGTGTCGCGGGCGTGAAGGAAGTTGCGTCTCTGCCTGCCCGTCCCCCACACGACAATGGGATCGTCTCCATCGAGAATCTTCTTCACGAGCGAGGGAAGCACATGGGACCGGTCGTCCGTCCAGCGGTAGTGGTCGCCGTAAGGGTTGAAAGGTCTGCATATCGCGATCTCCATCCCGTACTCGGCATGATAGTATTTCGCCTGGAGCTCCCCCATCCTCTTCGCCCAACCGTAGCCTTCGTTCACTTGCTCTGGGAGTCCGGTGAGGACATCGAGTTCCGGAGTAGGGATCGGGGCGTCGTCGGGATAGACGCAGGAAGTGCTTACTACCAGGAGCCTCCGAACCCCATTCACGCGGGCGGCCTCGAGCATGTGAGCCTGGACTGCGAGATTACTGTAAAGCATCTCTCCGTGATGCCTCATGCTGTACTCAAGGCCGTAAGCGGTTCCCGCCAGGTTGAAGACAACCTCAAGCCCGGCTGAGACGCCCTCGCAGACCTGACGGTCCCGGAGGTCAGCGCGGACGAAGTTGATCCTGTCTCGGACCGATTTGATGTTATCCTCCGTGCCGCTCTGGAGGTTATCCACCACCGTGACGCGCGCTCCCGCGTCCACGAGCTCTTCAACCAGATACGAGCCCAGGAATCCGCAACCGCCCGTCACTAGGACTGGACGGTCCTGCCAAAATTCCATATCTTAGTTCCTCCTCAGCCCCTTAATAGTACGAAAAACGCCCTCTTCACCCTGCTTCCTGCTTCTCGCCACAAGGGACGAGGCGGCGCCTGCGGAAAACGTAGTGGGGGCACTGCGGTGGCGTTCAATACGCGAGGATTGTCGGCACCGCCAATCCCGGAATAGGCCAACTCGACTGGATAGTCGTCCTTCACTAGGGTCAGCCCGAACACGTCTGCGGGCTGTCTGCCGTTGTAAAGAATGCCCAGGCGACGGGTCGGCCAACGAAGATCTATCGCTCCGAGCGGTATCAACCCGGAATCCCACACCAAGTCGAGCGGGCGCGCCATTTCTGAGAGGAGGGCGACATCTACCGTGAGAACGGCCCTTCCGCCCGGCTTCAGAATCCGCGCCATTTGCTGTACCCCGGCTCGTGCCACGTCTGGCGGGAGATGCTCAATCACGCTCAGGCAAAATACGCGGTCAAAGGCGTCAGAGGCGAGAGGAATAGCTTCCATTCCGGACTGAATCACCCGCAAACGCGTCTTCTGAATGTATGCTTTGCTGACCCCGTGGCCCTTGTACTTGATCCCGGACTCAAACAGATCGGGATCGACTCCAACCACTTCGCAGTTCGCCACATCCCGCAGGTAGGGGGTAAATGCAGTCATCCCGCAACCGATGTCGGCGCATCTCATCCCGGGTTGCAGATCGGCGGACTGCAAAGCAAAGGGGTACTCCCACATGCGTGCCGCGTAAAATTCGGGTCTTCCCAAGTGGCCCACGGACCATGGGTAACGTTCGCGGTTGACGTCGGAGTGATCCGGAAGGTCATAGAGCCTGGTCAACTCATCAAACACCCGCGTTAGGCGCAGGAAGTCCTCCGACAGCGTTTCCTCTATGGTTGCAAAGCGACTGAGGGGCAATGTGGATCTGCTTGTTACGGGGCTTCGGTCGCGGTCATCTGCAAGTGATGGCATTTCAACTTGATCGCCCGTATGTCTTGTCCGGGCGGCCCTCCACGAGGACCGGCTTGGTCCACTCGGATTCCAGGGAGATGAGACCTATGGTTGCCTGGAGCCAGTACGAAGCGAGCCTCTCGCCTGGACTGACCCGAAACGCCGTGATATCCGGAAGGTGATCCAACGGCTTGGCGGCACAGCGGGCGCCCACGTGGAGCGAGTACAGTCCCGGGTTCAGAGGATTTTGCATTAAGCACTCGATTGCGTATCTGCCCGGCTCGAGGTGCGGGATGGCGCCGTGGGTGTCGGTGCTCCGGCACTCAACAATGTGTATACCGTCGGCGGAGTAAATCGAAAATCCGAAAACCAGGTCCTCGACGTGCCTGAACACCTCCAGCTCCATAGAAAGCCCGAGGGGCTCCCCTGCGCAGAGGATGGCCCGCCCGCCGGCTGCCCGAATCGCCACGCGCTGAATGCGCAGGGTATCGTCCGCCGCAATGTCCGGCGGACGGGCCACTCGACCGGTCTCCACGCCTGCCGGGAGGTCGGCTGTGGAGGCGAGGTAACTTTCAATGCACTCGGATACCCCTGCGGAGAGGGCGATGTGACCATCAATTAACAAGTAGCCGCGTGAACACAGATTTTTAACCGCAGCCATGTTGTGGCTTATGAACACAACGGTTCGTCCCTGCTTGGCAACATCCCCCATCTTGCCCATGCATTTCTTCTGGAAGGCCGCGTCGCCCACCGCCAGAACCTCATCGACCAGCAGAATCTCCGGATCGAGATGCGCCGCGACGGCGAAGGCCAGGCGCATCTGCATGCCGCTACTGTAATGTTTGAGTGGAGTATCGATGAACTTTTCCACTTCCGCGAATGCCACCATTTCGTCGAACTTGCGCTCGATCTCTTTTTTTCTCATGCCGAGAATGGCGCCGCTTAAGTAGACGTTTTCCCGCCCCGTGAGTTCGGGGTGGAAGCCGGTGCCTACCTCGAGGAGACTCCCAACACGTCCCCTGACTTGGCCGCGCCCTTCCGTGGGCCTGGTCACCCGCGCCAGGATTTTGAGCAAGGTCGTCTTGCCCGCGCCATTGCGGCCGATCATGCCGACTACCTCGCCTTGGCGAATCTCGAACGAGACATTCTTCAGCGCCCAGATGTGCGTGGCATCGCCGTTGGGTGATGCCGGCTTGTGCGCCCGAAAGAGGCGAGCGGGGGCGGAGAAGGTGCGGGCCAGCACATCGCGCAGGGCGAGATAGCGCTCCCGCTCGCCAATGCGATAGCACTTGCCCAGATTTTCGGCGTAAATGACGGGATCAGACATTACAACCCGCCTCGATAACTTGAGGCCGCCTGGAGCAGTTGACTCGACTTGAGCAGGAACGCAAACTCGCACAGCCACAGGACGTCGTGCTTTGGGCTGCGGTTAAGGTCGGTGATGTCAATCAGCCGGTATCCGGCCTCCGCCATCGCCTGAATCACCGCCAGCGCCGTATTCTCGATATCGCCGGAGACGATCGCGGCTTCGGCCAGGAAGATTTCCGTCTTGCCGAGCAACTCCGAGGCGCCTGCCAAGACCTTAAGGTCAAGTCCCTCCGCATCGATTTTCACCATTTCCGGTGTGGGCAGTCCAGTGGACGCGACGATTTCGTTGACGGTTCGCACCTGCACGGGAATCTGGCGGACGAAAGACGACACGGGACGGAACGTGCTGCTGCCGCAGTCGGCGTCAACCTGGAAAGGAAACACCCCCGGCCGATCGCCGGCGCCTGCGTTGATCCAGTGAACCTGGTACCCTTGCGCGACGAGGTCCTGGACGTGAATCTTAAGTTCGTCCTGCGGTTCGACCAGAGTGTAATGGGCGCGTGGAAAGTAGCGGGTGGCCGCTCGTGTCCAATCACCCCGGTTGGCGCCGACGTCAAGAATGTGTTTCGGGTCAAAGCCAAAGCGTTTTAGCAGCGGGAAGAAGTGGTTCAACCCTTGGGTAGGCGGCGTAATGGGAATGACGCGGTAACCCAATTTTGCCAGTGGCCATTTAACCGCGAGCTTGAGCACTTTATTTTCATACCACATCGGCGATGGTGGCCTCCATTTTCCGGAAGAAAAACATGCCGCCAACCAGCACCACAATTACGGCGGCGGTGGAGGCTGCCAGCATAAGGCTCGGCGGCTGGCCCTTCCCGGTGAGCGCCCAGCGAAACCCGTCGATGACACCCGCCATGGGGTTGAGGCCGTACAGCCAGCGCCACTTTTCCGGCACCAAGCTGCTGGGGTAGGCCACGGGTGAGGCGAACATCCAGAACTGGATGAGGAAGGGCACCACGTAGCGAACGTCGCGGTAGATGGCGTTCAGTGCCGCAAACCACATCCCCGCGCCCAGGGCGGTGGCAATCGCGAGAAGCAGGAAGGCAGGAAACAGGAGTATCGCCCTGCCGGGAGCAGTGTGATAGAAGAGCATCATCACCAGAAAGATGACAAAGCCGAGCGCAAAGTCCAGCAGCCCCGAAACCACCGCCGAGAGGGGCAAAACCAAACGTGGGAAGTAGACTTTGGTGATGACCCGCTGCTGCTCGACCACGCTGTTGGTGGCATTCTGAAGCGCCCCGGCAAAATACGTCCAGGGGAGCAGAGCGGCGAGATAGAAGATGGGGTAAGGGACGCCGCCGGAAGGGATCTTGGCCAGACGGCCGAAGAAAAGTGTGAAAACCAGCATGGTCATCAGCGGCTGGAGGACGGCCCAAGCGGCCCCGATCGCGGTTTGCTTGTAGCGAAGCTTGATGTCGCGCCAGACGAAGAAATAGGCCAGTTCGCGGAACTGCCACAGCTCGCGAAAATTCAGCTCCAGCCAACCTTTCGGCGGGGTGATGTCAGTTACCGGGATATCCGCCAGCGGGATTGGCACCTGCAGGGTGCTCATGGTTAGCTGTTGTTCTCCAGCGATCGTCGCACGCTAGGCCACCACTCGTTGCGGCTCGGTTAAGGCTTGCTTGATTCCCTCAGCCACGTACTGAATCTGGTCGTCCGTCAGTTCGGCGTACATTGGCAGCGACAGTATTCCACCTGCGGCGGCCTCCGTAACAGGAAAACTTCCCTGGCCATAGCCGAGATCGGCACAGGCCTTTTGGAGGTGGATTGGAACCGGGTAGTGAATGCCCGTGCTGACCCCTGCCTTGCGGAGGGCTTCCTGAACTTGATCGCGCGCCTCGATCCGAATCACGTAGAGGTGATAGATGTGGTCCACCCCGTCAGCCACGACCGGCAGGCGAACGTTCACGTCCGCCAGAAGGCCAGCGTAAGCTCCGGCATGGGCGCGTCGAGCCGCGTTCCACTGATCCAGATGCTTCAGTTTCACCTTCAGAATCGCGGCCTGCAAGGTATCGAGCCGGGAGTTTGTTCCACTGACATCATGGTAATATTTGACCCGCTGGCCGTAGTTCCGCAGATGGCGGATCTTTTGCGCCGCGGCGCTGTCGTTAGTCACCACCATCCCGCCGTCGCCGTAAGCACCGAGGTTCTTGCCAGGGTAGAAGCTAAACCCTGCCACATGGCCGAAGCCGCCAACCCGTTTGCCCTGGTAATGCGCTCCATGAGCCTGGGCTGCATCTTCCACAATGAGCAAGTTATGACGCTGAGCAATCGCGCAGATGGGATTTAGATCAGCGGGTTGGCCGTAAAGATGAACGGGAATCACGGCGCGAGTTCGAGGTGTTATCGCGGCGGAAAAGGCTGCCGGGTCCATGTTGTACGTCGCGGGGTCCACGTCGACCAAGACCGGCCGGGCGCCTACGGCGTTGATGGCCAGCACGGTCGCGATGAAGGTGTTCGCGGTGGTGATGACCTCGTCGCCATGGCCAATTCCATAGGCTCTTAAGGCCATCTCGAGGGCCGCCAGGCCTGACCCCACTCCCACGGCGTGTTTGACTCCAAGGTACTCGGCGAAGTCGGATTCAAACGCTTCGACCTCGGAACCTAAAATGAAATCAGTGCGCTCGACCACACCGTCTATGGCGCGCTTGATCTCATCTGCAATAAGACGATACTGCGCCTTCAGATCGACAAACGGAACTTGCATTGAAGAAGTCATTTTTTTATCCCAAACCAAAGGTAGAAGATGGGCCGCAAGATGCTCCACCAGCCGGTAATCGGCTTCATCTTGGTGTAGCCCTGCTCATGGGGCGGATAGGTTTTCGAGACGGGAACTTCCAGATGCCGGTAGCCAAGTTTTATGGTTTTATAGAGAAGAAAAGGTTCAAGCTCGTATTTGTCCAGCCAGTCCTGACGCCAGTCAATACGCGGATCGCGAAGAATGGTGGTTCGAATGGCTCGGAAGCCGTTGGTGGACTCGGTGACGCGCTTGCCCACAGCCAGCGAGAAAAACAGAGGATGGACAAACCGGGTGGCGATCACCCGATAAGAGGGGGTATTCCCGTAGCTTCCCCCAGGCATGAATCGAGAACCTTGCACAAAGTCGGCTTCATCATTGAAGATCGGATTCAACAGGCGAGGAAGTTCCCGCGGGTCGTCTTTGTCGTTTCCTGCCTGGATCGCTAGGATGTCGTACTCGTGATCGAGGGCGTATTGGAAAACTGTTTTCATCGACACGCCAACCCCTCGATTCTGTTCGTTGCGCAACCGGGTTGCTCCATTTAGGTCGTAAGCGTCCAAGGATCCGTCGGCTGAGCCGTCGTCCATGACCAGCAGGTCGTATTCGCGTTGCCGTGGATGGCGGCTTATCGTGCGCCGGATCTTATCGCCTTCGTTAAAGGCGAACGTCGCCACAAGCACTTTCGTTCTGCCCGCAACAGAGCCACTCGAAGTGTCTGAAACCCGCAATTGGTCTCGTGATATGCCGGAACCGCAAGAGAATTCAGCCATCGCCAAGCCTGTGCTGGAGCGAGACCTGCGCCATTAACCGCAAAAGCGTAACCGCTCTTCAGCGACTCTTTTTCTTCAAGAAAGGGTTGTCGCGTATCACGCGGGCAGGAACGCCGCCCGCCAGCACTCCCTCGGGAATATCTGTCGAAACGAGAGAAGCCGCCGAAACAATCGAGTCCTTTCCGATTATCTTTCCAGGTAGCACGTTAACGCCGACGCCTAACCTCGCGCGGTCACCGATAGTTGGACCAACAATCTCAATTCTGTCCGCAAGAAGCATGGTGTTTTCGTTGGTGGTACCCACCAAGACCGATATAAAGCAGTCCTCTCCGATTCGGCAGTTCCCCGTGATATGAGACTGGTCCATAATCCTTGTTCTTCGTCCCACGCGAACATCGTAGTTGAGGATCACGCCCCGGCCCAATACAACAAAGTCATCTAATTCGCACTCTTCGCGGATCGAGCACAGGTCAGACACCATCACGTGTTCCCCAATCCTTGTCCCCGCATAGAGCACCACACATGCTCCGATGACCGAATGGCTGCCGATCCGAAGAGGGGGCAGATCAGTCTTCAGTGACCGGGCAAGGTTGCCGGCGCTTTGTGGTTTACGTCCCAGCACTGAGTTGTCGTAAATGGTGACGCTCTGACCAATCTCGGTTCCAGGGTAGATCACAACATTGTGACCAACCCTGGTACCCTCGCCGACGCTGACGTTTTCCATGATGACGACGTGACAGCCAATGTCGGCTCCGGCGGAAACTCGAGCCGAAGGATGTATACAATACTGCGGATCAGTGGTCCCACCCATGGTGGCTTCTCCTAGTCAGGCTTTGGTTTTAGAATGAGCCATCAGGTGGTGAACTAGATTTCGGAGCACCTTCAGGTTCTTCTCTTGAATTTCCTCGTCCGGGATTTCAAGCTCAAATCCCCGCTGGACTTCGATGATCAGGGAGATGAATTCGAGCGAGTCGATGTTCATCGGACTCGCAGAGTCCAACGTGCTGTCCTCGATCCGATACGTTAGGTTGAGCTCCTTTGCTAACGTCTGCAGGCGTCTCAACACATCAGCTTCTGATTCTGTCATAGCGCAGATCTCCCTCTGACTCCCCCGCCGTTTCAGGAGCGATTCCAATCTTCCTTGGCTGACCAGCGCAGGACGGCGGTTGCCCACGAAAGCCCTACGCCGAACCCGCATACAACGATTATATCTCCCGAACGAACCCTTCCTTGCTCCATAGCCCGTTTTAGAGCGATGGGGATGGAAGCAGAGACCGTGTTACCAGTCTCTTCCATGCAGATCATCGTTCTGTCTGACTTGAGTCCCATCCTGCGGAAGAGGAACTCCAGCATGAACTTGTTGGCTTGATGAAACACGAACAGCTTCACGTCATCCAGGCTCAGGGAGGCTGCTGTAAGGGCGGCCTTTACCGAGGCGGGGACCTCACGGTCCATGAACTCGAAGATGTCGCGCCCATGCATGTGAATGTGTTCAAGGGACCTGCTGTCACCAGCAGCGTCTTGTACCATTTCTCGCGTTCGCTCGCTGACCGGGAGTCGCGATCCGCCCGCAGGGACGATCAGCCGATCAAATCCCGAACCGTCTGTACCAAAATGGAAGGCAAGAAAACCTGCGTTTTGCTTGGGCGTCCTGCGCAGCAGGGTAGCGGCTGCGCCGTCACCAAAAAGACCGCACACGGCTTTATCTTTGTAGGAGACCACCTTAGAGTACTCCTCGGACATGGTCACTACGACGTTTTCACAGATTCCGCTGCCAATCAAGCTGGCGCCAACGGCGAGGCTGTAAGGGTAACCAGAGCATCCTTGGTTGATATCGAAGGCGAGGCAGTCTTTTCGCAATGCCAGCCGATTCTGGACGATGCAGGCGGTGGTCGGAAGCTTGTAATCGGGATTCTGTGTGCATATGATGATCCCGTCGACCTCACCGCGGGGAAAGGCAGTAGAGCTAAAGAGCCGTTCGGACGCCGCGACGGCGAGATCGGATACCGCCTCGTCGTCAGCGGCCACATGGAGGCGGTTGATTCCCAACTTCTTCTCCATCGTCTGCTTATCGAGACCCGACATCGCGGAGATCTCCTCACTGGTTAAGATCTTCTCCGGAAGAAAGTACTCGATGTCGTAGATCCCGATGGGAATAGGGTCATGAAGACCGATCGCCATGAGGCTACCTTTCTTGTTGAGTTCCGACAGCGGGTTCGTATTCAGCTTCCATCGCAAGGCCAGCTCAGGCGCGAATTAAAGGATTTCCTTGGGTGCCCCGTTCTCTCGTATCGAAGCTTCGACAGCAAGCAGTGCTCGGGTAATATGGGTGCCGACGAGGGCATCGGAAAGTGGCTTGCGGTTGCCCAAGATCGAGCCCACGAAGTCGTTGCACTGTTCCTTCAGAGGTTCGCAGGGCTCGATTTTTGGGCTCACGATATCCCCGTCACGGACCAGAAGTTTGAACTCTCCAAAGGTCTCCGGCATGGGGTCTTCAACTGACACGCCTTTTTCAAAGATTCTCACTTGCTCGAGAGTTTTTAGATCGTCGAAAACGACTCGCCGGCGGCTCCCCACCGCCACTACCTCGCGCACCTTATTGGGGTCCGCCCAGCTCACGTGAATGTTGGCGATGACGCCGTCCGCATAACCAAAGGTTATGAAAGCCAGGTCCTCCCGGCCGCTCTGGAGCACTTTTGAGCCGACCGCACTGGCCCAGCGCGGTTGTTGACCGAGCACATAATTGAAAATGGATACGTCGTGGGGCGCCAGATCCCAAATGGCATTCACATCCTGACGGATCGGGCCGAGATTCGTGCGGGTGGAATGCAGATAGTACATCTGGCCAAACTCTGGGGACCCAATGAACTCCTTCATCTTGCGTATTCCGGCGTTGTAGAGGAAGGTGTACCCTACCATCAACACCTTTCCGTTCCGTTCTGCCAATTCGCCAAGCTCCTCGCAGTGAGACACGTTCAACGCCATCGGTTTTTCCAGCAAGACATGCCGGCCGCTTTCCAGAAAGATCCGAGTCAGCTCATAGTGTGTGCTAGGCGGCGTGCAAACAATCACCGCCTCGATGGACTTGTCGTCTAACACTTCCCGTATGTCGGTGTGCGCCAGAGCGCGCGAATGGCGCAACTTGGCCCGCCGGAGTTTTCCCGGGTCCTTTTCGCAGATCGCTACCAGCTCCGTGTCCGGGAGTTCGTTGAAGACCCGCGCGTAGTTTGGTCCCCAATAGCCGTAACCAATAAGGGCCACCCGCAGTACGTTTGCCATGGCATATCACCCCTTAGCCGGAATCAGACATTCTTCTCATCAACTCATCGCCAGCGGTCTTTATAGCACGGAATGCAGAGGGATAGCTACGGAGCTAGACCCATGATTTGATCGTAGAAGCAAGGGACATACTTCTGGCATGGCCTCCAATTCTTGGACGGTTCCAAATTTGGATCGTGGCGGTATGGAAAAGCGGCTGGCCAATGCACGTGCGCGAGCGCCGCATTGTCGATATAAGGCGTGCAGGGCAGCTCGTGAGCCCAGCATTGGTCGCCCTTCTGCGGGACCCACAGACCAACCCCATGCGGCGCCTCGATTTGGTAGACGGGCACATCCGGGATTGGTGAGTAATATCGATAGACACCCAGATGCAGAAGACTGTGAAACGCCCAGAGCACCATTACCAGCGTTAAGACTTGTGGCGTGTGGGAATAGAAGCGCGGATAGTGTAACCAAGCCGCCCCTGCCAGGCTGAAACCGAATATCGCCGCGGCGAAGATGAACCCGCGCCCGAATCGCACGTCGGGAGCGCTCCAAAACCAGTAGGCAAGCGAAAAGGCAAGACCAACAGCGATCAATGGGAGATCGTCCCTGGCCCTCTGGATTCTTTTTCCAGCGAAGGCAAAGGCGAGAGAGCCCACCAAGCAGCCGCCTAGCAGAAGTAAAATCAGCCAACTTCTGACCGCCATGCTGGCCCAAGGGGGGAACCAGGACCAATCCCTCATCACTCGCTCAAAGTCGTTGTCGTCACGCCTTGCCTTCGACCTTACCCCCAGGACTTCGATCTTCAGCTGCGAGGCTGGTACCGTCCAAGAAAGCCAGGGCACTCGCGTCAGTGGGACAGGGAAGACAGCACAACCCGATAGCAGGATTCCACGCAGCATCCAAGCCGCCAGGACGCTACTGCCCAGGGCGCAAACTCGCGCCGCTCCCGGAGTCCCGTCTTTGCGGTGAAACAGAACCAGCCCCAGGGTGATGATCAGCAAGGGCGCAGCAGAAAGCTTGACCGTCATTGCGAGCACGGCCGAAAGCACGAGAAGCGCAAAGTCCGTACGCCGGTCCTCGGACTCGGCGAATCCCAGCGCCAGCGCCACCCAATACACAACGAGCACTGCCACCATGGCATCATTAGTCAGAATTGCGAACCAACCCAAGGTTTTATCCCTCAGATTGAAGAAACAAAAGACGAGTGCTACAAACCAGAACTGCACGCCGCTCCGGCGGCCGCTTACCTTACTGCCCTTGAGACGCGCCCACAGAGACAGCAACACGAATGTGACCGCCAGGAAATTGGGAATCCAACCAAACTCAATCCGGTCAGTCAACGGTGCAATGAGAAATAGGAGCGAGTTGTAGGCAAACCTGCCATGCAAATTAGCTAAGCCAACAACGACCGGAAACTCATAGTTCCATTTGAAGGTCGGAAGATGGTACGCGCCATTATCGTAGCCAGGCAAGGCCTGCCAATGCATCAGGGCAAAAATGCTTAATCCTGCGGCCGCAAGAAACCCAAGTGCCGCTTCAGTCCGAATCTCTCGCCACAACACAGCCACCAGCGAGACGCCGACTGCCAACACGGCGGCTTGGACGAGCGTGGAAAGCGCGATCCCGAAGTGTAAAAGGCAACCCAGAAAACCGATGGTAAGCAATCCCAGGATGCCCCGGTCACCGAGGTTGGGACGGATACGCAGCAACCGCGCCAAAGCTGAGCCATAGCCCACAGCCGCCACCCCCGCACACAGGGAAAGCGCCCAGCTTTCAATAATCCATCTCATAATGGACTGGTCCCCTTACGTTCATTGGTAGGCTGATTACCGCAGAAGATGCACGAAGTAACTTGTATTTCCAATCTGTTGCCAGTCGCCGGACCAATCAGGCGCCGGCATTCTGTCCGCGACTAGAGCCTTTGCCCCGGTCTGCGCGAAAGCCTGAAAAACCCGCGCCCTGGCCTGCGGGTCCGCCGCCCACCAAAAGCTCCCATTACCAACGTCGCGCGTTTCAGCCACGATGGAAAGTTCAGCAATGTGCGGCCACGGCTCATTCACAGAGTCTCCTGCCACGGCAACGGTGTCGCCAGGCGCTACTCCCATGCGTCTCAGGTTTTCGGCGATGACCCACTGTACTTGTGGCGGATTGCCGCTCTGGTTTTTGAAATCGGTGAGCACCCGGCCACCGATCTGAACACCCAGCACCAACACCACAAAAATCACCACGGCTGCGCTTGTCCTTTTGAACTCCGGGGACCGGGGCAGCCGAACGCCGGAAAGCAGGGCCAGCCAGAGCACCACCACGTAGGCTGCAATGTACCTCGGCTCGACGTACACCAGGCCATACATGCAGAATGCGCCCAGCGGCGGAACGAGGAGGAAGGCGTATTCCCAGAGGTTCCGGATAACTTGACGCCACGCGCCGCTCAGTGCAAGGAGGGCCACGATGGCGGCCAGGATTGTCCCCTGCCTGAGCACGAACAACTCGTAATAGCTCTCAACGTTCCGGAGCACCGCTCTCATCTCGCGGCGCAAAGTGACTTGAGCTTTCATTCCATCGTTCCAGTAAGCGGGGTCGTACCAAGCCGGATATGTCCCTTTCAAATGTGCGGCAAAACTGTAAACGGGCGGATCGTCCAGAATCTTACGGGGCGGATGTTTTGGGGTTCCTGTACCCGGCGGCTCTCCCTGCCAATTCAGTGTATCGACATCGTACAGATGCCAGACCAGGTTCATTTTTGCGCTTTCTCCAAGGGTCAGGTGGCCTTGGGCGCGCGACAGGGCAAGGACCAGCGGGCAGGAAACGATGAGGAACACCAGAAGTGACACTCCCACACGGGGCAGCGCTACTCGCAAGTTCCCGGCGGCAAGCACCGCTGCAAACATGAAAACAAACGCCATCGGGAACATTGGGGCTTTCAGCCAGTAGGCCAATCCGAGGAGGACGCCCAAGATCGAATAAATGCTCCAGCCTGTGGGCTTGGCGCGGATGTGCAACAACAAGCCCCCTGCCAAAAAGACGACCGCGGAAACGCCCAGGTCGGGATTGAGTATGACAAGATGGATCAGTTGAAGCGAACTGAAGGTCAACAGGGCAAAACCGAGCGTGATCCAAGCCCAATCAGGCAGGGCAAGAGAGCCCGCGGAAGAGGCCTTTGAGTCCGCACTTCGATGCGCGTCGAGCAAGCTGCGCAAAAAGAAACCAAAGCACCCGAGAACTCCTGCATAGATCGCAAAATGCACAAAGTGAGCAAAGAGGATATCCGACCATTTGGAGGGCCCCAGGACTCGAAGCGTCAGACCCAAAACCGTGGGATAAAGCGGGCTCCAATGCGCATTCAAAGCCTCGCCCCAATGGCCGCGTGAAATGGCGCGAGCGATGTCCAGATACGACATGCTATCGCCCTTGAGAACAAACCGCGAGGCCCAAACTTGGGCCAGCCCGAGCAGCAAAGCCAGCACACAGCACGCAACCCATAGCCACCGTGTGTTGGGCACCTCTCCAGGTGCGGATTGAGACGCCCCCCGGGGCGGTGTTCCGATATTTGTCACGCATTCTCCGTGTGCGGGACAACAGGCCACTGACCGCAGAAACGGCCCGTCGCCCGAAGGCTATAGGGCCGGCGCAGGATCTTTGATTGAAGGGTTGTCACTTGATTGACGAGCCGCCCGCGATGAACATTCCCGTCCGGAAGGAGGCGGCAAGCACACCCTCAGGCTGGGCAGGCGGGCTGAACGTTTGCTTCACAACTTGTCGTTCGTCTTGCTCCGCCCTCGGATTCAGGAATTGCAAGGCTGGGTCATTTGCCCACGCCGGTTGCTCAGGCTGACTCGCCTAATTCTTAAGGGGGGGATGAACTGTTACGCGACGTTAGAGCCGGCTCACCTCACGAACCGGATCTACCACCTGGTGGTAGTAATCATCTACCAGCTTCCGCCCGTGCGGATCCAAGAACCTGAATCGTCCCAGGTGCATCTTTTGCAAACGGAACTTCATCGAGGTCGCCAGCACGCCCAAGCCGTAGCGTACGCTGCGAGAGAAATTGATGGAAGAAGCCTCCGGGAAGTACCTGGTGGGGCAAGAGACTTCCCCGAGGCGATAACCCATGTAAATGATCTGCACCAATATCTCGTTGTCAAACACGAATCCATCCGAATTCTCTTCCAAAGGCAGAGAGTTCAGTACTTCGCGGGAAAAAGCCCGGAAGCCGGTGTGGTATTCCGACAACTTGTAGTTCAGCATGACATTCTCGAAAAACGTCAAAAAACGGTTCGAGATGTACTTGTACAGCGGCATGCCGCCCGCGAGTGCTCCGGGCCCGAGAATGCGCGAGCCCAAGACGACGTCGTATTCTTTGTAAGCGATCATGCCCGCCATTGCAGCCACCAGGCGAGGCGAGTACTGATAATCGGGGTGCAGCATCACCACCACGTCCGCGCCCCGGCGCAGAGCTTCGCGGTAGCAGGTCTTTTGATTGCGCCCGTAACCGAGGTTTCGTTCGTGCACGTACGTCGTCAGACCCAGCTCACGCGCCAGTTGCACGGTGCTGTCACGGCTGTGGTCGTCAACCACCAGCACCTCATCAACAACGTCACGAGGCAACTCGGCGCAAGTGCGCGCCAGGGTCCGCGCGGCGTTGTACGCGGGCATTACCACAAAGATGCGCATGCCGTTCAGCACGGCTTCTTCTCCTCGCTTCCGGGGCGCCTTTCTGGAACTTCGCCAATCCCTGCTGACACCGATGGCTTAATCGCTTCAGGACTCCTTTGCCTTACCTCCGTAGCGATGATAGTAATTGCCATAATAAGCGCGGTAGTACCCACGATAGTACGAGCCATAGTAGGCGTAATAGCCCTCGCTCCGCGCATCCCACTTATTGAGGACTGCACCAAGGAGTTTCCCCCCGGCGCTTTGCAGAATTTTGTGCGCGCGCAACAAGCCGCGCCTTGCCATCACACCGCTCTCGACCACCAGCACCGTGCCATCGACCATACCAGAAAGAAGCGTGGCATCGGTGACCAGGAGCAAGGGGGCGGAGTCCACCAAGATGTGCGTGAAGCGACCGCGCAACTTTTCCAGGACTTCTCGCATGGTCGGCGAGGAGAGCAGGTCCGCCGGATTGGGAGCCTCGGGGCCGGCGGGAAGCACCCACAAATTGGGTACGGGCTCATATTGGTGAAGACTTTCATCCACGGTGTGGGCGCCTGAAAGAATGCTGCTCAGTCCCACGCCATTGGCGGCGATCCCGAGCGCTCGCGAGATGCCGGGGCGGCGCATGTCCGCATCCACCAGCACCACGGGCACGCCACGCTGGGCCAGCCCAACCGCGAGGTTGAGCGCAGTGCAAGTCTTGCCCTCGCCCGGCTGAGCGCTGGTCACGAGCAGGGCCTGGGGAGGACGCGGCGCGGTCGAGAGCAGGATGGAGGTGCGCAGAATGTGGTAAGCCTCGGACAGAGAGGAAGTGGGGTGCTTCAACACGATCGATTCCACCGCGTCTTCGTGGGCGAGGCTCTTGTCCCCACCCATCTTCAACCACGAGGACGACCGCGCCAGCGGAACCACCGAGAGCGTCGGCGCGCTGATCACTCGCTCGAGGTCCTCGGCGCTCTTGATGGAAGTGTCCAGGCTCTCCTCGACGATGGCCAGCGTAATCCCCAGAATCAAGCCCACCAGCAAACTAATCGCAATGTTGTACATTACCCTGGGCCGCACCGGATAAGTGGGGACCAGCGCCGAATCGACCAAGTGGATGTTGGTGGCGCGTAAACCCGCGGAGACCGTGGCGTCCTTCAGGTGTTGGAGCAGGCTGGCATAGAGCTGTTGGTTGGTCTCAAACTCCCGCTTCAATAGGTTGTGCTCGATGGAGAGCTGATTGAGTTTTCCCACTTCCTCTTTTTCGTGGGCCACTGCGGTGGCCAGCAGCGATTCCCGGCCCAGAGCCACCTGGTAATCTTCGTGGATGCGGGTCACGATGCGCTTGCGCTCACGGTCCATCAACGATTGGACTTCGGTCATTTGGTCTTTCAGCCTCAGAGCCTTGGGGAAGTTAGGTCCGTACTGCCCTACGGCATCCACGTACTCTTCTCTCAAATCGGCGTATTTTCCCTCCAAGGTTTGCAGCAAGGGATCCTGCGCATCCAGCGCAGCCTGGGAATCGTTCGAGGTTGCCGCCTCGTAAAGCGATTGCTTTTGGAAGCGCTCGTTTTGGGCGGCCGTCAAGTCGGTGCTCAGGGCGGACAGCCTCTGCTCCACCACCGATTGCTTGTCGCCGATATCCACGATCAGATTCTGGCGCTCGTAATCGATCATGGCCTGCTGAGACTTCTCGACCTTAGCTTTCAACTCGTCCAGTTGCTGCTCCATGAATCCGGAGGCCTCGCGTGTCGCGTCGTACTTCTGATGAAAATTGTATTCGGTGTAGTTATTCACCAAGGCGTTGGCCGCGCGCGCCGCGAGTTGCGGATCGGTGCTATCGAACGTGATCTCGACCATTCGGCTGTCGCGCATCAACTGCACGCGCAGGTGTCCTCGAAATGCCCCGATGAGGTTGGCCTGCACCGCAGGCGATACCGACGCCCCGGCGGCATCGCCGGGAGCAAATTCCGCGCGTTGTCCCAGGCCGAGTTGCTGGACCGTCCGCCAGGCCAGGTTTTCACTTTTCAGCACATCGACCTGCGTTTGCAGGAAGCCTTCATCACTGAAACCACCCTCGCCGCGATAGAGATCGTTAATCGATTGAATCGGCGGCGTGTCCGAGTCAACCTCGACGCGCGCCGTCGCCTCAAAGACCGGCTGCATTCTGAACGATACAATCGCCACTACCGTCGTCATCACGGCCATGACCATGAGGACGGTCCAGCGGCGCTTCAATAGAATCAGCCAGTACGCCCGTATATAGGAATAACCCTCTGAGCCTTCCGGCCCCGAGTCGATAACGGGATCTGGCCGGCGTTGCATCCGCTGCGGCAGATCGCGTTCGGCAGGAACTAATTCTTCGTGTTCAGCCATTTCTTGAAACCGCCTTTTCCGGAATCCTCAGATCCTTGCGACAGAGTCTTGCTGCCTGCTAACGTCCCTCTTCGGCCTACTGAATGATAGCGGCAGTACCGGCATACGCAGCGACCATCCCCGCGAGGTCGGCGCTCCGGTGAAGCGCTTTCAGCATCGTGCTATCCGGCACAAACAGTATATCGTTATTTTGCATGGGACGGTCCGAAAGGCTCCCCTTGAGCATGGCTTTGAGATTAATGGGGATCTGTTCCCGCCCGCTGGGAGCAGAAGGGTTGTTCCGAAGCAGCACGACATTCTTGCTCTTGGCATACGGGCCGAGATATCCCGCCAAGGCAACGGCTTTTAACACGGTCATATTCTGCCGCGCCTCGCTCAACAAGTAACCACCCGCCCTGTTAACGGAACCCAACACATAAATAACCCCGGCGCGTTGTACCGTCACGCGGTCCCCGGGATAGACGTCGACGTTCAAACTGGGGTCGCCGTTATCGAGCAGCCGCAGAAGATTGATGTTGAGTGTCACCGGAGTGGCGGGTGGAGTGCCCGCTGCCTGCGCATCTTCAGCCTGGGCACTGAGCAGCCGGCGGTAGACTTCGCCGCGTGCAATGGTTACGACGGAGCCCGCCTCATTATCAACGCCGCCTGCCAGGGTGAGAAGATCCAGCAACGGGATGCGGCCAAACACCGGGTAAATTTGCGGGCTCTTCACCGCCCCCGCCACCGCGACTGAATGTAGTCGAGACTCGCGAACCGTGATACTTATTTGGGGATGGCTGAGCACGCCCGCGGCGATGCAGCTCTGGGAAATCGCCTTGGCGGCCTGCTGGGGCGTCAATCCGGCCACCCGGACCGGGTCCGGGAGAAGCGGAAAATCCACCCCGCCAGTCCCACTCACACGGTATTCATGCGTCATCTGTTCTACATCGAACACTTGAATGAAGAGCACATCATAAGGGGAGATAAGCGTCTCCTCACCCTGCCTTGCCGGTAAGTCAGCCGCGAAGGCGCCGGCGGCCGTGGGGGCGCTCGCCTGCTGCCAGGCTGCGGAAAGAGCTCCAGGACCCCAGAAGAGGCCAAGCAAGCCCACCCACAACATCCCCAGCAGCGTAAACCCCATGCGCCCATGCGCCCTACCGCCAACGTCCCCGACCACCTCTAGGCGCGACGGTGATCCGTTCCTTCCGCGAGTCATGCTGATTACTCCTTATGCTGCGGACTTTGAAACGCCCGTCCGCGCTTTCCTCTCAAGTTCTGGGTTATCTTTGCCGATTAATCCGATGTGTGGGGTTTCCCGCCGTACCGCTCCGCGATCGGATCGGGGGGGATACTCCCCGGCGAGCAGCTTGATATAGCTTCGCCCTGTGAGTTACAGGGGTGCACTGTGCCCCCCACAACCGTCAGCGGTCTTCGCCCTCAGCAGTATGAGTTTTCACCTGAAACAGCCCGCGCTGCAACAGTACGCCAGTACACTCAGACAGGTTTAGGAGTACTGGTACCTTTCAACTCCTGCAACCCTTGGCATCCCACCCAAAAATCAACCCTTTAGATCTTGTTGGCAAATGGCCGAGTCAGGCATCATCGCCCAGGCCGGCAAAGTAAAGCAATGCAGCTAGCCGAAGCAGGTGCTATGGAGAATCTCGTAGTGCCAGGCGTCGAAGTCTGTAAATGCCTATCTGTGTTGTCCTTCGAAAATCTGCATGAGTGCCAATCAATCCACCGCCTGCTAGCAAACCTCTAGTGAATTCATCGTCTATCTGAAAAACCACACTGGTGAGGAAAGCTAAGGAGTGTGTGCGAGAATTTGAGCGGGCTACCGGGAATCAATGACTTACAAGGGAGCTTCGGTCTGAACGTTGTTGGTTCTCCGTCGTAGCATCGAGTTCTCACACAGACCCCGGGAGCCCTGCTTCGTGGCTTCAGGTCGCGCCGTATGAACAATCGGGAGAGTAGATTACCATTGCAGGGGCAGCATGTCAAGGTTTAGCTCGAATATTATCATTCCAGTTACCGCTCGGCAATCCCTGTTTCGCGACCACCGCTGACCTCGAACTGACAAGTCGCGACGGGAGAACAAAGTAATCCAACGATCATTCGACACCGGTTCAGCAAGCGAGCCTCAGCCATAGAGTTTTCGGCCTCGTCGTTTAACTTTTGGTCATACCTTGCTCTTTGCCCGCATCTTGCTTGACGCGGCTCTGTTTGGCGCGCCCTTGGACTTTGGCGCCGTGATCCCGGTGGCCTCGGTAGCCCTTGGGCTTGATCACCAGCGGGGCGCTGTTTTGTGGGCCCTGGGAAGCGTTCAAGCCGAGGGCTCGGTATGGCGCGTCTCAGTGGTGGTGCTGGCGCTGTCCGCGGAGATAGTCATTGCCACTCTGGTTCTCCGCCGGGCGGCGCAGGACGCGGGCAATCGCGAGAATCTCATTCGCGTGCCCTCCGCTTTGTGGAAGCAACAATTCCTTGTGCCTCTCGGCGTCTGGGCCACACTCGTATGCGGGCTTCCTGCTGCGCCAGAGTAGGACGACCTCTCTCGCCGCTCCCCTCCAGCAATACCTTACATTACTCTCGCGCATTTTCGTCCTTCGTTGCCGGACGAAGAGCACGGTGTGTCACTCGTGCTTCAGCAAAGCATGATAATGCACGGGATTTTCTGGACTGGCGCGGCCTGCCCATCGACGTTCATCTGCCCGCACCCAGGCCACACGACCGCGGGTGAGGCGATCGAGTGAGTCAATCAGTTCATTCCACCGACGGATGCAACCGGCCTCGGCTAGCGGCCTGGCGAAGGTGAGCGTGGCGTAATGATCCCCCGGCCAGGCACCGAAGAAGTCGCCATAAGCCGAGACCAACGAAGATTGATCAACTGAGTACATCGAGCATAGCTCCTTGCCTGGAGGGCGGGACCAGGGTAAGAGAAATAACGGCAGGCTACTGTAAGGTTACCGAATATACGTCAGATTCACCCTGATGAGGAGATACAAGCGGTCGCTATGCAACATCCAGTGAAACTGCGTTACTTCATTACTTGGTACACTAATATCCTACCTGGCCTATTCTCAACTCCAGAACACCTGACGGGAATCTGTCGAATTCCTTCGACTTCTGGCTCCCCTCTCCATACTGCCCCGGGAGAAGAGAACCCTTCCCGCCCCTTCAAGTTATCCCCCGAGCATCCTGCTGAGGGGTCCTGGACAGCCTCCTGGCCGGGCATCAGGAAGACTGGCCTTATACCGCAAGAGATTGCACTTGGTGAGCACGATAACCCCTGCTGGTATTACGTACATTATAACATTGTGTAGAGGGGCAACTCGGCCCGTGCAAGGGGCTGTTTGGTGAGGACTCTCGGAGCTGAGTTGTTGACCCTCGCGCAAGGCCAGCCCTCCTTTGCCCGCCCTTCCCCGCAGGGGACCTTCAGGTTAGGGACGCAACTATCAAGGCTTTGGCGGTTCCCAGACCTCAGTCCATGAAACTGCCGCCAGCCCTCTTTGGCAGGTCACCTCGCCGTCCAGCCGCCGTCGATGACGATTGTGTGGCCGGTAATGAGTGAAGCTGCCGGCGAAGCGAGGAAGA
>Ga0209415_10003321_pt1 | contig 29920 bp, 30 predicted proteins | sample PeaSoiSIISIP2007_FD_187696 | JGI IMG/M metagenome (GOLD analysis project Ga0209415, IMG submission 187696) | Peat soil microbial communities from Weissenstadt, Germany - SII-SIP-2007 (SPAdes) (version 2) | ecosystem: Environmental > Terrestrial > Soil > Wetlands > Peat | place: Germany...
AGCTGGGGGTGGAGAGAGGTCCGATGTTGCACGGTGGGCAGGGAAGGCCGGCGCCGAGCACCGTCATCCTCCCGTCCTTCGTGATCTCGGTCACCGTGTAGGTCTGGCGCCGGTTCCAGTTCGGGTCGGTGAGGGAAGAGATCGGTCCGGTGTTGTATAGGAAGGTGTCGAGATTGGTGGTCTCGCTCTGGAACTCGAAGAGATAGCTGATCTCGGGTTTGCCGTCCCCGTCGTTGTCGATGTTGATGGCGTAGAGGACGTCGGTGCCGAATTCGTAGAAGTTCGGTCCACCATCGGGGGACTCGAGGGGGACGTAGTTGGCGATGATCGTCACAGTCTCGGGATTGTCGGGGCTGACGAAGGCGTAGAGGTCGGTGCTGTCGGCGACCGGGTCCTTCGAGATTTCGGGTGCTTCACGGTGCGATGACATGTGATCAGCTCTCTTTTGTCGGAGGGATAGTGATTGTCGGAGGGACGGTGGTGGAAGGCGTTTCTGTGTCAGAACGGTTCGGTCAGCGGGCGGCCCGGAAGAGCCGGGCGGCCAGCTGGGGGTCGTGATAGATGACTTCGCGGGTGCCGTTGAAGATGCCGATCTCTCCGGTTGAGAGGTCGCGGACGTGGGCTACCAACGGCTCGGTGAGCGCGGCCGTGCCGTCGCCGGTGACGGCGGTGGCGGCGTCGGTGGCCGCCGGGGCATCGGCCTCGCCGGCGGTGACGAGGTTGCCGAGAAGAGGAACCTGGGACATGACGCCCGCCGCGGCCATGGCGAGGCCGGAATTCCTGAGGAACGAACGTCGTGTGACTTCTGCCATAACCCCGGCTCCTCGCTGTCGGTCGGGAGCGGCTGCCTTTTCGTTTCCGCCCCCGGGTGCCACTGGCTGTACGACACCTACGACGTCATGGATGACGGGGACACAGGTTTTCTGCAGAAGTGTGCGAGACCCCCAAGTTTCGTCGCGCGGTGAGTGAGTTTTCGGCGCTCCTACGTGGGATGCCGGCTTTCCGTTGCACCGGGGAGCGGGGCCGATACCATGACCGCCATGCTGCGCATCGAGCTCGACGCTCTCTTCGACGACATCCTGGGGTCCCGCCGATTGCTGACCCATCCCTTCTACCGCCGCTGGGAGGCGGGAGCCCTCGAAGAGGGCGAGTTGGCCTCCTACGCGAGTCAGTACCGGCACTTCGAGGCGACTCTGCCCATCGTGCTCGAGAGGATCGCCGAGCAGCTACCCGAGGGCCGGGCCCGGTCATTGGTGCAGGCCAATCTCGATGACGAGCGCTCGGTGCCGGCGCCGCACCTCGAGTTGTTCGACAGCTTCGCAGCCGCCGTCGGAGCGGCACCGAGTGGGGCCACTGCGGCCACCACCGCCCTGATAGATCTGTACCTGTCGGCGGCCGATCGTTCTCCGGTCGCGGCGCTCTCTGCCGTCGCCGCCTATGAGGTGCAGGCACCGTCGATCGCCGCCAGCAAGGCGGCGGGGCTTCTCGCCTGGTACGGCCTCGACGACCGCGGCGCGCGCTTCTGGGACGTCCACGCTGCGGTGGACGAGATGCACGGGTCGTGGATGCTCGACGCTCTCGGGGAGCTGACAGACGACGTACTGGAGATCAGGGGGCCGGCAGCGGCCGCCGCCGACGCCTGGTGGGCCTTCCTCGACGAGCGGGAGGCAGCCGCCCCCGTGTCCGTCGGCTGTTGATCTCCCACAGCTGATCCCGGCGCCTGCATACCCCTCAGCCCGCTCCCTCCCGTCGCCCGCTGATCCCGCCCGCCGATCCCGGCGGCGGCCCGTTCTGGAGACGAGGTGCGCCTCGGTAACCTGGTGACACCCATGTCATCGAACGGCGCAGTCTCGTCCAGGCAGGAAGATCTCTCGCTGACCGCGGGCGGGCTGTCACACCGGCAGGTGCTGATCATCTTCAGCGGGTTGATGCTGGGCATGTTGCTGGCCGCGCTCGACCAGACGATCGTGGCGACGGCGTTACCGACGATCGTGGGTGACCTTCACGGACTCAACCACCTGTCGTGGGTGGTGACCGCCTACCTGTTGACGACGACGCTTTCGACCCCTCTCTACGGGAAGATCTCCGACCTCTACGGCCGGAAGAAGATCTTCCAGGTCGCGATCGTGATCTTCCTGATCGGGTCGGCGCTGTCGGGGCTGGCCCGGAACATGGACCAGCTGATCGCCTTCCGGGCCGTGCAGGGGCTCGGCGGCGGCGGACTGATGGCGCTGGCGATGGCGATCATCGGTGACATCGTGAGCCCGCGCGAGCGGGGGAGGTACCAAGGGTACTTCGGCGGGGTCTTCGCCTTCGCCAGCATCGGCGGTCCGCTGGCCGGGGGATTCTTCGTCGACCACCTGACCTGGCGGTGGATTTTCTACATCAACATCCCCGTGGGGATCCTCGCCCTGGTGATCACCAGCGCGGTGTTGCGGCTGCCGCTGCCGCGCCGGGCCCACACGATCGACTACACCGGTTCGGGAATCCTGGTGGCGGCGGTGTCGTCATTGCTGCTGGTGACCTTGTGGGGTGGTCAGACCTACGCGTGGGGGTCGGGCACGATCCTCGGGCTGATCGCGTTCGGCGTGATCTCGACCGGCGTCTTCGTCTGGTGGGAGCGCCGGGCGCCCGAGCCGATCTTCCCGCCCCACATTTTCGCCAACCCGATCCCGGCGGTGGCGTTCGTGATCACGCTGCTCGTCGCCGCCGCGATGTTCGCCGCGATCATCTTCATCCCGATCTACCTGCAGCTGGTCGACGGTGTGTCGCCGGCGCTGTCCGGGGTGCTGCTGCTGCCGTTGATGGGCGGGATGCTGGTGACGTCCATCGGATCCGGGCAGATCGTGTCGCGGATCGGGAGGTACAAGGTGTTCCCGGTGGTGGGGACGGCGCTGATGACGCTGGGTATGTGGCTGCTGTCGCACCTGGGACCGCACACCTCGCACCTGACCGCCGCGGGGTACATGGTCGTGTTCGGTCTGGGGATGGGAATGGTGATGCAGCTGCTCGTCCTGGCTGTACAGAACTCCGTCGCCCGCGACGACCTCGGTGTGTCGACCTCGGCGATCAGCTTCTTCCGGAACATCGGGGCCGCCTTCGGCACCGCCCTGTTCGGCACGATCCTGACCGTCCGGCTGGGGCACTGGTTGCCCCTGCTCGTGCACAGCCGGACGCACTTGAGCTTGTCCTCCTCGTTCACGATCACACCGAGGGCGCTGCACGCCCTCTCGCCCGCCGTGCGGGCCGGCGTGGTCGAGTCGTTCGTCCGCTCACTGCACGCCGTGTTCCTGGTCGGCGTGCCGGTGGCCGGGCTCGCCTTCGTGTTCGCCCTGATGTTGAAAGAGATTCCTCTGACCGACAAGAGGGTGGAAGCACAGCGCGGATCAGACGGGAGCGCGCCAGATCTCGTGCCGGGGGTGGTGGTCACCGAATCCCTGGGTGCGGGTGAGCAGGCAGGATTCGATGTCGAAGGCGAACAGGGTGTCCTCCAACGCCGGTAGGGGGACGTGGAACTGGGCGCGCTCGTCGACGAATTGGGCGCCGAATTGCTCTCGGTCGGTGGTGTCCTCGACCAGCCGGGCGCGGCCGGTGAGATAGAAGGCGTCCTCGTTGGTGTCCGTCGGAAAGGAGTGGAGGGCGTAGCGGCCGTCGCGGTGGAGGTCGCGTTGCTTGGGGGAGGGGATGATGAAACCGACGAAGGCGTCGTCGGTGATGAGGGGACAGAAGGGATGCAACCGGGGCCCGGCGTCGGGCCGGATGGTGGCCAGGAAGGCCAGTCCCACGCCGACCCGGTAGATGAGCTCCCGGCCCGCTTCGGCCAGGTCGGGACGGGCCTCGCGGAACTCCGACCAGGTGAGCATGGGGGCAGACTCGTCACCGGAGCCGCCGCTGTCAAGGGGCGTTGTGGGGCGCCCGGGGTATCGATCGGGCATAACGTGATCGGCCATGGACCTCTCGGGCGCGGCGGCGCTGGTGACCGGCGGTGCCAGCGGCATCGGGCTGGCCTGCGTCCGGCAACTGGCCGAGGCTGGTGCGTCGGTGGCCGTGCTCGATCGGCAGGAAGGGCCCGGCCATCCCGGCGATCCCCACCACGACCACCACGACGGCCACGACGATGTCGACGTCCGGATCATCTGCGACATCAGCGACGAGGCGGCCGTGGTGGACGGTGTCCTGCGGGCCCACGGTGCGCTCGGCGGGTTGACCCATGCCGTGCTCGCCGCCGGGGTGGGCGGCTTCGGCGCCCTGCTCGACCTGGAGGCGGCCGAATGGGACCGGGTGATGGCGACCAACCTCCGGGGCACCTTCCTGTGTCTGCGGGAGGTGGCGAAGGCGATGGTCGAAGGCGGCCGGGGCGGATCGGTGGTGGCGGTGACGTCGATCTCCGGGTTCCTGGCCGACCGGAGCATGTCCCACTACAGCGCGTCCAAGGCGGGCGTGGCCGAGCTGGTGCGGGTGGCCGCCCGCGAGCTCGGGCCCTTCGGCATCAGGGTGAACGCCGTCGCCCCGGGGACGACCGACACCCCGATGTTCGCCTCGACGGCGCGGCTGCCCGGCTACGGCGCCCGGGTGGCGGAACGGTCGGCGCTCGGCGGTGTGGGCTCGGCCGAGGCGGTGGCCGAGGCCATCGTCTCGGTGCTCGGGATGTCGTGGGTGACGGGCCAGATCGTGGCGGCCGACGGTGGCGTCTCGCTCTGGAGCCCGATCGATCCGGTCGAATCGATGATGTGGACCCCTCCGGGAGCGCCGGGATGAGGGGCCGGGCACGGTGATGGCAGGCCGGCCGGTGGTGGTGGTGGGGTCGGGAGCGGCCGGACTGGCCGCCGCCCTCGGGGCGGCCGCCGCCGGAGGCGATGTCGTCGTGCTCGAGCGGGCCGACACCGTGGGAGGGACGACGGCGCTCTCGGGCGGGGTGGCGTGGTTGCCGGCCAGTGACGCGATGAAGGCCGTGGGCCTCGACGACAGCGCCTCCGACACCTGTCGTTACCTGGCCGGGCTGGAGGGCGAGGTGGTGCCGGGACTGGCGTCGGCCTTTGCCGCCGACGCCGGCCGGGTGGCGCGGGAGATCGAGAGCCGGACACCGTTGCGGTGGGAAGTGCTCGAGCATTGGCCCGACTACCACGGGGAGATCCCGGGGGCGCTCTCCGGGGGCCGGTCGCTGTGGCCCGCCATGATGTCGCTGCCCGATGACGTCGAGGCCCGGGTCCAAGGTGCCCCCGATCAGCCGCGGCGCGTCGCCCGGGGGCGGACCGACATTGGGGACGACGCCGGGAATGACGGCGTCGTGTTCCGGGGGCCGGTGCGGGGCCGGGCGCTCGTGGGGGCGCTGTTGGCCGGGCTCGATGACGCCGGCGTCGATGTGCGGACCGGGGCGAGGGTGACGGGCCTCTGCGTCGAGGGCGACCGGGTGACCGGGGCGCAGTGGGGCAGGGAGGTGATGGCGGGCCGGGTGGTGCTGGCGAGCGGTGGCTTCCAACACGACGGCGACCTCGCCGCGCGCCACCTGACCGGCGCGCCGGTGGCCGCCATGGGGACGCCGGGGTGCGACGGCGACGGGCTCCGGCTGGCGCTCGCCGCCGGTGCCGAGGTGGCCAACATGGCCGAGGGTTGGTGGATGCCGGCGCTGCAGGTGGCCGGAGAGGAATTCGAGGGCGTGCCGTACTACCGGCCCCTGCACTCCGAGCGGGCCTACCCCGGGGCCGTGATGGTGGACCGGTCGGGGAGACGCTTCGTGAACGAGGCCCAGAACTACGGCGACGTCGGCCGGGCGATGGGCCGGGTCGGGCCACCGTGCTGGCTCGTCTTCGACGGCCGCTGCCGGCGGCGCTATCCGGTGGGCCCGGTCGGACCCGACGATGCCGATCCCGGTTGGCTCGCCCGGGCCGATGACCTTGAGGGGTTGGCCGCCGCCATCGGCGTCCCCGCCCGGGCCCTGGGCGAGACGGTGGCCGGCTTCAACGAGGGGGCCGCCCGGGGCGCGGACCCGGCCTTCGGTCGGGGCTCGTTGCCGTACGACCGCTGGATCGGTGACCCGTCCGCCCCTCACCCCACGTTGGCGGTGTTGGACGAGGCCCCCTTCTACGCCGTGGCCGTGCATCTCGGGTGCATGGGCACGAAGGGGGGACCGGCCACCGACGAGCGGGGTCGGGTGCTCAGGCCCGACGGCGCGGTGATCGGCGGTCTCTACGCGGCGGGCAACGTGGCCGCCAGTGCCTTCGGCACGGCCACCCCGGCCGGCGGCTCCACCTTGGGGCCGGCCCTCGTCTTCGGCTTCCGGGCCGGGGAAGCGGCCGTGTGCGACCGGTGACGTCGCCGTCGTCACTTCCCCACGGGGCGCGGATCGTCCAAGAGATGCTGGACGGGGAGGCGGTCCCCGTGCCCGGCACGCTGCGGGCCACGGCCGACGACGATCTGGGGACGGCCGGGATCCCGCGGTCGCGTTACACGAGCCGCGCCGTCCACGACCTCGAAGTCGAGAAGGTCTGGCCGCGGGTCTGGCAGATGGCCTGTCGGGAGGAGCAGATCCCGGAGGTGGGCGACTCGATCGTCTATGACGTCGCCGGCTTCTCGCTGATCGTCGTCCGCCGCGGCGCCGACGAGATCCGGGCCTTCCACAACAGCTGTCTGCACCGGGGCACGCGCCTGCGGACCGGCCCCGGAGCGGTCCGGGAGTTGCGCTGTCCCTTCCACGGGTTTACCTGGAATCTCGACGGCACGTTCGCCGGCATGCCGTGCCCGTGGGACTTCCCCCACGTCGAGGCCGACGCCTTCTGCCTGCCCGAAGCCCGCGTCGGGGTCTGGGGGGGCTTCGTCTTCGTGAACATGGACGCCGACGCCGAGCCTCTCGAGAGCTACCTGGAGATCCTGCCCGAGCACTTCGCGCCGTGGCCCCTGGAGGACCGTTACCTGACGGCGCATGTCGTCCGGGTGGTGCGCTGCAATTGGAAGGTGGCGCTGGAGGCGTTCATCGAGAGCTACCACACCGTGGCCGTCCATCCCCAGTTGCTCACGACCTCGGGGGACAGCCAGACCGAGTACGACGTCTATCCCGGTGTCCGGCACGTCAGCCGAATGATCACGCCAGTGGGCATCGCCAGCGAGCACGTCGACCACGAGGTGGCCGAACAGGACATCCTCGATGCCATGTTCCTCACCCGGGACGATCCCGAGCGGTCGGTCCCGGAGGGTTCGAGCGCCCGGCACGTCCTGGCCGACCGGACCCGGCGACAGCTCGGCCAGACGACGGGCCGCGACTACTCCGGCATCACCGACAGCGAGGCCCTCGACGCCATCGAGTACTTCGTCTTCCCCAACCTGATGCCCTGGGCCGGTTACACGACGCCGCTCACCTACCGCTTCCGGCCGAACGACCGTGACCACGAGAGCGCCGTGATGGACGTGATGCTGCTCGCGCCCGTCCCCGCCGGCGGACCGCGTCCCGCACCGGCCGCCACCCGGCACCTCGGTGACGGGCAGAGCTGGGCCGACGCGCCCGAGCTCGGCTACCTGGGCCGCATCCTGGACCAGGACACGGCCACCATGGTCCGGATCCAGCAGGGCCTGCGGGCCCTCTCGGCGCCCGAGGTGACGTTGGGCCGCTACCAGGAGAACCGGATCCGGCACTTCCACGCCACCCTGGGCCGCTACCTGCAGGCGTGACCGCCTCCCCGGTGACAGGGCCCCGGCGGCGGTCGTGGTGGCCGGCGCCGGCGGGGCCGGTGCTCGAGAGCACGGTGGCGGGGATCCTGCGGGCGGCCGCCGCCGACGCCCCCGAGGCGACGGCCCTCGTCCACGGCGGCCCCGATCCGGCGCGCCGCCGGCGGTGGACCTACCGGCAGTTGGCATCGGAGTCCGAACAGGCCGCCGCCGCCCTGGCGGCGCGCTTCGAGCCCGGTGCGCGGCTGGCCGTCTGGGCGCCGAGCCTGCCCGAGTCGCTCATCCTGAGCTACGCGACGGCCCGGGCGGGGCTCGTGCTCGTCCCCGTGAACCCGGCGCTCCTCGCCGCCGAGGTGACCCACGTCCTTCGCCAGTCGGGTGCCGCCGGCCTCTTCCTCGTCCCCGAGTTCCGCGGTCGCGACCTGGTCGGTGCTCTCGGCTCGATCCGTGATGAGCTGCCGGCGCTGCGCCACGTCGAGCTGCTCACACCCGATGGCTGGCAGGCGTTCTGCGGCGACGCCGGTGCCGACGGGCCGGGCGCGCTCGCGCCCCGGGAGGTGTCCGGTGGTGACATCGCCCAGCTGATCTACACCTCGGGCACGACGGGAACGCCCAAGGGAGCACTGCTGACGCACCGGGGGATGACCAATGCGGCGCGCTTCGGGGCACTGCGGTTCGGGATGGTCGCCGGTGACGTCTACGTGCAGACGATGCCGCTGCACCATGTGGGCGGCCAGGTGGTGTCGTTCCAGATCTGCCAACAGCGGGCGACGGCCGTGCTGGTCGAGTCGTTCGACCCCGGTCTCGTCCTCGAGCTCGTCGAGGCCGAGCGGGCCACCCTGACGTGCGGCGTGCCCACCATGCTGCTGGCCATGATCGAACACCCCGACATGGCGCGGCGCGACCTGACGTCGTTGCGGACGGTGAGCGGGGGCGGCTCGGTGGTGCCGGCCGAGCTCGTCCGCTACATCGAGGACCGCCTCGCCGTCCGCTTCACCGTCGTCTTCGGCCAGACCGAGGCCTCGGGGTTCATCTCCCAGACCGAGCTGGACGATTCCGACGAGCAGAAGGCGGCCACCTTGGGCCGGCCGCTGCCGGCGGTTGAGGCGCGGGTGGTCGACCCTGCCACCGACATCGTCGTGCCCGTCGGGGAGGTGGGGGAGCTGGAGGTCCGGGGGCCGAACGTGATGGTCGGCTACCACGACCTGCCCGACGAGACGGCCGAGGCGCTGTCGGCCGAGGGCTGGTTGCGGACGGGCGATCTGGTGACGATGGACGGGGGCGGGGTGCTGCGGATGGTGGGGCGGCGCAAGGAGATGATCGTCTCGGGAGGCGAGAACCTCTTCCCCGTCGAGATCGAGAATGCGCTGCTGGCCCACGACGGCGTGGCCCAGGTGGCGGTGGTGGGAGTGCCCGACCGGAAGTGGGGAGAGGCCGCCGTCGCCTTCGTCCGGCCCGTCGACGGCGCCGTGGTGGATGGGGTGGTGCTGGAGGGGTTCCTGAGGGAGCGGTTAGCCGGCTTCAAGGTGCCGCGCCGGTGGGTGTTCGTCGACAGCTTCCCGCTGACGGCGTCGGGGAAGGTGCAGAAGTTCGTCCTGCGCGACCGCCTGACGGGGGGCGACTGAGCCGCCGCCCAGGCGTCGCCGTCGGCCCCCGCGCCCTACGGGGCCCCGGAGGTTGGTAGAAAGTGTGCTGTCGGCCCGACGCCCCCGGCTTCCCGCGACGGCAACCTACGCCAGGCCGACCGAGCGCCGAGACCCTGCGCCCTTACCGTCGCTCTGCAAATGAGGAGACAGGCATTTGATCGAGGCGAGGGGTCTGACCAAGCACTACGGCGAGACCAAAGCCGTGAGCGACCTGTCCTTCGACGTCGGGCCCGGACAGGTGACCGGCTTCCTCGGGCCCAACGGCTCGGGTAAATCGACCACCATGCGGCTGATCATGGGTCTCGACCGGGCCGACGCCGGTCAGGTCACCCTGAACGGCCGGGCCTACCGGGACCTTCCCTGGCCCCTGCGGGAGGTCGGCGCGCTGCTCGAAGCGAAGGCCATCCATCCCGGCCGCAGTGCCTTCGATCACCTCTGGGCCCTGGCCCAGACGAACGACATCCCCCGTTCCCGGGTCACCGCCGTCCTCGACCAGGTAGGACTGTCCTCGGTGGCGCGTCGGCGGGCGGGCAAGTTCTCGCTCGGCATGGGACAGCGGCTCGGCATCGCCGGTGCTCTGCTCGGCGATCCCGAGATCCTGCTTTTCGACGAGCCGATCAACGGGCTCGACCCCGAGGGCATCCGCTGGGTCCGGCACCTGCTGCGGGGCCTCGCCGCCGAGGGCCGGACCGTCTTCGTCTCGAGCCACCTGATGAGCGAGATGGCCCTGACCGCCGACCGCTTGGTGGTGATCGGCCGGGGGAAGTTGATCGCCGAGAAGCCGGTGGCCGAGTTCATCGCCTGCAATTCGCGGCAGTTCGTCCGGGTACGGACGTCCACGGCCACCGAGGAGGCATTGCTCACGACCGTGCTGACCGGCGCCGGCGCCCAGGTGGCCGAGGACGGCGGGGCCATGTGCGTGACCGGGCTCTGCGCCGCCGAGGTCGGGGAGATGGCCGCGTCGGTGGGTGTCACCCTGCACGAGCTCTCGCCCCAGATGGCCTCCCTCGAGGACGCCTTCATGGAGCTCACCCGCGACAGCGTCGAGTTCCGCGTCCACGACGCCCCGGACGACGACGTCCGGGCCAGTGACATGGAACTGGCGCCGGTGAAGAGGTGACCCAGTATGAAGAGGTGACCCACCGTGAAGAGGTGACCCACCGTGAAGAGGTGACCCAGTGTCGGTGCTGACGGTGGGCGCGCCGGCTCTGCCCCCGGGCCGGTACACACCGGCCGGGGCGCTGCGTTCGGAGTGGACGAAATTGCGCAGTGTCCGCTCCACATCCTGGAGCCTGGTGGCCACGGCTGTGCTCACCATCGCCATCGGCATCCTGGCCACGAGCACCGAAGCGGGCCGCTGGGCCCATGCCGACTTCGGCGACCGGCTGGCCTTCGACCCCACCAGCCTGAGCCTGGCCGGCTTCCTCTTCGGTCAGCTGGCCATCGGCGTGCTCGGTGTCCTCGTCGTCAGTGCCGAGTACGGCACGGGCACGATCAGGGCCACCTTCGGGGCCATTCCCAACCGGACCCTGGTGCTCGTGGCCAAGGTGGCCGTGTTCAGCGGCGTCGCCTTCGTCATCGGCGAGGTCCTCGCCTTCGCCTCGTTCTTCATCGGCCAGGCCATCCTGGCCGGCTCGGCGCCCACCGCGTCGCTGAGCCAGCCCGGGGTGCTCCGGGCCGTCATCGGTGGGGGGCTCTTCCTGACCGTCCTCGGCCTCTTCGCCCTCGGCCTCGGCACCATCATCCGGCACAGCGCCGGGGCCATCACCGCCTTCGTGGGCATCTTCTTCGTCGTCCCGCTGATCGTGGAGGCCTTGCCGTCCTCGATCAAGGACGCGGTGGGGAAGTACCTGCCCGACAACATCGGCGCCACCATGACGACGGTGAAGCAGGGCTTCCGGACCGATGTCCCCACCTTCTCACCGTGGGTCAGCTTCGGTCTCCTGTGCGGCTACGCGGCGGCGACCCTCGTGATCGGTGGCATCTTGTTGGCCCGGCGCGACGCCTGAGGACCGTGACCGAAGGGCGGCCAGCGCCGTGATGGCCCTGTCGGCTTGATCGACGGGGACCAGCAGATGGTCGTGGTGATAGCCGGCCAACACGTTGCAGGCGATCCCCTCGGCCGCCAGGGCAGTGGCGACGGCGGCGGTCAGGCCGACGATGTCGAGAGCCGAGGGCACCTCCAGGGTCAACCAGGCCGCCACGAAGCCGGGCTCGATTCCCAGTCGCTCGGCGTCGGCCACCGACACCACCGCGGTCACACCTTCGTCTTCAACGACGGTGGCGGCGGCGGCCAGCCCGGCCACGGGGACACCGGTGACCATGCACCACCGGCCCGGGCGCCGGCGGACGGCGAGATTCGCCAGCAACTCCGGAAGGTCGGCGGTGACCATGGGACGCCAGCCTTCCATGGCAGCCGACGGCCGGACGTAAGATCCACAGGTCGAAGGAGACCACCATGGCCGAGCATCCCAATGTCCAGCGCATCCGTGACGCCTACGCCGCCTTCACCGCCGGCGATCTGACCGCCGGCCTGAAGGACCTGGCCCCCGACGGTGTCTTCCACTTCAACGGAACCGGGCCCCTGAGCGGCGACCATAAGGGAATCGACGAGATCACCGCCGCGCTGGTCGGCCTCTTCGAGTTGACGGCCGGCACCCAGAAGCTGGAGATCAATGGTGTGTACGCCGACGACCGTCACGGCGTCGTCATGGTGCACGAGACGGCCAGCCGCCCCGACGGTGCCACCCTCGACGTCGATGAAGTCCACGTCCTGGCCATCGACTACGAGGGCAGGATCACCGATCTCTGGGACCTGCCGAGCGACCCCGAGACCCACGACCGGTTCTTCGACGGGAAGTAACGGCGCCGTCGGGTAGGGCCGTCGGGAGAGGGAGGGTCGGGTGGACGTCAGATCGATCGAGGATGTCGCCCCCGTCATCGAGCACAACGGCACCGTCCCGGTCTGGTGGTTGGTCCGGTCCCAGGAGATGCGGGAGGTCACCGACGGAGGTTTCCTCGAACTGGTGAGCGAATGGGAAGTCGCCGGGGGCGGTCTGGTCGACCCGCACTCACACCCGACACACGAGTTCTATTACATCCTCTCGGGCCGGGGCATCATGAAGGTCGCGTCCGAGGAACGGGTCGTGGGACAGGGTGACCTGATCTATACGCCGCCGGACACCACCCACAGCATCTGGCCGACGACGGCCCACGCGCCGCTGCGCGGCTTGGCGTTCGCCATCGGGGTCCGAGGTTCGGGTCCTGTCGACTACACGAGTTGACGTGACCGATGAGACTCGGCATTCACAGATGGAGCTGACACCGCGCTACGACGGGACGCCCCCTCTGAGTATCGAGGTGCCCCTCGACGATCCGTCCGTGCCCCTCCTGCGGCAGCGCCGCCGGTTGGCCGACACCCTGGCCGGCATCGACGATGCACAATGGCGTGTTCCCAGTCGTTGCGCGCAGTGGTCGGTTCAAGATGTGATCGCCCATCTCATCGGTGTCAATCGGTTCTGGGCGCTCTCGATCAGATCCGGCTTGGCCGGCACGCCGACCCGTTTCCTGATCGGTTTCGACCCGGTGGAGACTCCCCGGGCGATGGTCGAACCGATGCGCAGCCTCACCCCGACCGCCGTTCTCCACGACTTTGTCGCAAGCGTCGACGATCTCGCCGACGCTTTGAGCGGTGTCGACGCGTCATCGTGGTCCCGGATGGCCGAGGCCCCACCCGGTCACATCGCCCTGCGCGCCCTTGCCCTTCACGCCCTGTGGGACTCCTGGGTGCACGAGCGGGACATCGTCCTGCCTCTCGGACTGGACACGGTCGAGGAGGCCGACGAGGTCGAAGGAAGTCTCCTGTACGCCGCCCTCCTCGGTCCGGGCCTGCTGGCGACGGACGGAAGAGGCCGTTCGGGAACTCTGCTCGTCGAAGCCGACTATCCGACGATCCGGTTCGTGATCGACGCCGGGGCGACGGTCGTCGCCCGCCCGCCGGTGGCCGACGACGCCGGGGCCTCCCGCCTCGAGGGCCCGGCGGTGGATCTCATCGAGGGCATCAGTGCCCGGACCCCACTGCGCCACGAGATCAGGCCGGAGGACAGGTGGATGGTGGACGGGCTGGCGGCGGCGTTCGACCCCACCCGCTGAACGGCTCGGGCGCCGAGGGACGGCGGCGGCTCCCGGACCGATGGACTCACCGGAAGTGACGGTCGAGCTCGTTGGCATACTGACGACCGAGGTCGGTGGCGTGATCGGCCAACCAGGCCGACAGAGCTGTCGGTCCCGTGGCCGGTCCGTCGGTGTCTGCCAGTCCGTCGGCCATGGCCCGATACTCGTCACGGGTGAGAAGGACATCATGCAGAGCGAGTCCGACGAGCCGGGAGACGATCGGCATGGTCACGGCGGGCACGCGGACGATCCGGGCCCGGCTGCCCACGGCATCGCCGATGCAGTGGACGAGCTCGACGAATGTCGGCCGTTCCGGCCCCACCGCATCGGTGACGCTGTTGCCATCCTCGGCCCCTTTGGCCACGCACAGCCGGGCCAGGTCGCCGACGTGGATGCCGCGGATCCGGTAGTCTCCCCGTCCGCCCACGGCGAAGACGGGAACATGCCGCAGGAGCCAGGCGATGTTGTTGAGCAGCACACCGTTGCCGCCGAAGAGAATGGCGGGCCGGACGATGGCGAAGGAGACGTCGGCCTCGGCCAAGGCCCGTTCGACGAGGGCCTTGCCGCGGAAATAGGCCAGCGGCGAGTCGACCGTCGGGTGGGTGATGCTCACGTGCACGATCCGTTGCACCCCGGCCCGCTTGGCGGCGTGGAAGAGGCTTCGGGAATTGGCCACGGCCACGTCGTGGTCGATCCGGTCGTGGGCGAATCGCACCCAGTAGGTGTTGTAGAGAGTCGTTGCCCCTTCGAGGGACTGCTGGAGACCTAACGGGTCGTCGAAGTCGAGCGGCCGGATCTCGATGCTCGAATCCTGTGGCGCACGGCCCGGATGTCCGGTCATCGTCCGGACGTGGCGGCCGGATCCGATCAGCACCTCGGCGATGGCGGCGCCCGAATAGCCGAACGCGCCGGTCACGACGTCCAACCCCGTGTCGACCGGTCGTGGCGCCCCGTGGGGGGAGATGAGTGTGGTGGTCGTCGTCATCATGGACTCTCCTTGGGTGTGGGCCGGACCAGCGCGTCGAGGAGTCCGGCCAGCTGCTTGGCGTGCGAGAAGAGAGTCAGGGCGCGATCGTGTTCACCCTCGAGATGGCTGAGCATGTCCAGCCCGAGGTAGAGGGCGACGACGCCGTAGGCGAGGTCCCCGGCCGGGAGGACGGATCCCACCGGTGAATCGGCCACAGCCTTCTCGATGGCGCGCTGGGCGAAGTCGAACCACGGACCCATCCGGGCGGCCACCTCGGTGCCCAGTCCCGGGGTGGAGGCGGCGCCCGAGATCATCTCCACCAGGACGGTGACATGGCCGGCCTCGAGGTCCCGGCGGAATATGGCGGCGGCCACGTCGACGAGCTCGGCCGGGGAACCCACCTTCTCGACGGCGGCGCCGTACTGCTGCAGCCGGTCGTCGCTGACTGCGTCCAGAGCGGCCAGCAGGAGATTGGCCACGGAGCCGAAGTGGTAGAAGACGAGACCCTGATTTGAACCCGCCCGCTCGGCGATGGCCCGGGCGCTGGCCCCGGCGTAGCCGACGTCCTTCAGGGTCTCGATGGCGGCGTCGATCAGCATCCGCCGGGTCCCGGCCGACCGGGGGGAGCCGGTCTCGGCCACCGTGCTCGACGCCCCTGTCTTGGCCATCACCCCTCCTCAGATTGAGCGAGTGCTCAAAGTATACGCTCAAACTGAGAGGGGCGTGCTCCCTACGTCTTCGTCGGCTCCCGGGGAAGCCCCAGACCGTGCTCGGCCACGATGTTCCGGTTGATCTCGGTGGTCCCCCCGGCAATGGAGGCGGACCGTGATGACGTCAGGTTCCGGGCCCAGCGGCCACTCAGGCCGTCGAGCCCCATCAGGGTGACGGCCAGTTCGCCCAGCTCCTGGTCGATGCGCGCCCACAGCAATTTGGTGCCGCTCCCGCCGGCGGCCGTCGGTGCCGTCCCCCGTCCGAGCGCTTCGAGATCCCGGGTCGTCGTCCACCGCATGCAGGCGATCTCGCTGTAGAGCGCGGCGATCCGGTCGCGACAGACGGGATCTTGGAGGGCGGGGCTGTGACGGGCGTCGTGCAGCATCTGGTCGAATCTCCGACTGAGGCCCAGGTGCAACTTGGCCACGCCGGCCCGCTCGTAGCTGAGAGTGGCCATGGCCACCCGCCAGCCTTCGTTCACGGGGCCGAGCAGGGCGGCGGTCGGGACGCGGACGTTGTCGAAGAAGAGGTCCGAGAAGGTGAGGTCCCCGGCCATGGTGCGGACGGGGCGGACCTCGATCCCCGGTGACGTCATGTCCACCAACAGACAGCTGATGCCCTTGTGCTTGGGTGCGGCGGGATCGGTCCGGACGTAGAGCTGGCACCAGTCGGCGAAGCGCCCCAGGCTGTTCCAGGTCTTCTGGCCGTTCACGACGAAGACGTCGCCGTCGAGCACGGCCGACGTGCGCAACGACGCCAGGTCGGACCCAGCATCGGGTTCCGACATACCCTGGCACCAGATCTCGTCACCCCGGAGCATGGGCGTGAGAAAACGCGCCGTCTGTTCCTCCGTGCCGTACTGCATGATGGCCGGCGCGATGTTCGAGACGCCGATGACGTTCACCGGGCCCGGCGCCCCGGCGCGTCCCATCTCCTCGTGGTAGGCCAGCTGTTCGTCAACCCCGGCGTCGCGTCCACCGAACCGTCGCGGCCACGAGACGGCGGCCCAACCACCGTCGAAGAGGGTGCCGCTCCACCGCCGGAGGACCTCCAGGTTGTCACCCTCGTCGTGGCCTTCCTGGCCGGCGGCGATGACGTCGGCGGTCAGGTGCTCGTCGAGCCATTGCACGAGAGAACGGCGAAAGATCGCCACGTCGTTCTCGTCATCGACTCCTTGTTTGTTCCCTGTGGACATGATGGGTGAGAGACCTCGGTTGTGGTGGTTTCCCTCTGGAACCTACATGCGTGGCGTCGGGTCGATGGCGCGCGCCACGGACCGGCAGTGTCGTCGGTTGCCGCTCCCGCTACCGGGCGACCGGCGCCGTGGGGGTGAAACGAACGGGCATCGACTCGTGGCCAACGATGAAATTCGAGATGCGCAGAGGCAGGGGATCGTCGGTGTCGATGACGAGATCGCTAAACCGGTCGACGAGACGATCGACCATCCCCGCCAGTTCGGCACGAGCGAGCCTGTGGCCGAGGCAGAGGTGGGCACCGAAGCCGAAGGCCACGTGGTCGTTGGGCGACCGCCTGATGTCGAACGTCTCCGGATCGGTGAACACCGACCCGTCGCGGTTGGCCGAGGGATAGAGCAGGAGAACGTTCTGGCCGGCCTTGATCGTGTGACCGTGGAGCTCGACGTCGCGGGTGGCGTTGCGGTTCATGTTCTTGATCGGGGTGACCCACCTGAGCATCTCCTCGACGGTCCCGGGGAGGAGGTCGCGGTCGGCGTGCAACGCCTCGAGTTGGTCGGGATGGCGCAGCAACGCCTCCATGCCGCCGCTGATGACGTGTCGAGTGGTCTCGTCGCCTCCGATGAGGATGAGAAGGGCTTCGTAGACGAGAGTGGTGTCGTCGAGCCGGTCACCGTCGATCTCGCCGTGGGCCAGCGCCCCGAGGAGGTCGTCGGTCGTCCCCCGCGCCCGGCGCTCGTCGATCTGGTCGCGGACGTAGGCCTCCCACTCGGAGAAGGCCGTGGCCGCACGGACGAAGGCATCGGGGTCCGTCGATCCCTGGGACATGAGCATCGTGTCGGACCACTCGAGCAGCCGGGACCAGTCGTCGGACGGGAATCCCAGCATGTCGGCGATCATGACCAGAGGCAGAGGGGCGGCGATGTCGGTGACCAGATCGCAATGGCCCTTTTCGCAGACGGCGTCCAGGATCTCGTCGCAGACCTGGCGGACCCGGGGCTGCCGGATCCGGACCGCCTCGGGGGTGAAGCCGGCGCTTACGAGCCTCCGCCTCCGGCGGTGCTCGGGTGCATCCATGTCGATCATGTAGGGAAGAGGTGTATTGGGTCGCGACCCCTGCTGGCTCGAGAAGGTCTGGGGATCCTGCCCGATGGCGCGGACGTCCGCGTAGCGGGAGATGCCCCAGATCTCACCCGCCTCGTCGTAGTAGGCGGGCGCGTGCTCCCGCATCCAGGCGAAGACCGGATACGGGTCGCCGGAATAGAAGGTGCCGGCCATCAACTCGATATCCGGAGCCTCGGTGATCGTCATTTCTGTACCTCTCCTCGATCGTGTTCATCGTCGCAGCGGAAGCGGCGGCGCACAAGGCGGACGGCAGCCGGCGAAGACCGACTCATGAGTCGCCGAACAGCAACCCGTAGTTGGCGCCCCGCCGCAGGTGGTGGCCGCCGTCGACGGCCAGGCACTCTCCGGTGATCCAGGCCGCTTCGGGCCCGGCCAGAAAACGGACGGCGTCGGCCACTTCCTCGACCCGTCCCGGACGGCTGATCGGCGTCTGCGCCATGTAGTCGTCGAGAAGGGGCCCGCCGGCGATGATTCCGGCCATGAGCTCGTCATCGATGATCCCGGGCTGAACGGCGTTCACCCGGATCCCGGAGTCGGCCAGCTCTTCGGCCGCGTAGCGGACCAGCATCTCGATGCCGGCCTTGGCCATGCCGTAGGCCCACAGGTAGCGGTGGGGGAAGTGACCCGCCCCCGAGGACATGGCCACGATGGCGCCCCCATCGCTCATCAACGGCACGGCGTGCTTGATGCTCAAGAAGGTGCCGATCAGGTTCAGATCCACGGTGGCCCGGACGCCGGCCGTGTCGGCATCGGCGATCGGACCCATGTGCATCGCCCCCCCGGCGCAACAAAAGACGATGTCGAGCGCACCCGTCGGTTCCGCTCCCCGGGCCATGGCGGCGGCGATCTGGTCCTCGACGGTGACGTCGGCCACGACGTACTGCACCGTGGCCCCCGGCTTGCCGACACGACCGATCTGCTCGCACGCCCGGGCCAAAGTCTCCTCGGTGCGGCCGCAAATCGTCACATGGGCCCCGTCGGATGCGAAGCGAGAAGCCGTCCCCAGTCCGATCCCGCTGCCGCCCCCGGTGACCAGGCTGGCCTTGCCTTCGATCCCGTTCACGTCCCCTCTCCCGTTCCCTGTCCCTGAAACCTCATTGTGCACGCCCGGCTCACCGGCCCCGGACTCACCCGCACCGGGGGGACGGAAAGCGGCTCCCCCAAGATAGGAGCGCCCCGGCCAGGGGTGCGACCCCACGGCCGGGGCCCCTCGTCATCGATACCATGAGCGGCCATCGGCGCCTGGTGGGGCACCCGGCGTCGGATCCGAACGGCGGACGGAGGAGGCATGCGGACACGTCGGGTCACTCGGCACGCCGCGGCACTCGTCGTGACCGGCTCCGTTGTGCTCGGCGTCGGACTCGTCACCTCGGCCGGCGCCACGCCCGGCGCCACGGTGCCGATCGCCGGCAGCTTCCTCGGGACGCCGGGCGCCCCCGACACCGGTCCGTACACCGCCTCCCAGATGGGCATCGAAGTCGTGCTCCAACCCTCGGACCCGACGGCGATGCACGCGGCGCTGGCCGCGCTCTATGACCCGTCGAGTCCCGACTACCACCGTTGGCTCTCACGGGGGAGCTTCGTCAGCCGCTACGCGCCCCGTGCCGACGTGGCCGCCTCGGTGCGGCGATTTCTCCGGCACTCGGGCCTGCGCACCGTGGACAGCTCTTCGCCGTTCCTGGTACGGGCGGTCGGGTCGTCGGCCCAGGTCGCGGCGGCCTTCTCGACCGCGTTCGACACCTACACCACCCCGGCCGGCCCGTCGTTCTTCTCCGACACCGCCCCGGCGCGCGTCCCCGTCGATCTCGGCTCATCCGTGGCCGGGGTGATCGGCCTCGCCGATACCGCCGAGGAACACCCGCTGGACATCGCCACCGCATCGGTGCCGTCACCGGTGACCCACTACGGCGGCGGCCCCTTCGGCAGCGGACTCACCCCGTCCCAGCTCGACGGCATCTACGACGCCGGTGCCGCCGTCTCGGCCGGGGCCCGTGGACAGGGACGGGGCGTGACGATGGGGGTGTTCGAGCTGTCCGGTTACACGGCGGCCGACATCACCGAGTACGCCCGGCAGTTCTTCGGTCGGGGCGTCGAGCCCCGGCTGGTGGACGTGGATGTGGACGGGGGTCCGCTCACCCCTCACTGCCCCACCGGCGATGTCTGTCACCACCGCAATGACTACGGCGGCGACATCGAGGTGGAGGCGGACATCGAGACCCAGATCGCCGTGGCCCCCCGAGCCAAGTCGATCGTCGTCTACGACGCCCCCAACGACAGGACGGGTCAGACAACGGTCGACGAGTACCTGACGATCGCCTCTGATGACGTGGCCGACTCGATCAGCACGAGTTGGGGTCTGTGCGAGCCCGACCTCGGGGCGGCGACGGCCGTGGCCGAGAACGTCGCCTTCACCCAGATGTCCATGCAGGGCCAGAGCATCACGGCCGCGTCCGGCGACGACGGCGCCTTCGACTGCCTGCAGGACGGAACCTCGAACGCCAAGGTCGTCTCGGTGGACGACCCGGCCTCGCAGCCGCTCGTGACGGGAGTGGGAGGAACCTCCCTCGAGACCTTCGATCCCGGATCCGATCCCCATCCCACCTATCCGGCGGGCACGGAGACCGTATGGAACGACTTCGATGGCTGCAATGGCACCGCGCAGGGCCTCGCGTCGTGCGTCCGATTCGGAGCGGGTGGCGGGGGAGTGAGCGACTTCTGGCCACGACCGAGCTTCCAGAAGGGCCCCGGTGTCCAATCCCTGCACAATCGGGAGGTCCCCGACGTGTCGGCCGACGCCGACGAGCTCACCCCTTATGCCGAGTTCTGTGCCGGCAGTCCCACGACGAACAGCCGCTGCGCGCGCTCCGGCGGGGGTTGGTTCGGCGTCGGTGGGACGAGCGTGTCCTCCCCGCTGTGGGCCGCCGTCATCGGCGATGCGGTGGGCTTCAACGGGACCCGCTTCGGCACAGCCACCCTGACGCTCTATCCGCTCTTCCGATCGGACTACTCGACCTACTTCCATGACATCACCGGGGTCGGCCAGCCGGAGAACTCGAATGGCCACTATCCGGTGACCCCGAACTACGACCTGGCCACCGGCATCGGCACACCGGACATCGGCGCCCTGGTCACCGAATCGGGGATGGGGCAAGAAAATCCGTCCTGACCCGTCGGAGGAACGCTCCGAGCGACGACACTAGGGACGTGAACGAAGAGGGGCTGGTGGCGCAAGACCCCGGGGCCGCTCTGCTCGACCTGTTCGACCTCTCGCTCCCCCGTGTCTACGGCTACGTGCTCAGTCGCTGCGGCCAGCCCGCCTTGGCCGAGGACCTCACGTCCGAGACGTTCCTGGCCGCCGTCGACGCTGTCCGCCGAAAGGATCCGCCGCCTTTCTCGATCGCCTGGCTGGTGGGGGTGGCACGGCACAAACTCGTCGACCACTGGCGGCGCCAGGCCCGCGAGGAACGGGGTCTGAGTGCTGTCGGTGTGGCCGCCATGGAGGGCGAAGACCCGTGGGACGCGGAGCTCGACGCCCTCCGGGCGCGGTCGGTGCTCGAAGCCCTGGCGCCGCATCACCGGGCCGCCCTCACTTTGCGCTACGTCGACGACCTGTCCGTGCCCGATGTCGCGATCGTTCTGCAGCGGACCGTCCATGCCACCGAAGCCCTGCTCGTGCGGGCGCGCGCCGCCTTCCGACGCTCCTACGCCGCAGAGGATGACCACGATGCCTGATCCGTTCGAGGCGCTGTACCTGCCTACTACCGATGCTGATCCCGATCCGACGTTCGCCGCCCGGCTACGGGCGCGCGTGGAACGTGCGTTGTCCCTACCCGAAGGAGTCACCGTGTCCAATCTCACCGTCGAGCCCGCCCCTGCTCCTACCCCTGCCACCGGTGCCCCTACCGGCGTGGCCGCCCGTGTCGCGCCCGGTTCCGTCGTGCCCTATCTGATCGTGGAGGACGCCCGTCGTGCCCTCGACTGGTATGTCGCCGCCCTCGGCGCCAACCGGCGCGGCGACGTGATCGTGATGTCCGATGGTCGGGTCGGTCACGCCGAGCTCGAACTGAGGGGGTCGGTTCTCTACCTGGCCGACGAGTCCCCCGAGAGCCAGGTGGCGGCGCCTCGTGCCGGGGCGGGCGCCACCGTGAGCTTCACCTTCGAGGTCCCCGACGTGGACGGGTCGGTCGACCGCGCCCTCGCGGCCGGAGCGGTCTTGGAACGTCCTCTGGCCGACAACCCTTATGGCCGCAACGCCGTGGTCCGCGATCCGTTCGGCCACCGGTGGATCATCTCCTCCATGAGCACAGAACAGGAGCCGGACGTGGCCGACCCCGTGCGTCAGGGCGACATCGGCTACGTGTCGTTGTGGGTGCCCGACGCCGATCGGGCGGCGACCTTCTTCGCCACTGTGCTCGGGTGGTCCTACGGACCGCAGATGCCCGGACACAGTCGCCAGGTAGCCGACCGCCTGCTGCATCACGGCGTGGACGGCGGCCACGATCGCAGCAGCCTCTTCCTCTGCTTCGTCGTCGACGACGTCGCCGGGGCCGTCGCCCGGGTCCGGGAGGCGGGGGGTGGCGCCGACGAACCGACCATGGAGCCCTTCGGCCTGGCCGCCATGTGTACCGACGTCGAGGGGACACCATTCTCGCTCTACCAACCGGCGCCCGGTCCTCGTGGTCCTCGCCTGGCGGCGAACGGCAGCCGCCACGGCGACGTCTCCTACATCACCATGGAAGTCGTCGACTCGGCCGCCGTCCGCGCTTTCTACGGAGCTGTGCTCGGTTGGCATTTCACTCCCGGTCACGTCGAGGACGGCTGGGGTTGCGAAGACGTCGTGCCCATGACCGGCCTGCACGGGGGCCACCCGGTGACCACAATTCTCCCCATGTACCTGGTGGACGACATCTACGCCGCCGTGGCCCGGGTCCGTGCCGCCGGGGGATCGGCGCCCGAGCCCGAGCGGCGGCCCTACGGTTTGTCGGCCGAATGTGTGGATGACCAGGGGACCCGCTTCTACCTGGGCCAGCACTGAACCCGGGCCAGCACTGAACCCGGGCCGGGCCGCTGCGGCGGCCGTGGGCCCGCTACGTTGCACGCCATGAGTGCCGACACCACCAGGGCCGAGCCGGTGACGTTCCCCGACGATTTCGTGTGGGGGACGGCCACCTCCGCCCATCAGATCGAGGGTGGCAACGTCAACAACGACTGGTGGCAGTGGGAGCACACGCCGGGATCGGGCTGCACCGATTCGAGCGGTGACGCCTGCGACTCGTTCTTCCGTTGGAACGAAGACGTCGATCTGGTGGCCGGCCTCGGCCTCGGTGCCTACCGTTTCTCCCTCGAGTGGAGCCGGATCGAGCCCGCCGAGGGCGAATTCTCAGTGGCCGCCCTCGACCACTACCGCCGGATCTGCGCACGTTGTCACGAACGGGGCCTGACCCCGGTCGTCACCTTTCTCCACTTCACGACGCCACTGTGGCTGACCGCACGCGGTGGCTGGGAAGCCCCTGACGGACCCGACCGGTTCGCCCGGTTCGTCTCTCGGGCCACGGCCCATCTGGGCGATCAGATCGGTTGGGCGTGCACCATCAACGAGCCCAACGTGATCGGGGTCATGGGGTACACGATGGGGGAGTTCCCCCCCGGCGTGAAAGACGACTTCGCCCGCCACCTGGCCGTGAACGACAACATGGTCCGGGCTCACCGGTTGGCGGTTGACGCGCTGCGCTCGGGCCCCGGCCAGTTCCCGGTGGGACTCACCCTCTCCATGGCCGAATTGAAGGCGGAGGCGGGGGGCGAGGCCGTCCGCGATGTGGCCGAGGACGTGCTCGAGAACACCTTCCTCCGCGGGACCGAGGGTGACGATTTCGTCGGGGTCCAGTGCTACACCCGGATGCATTTCGACGCCCAGGGCCAGGCGCCCGACGATCCGGACGTCCCCCAGACGCAGATGGGCTACGAGAATTGGCCCCAGGTCGTCGAGTACAGCGTCCGCCGCACAGCCGACTTCACCGGACTGCCCGTGGTGGTGACGGAGAACGGTATCGGTACCGAGGACGACGCCGAGAGGATCACGTACCTCTCCGAGGCGCTCCGGGGGGTGCGCCGCTGTCTCGACGACGGCGTCGACGTGCGTGGCTACTTCGTCTGGAGCCTCCTCGACAATTTCGAGTGGGCCCACGGGTACGGACCGAAATTCGGCCTCTTCACCGTCGACCGCACCACTTTCGAACGGCGCCCGAAGCCCAGTGCGTTGTGGTTCGGAGAGGTGGCCAAGGCAAACGCGCTCGTCCCTCCCGTCTGAGGCGCTCTTTGAGGACCGGCTAGCCGCGGGCCACCTGACGACGGGCCAGAAGCGTGGTCTCGGCCACGGTGATCTCCTTGTTGCCCACGGAGCCCGAGAGTTGGACGGACGCCAGTTCCCGTCCGTGCCGCCAGAAGATGTCGAAGGACCGGGCCGTGGCGGAGCTCGAGCGAGTGAGGAAGGCGGCGTCCCCGACGCCGGTGAAGGTGGTGGCACCGAAGGTCTTGGCTCTCGTGGACACGGTCTGGAACACCGCCTCCGCCTTCGCCGTGCTCGCACAGGTGGCCGATTCGGAGAACACCTGGGTGTAGATCGTCTTGCCCGTCAGCACCGGGCTCGGCAGCCGGCCCTTCAGGGTGAAGATGGCGGATTGCCCCGGACAGCCGGGGTAGGTCTGGCTGACCACCTTGGCCAGGTTCTGGGCCGTCCCCGAGTCGGTCTGCCGCAGTTGCAGGGAGGCGGGCATATCGGCGTTCACGAGGACCTCGGGGGCCGGCGGGCTCGATCCGCATCCGGCCAGTAGCGCGGCGGTGACGACGGCCGAGATGCCGAAGCCCCGGCTGGTCGGTCTCAGAGGACCGACGCCCAGAAATCGGTGAGGACGGCGGCGGCGCGCGCCGGGTCCTGGAGCATCCACCAGTGCCCGACTCCGGGCAGCTCGCTCAGGGCGGCGCCGGTCCGTTTGACCGACGACCGGGCCCCGTCGGCCGAGAGGAAGGGGTCGTCGGACGGCAGCAGGATCAGGCCGGGCTTGGCGATGTCGTGGAAATCCGGTCCCCATTCCCGTCCCACGTCCACGGCTGAGCGGTACAGGGCCAGGATGCACCTCGCCATCTGCTCGTCCGCCCACCCCGCCAACGCCCGGGCCCGCTCGAGGGGCACGCCGTAGGCCTCGAAGACGGTGGCACTGTCCTCGACCGGGGTGGCCAGTTGTTGGGCGAAGAATTCCTCGCCCTCGCCCGGTGTCTGCCAGATCTTGGCGAAATCGTGCCATTCGAAGGCGGGGTCACCGATGGCCCCGGCGTCGGTCACCCACGACCGCACGAGCTCGGGCCTCGTGCTCACCACACGCACCACGAACCCGCCGCCCCAGTCGTGGCCCACCAGGTCGACGGGACCGGAGGTGCCGATCCGTTCGAGCTCACCGATCAACCAGACCACGTACTCCTCTTTGGTGGCCCCGAAACCCGAGGGCGGCGCCGATCCGAAGCCGGGGAGCCGCACCGTCTCCACGTCGGAGCGGCCCAGGACACCAAGCAGCGGATCCCAGACGGCGGCCGTCTCGGGGACCCCGTGCACGAGGACGATGGTCATCTCCGAAGCTTCTCACTCCCCGGGCGACGACGGGTGGCAAGATCGGTGGCCGTGGCCGGTCCCGACGACGACTCGATCCAGGCGATCTTCCGGAGCATGGTCCTCATCGCCGCCTGCGACGACGCTCTGCGTAGTGCCATCAGCGCCGGCACGGTCACCATGGCCTACTACTCGCCCCGGGGCCAGGAAGCGGTGGCGGCCGGGTTCGCCGCCGCCCTCCGTCCCGACGACTATCTCGTCACCACCTACCGGGGTCTCCACGACCATATTGCCAAGGGCGTGCCCCTCCGGCCGCTCCTGGCCGAGATGCTCGGCCGTGCCGCAGGGACCGGGAAGGGCAAGGGCGGTCCCATGCACGTCGTCTGGCCCGACACCGGGCTCATGCTCACCACCGGGGTCGTCGGCTCGGGTCTTCCCATCGCCGCCGGTCTGGCCTGGGCCGCGCAGCGCCAGGGCGACGGCCGCGTGGCGGTGGCGTCGTTCGGAGACGGAGCCAGCAACATCGGCGCTTTTCACGAGGCCTGCAACCTGGCCGCCGTCTGGCGCCTCCCCGTCATCTTCCTCTGCCAGAACAACGGCTACGGCGAACACACCCCGTTCGCCCACCATCAGCGCACGGCCCGCGTCTCGGACCGCGCCGCCGCCTACGGCATGCCCGGCATCACCGTCGACGGTAACGATCCCCTCGCCGTCTACTCGGCGGTCTCCGACGCCGCCGCCCGGGCCCGCGCCGGTGAGGGTCCGACTTTGGTCGAGGCCGTGACCTACCGGCTCTACGGCCATGTCTTCGGCGACCGCATGACCTATGTCCCTCCCGGCGAGCTCGACGCCGCCTGGGAGGCCGAGCCCGTGGCCCGCTTCCGCCGCCACCTCGTCGACACCGGTGTGCTCAGTGACGCCGCCGCCGACCGCGTCGAAGAGGAGTGCGCCCGCCTGGTGGCCGACACCCTCGACGAGGTGCTGGCGCTCGACGAACCCGCCGCCGACGAGCTCCTCACCGACGTCGTGGCCGGGACACGCGGTGACTGACGCCGCCGCCCCGGCCGAGACAAGCGTCCGGGCGGCTCTCACCCGGGCCCTCGACGAGGCCCTCGGGGCCGACGAGACGGTGGTGCTCCTCGGTGAGGACATCGCCGATCCGAGCGGCGGTGTCTTCGGTGTCACCAAAGGCCTCTCCACCAAGTACGGGTCCGACCGCGTCCGCGACACGCCCATCTCGGAGCAGGCCATCGTGGGGGCGGCCGTCGGCGCCGCCCTCGGGGGCCTGCGCCCCGTGGCCGAGGTCATGTTCATGGACTTCCTCGGCCTCTGCCTCGATCAACTGGCCAACCACGCCGCCAAATTGCGCTACATGTCCGGGGGCCGCACGCCCGTGCCCATGGTCCTGCGCACGGCGGTCGGGGCAGGGCTCCAGGTCGGCGCCCAGCACTCACAGATGCTCGAGGCCTGGATCACCCACGTCCCGGGCCTCCAGGTCGTCGTGCCGAGTACGCCGTCCGAGGCGCGTGCCCTCCTGCGGTCCTGCATCGAGTCCGACGACCCGTCGGTCTTCATCGAGCAGGTGCCCCTCCTGCAGCGCCGCGGTGTCCTCGACGATGCCCCCGTGCCCCTCGGTGTGGCCGACACCAAGCGCGCCGGCACCGATGTCACCGTCATCACCTACGGTCGACAGGTCCACGACGCGCTGGCGGTGGCCGAGTCCCTCGCCGCCGACGGCCCCGACGTCGAGGTGCTCGATCTTCGTTCCCTCTCGCCCCTGGACTCAGACGCCGTGGTGGCGTCGGTCAGCCGGACCCGCCGGGCCGTCGTCTTCCACGAAGCGGTCGTGACGGGGGGATTCGGTGCCGAGTTGGCGGCACTCGTCTCCGAGGCCCTCTTCGGCCGGCTCCTCGCCCCCGTCCTGCGGGTGGGGGCCGTCCCGGCGCCGCTGCCCTACGCCAAGAATCTCGAGACCCTGGCCCTGCCCGGCCGGGACCGGCTCTCGACTGCCATCGGCCACCTCATGTCGTTTGGCGGCTGACCCCATGTTGCTGCGTATGCCGAAGATCGGCATGGAGATGACCGAGGGCACCCTGGCCCGGTGGTTGGCCGAGGAGGGCGCCGTCATCGAGAAGGGTGAGCCTCTGTACGAGATGGAGACGGACAAGGTCACCACCGAGATCGAGGCGCCCGCCGCCGGCCGACTGCGGCGGATCGCCCACGAAGGGGTCACCTACACCGTGGGCGACCCCGTGGCCGAGCTGATCGACGAAAACTAGGATCGTCCCCACGCCGGGAGCCGACGGGCCCCGGACGGCCGAGGAGTCGACGATGACCGTCGCACACCGCAGCCCCGACCGGCGCGTGCGCGCGTTGGAATTTCTCCGGTCCCACTCGGCCGGCACGATGCCCCACCTGAGCGGGACCCTCCTCGAGCATCTGCTCGCCACCGAGCAGTTGCTGCGCTCGTGGGGCGCGTCGGAGGACCTGTGTCTGGCCGGTCTCTGCCACGCCACCTACGGCACCGACGGCTTCGCCCCCTGTCTTCTCCCGCCCGACGACCGCGGCCCCCTGGCCCGGGTCGTGGGCACCGACGTCGAGGACATGGTCTATCTCTACGCCTCCTGCGACCGCGCCTTCGTCTATCCCCAATTGGCGGCCGACGGTCCCGTCGCCTTCCGCGATCGGTTCCGGGCGCAGACGATCAACCCCACCGACGCCCAGATCCGCGACTTCGTAGATCTCACGTTGGCCAACGAGCTCGACGTCGCTCTGTCCGGTCGCCGTCGACCCACCGACGCCCTCCCGGACTGGATCGAACCCTTCGTCGAACAGCTCCGCCACCGGGCTGGTCCCCGGGCGCGGCTGGCGGCGCCGCGGCTCCTGGCCTCGGTTCCCTGATCGCCCGTCGCCCTCAGACCGTCGCCCTCAGGCCGTCGACAACCGCCGGGCCGACCCCGGCTCCTGGGTCGGAAGCTGCTGTCGGGCCGGCACGGGATAGGGCGCCGGGTTGTTCGGCTCGATCTCGAGGAGCTGGCCCGGCGTGCACTCGCTCTGCACGACCGGATCACTCTTCCCTAACGTCGCCGGCAACGCGGGCACGGAGCGGTCGGGTGAGCTCACGTGCAGGGTGCTCGTCAGGTCGCCTGTCACCGATCGCCTCCACGCCGAGATGTTCGGCGCCCGCACACCGAAGCGCGTCTCCAGGAACCGCATCTGCGAGGTGTGGTCGAAAGTGTCGGAACAGACGTAGCCGCCACGACTGAAGGGGGAGACCACGAGCATGGGGACCCGGAAGCCGAGGCCGATGGGACCGACGATGCCGGCGGCCTGGCTGGGCAACGGGTCCACCGTCAGGTACTCCCCCGGGGTTCCCGGTGGAGGGGTCGGTGGCGCGACGTGGTCGAAGAAGCCGTCGTTCTCGTCGTACATGATGAACAGCACCGTCTTCGCCCACACCGTCGGGTTGGAGACGAGGGTGCTGATCACGTTGTGGCTGAACGACATCCCGACGGCCGGCGCCGACGGCGGGTGCTCGTCGTCGCCGTTGGGCGGCGTGATCCACGACACCTGGGGCAGCGTGTCATGAGCCACGTCGGCGGCGAAATCGTTCGGGAAAACGGGCAGGAAGGCCTTCTGGTACAGCGCCGAGGTCGGGTCCTGGTACTGCTTGAAGTAGAGCAGGATGTTGTCGGAGATGGCGATGGCCAGGCGGCTGGGCGGTCGATACACCGCTCCCGGCGCGTTGTAGACCTTCCACGAGACGCCGGCGTCCTCGAGAGCCTCGGGCATGGTCCGCCACGTTGCACTCCCCATGGCGCTCGAGTTGCTGTTGGTGTAGATGACGGGCCCGCCGGCGATCCCGGCGGGATCGAGCGTGCCCGACAGGGCGTGCAGCCGGTTCGGATGCGTCTCGGCCATCACCGAACAGTGGTAGCCGTCGCAGATGGTGAAGGCGTCGGCCAGCGCGTAGTAGAAGTCGAGATCGGCCCGGGTGTAGTAACCCATCGTCAGCACCCCGTTCTGCGGCCCTTCGAACTGCGGTTCGGTGTGGGTGGCCACGAAGCGGTCCATCTTCCCGTCGTTCCAGCACATGTGTTGAGCGCTCCAGGCGTGTGACAGGTCGAAGGTGCACTCGGCCTGGCTCGTGGCCGTGTCCAGGTGGAAGGGGAGAAGGGCCGGCGCCGCACCGCCGGGCCACGCCTGCTCGAAGAGCTTCGCCCGACGGGCACCGGCGTCGCCGAAGCCGCGCACACCCTTGTAGGTGCCGAAGTAATGGTCGAACGAGCGGTTCTCCTGCATCAGGAAGACAACGTGCTCGACCGCCCCGAGATCCGACCCGGCCGGTTTGATCGATGCCGCCTTCTTGGCCGTCGCACCACCACAGGACGCCAGCAACAGCGAGATGCCGCCGGTCATACCGGCGGCCAACACCTCGCGCCGGGTCCGCAGGTTCTGTGCCACGGGGGCACAGAGTACGACACTGGAGACGCGAACTAGAGGGGAAGCATTTCCTCGTCCTGAGAGGAGCGGCGCAGGTCGCCGACTCGACTCTCTTCTCCCCGGACGGGGACCTCCGTGTCGGAGATCGGCGCTCGTCCCGGGGGGATCGCGGTATGGGCGGGTGGCGGTGGCGATACCACCACCACCCGCCGAACCGACATCAGATGGGGCGGACCTGCTTGGTCTGCATACCCTTCTGTCCTTGCTCGGCCTCAAACGAGACCCGCTGTCCTTCGATCAGCTCGCGGTATCCGCTTCCCTCAATTGAGGAGAAGTGGGCGAAGACGTCGGGCGAGCCGTCGTCAGGAGTGATGAATCCGAAGCCCTTGGTGGCGTTGAACCA
>Ga0209415_10003322_pt1 | contig 29914 bp, 28 predicted proteins | sample PeaSoiSIISIP2007_FD_187696 | JGI IMG/M metagenome (GOLD analysis project Ga0209415, IMG submission 187696) | Peat soil microbial communities from Weissenstadt, Germany - SII-SIP-2007 (SPAdes) (version 2) | ecosystem: Environmental > Terrestrial > Soil > Wetlands > Peat | place: Germany...
GAGTTTGCGAGTACGTATTCGTATCTCTCCGCATGCCGTATCGAAGCGGCGGCCGCGGCAAGCGGCATCGCCATCGAATGGAAGCCGTTCCTGCTCGGCCCGATCTTCCGCAGCCAAGAATGGAACGATTCGCCGTTCAACGTGTACCCGGTGTCGGAGAATCGGGACGCGATATACTGGAGCGTTCGCAGTCTGCGGCCAACAAGGAGCGCTTGCGCGCGCAAACCGAGCAGGCCGTCGCACTCGGCATTTTCGGCGCGCCCACGTTCGTGGCGCGTGCTGGGCTCTTCTGGGGCAACGACCGTCTCGAGGATGCAATCGCCTGGTGCAAGCAGGTGTCACCACCAGGCTCGCTCACGTGTTCGGGATAGGCTCCGTTGGATCGATACCCAGCCAGCAGGCCGCGGCGACGAGATACAGCACGGCAACGGTGATCAACGGCGCATTCCACGAGCTCCAGTTTTCCAGACAGAGGCCAACGACGACCGGGCTGAGCGCACCGCCGAGATTGCCAAATGTGTTCATGGCGCCGCTCACCACGCCGGCGTGACGGCCGCCGATCTCGAGGCATGCGGCCCACGCCGGCGCGACACCGAGCGCCGCAAGACCGGCGGCCAGCGCCAGCAGCAGCGCCGCCAGCAACGACGCCGGCGTCATCACGGCGCCGACTACCGCGCCCGCCGCCAGTGGGAAACCGATCAGGCCGGGGATACGGCGGCCCACGCGTGCCCCCCAGCGGTGCGTCAACCCGTCACTCGCCCATCCGCCGGCGAACACGCCGGCCGCGATGCTGAGGAGCGGCAGCGCCGCCAGCCATCCGACTTGATGCAGATCGAAGCCGCGCGCGCGCAGCAGGTACGTCGGCAGCCACGTGATGTAAAAGTACCAACCGTAGATCGCACCGCCGTACATCACGCACAGTGCAACCAGACTCGGGCTGGCAATCACACTCTTCCAGGGTACGGCACGGTGCGGCTCGGGCGCATCGTTCCCGATGAGACGCAGCTCCGCGGCATTCACACCGCTATGCTGGCGCGGATCGTCACGGAACCACCGGAACCACGCCACCGCCCAGGCCACACCGACCAGACCGAAGATCGGAAAGCTGTGCCGCCAGTGCATCACGTCGAGCAACTGTACAACCAACGGCTGCGCGAGTGCACCGCCGAGCGCGCCGGTCATCACCGCAAGACCGAAGGCACGCCCGCGTTCCCGTGGCGACAGCCAGTGCGCGTAGGTCCGTGCGATGCTCGGGAACGTTCCCGCCTCACCGAGGCCAAACAGCAGGCGCACCGCAAACAGGGACGCGAACCCCCACGCGAGGCCGGTGGCTGCGGTCATCACCGACCACCAGATCACGATGCGGGTGAGCATCAGCCGCGGGCCGAAGCGATCCGCCAGCCAGCCGCTGGGCACCTCGAACAACGCATACGCAAACGTAAACGCGCTGAACACGTAGCCCATCTGCGCATCGGTGAGATGCAAGTCGGTCTTCATGGCCGGCGCCGCAGTCGCTATGCAGACGCGGTCGAGATACGCCACGGCCGTCAGGGCGAGCGTCAGGCCCAGCACGCCGTGCCGCACGCGCGTGGGCACCGCCTCGGGCTGGCGCAGCGAAGCGCCCGCCTTCGCGGTCTGCCGGAGCGACATGCGTGCTTGTAGCCCGTCCGCGCCGGCGCGTGCAACCGACGGACGCTTCCATGTCCACTCGAAAGCGCTTGCCCGCGTCGTGCCGCTGGGCTAATCGACTGATTGACCGAATCCCAGTGAGGAGCAGCGCATGGATCTGAGCTACAGCGCGGAGTACGAGCAGTTTCGCAACGAGGTCCGGCAATTCTTGAAGGAGCACTGGACGGAGGCGGACGCGAATGCGGTCCCGCCGCCGGCTCCGGATGATCGCGCCGCGTTGATGGGCGCCATTATCCGCACCGACAAGCGCGCCACCGAATTTCGGATCAAGGCCATCGAGCGCGGCTATCTCTATCGCCACGTGCCGCGGCGTTACGGCGGCGGCGAACAGCCTCCCGATCCGCTCAAGGCGGTGATCATCGCGGAAGAGCTCCGCAAAGCCCGCGCACCCGGCGAAGTCGTCGGCCAAGGCCCCAGCATGCTGGCACCCACATTGGTCGAGCACGGCACCGAGGAACAGAAGCAGAAGTTCATCCGCGACACCCTGCTCGGCAAGATCACCTGGTGCCAGGGCTACAGCGAGCCGGGCTCGGGCAGCGACTTGGCGTCGCTACGCACTCGCGCCGTGCTCGAGGGCGACTTCTGGGTCGTCAACGGCCAAAAGATTTGGACGTCTAACGCCGACACCGCGCACTGGATGTTCTGCCTCGTGCGTACCGAACCCGATGCGCCGAAGCACGACGGCATCAGTTACCTGCTCATCGACATGAAGAGTGCCGGCATCACGGTGCGGCCGTTGCGCCAGATGACCGGCGACGCCGACTTCAACGAGGTGTTCTTCGACAACCTGCGCGTCCCGCTACAGAACCTCGTCGGCAAGCGCGGTCAGGGCTGGATCGTGAGTCGCTCGACCCTGAAGCACGAGCGTGCCCTCATCGGCGGCTCGTTCATCATCCGGCGCACGCTGGACGGCCTGATTATGTTGGCGCAGGGGGTGAACCTGCGCGGCAAGCCGGCGATTCAGGATCCGATCATCCGCAATCGCATCGTCGAGCTGGAGAGCAAGGTGCTCGCCAGCGAGTACAACGGTTACCGGCTGCTCACGATGCAGGCACGCAACGAAGAGCCGGGGCTGGCAGCGTTGGTAACCAAGCTCTATGGGACGACGCTCGGCTATGACATCGGCAAGTTGGCGATGGATATCCTCGCCGACCGCGGCCTGCTGGCGCCCGGCGAAGACAGCGCGCCGGCCATGGGCATGTTCGTCACCGCCTACATGTGGTCGCTCGGCGTGCTCATCGCCGGCGGCACCGCCAACATTCAACGCAACATCGTCGCCGAGCGCGGCTTCGGCCTGCCGCGCGATGCGGCAGCCAGCCGGCGCTGAAGGAATCGACGGCTTGTCGCTTGTTGCTTGCAGCTTGAATCAGAGGTTTACAACATGAATTTTGGGTTATCGGAAGAACAAGTCCTTCTCAAAAGCACCATCAAGCGTTTTCTCGAAGAGCAGTGCCCGACGACGCGGGTGCGCGCCATCATGGAGAGCGGCGGCCACGATGCGGCTCTGTGGCAAGGGCTGGCGGAGCTCGGCATCGCCGGCTTGATTGTTCCGGCCGCGTACGGCGGGTCGGGCCTCGAGCTGCTCGATCTGGCGCTGGCCGCCGAGGAGCTAGGCTATGCGGCAACGCCCGGCCCCTTTCTCGGTGCGTGTCTGGCGACCGTCGCGGTGCTCGAAGGCGGCGACGCGGCGCAGAAGGAGCGCTGGTTGCCGCGTCTCGCCGCCGGCGAAGCCATCGGGACCGTGGCGTTCGGTGAAGCGGACAGTCAATGGGAGCCGGCACAATATGCGACGCGCGTGGCGAACGGGAAGCTCACCGGCGCAAAACCGCTGGTGCCGTACGCCGGGATTGCGCACCTCATGATCGTTGCCGCTCACGACACCAGCGGTCCGGGATTGTGGCTGGTGGAGCGCGGCGCGCCCGGCGTGCAGATCGCCGCGCTGAAGGGCGTCGACATGACGCGGCGCCTGGACCGTGTACAGTTCACGGACGCGCCCGCAACCAAGCTGGGTGGAAGCTCCGCCGGCACCCAACGGACGCTGGACGCCGGCTGTGTCCTGATCGCCGCGGACGCCTACGGCGGAGCGCGCCGCTGCCTCGATATGGCCGCGCAGTACGCGCAGCAACGCGAGCAGTTCGGGCAAATCATCGGCGCCTTCCAGGCCGTCAAGCATCAGATCGCCAACCTGGCCGCCGAGATCGAGCCGTCGTTGTCGCTCTACTGGTACGCCGCGCACGCCTTCGATCGCATCCGTGACCAGTCGGAGCGCCACGCCGCGATGGCGAAGGCGCACATGACGGATCTCTACGATCGCGTCACGCGCGACGCCACCGAGCTGCACGGCGGCATCGGCTTCACGTGGGAGTTCGATCTGCACCTGTGGTTCCGGCGCGCCGTTTTCGATCGCAGCTTTCTCGGGGAAGCGGCGGTGCACCGTGCCCGCGCCGCGACGCTGGCGGGGTGGTAGGGGGATTTCGGATTGCGGATTGGGACGTGGCTCAGGCTGGCACGCTGACGCCGACGCCGCGCGTCATTCGCCAGCCCAACCAGATCGCCAGCAACAGCCACGCGGCGTGCGCGCAGTAGTACACCGGCGTAAGCGGCTCGATGACGTTCACGTAGTACGGGAAGAAGTTTCCCAGCGCGATCTGCTTGCACAACGCGCTGTGGTCTTCGAGCCACAGCAGCACCTTGCACGGACGCGGATCCTCCCAGTTGTAGCTCAGGATCGGATTGAGGATGAAGACCAGCGAGATGCCCCAGGCCCACAGCGCAGCCACGCGTAGGTACCACGTGCGCAGGCGGCTCTCGGCATGTGTCAGAGCGCGTGCTAGCGGCAGCGTCAGCAGCGGCGCAACCGGCAATAGATAGCGTGCCGGTGGACACCACTCCCCCCACCAGCGCGAGTAATCGGCCACGATGAGGTAGTACGGCGCGATGAGTACCCCCAGCCACAGAAACTCATTGCGCCAGGCGCGGGGGAGGCTGCGCCGGCTCCACGCCAGGCGGAACAACCACGCAAGCGCGACCAAGTAGACCGGGTTGTACATCAAGAGGCCGTACTTCTGATCGAAGAGCAGCCCGAAGAAGCCCACCGGGAAGAGGAGCAAGCCGTTGAACTCGTCGTGGTCCCGTGCCGGCGGCCATGGCACCCCGTACAGGTAGACGAGACGCGCCACATACAGCCCACCCAGTACGCCGGCAATCACCAGGAGCGCAGCATGACCCCACGCCGTACTCACCCGCAACTGTCCACCACCCGCCGCCCATCGCCCTCCGAGATAGAGATAGGCCACAAGCGCCGCGCACAGCACGACGTAGAGGTTATGCAGCCATGGCAACATGCCCAGACACAGCGCCACGGCGCTCATCTGCAGCACGCTGTTGGCCGGGGGCTGCGTCGCCGCGTTGACTGCCGCCGCCATGCGCGCCGCGGCGACGCAACGCGCCCGACGGAAAGCATACAGCACGCACAGCGCTCCCACCGGCTGCGGGAAGATCAAATAGGCATAGATGAACACCGGCGCCGCGAAGCTGAGCATCGCCCAGCAGAGCCACGCGACGCGTCGGCGGCCGGAGGCTTCCCAAGCCAGCAAGAAGATGTTCAAGGCGAGCAGTGCTGCCAGGGCGTTCAACAGCAGCACCACGGTCAGACGCCGACCCAACGCGTAGGCTGGCGCAATGATGAACGACAGCCCGAGGCCGTGTTTCGTATACGTGCCGGGACGCTGCGTGTGCGTCGCCTGGGGTGGCAGCAGGTCGTCGGGCGAGCACGGAATGCCTACCGGCGAGAAGCCCTTCCATCCCGGCTCGCGAAACTCCGCACAGGTCGGGTAATATTCGAGCCACGCCTTCTCAACGTACTGGTTGGTTTCGTCGAGCTCATGGTCGTACAGAATGCTCTGCGCAGTGATCAGATAGAAAACCTCATCCCCGGTCGGTGGTTTGAGGTAATCGAGAAAATGCGGGCTCAGCGCCGCGTAGAATGCGAACGCCAGGCCCCACGCCGCGAGCCGTTCCGCCAGCGTGGGCGCGGCGGCGAATGTGTCCGGTCTTGTCGGCTGTGCAGTCACGTGGCTTCTGGGAATGGTCCGTCTACCATGTTCCGGAGCGGGACCCAAACAACCGACTTGAATTTGATGACGCAACCTGTCATCTGAGCTGGAGCACCGAGGACGCCGTCGTGGGAAGCCTGCACTGGTTGATACTGATTCCCTACTATTTCGTGGGCACCCTGGCCGCCCTGCCCTTCTTGATGCTGATCTGTCGTCTGATCCGACTCAAAGTGGCAATCAATGTCTTGGTCGGGACGGCCATTGCGCTGTCGCTCGCGGCAATCATCGTTCCGGCGGCGTGCAAGTGGCTCGACCCGCGCGCGTTCACCGGCCGGCCGATGCTCCTCCTCGTGCTCTTGTCGTTCCTGTTTGCCGCCGTCGACGGCGTGCTTGCGCCGCATCTGCCCTTGCCACTCGACGACGAGATCCGCAACCTCTAACGGGCTGCGCCCAGCGTCGATTCAGCGGCGCCGCTCGCCGTTGGCCCGCTCGGAGCAGCGTCGGGCGAAACTCAACTCGAATGAATGGTTCGGAAGATCAAGCGCCGCTCGCCATCGTGGGAAACGGCATGCTCACGACTCGGAAGGCACTGCATCCACCGGCGACATCGCTCCGTCCTCCAGCCCCAAACGGCGCGGTCCCTCTGCGGTGGCGCGATTCTTGATGGACGGGGCGCCGAGGTGACGACATGGCGTTGACGCATCTGCCGGAAAACCCGCGCCACGAAGCGCGCGCGTGGAACCTGCAGCTGGGGGTCCCCGGCTTCAAATACGCTGATCTCAACCGCGTGCGGCGCCTGGAGGCGTTGGACCGGGCATTTCTCGACACGTTACGCGCGACCGATCCCACCCTGGCCGCCGACTTCGAGGCTTACCGGAGCGCCGATGGGAAGGACCGTGAACGGCTCCAGGAGTCCGAGCTGCTGATCAAGGTCGCACCGCACCTGGGTGCGTTCATCGCCCGGCTGTTTCACATCCACGACGCCCATAGTGCGTTGTGCGCGCGCGTACGCGCCGATCAAGGCGTCTTCGAGTGGAAGCGCCAATTCATCGAGCGCAACATCCTCAAGAACCTGCCGAGCGCCGAAGCGATCGCGCAGATGGATCCGGTCGAGCTCGAAGTGGCGTACCGCGAAGTCGTGGATGCGCTGATGCCGGATGCCGCCTTGACGGCGGATCCCGAGCGCGAGTTGGCGGCCGTGACGACGGCGTTGCAAGGCACCATCGACACGTCAAGCGATGCCGCGGCGCGCGCCGTTGCCAAGGCGCGCCTGGCCGCCGTCGAGGCGTGGGTCCGCGCTCTCGGCTTTCATCCCGCGCTGGCGGAGCGCCGGCGGCACTTCACCTGCTTCGACGTGCCCCACAAGCTCGATTTCGACGAGCTGGTGCCGCGCATCCGCCCGCGCCCCGATCTCCCCGAGCTGTTCATGGGCCCGCCGGAAACCCGCCGGCACCGCGACGGCTTCAACTTGACCGATCCGCGCTTCACGCCGCGCGAGAATCTCCGTGAGTCGCATTACTGCGTGACCTGTCACGAGCGCGGCCGCGACTCGTGCGCCACGGGCCTGCACGGCAAGGATGGCGCCGTGCAGCGCAACCCGCTGGGCATCGCGCTCGACGGCTGCCCGCTCGACGAAAAGATCTCCGAGATGATCGCGCTCTACCGCGACGGCCATCCGATCGGCGCGCTGGCGGTGATCATGATCGACAACCCGATGCTCGCCGGCACCGGCCACCGCATCTGCAACGACTGCATGAAATCGTGCATCTTTCAAAAACAGGATCCGGTGAACATCCCGCAGATCGAGACCGGCATCCTCACCGAGGTCCTGCATCTGCCGTACGGCTTCGAGATCGTCTCGCTGCTGACCCGCTGGAATCCGCTGAACGCGCGCCGGCCTTATCCGCTGCGCTACAACGGCAAGAACGTCCTGGTCGTCGGCATGGGTCCCGCCGGGTACACGTTGGCGCAGCATCTGCTCAACGAAGGCTTCGGCGTCGTCGGCATCGAAGGCCTCAAGGTCGAACCGCTTGCCGTGCAGCTGCGCGGCGCCAAGCGGCGCGTGTCGCGCCCGATCCAAGACATCGGCGAGATCGTCGGCCCGCTGTCCGAACGTCCGACGCTGGGATTCGGCGGCGTCGCCGAGTACGGCATCACGGTCCGCTGGGACAAGAACTTCCTCGACATCAACTACGTCATCCTCATGCGCCGCAAGAAGTTCCGGCTGCTCGACGGGGTCCGCTTCGGCGGCACGCTCACCATCGACGACGCCTGGAGCCTCGGCTTCGATCACATCGCCATCACCGCCGGCGCCGGCCGGCCCACCATCGTCCCGATGGAGAACAATCTCGCCCGTGGCATGCGCATGGCGTCCGATTTTCTGATGGCCCTGCAAGGCCAAGGAGCGTACCGCAAGAACTCGTTGACCAATCTGCAGGTCGAGTTGCCGGCGGTCGTCATCGGTGGTGGACTGACCGCCATCGACGCCGCCACGGAGCTGCAGGCCTACTACGTGACACAAGTCGAGAAGGAGCTGCAGCGCTTCGAGCGGCTCAAACGGCGCATCGGAGAAGACGCGATCTGGGCGCGTCTCGATCCCGAGGAGACCAAGACCCTGCGCACCTGGCTCGACCACGGCCGCCTGGTGCAAGCCGAGCGCGCCGCCGCGCAGGCCGCCCGCCGCCCGCCCGACTTCGCCCGCCTGGTGCGCTCGTGGGGCGGCGTCACGATCGTCTATCGCAAGCGCCTGCAGGACTCGCCGGCCTACCGGTTGAATCACGAAGAGGTCATCAAATCACTTGAGGAAGGCATCGCTTTCGTCGAGTGCATGAGCCCGACGGCGTGCCTGCTCGACGAGCTCGGCCACATCCGCGCGGTCCGCTGCGCGCGGCAGAAGCTCGTCGACGGCAAGTGGAAGGACAGCGAAGAGCACGTCGAGTTCCGGGCGCGCGCGGTCGTGGTCGCCGCCGGCACCAACCCGAACGTCGTCTATGAGCGGGAGCATCCCGGCACCTTCAAGCTGGACGAGCGGCGGGCGTGCTTCGCGATGCACCAGCTGATCGAGGACGCGAGCGGAGCTTTCCACATCGAGCCGGCGTCGGATGGCAGCGCTGGCTTCTTCACGTCGTACGAAAAGGACGGCCGTTTCATCTCCTTCTACGGCGACGCCCATCCGGTATTCGCCGGCAACGTCGTCAAGGCGATGGCATCGGCACGCTTCGGGTACCGCGAGATCGCGCGACTGTTCGAGCGCGAGGTCGCGACGCAAGACCTCGAAGAGCAAGCGGAGCGCGAAAACGCCTGGGTGCGTTTCGCCGAGATCTTGGAAGACGGCTTGCGCCCACACGTGGTGGACGCGATCCGCCTCGCCGACCGCATCGTCGAGGTCATCGTGCGCGCCCCGATGGCGGCGCGCAATTTCCGTCCCGGTCAGTTCTATCGCATGCAGAACTACGAGGGCACCGCCGAGGTCGTCGAGGGCATTCGCCTCACCATGGAGGGTTTGGCACTGACCGGCGCCTGGACCGATCCGGCACGCGGGCTGATCTCGTTGATCGTCCTTGAGATGGGCGGGTCGTCGCGCTTGTGCGCCATCCTCGAACCCGGCGAAGAGATCGTGCTCATGGGACCGACGGGGACGCCGACGGAGATTCCGCAGGGCGAAACCGTGTTGCTGGCGGGCGGCGGCTTGGGGAATGCGGTGCTGTTCTCGATCGCCGCGGCCATCAAGGCACGCGGCAACCGCGTCGTCTACTTCGCCGGCTACAAGCGTGCCGACGACCTGTTCAAACGGCGCTACATCGAGTCGGCCTGCGACGTCGTGGTGTGGAGTGTCGACGAAGGCACACCCATCCCCGCGCGCCGACCCCAAGATCGCACCGTGGTCGGCAATATCGTCCAAGCGATGGAATGGTACGCCCGCGGCCGGCTCGGCAACGTCGCCGTCCGTCTCGAGGACGTCGATCGCATCATCTGCATCGGTTCCGATCGCATGATGGACGCGGTGCGCCAAGCGCGCGACACGGTCCTGAAGGATGTCCTCCGCGCCGGACACATCGCCATCGGCTCGATCAATTCACCGATGCAATGCATGCTCAAGCAGGTATGTTCGCAGTGCCTGCAGCGCAACGTCGATGTGAACACCGGGAAGGAGTCTCTGGTCTTCAGCTGCTTCAACCAAGACCAGCTCCTCGACTGCGTCGACTTCCGCTTCTTGCACGAGCGGCTACGGCAGAACTCGGCCGTTGAGAAGCTGACTTCCCTGTGGCTCGACCATCTCTTCGAACAGCGCGAAGTGCAGGTCGTGTAGTCCGGCCCTCCAGCGCCAATAGAATGCAGCCGTTGAGCCATTGGGGCACGGAATTTTGAGTTGCGCTCGGTGGTGGCCTCGGGCTAGGAGAGTGCGATGATTCTCGATCGCTTTCGACTCACGGACAAGATCGCCATCGTAACCGGCGCAAGCGCCGGGATCGGCCGGGCAAGCGCGCTGGCGCTTGCCGACGCCGGCGCACACGTCGTGTGCGCCGCGCGCACCGTTGAGCGCCTGGAGAACGTTGCCGCACAGATCCGCGAGCGCGGCTGCCGTGCCTTGGTGGTGCCCTGCGACGTGAGCGTCAACGCCAACGTCGAGAACCTTGTCGAGCGCACGGTTGCGGAGTTCGGGCGCATCGACATTGTGGTGAACAACGCCGGTGGCACGATGCCCAGCGCCGCCCTTGACTTGAGCGTGAGGGACTTCGAGGCGGCGTTTCACTTCAACGTCGCCTCGGCGTTCCTGCTCACCCGTCTCGCCGTCCCGCACATGGTGAAGGCCGGCGGCGGCGCTGTCGTCAACATCTCCAGCGCCATGTCGCATCTGGTCGACTCGGGCTTCGTCGCGTACGGCACCGCCAAGGCGGCGCTGTCCCACATGACTCGGCTGCTGGCCTACGAGTTTGCCCCACACATCCGCGTCAACGCCCTCGCCGTCGGCGCCACCGAGACCGATGCCCTTTCGGTCTTCTTGGCGGCGTCGGAAGATTTGCGGCAGCAGATGGTGGCGCTGACGCCCATGGCCCGCCTCGGTGCCCCCGAAGACATCGCCTGTGCGGTGCTCTACCTGGCGTCGCCGGCGGCGAGTTGGGTGACGGGAAAGATCTTCGAGGTCGACGGCGGTGCCGTAGCGTCCAACTCGCCCATCAAGATCCCCTCCGGCCTTTGAGCCGGCGCGCCTCAACTCTCGGCGATGCACAGGATCAGTCGCACCGCCTGCTCGGGCGTGAGCACGTCAGTGTTGATGACCAGATCGTAGTGCGTCGGCAGCTCCTCCTTGATGTTGTAAAAGCCCTTGAAGTACTCGCGCCGCTCGCGGTCCGATGCCGCCACGGCTGCAACCGCATCGCGCTCGCCCGCCTGCGCCAGCCGTTGCGCGCGGGTCTCCGGCGATGCCGTGATCAATACCCGCAGCACGTCATTCCTGCCGGTCAGCGCCAGCGACGCGGCGTGGGCGACGATCACCGCGCTGCCCTCGTTCGCAATCTCACCGATCGTCTCGCGGATAAGCGTACGGTGATCCTCGGACACCAACGGATTCGGTGCCAGGCCGGGCTGATAATAGGCCGCCAACGTTACTCCGGTCATCAGGCCGGACGGATCGGGGATCCCCTGGGTCGCGGCCAGCGACTCGATCAGTCGCTTGATGAGGGGTTGCTTATGTTCCGCTGCGGCGACCACTCGCGGATCCACGTGTGCCTTCTCGGCGGCGCGCCCAACGACCTCTTCGTCGACGTATCGAAAGCCGAGCCGCTGCGACACGACTTGCCCGACGACCTCGCCGCCGGCGGCAATCGTGCGCGAGATGCAAACCACTCGAAAGCCCATCGCTGAACCTCCTCTACGACCGTCGCGTGGGGGCATAGAACGAAACTGCGCACGACGCAATCCGCAGGGTGGGATGCTTCTTCGCCGGATATCTGCCACAATGCTTCCGTGATGAGCGCTGCGCTTCTCTGCATACTGCTGAGCGCGCCGAACACGCGGACCGCTCCGCCCTCTTCCCCGCTGGCCACCGTGCGCGCACTCGCAGCCAAGCGGCGCGCGCCAACGTCGCCCACCGCGCCGGCGCAAGGGCGCCTGCTCATCGCCAGCCGCACCCTCGGCGATCCCACCTTCGCCGAGACCGTCATCCTCCTGTTGTCCTACGACAACGGCCGCGGTGCCATGGGCATCGTCGTCAACCGACCCACCGACGTGCCCTTGGCGACGGCGCTGCCCGACGTCAAGGAGCTTCGCGATCGATCCGAGCGCCTCTTCCTGGGCGGACCGGTCAGCACTCATCTCATGCTGTTGCTGATCCGCTCGCACAGTCACCCGAAGGCAGCGCAAGCCGTTTTCGGCGACGTCTACACCAGCGGCAGCATTGCCGTGCTGCGACACGCGCTCGCCGGCGCGACCAAGACCGACCGCTGGCGGGCGTATGCGGGCTACGCCGGCTGGGGTCCGGGGCAGCTGGAAAACGAAATCGCTCGCGGCGATTGGCACGTCGCACCAGCCGACGCCGCAACCGTTTTCGACACGCCGCCGACGGAGATGTGGCCGAAGCTCATCGACCGCTTCTCCGGTGAATGGACGCGCCGCGCTGCGCCGACCATCTGTCAGAGCGGCAGCGCAACGCTGCAGGTGGCGCTCCAGACGTCGACGCGATCGCCCAGCGATTTTGCCAGCGGTCGCGAGCTGTACGCCGGATTGCAGCTCAAGACTTCCAGGGCGCCGTTGCCGTAGAGGCCGGCGCCGATACCCCAACCTGCGTCCGTGTCGGTACCACCGATGAGCGAGGTGCGCAGGTAGTCCGAGAGCAGATTCCATGCGTCGGGAAGGAGCCGCGCGTCGATACCGAAGAAGCCGGTCTGCCGCGCCCGCGTATTTTCGCCCAGGGCGGAGATGTTGCGGTGCTCCAGATCGGCTGCGACACGCACCTCGCCCAGCAGCTCACTGACCGGTGATGCCGCCTCGGTGAGGCCGAGCGGCACAAACGGCAGCAGGCTCAACCCCGCACGTGCAAACCACGCGTTGCTGACGCCGTGCTGCTCCGTCGTTGTCAAAGTCATCGGATCAAATTCCTGCATGCTCTCATGGTGCCGCTCGGCGTCGACAAACGCGCCGACATTGAACCAATCACGCCGCCCGCCGCGCCAGTGCACGCCGCCTGTCAACCCAACTTCGTGGCTTTCTCGTGAGTCCACTAAGCTGAGGCCGCCGCTTGTCAGGCGGAGCTCGCTCGTGGTGCCGGGAACGCCGGCGAGCAGTCCGACCGACAGGCCGGTGATACCCAACGCCGTCCGCCCGAGGTCCACTGCCGTCGCCAGCCTGACCAGTCGCGTGCGCAGGCTCAGGTGAGTCCCCGGCAGGCTCCGCGCGGCACCGCCACCCTCGGCGTACACCACGCTCGCTTGGAAGACCCACGGGTCTACCGCGACGGTAACCGAAGGACTGTCGATGTTGAGGCCTACTCCCCCGGCATTGAATCGGAAGTGGCTGCCGCTCACAAAGAGACCGCGCGACATATACGTCAGGGTGCCGACCGGCATGGTGGCGGGATTGGTGAAGCCGAAGGGATCGGCGGCATACGTGCCGCGCGCCTCGCAATCGCCGTAGAGGCAGGGATGGAGCTCGGTCACGTCCCTGCCGATCTCCTGCGCGTCGGCGCCACGCGCCAGACAGACGGCGAGGCCGGCGAAAATCAGCGAAGCGCGCGTGATCCTCTGATGACCGCGGCGCTCATCTCCCATCTGCCGCCTGCTTCCCCTGGCGCCGCGGGGGCGCCGGGGCCGCTTTGCGCTCGTCGAGCATGTGCCGGATCGCCAGGATCGGGCGCTGCAAGAGTATGCGCGGCCCGGCGTAGCGCATCACCGCCTGGATCTGCTCGCGGCACGCAGGCTTGTAACAGTGGATCGGACATTTCGCACAGGTCGGCTTGTCGTCTCCGAAGGGGCACTTCTCCAGGCGCTGCTGCGCGTAGGCCCCGAGCGCCGCACACTCCGCACACAGCCGGCCCCTGCACGTGTGCTGATCGCGACAGTAGAGTGCGATCATGGCGTCGATGGTCTTGCGTTCGCGCTTACGTCTCTTGATCGTGGTGCTTGCCTGACTACGCCTGGGCACGGGTCTCTCCTCGCAGGTATGCATCCATTGCCCTTGCAGCAAGTCGGCCCTGCCCCATGGCCAGGATGACGGTGGCGGCGCCGGACACGATATCGCCGCCCGCGAAGACGCCGGTCATCGAGGTCTGCATGGTCTTTTGATCCGCCACGATGGTGCCCCACTTGCTGGTCTGCAGCTCGGGCGTCGTGCGCGGCACCAGCGGATTGGGCTTGTTGCCGATGGCTACGATGACGGTGTCAAGCTCCATCACGAGCTCGGAGCCTTTGACCGGCGCGGGGCGTCTTCGGCCCGACTCGTCGGGCTCGCCCAGCTCCATCCGGATGCACTCCATACCGATCACCCGATGGCGTTTGTCGCCGAGGACGCGCGTTGGATTGGTAAGCAGTTTGAACTGCACACCTTCCTGCTCGGCATGGTGCACCTCTTCAGCACGTGCCGGCATCTGCTCGCGCGCACGGCGATACACCACGGTGACCTCGGCGCCCAGGCGCAACGCCGTGCGTGCCGAATCCATGGCCACGTTGCCGCCGCCGATGACCGCCACATGCTGCCGCCGGATCGGCGGCGTGTCGTACTCGGGGAACAGATACGCCTTCATGAGGTTGGCACGCGTGAGGTATTCGTTCGCGGAGTACACGCCGATGAGGTTTTCGCCCGGCATCTCCATGAACGACGGCAGCCCGGCGCCGGTGCCGACGAACACCGCGTGATAGCCCTCTTCCTCGAGCAATTCACGGATGGTGCTGTTGCGCCCGACGACGTAGTCCATCACGAACTCGACGCCGAGCTGCTTGAGATAGTCAACTTCGGCGCGCACGATCTCCTTCGGCAGGCGGAACTCGGGGATGCCGTACATCAAGACGCCGCCGGGCTCCTGCAATGCCTCGAACACCGTGACCGCGTGTCCCCTGAGAATCAAATCGCCGGCGACGGTCAGCCCCGCCGGTCCCGCACCGACGATGGCTACACGCTTGCCGGTCTTCTGCGGCAACGCCGGAATGGCAACCGCACCGATGCGCCGCTCGTGGTCGGCCGCGAAGCGCTCGAGGCGACCGATCGACACCGGCTGGTGTTTGATGCCGAGCACGCAGCTGCCTTCACACTGTTCCTCCTGCGGGCACACGCGGCCGCAGACCGCCGGCAGCGCGTTGTCCTGTTTGATCCTACGCGCCGCTTCGAGGAACTTGCCCTGCTGGATCAAAGACACGAATCCGGGGATGTCGACGTTGACCGGGCAGGCGCCCACGCACTTCGCGTTCTTGCATAGGATGCAGCGCTGCGCCTCGAGCACGGCGAGCTGGTCGGTATAGCCGTAGGGCACTTCGTCGAAGTTGCGCACCCGATCCTCCGGTGCCTGCTCCGGCATCGTTTGCCGCGGGATCTGTTTCTTCTTCACGTCGGCCATCGCGTCTCACTCAGGCCGGCCGCCTCTGCTGCGGCTGCTGTCGCGCGGCCACCGCCTCGGTGCGCGCCACGGCTTGAATCTCTTCGTCGCTGTAGGCCGCCTTGCGGTCGAACAGCTCGGCCCAGTCGATCTCATGCGCATCGAAGTACGGGCCGTCGACGCACGCGAACTGCGTCTGGCTGCTGACGGTGACCCGGCAGGCGCCGCACATACCGGTGCCGTCGAGCATGATCGGATTCAGCGCCGCCAGCGTCTTCACGCCGAACGGCTTGGTCGCATTGCCGGTGAGCATCATCATGAACGGGCAGCCGACGGCGATCACGCGGTGCAGCTGCTCGCCGCGTTCGAGCTTGTGCTTGATGACGTCGGCGGAGTGCCCCTTGGCGCCTTGCGAGCCGTCGGTGGTGGTCTGGATCAGCTCGTCGCTGACGGCCGCGAGCTCGGCGCGATAATAGTGGAGATAGTGGCTGTCCGCCTCGACGATCGAGAGGACGCGGTTGCCGGCCGCTTTCATGGCGCGGGCAATGTTGAGGATGGCGCCGATGCCGTAGCAGCCGGCGGCCAGCGCCACTGTACCGAACGCCTCGATCTCCAACGGCACGCCCAGCGGCCCAGCGAGATGCGCGACGTGGTCTCCTGCTTTGAGCAACACCAGCTTTCGACTCGATTGGCCGACCTCTTGGACGACGAGGGTGATGGTGCCAGCTTCGCGGTCCCAATCGCACAAGGTGTACGGCACGCGCTCGGATTTGTCGTCGACCATGAGAATGGCAAACTGTCCGGGGCGCGCCTTCCGGGCGATGGCAGGTGCACGGATCACCAACTCGTGCACGTTCGGCGCGACTTCCCGCTTGGCGCAAATCTCGAACACCTTACCCTCCAACCGCCGCCAGCGCGCTGGACGCAGTCGCAGGCAGTTGCCGCAGGCCCCCGACTTTCTCTGCCAAGCAATGGCCGCGGAAATGCGTCCGTCGGTTCGTCGGATCGCTTGCGGCGAGGGGCGTGTCCGCCCGCTTGATGCGTAAGGCGGCGTTGCCCACACCGATCTCCGCGGCAACCGCGGCGGCGGACTCATACGCGAAGCCCGCTGCCGCCATCGCCACAGCCAGCTCACACACGATCTGCCAGTCAGGCTTCGCGACGCCGGGCGGGTCGCACGCTCTGCGCAGCGGGCGCATCCGGCTTTCCCCGTCGACCCAGGTGCCTCCTACTTCAGCCAGCACGGCAGCCGGCAAGACGACCGTGGCACACTCGCTCGCCGGCGTCGCATAGCAGTCTTGCACGATGAGCAGCTCGAGGGCTTGCACGCGTTCCAGATCGACGAAATCACCCGTGAGCAGTGCGGCACGCACACCACCGGGCAACCCGCTGCGTGAGACGCCGTGCTCGTCAGGTTGGATCTCGACGTAATGCGGCGATTGCATCACCTCTCGTGTGAACCGTTGGAAGACGTGCCGGTCCTCCAGCGTGCTCGTGCTGTCGCAAACGAGCGCGAAGGCGTTGCCGACGAACGGCGTGAGACGCTCGGCCACAGCGGCCAGCGCCTGCGGCCACGCGACTTCACGCAGGCGATCGCCGATGCGGACCTGCGGCGCCTTCAGACGGCCCGCGCCGTTGAGAAACTCCGGGATCGCGAAGCGGCCCAGCACGCAGATCGGCACGCGCGTGTTGATGCCGTGCGCCATGACGGCGCGGCGCTGCGCGGAGGCATGCACCGTCACCGCGCAGGCCGCGTCGCACAGGATGCAGGTGGTGGCCGTGAAACGGCTGGCTGCGCCGTACCATTTGGCGTAGCGGTCGGCGAGGCTACCGGTCGGGCACACGTCAATGCACGAGCCACAGAACCGGCAGCCAGCTTCCGTGAGCGAGCGGCCAAACGCTTCGCCGATGTGTGTGTGGCTGCCGCGCCCGATGAAGTCGATGGTGCTGCGCCCGTGCTGCGCCTTGCAGATGCGCACGCAACGGCCGCACAGGATGCACAGGTTCAGATCGCGATCGATGAACGGATCGGAGCGCTCCAGCGGCAGGTCGCGGTATACCGGTGGGACCGGCAACGCGCTGATGTGCAGGTCGCGGGCAAGGTCGCGGACTTCGCACACGTCCTTGTTGTTGCAGGTGTGGCAGCCGGTCGTGCGTCCGGCCTTCGCGGCGTGCGGCCGCAACTCCTCGCACAATACCTGTTTGTCGCACAGCAAGCAGGCGCTCGGGTGCTCGATGAGAATCAACTCCAGAATGCTCCGGCGTAGATCTCGTAACGCCGCGGTGTCGGTGCGCACCACCATGCCCTCGGCTGCCGGCGTGGCGCACGAGGCGGGGAAGCCGCGCATGCCGTCGATCTCCACGACGCACATGCGGCAGGCGCCGAAAGCCGGCAAGCTCGGGTGCGTGCACAGGTGCGGGACACGAATGTTGTGTCGCAATGCGCACTGCAGCACCGATTCGCCGTCGCACCCCCTGAGCGTGTGGTTGTCGATGGTCAGTCGCACGCTGCAGACTCCAGGTCCTGGGCCGCCGCACCCGACTTGCGCTTCTCGCTGCGCGGCTCATAACGCGTCAGGTCGCCGCTGGTGCGGTATACGGCAGCGTGGATCGGCGGACACACGCTCAGGCACGAGCCGCACTGCGAGCACATCTCCGGGTTGATCACGTGTGGTGCGCCACGCACGCCGTCGATCGCTGCCGTGGGGCAAACCTTGACGCATGCCGTGCACCCGGGGCAGCGCTCCGGATCGATATGGTGGCGGATCAGGGAGCGGCAGACGAACGCGGTGCATTGCTGCTTGTCGATGTGCTCCTCGTATTCGTGCTGGAAGTAGCGCAGCGTCGTCAGCACCGGGTTGGGTGCGGTCTGGCCGAGCCCGCACAGCGAGCCGCGCGCTACTGTCTGCGCGAGATTGTCGAGCCGTTGCAGATCGTCCGCCGTTCCCTTGCCGGCCACGATACGCTCCAGCAGGAAGAGCATGGCCCGCGTACCGACCCGGCAGGGCGGGCACTTGCCGCAGGACTCGCTCTGCGTGAACGACATGAAGTAGCGCGCCAAGTCGACGACGCAGGTGTCCTCGTCGAGGACCACCATGCCACCCGATCCCATGATCGAGCCGGCCGCAACCAGCGACTCGTAGTCAGCGGGGAGATCGAACTTCGCGGCGGGAATACAGCCGCCCGACGGCCCGCCGGTCTGCACCGCCTTGATCGCCTTGCCGTCGATGCCTCCGCCACCGATCTCCTCAACGATCTGGCGCAGCGTGATGCCCATCGGCACCTCGATCAGACCGGTGCGCTTCACCTTGCCGGCGAGCGAGAACGTCTTGGTCCCTCTGCTCGTCCCGGAGCCGAGCTCGGTGTACCACTCGGGTCCGTGACGCAAAATCAGCGGCAGGTTGGCCAGCGTCTCGACGTTCTGGATGATCGTAGGCTTGCCCCACAGGCCACTGACCGCAGGGAACGGCGGGCGCGGTTGCGGCATCGGGCGGCGACCTTCGATCGACGCGATCAGCGCGGTCTCTTCGCCGCAGACGAACGCGCCGGCGCCCTTCTTGATCGACACCTCGAATGAGAAGCCCGAGCCGAGAATGTTGTCGCCGAGCAGGCCCAAGGCTTGGGCTTGGCGGATCGCCACCTGCAGCCGAACGATGGCAAGCGGGTACTCAGCGCGGCAGTAGATGAACCCCCGGCTCGCACCGAGGGCGAGGGCCGCGATCAGCATGCCTTCGAGCACCGCGTGCGGGTCGCCTTCGATCAGCGAGCGGTCCATGAAGGCGCCGGGGTCACCTTCGTCGGCGTTGCAGATCAAGTAGCGTTGATCGGCTGGCGTCTGGCGACACGCCTCCCACTTGCGCCAGGTCGGAAAGCCGGCGCCCCCGCGGCCGCGCAGACCGGCGCGCTTGACCGCGTCGACGATCGCATCCGGACCGATGCTCAGCGCCTGCTGGAAGCCTCGATAGCCGTCACGCGCCAAGTAGTGATCGATGTCTTCGGGCGAGATGACGCCACAGTTGGCCAGGACGCGGCGCACCTGCCCGCGCATCATCGGCTCATGTGCGAGGATACTCACCGCGTCCCACCCATCGGGGCCGACGCGACTCACCGCCCACTCGCCGCAGGGATCGTTGCCGAGCACGTGGCGCTCCAGGATCTGCACCGCCTCGCCCGGGCCGACCTTTGCGAAGCACGTGCGCACCGTGTCGGGCTTGTGCACGATTATGAGAGGCTCAAGCGCGCACGGGCCCAGGCAGCCGGTTTCAATGACCTGCGCCTGCAGGCCGCGCGTCTGGATTTCGGCCCGCAGGCGCTCGATGGTCTCGCCGGCGCCGGCGGCGCGCCCGCAGGTGGCGGCGCCGACGAAAAAAATCGGGACCGGGCTGGTTCGCAGTGCCTGCCAGCGCTCACGCGCCGCAGTGTAGGCCTGCTCCAGGGATATCATGCCGGCGTGGCGCCGGGCTGGCGCCCGAGCTGAGAGAGCAGGCTGCGGACCGTCTTCGGCTTCATACCGGCGCGCACCGTTCCATCGACGAGCACCACGGGCGCGAGAGCGCAGCATCCCACGCAAGCCACACGCTCTAGGCCGAAGTTGAGGTCGGGCGTCATCTCGCCGGCTCTGATGCCGAGCCGCTCTTCGAAGTCGTAGAGGATCTGGTAGCCCCCGCGCACGTGGCAGGCCGTCCCCTGGCAGACATGGATCGTGTGCGTTGCCGGCGGGCGGAAGCGGAAGTGCGTGTAGAAGCTGGCCACGGCATAGATCTCGTTCTCTGAGACTTCCATTGCAGCGGCCAGCCCCCGTAGCGCTGTCTCAGACAAGTACCCGTCGTGTTCCTGCACCTCTTGGAGGATGGCGATGAGATTCTCAGCGCCTGGTGGATAGTTGGCTAGTACTTCCATCACTGAAGATGCAGCTGCGATCGCGCTCATGAACGACCGTCCCACTCCTCCGGACAGACAAAGCCCCTTGGTCCCATCTCGGTCTCCTTTGACCGAAACGCAAGAAGTGAACCACGCCCACTTAGTCGCTCAGCGAAGGTGTAGCGCGCCTCGATCTGAAACCGTGCTCGCAAATCTAGGAACGAGCGTTCCCAGACGTGGAGTCGCCAGGCGGGGGACCCCTGCGATGCGATCGGAAAATCAGGCAATAGAGTCAAGGAGCCGCACTGCCACCTCGGCAAGCGCGGGCGCTTCGGGCGTGTAGCGAATGCACAGACTCTGGGCGCGCTCGGCATGGTAGTGCAACGGGTGTTCGATGACGTAACCCGCACCGCCGTGCAGGTGGTGTGCGGACAGCGTGAGACGCTTGAAGGCCTGGCCGACGAAGGCGGCGGCGGTGGCCAACTCTGTTCCCTCTTCGGTTCCGGTGGCAAGCCGCGTAATGGCTTGCCAGGCAAGATGCCGGGACGCGGTGAACAGCGTCGCCATGTCCGCGACCTGATGCTGCACGGCCTGAAAGACGGCGATCTTCTGGCCGAACTGCTCACGCTCCTTGACGTAGGCAACTGTCATCGCCAGCACTGCATCCATCCCACCGATCATCTCGGCGAGGCCCAGCGCCGCCTGCTGGCGCCGAATCATGTTCAGCGCGGCCGCGCCCTGCCCTGCGGCGGTCACACGATTGCTCACCGGCGCACGTTGATAATGCACGACCGCCTGGCGCTCGCCATCGAAGGTCCGCAACGGCTCGATCGCCGCCGCATCACGCGCGACGAGCACGAGCGAGATGCCGCCGTCCTCCGTGGCCGCGACGATGTGCCAGTCGGCACACGCCGCGTCCGCAACGTACCACTTCTCACCGGTCACACACGCTTGTCCGTTGTGATTGCCGATTTGGGTCGCGTACCCCGCCGGGTCGCGGACGGTTCGTTCATCGAGAGCAAGCGTCACCGTAAACGTGCCGCGAGCGATTTCGGCTAGTTCAGTCGTGATACGACGCAATTGCGCCAGCGCAAAGCCGCTACGGATGGCATTGATCACTCGCCGCGGCACCAGGCCGCGGGCGCATTCTTCCAACAGGCACGCCACCTCAACCAAACCGAGCCCGCTGCCACCGGCGGTCGCCGGCAGGCCCAGCCCAAACCAGCCGAGGCCGGCAATCGTGCGCCAAGCCGCGTCGTCGACGCCGCCGGGCTCGCGCTCCCACGCCGCCAGTTGCTCCGGCGTGATCCGCTCCGTGGAGAAACGACGCACGGCGTCCTTGAGCTCTTGCTGCTCGGCAGTGGGTGTTAGGTGCATGCTGAATCCTGAGTGCTGGGTGCTGAGTGCTGGGTGCTGAGTACCGAGCCTTGAGCCAAACGCGCGCAATCCACCGTCTTCATACTCAGCACTCAGTACCCAGCACTCAGCACTGTTACTTTCTCGGCAATCCGTATCCGAGCATGGCGATGATGTTGCGTTGGACTTCGTTCGTGCCGCCGCCGAAGGCGAGCAGCGGCGCGGTGCGATACAGCCACTGCAATCGTCCATGCAGCGGGGCGCGCGGTTCATCGGGATGCAACTGGCCGGCCATGCCGAGAATCTCCGAGCCGACGTCGGCGACGCGTTGCGCCAGCTCGCTGACGAAGATCTTCGCCATGGACGACTCGGCAGCCGGCACGCGTCCCTGGTCGAGCGCCCACGCAGTCTCCAGACCGAGCATGCGCGCCGCTTCGATGTCGACGGCCAAGCGCGCGAGCCGCTCCCGCACCCAGGCGTTCGCCCGCAGGGGTCGCCCGTCGATCTCGACCTCGCGGACCAGCGCCACCAGCTCGCGGAAGTAGCGGCGGGTCATCGCCACCGAGCCGATGCTCAAGCGCTCGAAGTTCAGCGCCATCGCCGCGTAGTAGAATCCCATGCCGCGCTCGCCGATCACGTAGTCGCGCGGCACGCGCACGTTGTCGAGAAACAGCGCATTGGTGCGCAGGCCCGGCCAGACGTAGATGCCTTGCACGCTGACGCCCGGGGCATCCATCGGCACGATGATCATCGAGATGCCCTTGTGCTTCGGCGCGTCGGGCTCGGTGCGCACGGCGAGCCAGTTGTGCGTCGCCATGTGCGCCATGGTGTTCCACATCTTCTGGCCGTTGACCACCCAGGTGTCGCCGTCGAGGACGGCGCGGGTGCGCAGCGCCGCGAGGTCGGTGCCCGCCTCCGGCTCGGAGTAGCCGAGGGCGAACTCCACCTCCGCCGCTTTGATGCGCGGCAGCCACGCTTGCTTCTGCGCCTCGGTGCCGACGCGCATGATCGTTGGTGCCACCGACGTTACGGTCAGCGGCAGCATCGGCGCGCCGGCGCCTTCCAGCTCGTCGACGAACATCCACTGCTCGATCGCCGAGCGCCCGAGGCCGCCGTACTCCTTCGGCCACGGCAGCCCCCACCAACCGCGGTCGCGCAGCTTGAGGATGAATTCCTTCGCCAGCGGCCCCTGCCCTTCATTCCCGGACTCGCGCAGCTCGTCCAGCAACGCTGGCGTCAGATGCTCGCGGATGAAGGCGCGCAGCTCATCGCGCCAGACGAGTTGCTCGGGAGTGAAATCGTACCGCATGTCAGTCCTGAGTCCTGAAGATCAGTGCTGAGTGCTCCATGATCAGTGCTGAGTGCTGGGTGCTGAGTGCTGAGAAGCACGAGGCTTTGTTTGGGCACTTCTCCGCTCCACTGCGGCACGAAGAGCCCCAAGAATCCGTCCTAGCTCGAGCGTTCCCCTGATCAACTCGTCGAACTCATCACGGTTCAGGTAGCCCGTATCGAGTGCAACATAGAGCAGTGAGCGCACTTCCGCGAGCGAACCCTTCGCTACAGAGAGGAACTGATGGAACTCCCGCGATCGTGCGCGTTCGAAGCCCTCGGCGATGTTCGACATCACTGACACGGCAGCGCGCTGCATCTGTCCCGAGAGCCCGATGTCCTTGGCGAACGCACCGCGCCGCGTTGCAACGTACACTGCGCGGCACAACACCCGCGCCTTCTGCCAAGCGATCAAGTCCTCGAACCGCTCAACTGCCACACGCCCCCCTCTTCACTCAGCACTCAGCACTATTTCTCACTGCCACTTCCGCAGCTCCCGCCGGGCCACGGTCATCTTATGTACCTCGTCGGGACCGTCGGCGAGCCGCATGGCGCGGCCGTCGCGCCACATGCGAGCGATCGGGGTATCGTCGGAGACGCCCATCGCGCCGAAGACTTGAATGGCGCGGTCGAGTACGGTCATCATCATGTTCGCGGCGACCACCTTGATCATGGCGATCTCCTGCCGCGCTTCCTTCTTGCCGACGGTGTCCATTTTCCACGCCGCGTAGAGCGTCAGCAGGCGGGCCTGCTCGATCTCCATGCGCGATTCAGCCACCCAGTTTTGGATGACGCTCTTCTCGGCCAGCAGGCTGCCGTGCGTGTAGCGCGTGTTGGCGCGCTTGCACATCAGCTCCAGCGCGCGCTCGGCGGCCCCGATGCAGCGCATACAGTGATGGATGCGGCCGGGACCCAAGCGCGCCTGCGCGATCGCGAAGCCACCGCCTTCGACGCCGAGAAGGTTGGTCGCGGGAACGCGGCAATCCTCGTAGCGGATTTCGCAATGTCCGCCGCCGCCGGTGTGTCCCATCACCGATACGGCGCGGATCAGGTTGAAGCCGGGCGCGTCGGTCGGCACGATGATCATGCTCGCCCGCCGATGCGGCGGGGCGTCGGGCTCGGTGACCACCATGGCGATCGCGAACGACGCGCCGTAGGCGCCCGAGGTGAACCACTTATGGCCGTTGATGACGTAGTCGTCGCCAGCGCGCACCGCGCGGGTGCGCAGCAGCGTCGGATCGGAGCCGGCGGTCTCCGGCTCGGTCATCGAAAAGCAGCTGCGCATCTCGCCGGCCAGCATCGGCTCGAGCCAGCGCTTCTGCTGCGCCGGCGTGCCGAATTCGGCGAGGATCTCCATGTTGCCGGTGTCGGGCGCGGCGCAATTGAAAACACGTGGGGCGATATAGCTGCGGCCCATGATCTCGCACAGCACGCCGTACTCCCAATTCTTCAGGCCGGCACCGTACTTCTCGTCGGGCAGGAAGAGGTTCCACAGCCGCTGCGCCTTGGCCTTCTGCTTGAGCTCCTTGACGATCGGCGGCTCGAGGTGCTCATCGCCGGAGGCGTGCACCTGCTGCTGCGCCACCTTCTCCGCCGGGTACACGTGCTCGTCCATGAAGGCAATCAGGCGATTGCGCAGGTCCTCGACTTTTGGTGTCAGCGCGAAATCCATCGTTCCTCACAGTCAGTGCTGAGTGCTGAGTTCTGAGTGCTGAGCATTCGGACCAAGTGCTTTTACTCCACACGGGCGCAAATTCAAACTGGCTTCGGGAAGCTCTTTAGGCCCCGATATCCAGCGTTTCCAATCGCGGCCGAAATCAGTATCTTGCGTCCCATGACTCAGCACCCAGCACCCAGCACTCAGCACTCGATACCCACCCCTCAGCACTCAGCACTCAGTACGCAGCACTCGCCGTCATCCGGCACTCAGGACTTCGAATGAAGCGGCAAAAATTCTGGGGCTGGGGATGGGAAGACGAAGGCCCGACGGCGGAGCAGCAGCAACGTATCGCACAGTTGCTCACGGCGCGGTTCGGTCTCGGCGACTTGGTCATCGAAGCGCCGCCGCGTCTCGATGAGATTGCGTTGCGCCGGCCGCGTCTCACGCCGCCGGCGGCGCTCGCCGGGTTCTGCTCGACGGAGCCGTACGATCGCGCGGCGCATTCTTACGGCAAGTCGTTTCGCGACGTCGTACGTGCTTTTCGCCGGCACTATCCGAATCCGCCCGACGTGGTCGCGTTCCCGCGCACGGAGCAAGACATCATCGCCCTCCTCGACTGGTGCGCCGACGCCGGCGCGGCGGCGATTCCCTACGGCGGCGGCTCCAGCGTCGTCGGTGGCGTCGAGCCGCCCGGCGGCGACGCTTATCACGGCAGCGTCTCGATCGACCTGCGCAATCTGAACCGTGTGTTGGACGTCGATCGCGCCTCGCGTGCGGCGCGCATTCAAGCCGGCGTGTACGGGCCGGCGCTGGAGGATCAGCTGCGGCCGCAGGGCTACACGTTGCGGCACTTCCCGCAGTCATTCGAGTTCTCGTCGTTGGGCGGCTGGATCGCGACGCGCTCCGGCGGACACTTCGCGACGCTCTACACGCACATCGACGACTTTGTCGAGTCCCTGCGAGTGATCACACCCAGCGGCGTGGTGGAGTCGCGCCGCCTGCCCGGCTCCGGCGCGGGACCGAGTCCGGACCGGATGTTCATCGGTTCGGAGGGTATCCTCGGGATCGTCACGGAAGCCTGGATGCGGTTGCAGGACCGCCCGAAGTTTCGCAACTCGGTTTCTGTCACCTTCACGAATTTCGCTTCGGGTGTCGCTGCCGCCCGCGCGATCAGTCAGAGCGGGCTGTATCCATCGAATTGTCGCCTGCTCGATGCCGGAGAAGCGCTCACCGCCGGCGCCGGCAGCGGCAGCGAGACGGTGTTGGTGTTGGCCTTCGAGTCCGCCGATCATCCGCTCGACGCATGGATGGCACGGGCACTCGAATGTTGCCGCGACCACGGCGGCCGTCATCCTGCGGACGCCGGCAAGACGCGCACCGACGAAGGCGCGGCCCGCGAAGGCGCGGCGGGCGCGTGGCGTCAGGCGTTCCTGTCGGCGCCGTACCTGCGCGATACGCTGGTCGCCATGGGCATGGTCAGCGACACGTTCGAGACGGCGATCACGTGGGACCGCTTCGCGGAATTTCATGCCGGCGTCATGGCCGCGGCCGAAGACGCGGTCCGCAGCGTCTGTGGCGGCGGACAAGTCACCTGCCGCTTCACGCACCTCTATCCCGACGGTGCAGCGCCCTACTACTCGGTGATCGCGCCGGCAAAAAAGGGCAGTCAGCTCGAGCAGTGGGACGAAATCAAAGCGGCGGCCTCCGAAGCCGTATTGCGTCTGGGCGGCACGATCACGCATCACCACGCCATCGGCCGCGATCACCGTCCTTGGTACGACCGTCAGCGTCCGGACGGTTTTGCGCGGGCGCTCACGGCGGCGAAGGCCGCTCTCGATCCGGCGGGCATCATGAACCCCGGGGTGCTGATCGATCCGCAACGGTAGCTCGAAAGACGTGTCATGAACAGGATTCCGAGTGTGATCAAAGCCGAGTACCGAGGCGGCTATCGAATTCACGTCACCTTCGATGGCAATTCCCAGAAGACGATCGACTTTCGACGGTGGATGAAGGGGCCGGTTTTCGAGCCACTCAGAGACCTCAAGTACTTTCGGCGATTCTTCCTTGACGGCTGGACGATAGCCTGGCCGAACGGCGCAGATATCGCCCTTGAGGCATTGCACGAGTGTGCCCAGGTCAGCAACGAACGTGGCGCGGTCTGGCCCGCAAGCCGACCGGCATGAACTTGGCCGCCTCTCGCGGGCGCTGCTGCGCCGGCGGCTCAGGCGCACGACGCTCGGCTGGGGGTAAAATCTGGCGGGCTGCGCAAGTCTTCTGTATCATCAACCCCAGAGGTGAGCCATGGAAGAACGTATCGAGCTGACTCCAGAGCAGCAACGGGCGCTGGACAACCACGGAAAGAGCCCGCAGCGTGTCTTCGACCCCCGGACGCATATTTCTTACGTGCTGGTCCCCGAGATCGAGTACGAGGCGATCCGGGAGCTCCTCGATGACGAGCGGCGCGAGCAGGCTATCCATGCGGTGGCATTGCGCAACGCGGCGGACCGCATCGACGAGATCCCATGATTCGACCGGGTGAGATCTACATGGCCGACTTCGGCCCGGCAGGTTCGCACCCGGTGATCGTCGTGTCGCGGGAGACTCTGAATCGAGGCCGCTACGCCCTTGTCGTCCCCTGCACGTCCTCTCGCTTCGCAGTGCGCAGCAAACTGTCGAACTGCGTGCCGTTCCGGGCGGGTGAATTTGGTTTCACCGCTGATTGTGTCGCGCAGTGCGAGAATATGCTCTCGATCGATCAAGCGCAGCTCGACTTGGCCGCGGGCCCGCGGGGGGTTTTGGACAATGCGGCTCTCCGGAACGTTGTAAGGGCGATCGGCTACGTCATCGAATCGAGGTGCGAGCCCTTGTGAACGTGCCGAACATCAGCGTCTAGTCGGCGCGCCGGAAAGACGCGCGCCGCTGACAGGCACCCTTGGACCAGCTAATGTCGGTGCGAGTGTTGAAAGACGCGATCAAATATTCGAGCCAGATGTCCCGCAATGCTCGGACGACCCAAGCGTCCCATGCTTCGATTGCCGATTCTCACCGGACGCCGAATTGTGGTTATGCGCACAGCTCAACAGGCTGAACGGAGACAATCCGATGAACGGCGCTGAGCCGAATCGACGTGCGCGGTTGACCTCACGGCGGCCGCCACGAGCAGGACCAGCGACAATGCGGCTCGGCGTTGGAACCTTGCTGTGTCTCGTCTTGCTCGCCGTCGCGGACGTCGCGGTCGCAGCTAATGGGTGGTATCTCCTCATTCCGCCTCGGAGTGGGTACGACGAGCGTGCGGCCTTTCTGAGCGGCTACAAGATATTGGACGACAAGCCACTCTCGCAGTGGGCTCAGCAGGGTGCCTATGATTCCGCGTCCGAGTGCGAAGCGGCAAGAAACAGTCTCACGATGGCTGAGCACCGCACTTACTCGTTGTCTTCCGAAGCGTACATCAAGGCGGTCGGAGCCGGAACAGACGCGGTCGCGCTGAAAACGCAACGATTCCTTACGGAGACAAACAACGCTAACGTTTCTGCGCTTGTGGCCAGTCGCTGCATACGGAGCGACGATCCGAGGCTGCGGCGATGAGTTGGCACTCGACGCATAACTTCACAGTGCACCGGACCGGCGCTCGCGTTGCTCGCCCCGGCCGGTGACCGCGGCGTTCGGCGTGAACGACAGGTGAGGATGAGCACGGTCGAAATTGATGGCTTCCTGAGTCCGGAACTGGAGGGCCACATCGGCAAATGTCGCGAGCGGCATGCGGCTTGGTTCGACTTAGTCAAGAGAACCAATCGCTTTGGGCAATCGCTACTCAAGGAAGTGCGCATTGACTCCGGCAATCTGCAGCAAACCATCGCCGGCCTCTTCTACATTCGCCTCCTTGGTCACGCTCAAGGAGCAGTACTTCTGATTGAGCGCTGATGCCCACGCAAGGCGAGGTGTTGTGTCGCACGAGCCTTGAGGCGCTCTTTGGTCTGCTCGCCGTTGTCGAACGGCCTGACACAACAGAATTGCTCGTCAAGGGTGATCGCCATCATCAACTGAATCTGCTCAAGGCCACGCGTCGGCGAGGTGAAAGCCTAGGCCCCGACGCACAGCAACAGGTCGAAGTCACTCTCCGAGAGGTGAAGGCAGCGTTGAACCAAAACCCGAGCCCCGAGATGAGAACGCGATGTTTAGCGGAACGGGGTGGGCTGGTCGATCTCTACGACTCTGCTTATGCTGTGCTGAGCCTTCCTGTTCATTCGAATCTGCGCGATCTTGAGCGACAGCTCGGCCTCAATCCGGAAGGACACCCGAGTTCCATCCGGTGGGGACCCAATCTTGAAGGTCTGGACGAATCGTTGATGTTGCTGGTCGACATTCTCATCCGAGCCGCCACCACAATGTGTGGCTTCTTCCATCTTGGTCACGAACGAAATCTCCAGGAGATTCGCAACAGTTATGCATGGCTAGCAGCGGCAATGCTCGAGGGGATGGCGAACAATGGCGTCAAGCCGCCTGAATGACGATGCGGCTGACGCTGAGCATTCGGCGATCCACGAAGGAGCGTATGTGAAGCCGATCACACGAGACCCTATCGGTTGCGTCATAGTTCAGGGCGTCACCGTCTGGCCCAACCAGGGAGGCATGGCGGAATGAACGCGCAGCGAACACGTACGGCGATTGGCTGCACGGCTCTGGGGTTTCTGGCGGCGCTTCCCTTGGGGGCACAGTGTGCGGCGACTGATCTTGCCGCGAATTCCGAAGGGTGGTTCATTGAGTCCTACGACAGCGGCGTCATAACGGTCCAGCATGAAGGTAATACCTACAAGGCGAAATGCGAGATTAGCAGGTCTTTCAACAATGCCGCATCAGTCACAGATGAGAACAACGTCTTCGTGTTTCAGGGTTGCGAGATGCCAATCGGGCTTGTGGGAAAGACCATTCAACCGTTCGGTGGCGAGAAGAGGGATGCTGATGGCAGCATTGTTATCATGTGGAATGTTGGAAGCACTCTGGCTTTGCGAAGCTGGCGCGACGACCATACACCTTGGAGGATGGATGAGTTCGTAATCACATCCGTGACCAAGAAACCGCACTACTCTCCTACGCCTGCGACGAAGTCGGGTAGCGAGGTTCCGTCCGCGATCAGCCACCCGCAACACTCCGGTGGAAGTTCGGCGGACAACTCCGCTACGCCCCTTGTGCCGGGCGGCACTACCGAGGGATCACCGACCTTGGACAAAATCTACCGAGACGAAAGTCACTGTTTGACCATCGCCGACATGCGCGGGGATCAAGACAAACATACCTCGTGCTTCTGTCGCGACGCCATAATCGAGGCGCGATATGTGCACTTCACGTACGCGAGCAAGGATCCAAATCTGGACGGCGTGTTTCTCGCGCTCGTGGATCGTATCCAACAACAATGCGGCCAAGCGTACGCTGCTCTGGACGTCG
>Ga0209415_10003323_pt1 | contig 29913 bp, 24 predicted proteins | sample PeaSoiSIISIP2007_FD_187696 | JGI IMG/M metagenome (GOLD analysis project Ga0209415, IMG submission 187696) | Peat soil microbial communities from Weissenstadt, Germany - SII-SIP-2007 (SPAdes) (version 2) | ecosystem: Environmental > Terrestrial > Soil > Wetlands > Peat | place: Germany...
AGATGGCAAAGAAACGAACCGTAAGAACGATCCCGCAGCTTCGGACTCCGGTCCGGGAAGAACCGCCGGCAGAGCGGGCCCGGAACTTTGCCGAGGTCAACTGCGGCTATACCGAACAGGAAGCCCTGCTCGAAGCTGAGCGGTGCCTCTTCTGCCCCGATCCCGCCTGCATCGAAGGCTGTCCGGTCAGCATCGATATCCCATCCTTCATCCAGAAACTGGGCGAAAAGGACTTCCGCGGCGCCTACGACGCCATCACCAGCACCAATCTGCTTCCCGCCGTCTGCGGCCGGGTCTGCCCCCAGGAGAACCAATGCGAAGGCGTCTGCGTCGTCGGTGAGACCCTCGAACCGGTCGCGATTGGAAGACTCGAGCGCTTCGTTGGAGATCGCGCGATTCACGAAGGCTGGGTCAACATCCCGCACATCGAGCCGAGCGAGTTCAAGATCGGCATCGTCGGCTCCGGCCCGGCCGGAATGGCTTGTGCGGCAGACATGGCCAAGGCGGGCTGCGAAGTGACCGTATTCGAGGCCTTCCACGAGCCGGGCGGCGTCCTCCGTTACGGCATTCCCGACTTCCGCCTCCCGAACACCGTCATCGACGCCGAAATCGACAACCTGAAGAAGCTTGGCGTCACGTTCGAGTGCAATACCCTCGTCGGCCGCCTTTTCACGATCGAGCAAATGATCGAAGAGCTTGGATTCCACGCCGTCTTTATCGGGACCGGGGCCGGCTATCCCACGATGCTCGGCATTCCCGGTGACTCGTTGAACGGCGTCCTCTCCGCCAACGAGTTGCTCACCCGCTGCAACCTGATGCGGGCGCGCGATTTCCCCAAATTCGACACCCCGCTCCCCCTCGGCAAGCATGTCGCCGTCGTCGGCGCCGGCAACACCGCGATGGACGCCCTGCGAGTTTCCCTGCGGCTTGGCGCCGAAAACGTCTACTGCATCTATCGCCGCACGAAAACGGAAGCCCCGGCACGAGCCGAGGAGATCCACCACGCCGAGGAAGAAGGGATCGAATTCCACTGGCTGACCGCTCCCGTCGAGATCCTTGGCGACGAGAACGGCAACGTGCGCGGCATGCGGTGTATCAAGATGGAACTCGGCGAGCCCGATTCGTCCGGCCGTCGCCGCCCGGTTCCGATCGAAGGCAGCGAGTTCGATTTCCTAACCGACCAGGTCGTCTATGCAATCGGCACCAACGCCAACCCGATCATCGGCCAGACCTCGAAGTTGAAGCTGAACAAGTGGGGCTATATCGAAACCGACGAGAACCTCGCGACATCGATGGCGGGCGTCTTCGCCGGCGGGGACATCGTCACCGGCGCCGCCACCGTCATCGAGGCGATGGGCGCGGGCCGCAAAGCCGCTCGCGGCATGAGGGCCTATCTGAAGATTCGAGACGACGGCCCCGCCAAGTCGAACGGCACCCTGTTCGGCATCGACCTGCGTGAGCAGAACTTCGCGAGGGTCCGCATCGCTTAAGACCATGAACCAATCGACCACTCTACAGCCCAAACCGAAGTCTAAAGCGGTAAAGCAGCTCAAAGAGCACATCGTCGAGATCATCAGCGACTCCGGCGAAGGGGCTCAGCGGTGCGGACAGTCACTGGGGGCGATCGCGGCGCGGATGGGCAATGGGGTCTGGACGGTCGAGATCATCCCCGCCGAGATCCGGCCCCCGTCTCGGAGTGTCGCCGGGGCGAGCGGCAACCGCATCCGCTTCGGATCCAGCCAGATCACGAACGGCGGAAACGAGACCGATCTCGTCGTCGCCTTTAACGAGCAGGTCCTCCTCGGACGCGTCCGCGCCCGCGAGCTCAAGCCCGACGCCACGATCCTTCTCGAAAGCATGTGGCGCGACGACCCCGATCCGTCGATTTCTGATTCTTACACGGAGACTTACGACAAGCTGATCCAGGCTGGTTTCAACGTCGTCGAAGTTCCGATGGAAGTCGAGTGCCTCAAGATCGTCAAAGACCCGCGCAAGGGCAAGAACATGTTCGCCCTCGGCATGCTCTGCAGCGTCTACTCCCTCGACCTCCAGGTGGCGCGCGACCAAATCGCGCTGACCTTCGGCAAGAAAGCCGCCGCCGTCATCGAGAGCAACATCAAGCTTCTGGATGCCGGATTCGCCTGGGCGGAGGAGAATTTGCCATTCAAGTATGAGATCCCGGCCGTGAAGTCGAAGGAGCCGCAGATCGTCGTCAACGGCAATACCGCGCTCGCCCTCGGCGTGCTGGCCTCTGGCATGGAGATCTGCGCGATGTACCCGATCACTCCCGCGACCTCGGCTTCGCACTATCTGAGCGAGGCGTTCGAGAAGGTCGGCGGAATCGTCCACCAGGCCGAAGACGAGATCGCCGCCTGCGCCTTCGCCATCGGCGCCTCCTATGCGGGCAAATGTACCGTCACGATCACGAGCGGACCAGGCTATTCGCTGAAGCAGGAAGGCATCGGCCTCGCGGTGATGGGCGAGATCCCGCTCGTCGTCATCAACGTCCAACGAGGCGGCCCGAGCACCGGCCAGCCGACCAAGGTCGAGCAGGGCGATCTCCTCGCCACCATGTTCGGTAGCCATGGCGACGCCCCGAAAGTCGTGATTGCGCCGAGCACGATCGAGGAATGCTTCTACGCGGTCATTTCCGCGCGTAAGATCGCGGAAACCTTCAATATGGTCGTCGCGATCCTCTCCGACGCCAATCTCGCAACCTCCCAGACTCCCTTTCCGCGCCCCGTCTTCGACGAATCCTGGCTTGCGCCGCCGTTCGACCAGAGCGAGGTGCCGGCCGGGCTCAAACCGTATCAATGGGACGAGACGACCGGTCTCGCCCGCCGCTTCGTTCCCGGCCAGCCCGGAGGCGCTCACACGCTCACCGGCCTCGCTCACGATGTGAACAGCTTCGTCGCCTACGATCCCGACATCAATGAGCAGGGCCTGCGGGCAAGGAGCCTGAAGCTGGCGACCCTGCAGAAGACCCTGAAGACGACGCCGGTCTTCGGAGACGAATCCGGCGATCTGCTCGTGGTCGGCTGGGGCAGCACTCGGGGCGCGATCGAAGAAGCGGTCGCCGGTCTGCGTGAGGACGGCCACAAGGTATCGTCGTTGCACCTCACCTTCCTCCAGCCGATGGCGGGCGGGATCAAGGAGATTCTCCAGCGCTTCAAGAAGGTCATCACGATCGAGGGCAACTGGAGCGACCGCCCCGAAGACGAGATGATCGACGAAACCAACCGCCGCTACAGCGCCCTTGCCATGCTGCTGCGCTCCCGCTACCTGGTCGACGTCGACTGCTGGAGCGAGGTCCGCGGCCAGCCGATCAAGCCAAACACGATCCGGCGCGTTATCCTAGAGAGGATCGGAGGATGAGGATTGATCCTATCGGAGTCCCTTCCCCTTCCTCTTGCCGGATAGCCTGCCCTGAGCGAAGCGAATGGGTGCCGGGAGGAGGAAGGGGGCAAGGGGGATGGAGGTTCCGGACCTGCGAAGCCGCCGGCAAGACCACTTCTCCCGGTCGCCCAGACCCCCAAAGCTCTGCGTCTCTGAGCCTCTGCGTTGAAGAGTCTCAGTGGTCAGACGCCCAATACCCAATACCTCAACACCTCGATACCCTTTAGAAGCCATGTCCATAGCTGCCACTGAATGCCTGCTCCGAATGTACGACGAGCATCATGAGATCGAGGACTACCAGAAGGGAGTCCCGAGATGGTGCACGGGATGCGGCGACAACGCGATCCTCGCCGCCGTCCAGCGCCTATGCCGGGACGAGGCCCTGCACCCGGACAAGACCCTCTTTGTCTCCGGAATCGGCTGCTCCAGCCGCCTGCCCCACTACATGAACACCTACGGGTTTCACGGCATCCACGGCCGCGCGTTCCCTGTCGCCGAGGGGATCAAGATGGCCCGGCCAGAGCTGGACGTCTTCGTGAGCACCGGCGATGGCGACTGCTGCAGCATCGGCGCCGCTCACTGGATCCACGCCATCCGCTACAACATGAACATGACCGTGATGCTCCATGACAACCAGATCTACGGGCTCACGAAGAAGCAGGCCTCGCCGACCTCTCCGATCGGCACCAAGAGCAACACCACCCCCAAAGGCTCCTACCTTGAAGCGCTGAACCCGCTAACGGTCACCCTCGGCGTCCAGAACGTGTCCTTCGTCGCCCAGGCCGTCGACTGGATCCCCGAGCTCCTTTACGACATCCTCTCCGCCGCCTACCACCACAAGGGCTTCTCCTTCATCCGGATCATCCAGCGCTGCCCTGAGTGGCTGCCAGGGATGATGGACGCCTGGATGAAGGACCCGCAAACGACTCTCTTGCTCCATCATCCGAAGGCTCTCAAGATCAGCTCGACCCTCGCCCGAACCTACACGCGCATGGAAGAGCACGACCCCCTCAACATGAACCGAGCCCGTGAGATCGCCTCCGAGACCGATCCGATCCCAGTCGGGATCCTTTACCAAAACCCAAACGTGCCCTGCTACGAAGACGTACGCCACGATCCCCGGCTCCGGACCTCCGACCTCGTCCGCCGCGGCCTCGAAGCCGAGTTCGACAAGTTCACCGTGTGGCCTGAAGGGGATGATGCTTGATGGGCTGATTTCTGATGAGCTGACCCAATACCTCAACACCCTAACACCCTAACACCCTAACACCCTAACACCCTAACACCTTCCCTCACCCGATGCCTAACGACCTCCAATCCCACATCGCCTTCTACCTGACCGGGAAACGGACCGGCGACGCTCTCGATCCGGTCGAGGGGCTTGGCCTGGGGCCGGCCCTCCTTGCTGGCTATCGCGATCTAACTCAACTCCGCTATGACTTTCCCGTGGTGCTCGGGACGAGGATCGAGTCGCTCAGGGCTGTCTTCGATGGGGCGTTGGCGACCTTAGAAGCCGGGCCGGAGACGGACAAGATCCGCAAAACCGCGTTGAAGCTCGAACGGGAGATCCGGACCCTGGCCGCAAAAGGCAAGACCGGGCGGCTTTCCGTTCTTTGGGACGAAGCGGCCAAGCACATCCCGAACGCAAAGGAACTGGGCAAGCTGCGGAGCGCGATCGGCATCGACGGAGATGTGATCGACTGTGACCGCGGCTTCGCCGGACGCATGGTCCTCCATGCCTGGACGATCGCCCAAGAAAAGAAAGGGCGCGCCTTCCGCGCTCGTATCGACCGGCTCGTTCTTTGCTTGAACAATATCCTCAGGGCGGATCAGGCCGGATCGAATGCGGGACGGAGCGCCGACCGCTTGAGAGCTTCCTTCGGCGGCGGCGCCGCCTCCGTCATCGACTTCGACGCGATGTCGGAGATCTTGACGAAAGCGGTTCCCGAATCTAAGATTTCCGGCAGCCGCCGCCAGCGGATTCGGTGGGCTCACGACACGCTATCCAAACAGTCCTTCTACGAAGCCGGTGGCAAGCCTGGCCTCGATTTCGTCTTCAGCAGTTGCGCCCGCGCTCTCCAAGCCTATCAGATGCGCCTGCCCCAAGCCGCCGAGCTGGCCAAGGCGATCGCGATCACCCAATTGGAGATCGCCGGCGACTACAACGAAGCCAAGCACGACCGGATCTTCAAGGATTTCGGCGCGAACGGCCTCGATCCTCGCGATCTCGCCGACCTGCCCGATTACCTGGTTCGCTTGGACACGGCGAAAATGTCCGCCTCGGAAGTTGAGCACTTGGTCGAGCTTCTCGCGGCCGGTCTGCCGATCAAGGTCATGGTCCAGACCGACGACATCTTGCAGGCCAGCCCGTTGTCCGAAAACCACCTCGCGATCGGCGGCCGGGCCAGGCAGCTCGCCCAAGCCGCGATGGGCATGACCGACGTCTTCGTTCTCCAGACGCCGGCTTCCAACCTGATCCGGGCCAAGGAGAGCCTAGTCCGTGGCCTGAACTACGCCGGCCCCGCCCTGTTCAGCGTCTTTTCTGGCGCCGGGGCCGAATCGCGTAGCGTCGCACCCTACCTAGTCGGCGCGGCTGCGCTAGAATCCCGCGCCTTCCCAGCGTTCGCCTACGATCCTTCTGCGGGGCGGGACTGGGCTTCCAGATTCAGCCTCGACGGCAATTCGCAGGCCGATCTCGATTGGCCGGTGCAAACCTTTCTTTACGAGGACGAGTCGCTGCAGCGGGTCAGCGACGAGCTGTCCTTCACACTTGCCGACTTCGTCGCCCTCGACCATCGCTTCCAGCGCCACTTCGCCCGGGTGCCGAAGGCGAGTTGGAACGGAAGCCTTACGACTCTCACCGACACTCTTCGATCCCAATCCTCAATCCTCAATCCTCAATCCTCAATCCTGCCCGAGAAGACCCCGTGTCTTTTGATGGTCGACGAACGCGGACATCTCCAGAAGGTGCTCGTATCGGACGCCCTGGTTCGCGAGTCGGCTCGCTGCCTGGAGATGTGGCATAGCCTGCAGGAGTTGGGCGGAATCCACAATTCCCACGCTCAGCTCCAGCTCGAATACCAGCAAGTAGCTTTCGAGGAGCGGCTCTCGAAGGAGCTCGCCGCGCGCAAGCCCGAGCCCGTTGCCGCTACTGTTGCAGTCCCGGCGCCCGACACCCAGCACCCGGCGCCTGCCGCTTCCGAAGCGTCCGTGCCTGTCCCGGTCGAAGAGCAACGAAACACCGACGAGGCCTACATCGAAACACCGCGCTGCACAAGCTGCAACGAGTGCACCCAAGTGAACAACAAGATGTTTGCCTACAACGAGAACAAGCAGGCTCGTATCGCGGACCTAAGCGCGGGAACCTATCGTCAGCTTGTCGAGGCTGCCGAGAGCTGCCAGGTTTCGATCATCCATCCCGGCAAGCCCCGCAACCCGAACGAGCCCGGCCTCGACGACCTGATCAAACGCGCCGAGCCGTTCCTTTAGGGGCGCCTTGAACCCCCGCCTCTTGCGGCGATGGCTTGTGCGCCGGAGGAGGAGGGGGCAGGGGGCGGAGGTTCCGGAAACTGCCAATCGACGCACGCCATCGGTTGCGGCCTTCCACGACATTGGCGGCTCAATGTCCTATATGTCCTATACATCCTATAAGTCCTATAGGTCCTATAGGCCCATAATCCCAACCGCCCCTCCGAGAACCATCCTGCGAAAGCCAGGCGTCCTCAGGCTGTGGTTGCCGTATGTCTTCTCGTTGCCCTGACCCAGATCCCCAACGGCTCTTATGGCATGCCCGAGCTGTGCGCGAAGCTAAGGGTCGCAACCGGAGTCGTCCACAAGGTTGACCCGGACCTCCTCGATTACCCCGTCTTCATCTCGACCAAGACCGGCGACCCCGAGCGGGTGAAGCAACTCGTCGCCGATGCCATGCGCGCGAAATGGATGAAGGATGGCGACCGGTTCCGGCTCGAGTCGGTGAAGTACGATCCCAGCACCGAGTTCGCCGCGTTCGCGGTGCAGTACAAGCAAGCCGCGGCGGGGAAGCCGACTGTGGAAGCCGTCGACATCAAAGAGGTCTATCAGATGCCGGCCGGACAGATCCTCCGCTACGGCAGCCCGTCCAACAACATCTTCCATCCCTTCCCGGCCGCATTCCAGAAGAAGGTCGAATCCAGCCCCGGAGGGCCCTGGTACGTGTACATCCGCCGGTTCTCCGAAGGCGTGTTCGAGACCAAGGTCAATCTGCCGAGCGGTAAGGCCGGCGTCTTCAGCCCGGACAGCGACGTCGCCTTCGCCGCCGTTCCAAGAGACGTCGCCGACGCCCTGAAAGAGGATTTGCCGAAAATCGCGATCGACAAGGATCGGATGGCCGCGATCACGAAGATGACCCAGACCCCGGGGCAGATCAAGATCGATTGGAGCGATCCCGCCAAGCGCGACCCGATCGCCGCCATGACCGAGCCCCTTCTCTCGGGGGTGGCTGGCGCCGTCCATGTCGATATGGCTTTGGCTCTCCCCGACGCCTCTCTGCTCGCACTCGGCGGCGAGGGGCCGATCGGAAATACCGTCCAAGCTGTTGTCGGCCACTTTGCGGGAATCGACGATCTCGAAATGAAGGATGGCGCACTGATCGGCAAGATTCCGACCTGCGATCGCTTTACGCCATCGCAGACGCGCCGCGACGTGCTCGGCAAACTCGTCGCGACGATCAGCAAGACAGGGGTCGCCAACATCGACGCCCTGAGCGGATACGTTCGCGACCAACGGCCGGCTGCGAGCGATTCCTGGATGGATGCGATGATGCTCGTCATGGCAGGCCTGGTTGTTGATCAGGAATACATCGGCGACTATCCGTACAACCTGAGGCTCTACACGGCTCTCGATAAGAACGACTGGGCGCTCGTTCACACTGGCAAGCCTTTCCCGGCGTCCGAGCTCGGGGCCGACGCGAGGAAGGAGCTGTTCGACGTCCTCCTGCAGTCGCGCAGCCGGATGGAGGAGGATAACCGCAACGCCGGCCTCGCGCCCTCAGAGAAGAGCATCTACGATCCGGCGCTTTGGCCCTCTCTCGATCCTCGCAGCCTCTCCATCACCGCCGCGCTCTCCGACGAGAACGTCCTCATTGGCTGGACCTCGATCAACGCCGAAGTCGAAAGCATCGACAGCTCCGCATCGATGCACGACATGCGAATGAGGTTGCTCGGACGCGAGCCGCTCTACCAACCGGCCGCCCGGCAGAAGCTGAAGCTCACGATCAGCTCGACCGTCTCTCACGACAGCGTCGATACCGGTTTCTCGATCGTCACTCCGGATGCCAAGGTCAAGCCCTCGACCTGGGACAAGCTGCCCCCCGACATCGCGAAGACCTTCAAGACCGCCATGGAGAACATGCGCCGCCAGCCCGACCAGCAAGGCGTCCCGCCTCCACGGGAGCGTAAGCGGTAAGCAGTAAGCGGTAAGCCGAAGCGCTGCTAACAATCGAGGTAGCTGGGAGCGCCGGCATCTTCTTGCCGGCCATTCCCCGTCGCCGAGATGGCTTACCGGCTGAACATCCGCGAAATGCGGTCGAAGAACGGCAGCGACGTCGGCCTCGCATAAAGAACCGTCGTCCACAATGCCTCTGTACCTGCGACCGTTTCGGTCTGGTTAGGGTCCGGCCAAGTTAGGTAGGTCGTTTGCCCCTGGACTACGAGCCATGCCTCGCCGGTATCCCGATTGCCTCGACCGTAAAGGCCGGGCTGGTCAGGCCCCCCGGAAGCGCCCGACGCCGGCAGGTGCTTGAATTCGCGCACGATCTTCCGCATTGGTGCCTCGATCCACATCACTTCTCTAGGCGGCATCTCCTCATGAGCGCCGAGCGTAGGGCGATGCACCACGTGATATCTACTTAGGAAGGGCAAGTCGGGATCGTGGCGGCCATTCAGCACCACCACCACAAAGACCGCCAACAGAAGAACCGAGGCAAGGAGAAGGGCTCTTCGACGGCTCATACCTGCATTATCCGCCGGAGTCCTGCCTCCGACGACTCTTGTCCAACTCGACATCGAAAACAAAGCTCCTAACCGTCGCTCGGATATCTGCCGTCGATCTCGGAAACCGCGCCCGGAGCTGCATTGGAAAGGAAATCGACAAGCTTCGGCATTACGCCAAGAAGCGTCTCGATTCGGTTGTTTCGCACCCGAAGAACGCCTACGATGAGACGGTGGCCGGCATGGTTGTGCTGAAAGGCGAGGCCTCGATCCAGGGTCAAGAAAGCGTCGAATTGAAGCCGCGCGCGATCGAGAAGTTCCCCATTTTGAACCGAGCGCCAGCCCATTTCGGCAACGGTAACCACCTCATGCCCGATCAGGTGAGCGGCAAGCTCAGGGTCGAGGTTCTCGTCGAGGAGAATTCGCATTAGGCCGCGTCGAGTTGTTGCTCAATGCCAAGCAAGCCTAACTTCAGCACCCCTTGAACTTGATCCAGTGGCAGCCTGAACCGCTGGGCAAATTGCTCGGCGGTGTACGGCCCTTCGAGATAGTCGAAGAGGTTTTGTATGGGAACACGCGTTCCATAGAAGCAGGGCTGCCCGCTGACCCTGTCGGGGTCCTGCCAAACCAGCTTGCCAATAATTCTTCGCTGGATTCGCTCCACAACCACATTATATTCGCATGCAGGCTCAATCGGGCACGGACGGATTCAATACGCCGACCGGAGCCTCTTGGGGCCTTTGCCGTCTTGGCGTCTTGGCGTAATTCTCCCCTTTGCGGTCTTTGCGAGACCTTGGCGGACTTTGCGTGAAGAGGAGGTCCTGACAACGCCAACGTGATTTAACTCACACGAGAACATCTCCAACATCCCACCCAACTCCAAGATGGTGAGCGATCGTCGCGCCAATCGCCGTCATCCCGTCCACGTCGCCCACAGGACCCCCGGAAACCGACTCGCCGATCACGCAGACCGGCACGTACTCGCGGCTGTGGTCGGTGGATGCGGACGTCGGGTCGTTGCCGTGGTCGGCGGTAAGAAGAAGGATGTCGTCCGGCCCGAGCCGCGCCAAGATCGAGCCGAGATAGCCGTCGAATGTCTCCAACGCCCGGGCGAAGCCGGCCGGGTCGTTGCGGTGCCCGTACAGCATGTCGAAGTCCTCGAAGTTGGCGAAGATGAAGCGAGCGTCGGAATCGAGGGCGGCGTGGAGCGCCTTGATGTGTTCGGCGTTGTTCTGGGTCCGCTTAACAGGTCGAAAGCCGCGATGGTCGAACAGGTCGGGCACGACGCCGATCCCGTAGACGTCGCCGATCTTGTCGATCAGGTTCGGCGGCGCGGGTGCGGGGAAATCCTTGCGATGACCGGTCCGCGTGAATCCGTTCGCCTTGTCTCCGATGAACGGCCTCGCGATGACCCGCTGAACGTTATCGGGGGCGACGCACACCTCGCGAGCGATTCGGCACCACTCGTAGAGCCGCTCAACTGGCACGACCTCCTCGTGGCAAGCAAGCTGGAAAACGCTGTCCGCGCTCGTGTAGAGGATCGGGAATCCAGTGTCGACATGCATCGGCCCCAACTCCTGAATGATCTCAGTCCCGCTCGCCGGTTTGTTGCCGATCGTCTGGGTTCCAATTCGGTGCTCGAACTGCTTGACGAGGTGGATTGGGAAGCCGTTCGGGTAGGTCGGGAACGGCTTCTCGGTGACCACTCCCATCATCTCCCAGTGCCCGGTCACCGAGTCCTTGCCCTGCGACAGCTCGCGCAACCGGCCCCAGCGGGATGATGGGCTGAGGGGCTGAGGGGTTGATGAGGTGATGCCGCACGCGGCGAGGAAACCGCACGCGGCGAGATTCGGGGCGTTGAAGCCGCCGGCCGCTTCCCAGACATGCTTCACGGTGGCGGGGTGGTCGTCGCCGCCGAAGGCGGGCGAATCGGGAGCCTCGCCGGCCCCGCAGCCGTCGAGCACGATGAGGATGGCGCGCTTCACGCTACGTTATAGCTCGCGGAAGGGTATTGGGGCGTCGGGTATCGGGTATTCCGCGTATCCGGGACGCTGGAGACCGTTAGGGTGACGCGGCCAGCGGCCCCAAAGACGCAAGACCCTTTGGACTGCGGCAGCTTGTTCTGCCGCTCTGACTTGCGACGGCCGTGGCTCACCGCGTCCAGCATACCGAGGCATGGACAAAGCCGGGATTGATCATCATCATCTCACTTTGCTTAGAGTGATGATGATCAATCCATCTGCAGCGCGACAAGTCTGCGCACTTCCAAAATGGCCGTTTCCGTCATCATCACCTCTAGAGCGAAATAGAAAAGTGATGATAGAAACCGGCCCAAAGTGAGCCCGCCCCTCATCGGGCAGAAGGTGCAGTTCAAAGTCGGTTCCCTGAAGATGCCAGGGACTTGGGCCTTCATGAAGGGCGCGCCGATCCGGCTGGACGGCAAGGACATCGACTACAGCCATACCCTCCAATTCTCGTTTCGATCCAAACCGCAGTATGCTCGGAGCGGCTCAACGTGGAGGAGTTTTGAAGCGCTTGCGGGATCGGCCGGATGCGGGTAGACAGCTAGCAATGGCCCTGGCTCACTTGAAGGGACCGGACACGATCGTTCTGGGTCTGGCCCGCGGCGGCGTCGAAGTCGCGGCCCAAGTTGCGAAGGCGCTCGGCGCCCCATTGGACGTTCTCGTCGCCCGCAAAGTCGGTGCGCCGACCCATCAGGAATATGGGATCGGCGCCGTCGCTCCGGGAGGGATCGCGGTGTTCAATCAAGACGCGGTCCACTACGCTTGTGTTTCTCAGGAGGAATTGGAGCGGATTACTGCGGCCGAGATCGAGGAGGTCGAACGGCGGCTGCGTGTCTATCGGGGCGACCGGCCCCTCGATCTGGAAGGCAAATGCGCCATCTTGATCGACGACGGCCTCGCGACAGGGATCACGGCGGTCGCCTCCGCGCGCTACGCGCGCTCGCTCCGGCCGGCGAAGCTCGTCTTCGCGGTTCCGGTTTCGTCGTCGCAGGGCGCGACTCTGGTCAGGCCGGAGGTCGACGAATTCGTGGCTCTCGCCATTCCCCCCGTGTTCTATGCGGTCGGAGCCTGGTACAACGACTTTTCCCAGACGACCGACGAGCAGGTCCTGGAATTGCTGGGCCGTTCCACCTAGCTCTTCCAGAGCTGTCGGCGCATCGCCCGCATCCGCTCCTTGAGGGTGAGCCAGCGCTCCGCCAACTCGTCCAGCGCGGCTGGCACTTTGGCGCGCATTTCTTCGGCAACGTCCTGCGCCTCCTTTGAATAGTGTCCAAGCTCGGCATCGGCCCCGCGCCCCTGGAGTTCCGCACAGAGGGCCTGCGCGACGATCGCGTCCTGATGGGCGCCGAGAAGATCCTGCAGTTCCTTCAGAGTCGCCACGAAGCGCTTCCCCGGCCTCCCATAGAGAGTTGCGAAGCAGTCGACCGTATAACGGAGCCGCTTGGCTCTCTTCCTCAGCCGATGGATCGACGCCGGTTCGGACGACTCGTCGATCACGGCAGAAACGCGCTTGACCCCTCGGTAGGCCAAACCGACGATGTCGGGTGCGACGGTGACGACGGGGGCGGAGGCGAGGGGCGGGTCGTCGTGGACGGCGACCGCGATGCGGCACTTGAGAGCCTCGGCCAGATTGGCGTAGCGCGGCGAACCGAGATCGTGGCGAAGCTGGGCGAGTCGCGCGACTTTCAGTTCGCGGAGGATTGCGGCCACGTCGGGCATCCGCTCGATGTGAACATCGGCGTCGCGCACCTCGCCAAGGGAGACCGCGATCCACCTCAGTTCGGGCTCCAACTCCCGTACCGGCTGGGCGAGAACCGGCGCGAAGGCCCGGATGCAGGCCCGAAGCCGCCGCGCGTTGACCCGCATCTGGTGGATGGCTTCCGGGTCCTTACCAGCGCGGGCGGCATCCCGGTAGCTCTCAAACTTGCCGCGGAATTTCTCCAGCAGATCGTAGGCCGCATCGCCTATCGGGCTCTTGCCGTTCATCGAGACATACAGAGTATCCGGTTTTGGGGGCAGCGTATTCGAGGACCGGCAGAAGTTCGAGTAGACGCCCATGAAAACACACCGACGGAACGCCCGTGCCACGGACATGCTAGCCTATTCGCATGCCGTTCGCCGCATTATTGCTCCTCACCTCCATCACCCTTTCACCTCCATCACCTCCATCACCTCCATCAGCCCAGGGCCCGATGAGCAATCTCGCCAAGCCCCAGGACGGGCGAAGCGTGCGCGCCACCTCGACCTTCCGGGAAGGCAAGGACGGGAAGTACGACCCAAACGCGCCGCCCCTTCACGATGCGACTGAGAAAAGCAATTGGGACAACTTTCGCGTCTTGCCCGGCCAGACCCATGTGCTCATGGACGCCAAGGGCCCAGGCGTAATCACCCACATGTGGATGACCTTCCTGGGTCCGGAGAAGCAGGCCTGGGCGCCACAGGGCTCGGCGAATCACCAGGACATGCTCCTGCGGATTTACTGGGACGGGAGCGACAAGCCGGGCGTCGAAGCGCCGGTCGGCGATTTCTTCGCCAACTGCTTCGGCCGGCGCGACCAGGTGATCAGCCTGCCCGTGGTGGTCGATCACGGCAACTCCTACAACTGCTTCTGGAACATGCCGTTCCGCAAGGAGGCGAAAGTCGAGATCGTGAACCAGAGCGCGAAGGCGATCAACCTCCTCTACTACAACATCGACTGGATCCAGAAGTTTTCGCCCCTGCCCAAGGACACGCCCTATTTTTATGCCCAGTATAGGCAGGAGTATCCGGCTCAGAACGGCAAGGATTATCTGATCCTGGACACGAAGGGGAAGGGCCATTACGTAGGCACCGTGCTCGCCGTGCGGACCAGGTCCCCCGAGTGGTTCGGCGAGGGAGATGAGCGAATCTATATCGACGGAGAACAGCAGCCCTCGATCCAGGGCACGGGCACCGAAGACTATTTCCTCCTTGCGTGGGGATTGAAGCTGGCGTCGGGCCCCTACACGGGCGTGCCTTATTTCGATCAATGGGGGATCGTCGGCGGGCATACGAGCGCCTACCGCTGGCACATCAACGATCCCATCGTCTTCGACAAAGGCATCCGGGTGACGATCGAGCACTACGGCTGGATGTCGGTCGATGAAAACCCGCAACACCAGGAAAACAGTTGGAACGAGCGCGAGGACGACTATTCGAGTGTCGCCTACTGGTATCAGACCGGCGAGCCGACCTTCACCGAGCGGGCTCCGGCCGATCGCCATTTGCCGAACATCGACCGCGTCATAGCCTACGCCCGCGACGTCGCGACCCATGGCGAAGGCAAAGCCGAGAAGCAGGACCTCGACTTCTACGACGGAGCCCAGCTCCTGTATATGCCCTCACCTCCCTCATCTCCATCACCTCAATCAGCTTGGTTGGAAGTTCCCTTCACCGTCACGAAGAAGGAGCCCTTGCGCCTGCTCCTCAATATGACGGTCTCCTACGACTTCGGCATCTATCAGGCGTATCTGACGGGGCCGGTCGGGGTGAACGATACGAAGATCAAGCTCGGCGATCCCATCGACCTGTACTCCAAGGACATCGACAACCGGGAGGTGCATCTGCTCGACTTCTGGCCCGACCCCGGGAAGTACACGCTGCGGCTGGAGTGCGTGGGTAAAGCGCCGGAGTCCCATGGCTATTACTGCGCGATTGAGTCGGTCCGCCTGCGCGAGCGCCGTCCGCGCGTGACGCAGATGGGTTGGGACAAAGACAAGGACTGGAAGAAGAACCCGACGCTGTATTGATTGCGGATTGCGGATTGCGGATTGCGGATTGCGGAGTTTGGAGTCGAGGTAGCTGGGAGCACCGGCATCCTGCCGGCTCCCGGCGGCTTTGTCGTGCAGGCAGGCGAGAAAAACTCCGAACACTTCGGACCCCCAAGCACGACAGATGTTTAGGAGTCTTGATCCTTGAGAGTTGCGCGTTACGTTTTCGCTCTAGTTGCCTTGCTTCTCGCCTGCGGGTTCCAGAGTCAGGAGCCGAAAAGGGACGAGCGCCAGGAACTCTACGAGTGGTTCGATTCCCTGGGCTTCGAAGCCTTGCGAGACGGGCAGTTCGTGAAAGTCGAAACGAAATACAAGGGACGCCTGACGCCGATCGCCGAATACGGGTTTCTCGTCAAGGGAAAGGGCGATTCGTTCACGCTCCTGAAGGTGAACTTGTCGCGCGAGACGGTTGTCAATGGCCGGGCCTCGCGCCCGGAGGAAGAGAAGATCGAGGAGCCCGCCGACCTCAGATCCTGGCTCGAAGATGTGCGCGCAAAGCGGCAGTCGAAGACGAGGAGATTCGGCAACGGATTCAGCTTCTATTCCCGCGGCGCAGACTTCGTCCTTTCGCGGATTGCCGACTTGAGGGGCTTTACCGACCTCGCGACCTTTTTCTTTGAGCAATCGAAGCAAGACGACGCTTCATGGACGGATAAGCGAGGCCAACCCTACGTGGTATTCGACGAGCAATCCAAGAAGGACAAGGCGCCATGGACCGACAAGCAGTGGGCGGATTACGCGGAAAGCGTGAAGGACAGTCTGGCGGCGATGCTGCTGGAGGACACGGTGTCGGAGTTCGACGACATTTGGCTATCGCGAAAGGAGATCTTGGCGGACATGCGCCTGATCGCCGACAAATTCCCGGCATCCGGCTGGCAGCAGGAAGCCGCCGGGTACGCATCCGGTCTCAAGTCTATGGTCGCTGAGGACGCAGCCAGAAAGCCCTTCTCTGATGCACAGCTTAAGGCGATGTCGCCCAAAGCCCAAGCGGCCGAACTGGTTTGGCAGCTTCGGAATCAGACGACCTACCTGAACCGCTTCCCCTACATTGACGCCACCCCAGCCGAGGAGGCCACTCCCGCGGCAAGACTGGTCAAGCTTGGGTTCAATGCTGTGCCTGCGCTCCTCAATGCCCTGCACGACAAACGCTACATGCGGGGCACCGACAATAGGATTCTGAGAATTGGGGGCGGACCGATGCGAATTCCCGATTGGAAGCCGCTTCAGATCCGGGAAGGGGCTCAGAATGTGCTGGAGCAGATCGCTTGCCGGCCGTTTCTACCGTCCCGCGAGAGAATCGACGACAGCAATACAGCCGCAGTGGAGACGGGCGCTCGCGAATGGTGGGCTGAGGCCCAGAAGCTGGGCGAGCGGCAACTCTTGATTCGGGAAGTTAGAAACGGAGCCTCGGACACCCGGGCGGCGCGACTCGCCGGGGCCTATCCGAGCGATGCTCCCGACGCGATCCGAGAAGGTCTGACTCATTGTCCGGAAGCCTGGCAGCGGGTCAATCTCGTTCATGCTCTCGGCTTTGCCAAGACCAACCGCGCCGTCGCGCTCGCGCGTGACCTCATGAAACATGGCGATGATCCGGAGATCCGGCTTGCCGCTGCCCAGGTGGTGTGCCAGACCGCTGCCGAGGAAGCCGTCGATGCAATGATCCGGGAGTGGAACGAGCATCCGGCCACGCGGGACCTGGCGGAGTTCCTCTTGGGGTCCGGCCGCGCAAGGGCCATGAAGGCGATCGAGGATGGCCTGAATCACTCCGGCGTGAAGCAGAGGAACAACATCCTGACCTGGATCTGGGTTCTCGGGGTCCCGCCTCGCGAGTTCTACTTCTTCAGAGGTCAGAAGCCGGGGACTGCCGAGCAGACTGCCGACTTGAATACGGCGGAGTCGCTTCTCGCCCTCGAACTCCAAGACCTTGGCGCCGACGTTGGAACGTCGGGGTCCTTCGCAAGCTTTTCATTCTCTGATCCGCGCATGTGCGACCTTGCGGCTATGGACTTGGGCCACATCCTGCCGAAGCGGTACGGATACGCATACGAGTCATCCCTCGATGCCCGCGAGAGGCAACGCCTCACTTTTCTCAATATCTGGCGCAAGTCTCGAGGTCTGCCGCCGGTCGCCGTTCCGCCGAAGCCATCCAGGCCCGAAGAACGGCGGGGCTGACACGTCTTCTCGCCGAGGCTGTGTCTGGCTCGAAAGCCGATCGGACTAAGGCAGACGACCAGATTGCGGCGATCGGGATCGCCGCCTTTCCCAGAGTCATGCAGGAAGCGAAGCGGCAGCCCGCAGGCGATCTCAGGAATGAGCTGAACGCTCTAGCCGGACGGCTTTCGTGCGTGGTCAGAACCATAGAGGGGGTCGGCGAGCCGGCGGTTCTCCAGAGCCGTTTGGACTCACTGAAGGGCAAGCCGCTCTTGAGCGAGAATATCTTGACCCTTATCCGTGTGGCGACCCAGGGTTCGCCCGCGAATGCACCTGGACTCGGAATCACGATCGATCGGGACACCGACGGCATGGGTGTCAGCGTGCGGGTGGACTGCGGAATTCAGAAGAGCGTCGGTGCTTCGGGTAACGGTATCGCATTCTCTTTCCTCATGATCCTGAACGGCGCTCAGGTATCGGGGGAGTCCGGTTCTACGTCGAGGGAGTATTTCGAGTCCACCCTCGAAGTTCTCAAGGACGATCTCGACGAGTGCTTCTCATCCGATCCCCTCGCCCCGTTCCTCATCAAGCTGTCTTTTGCGGCGAGCGGAGCCGTAGAAACCTCCGAACACTTCGGGCTCCCACGCACGACAGATGTTTGGGAGTCTTGATCCGTGAGAGTTGTGCGCTGCATCGTTGCTCTAATTGCCTTGCTTCTCGCCTGCGGGTTCCAGAATCAGGGGCCGAAGAAGGACGAGCGCCAGGAACTCTACGACTGGTTCGACACCCTCGGATTCGATGCGATCAAGACCTGTCCGTTCGTCCGAGTCGACTTCACGGACACACACGACGTTGGCGAGTGGAGACGAGAAACGACTTACGGCTTTCTTCTGTCTGGCTCCGGAGATCACTTTTCGATTCTCGACGTGAACTTGCAGAGGATCGACTTCCCTGACAACAGCAAGCGTTGGGGCAGGCGCGATTCAGCCCATTTCGCTCCATGGGACCTCAGTCTGTTCTTCACCACCTACCGGGAAGGCGGGTCATTGTGGCCCTACGGGATGGCAACTCCGTTCGTCTACAGCCGCATCGCTGCCGCCCGCGGATACTCCTATTTGGCGGAATCCCTTTACCGGGAAGCAACGCAGGTCTCCCCGCACGAGGAGGACCAGCAGAACGCGAGCATCCCGAACCGGATCAAGGAGGATCTGGCGGACGGGCTTCTCAACTTCGATCTGGATGGGATGGAGGACCCCGCCTACCCTCGGGAGGCGAGCCTGCGAGACATGCGGCTCCTCGAGGATCATTTCCCCGACTTCCGGCCCACAAAGCGCGCGGCGCAGTACGCCGGCGAACTCGAGAAGATGATCGCGGAGAACGCGCTCCATGGGCCGCTAACTCGCAGTCAAATCGCCCTGCTTCCCGAGGACAAACAAGTCGCGGAGTGGATCTACCAGTTGCGCGACCAAACAGGCGAACAGTTCATGGAGCCGGGCTACTGCGACGTACTCCACACCCTTAGCTCAGGACTAGAGAGCGATGATAGCCCTGCTGGGGCTCTGGTCAAGCTGAATTTTCGCGGCCGTCCCACAGTTGCTCGACACCTTGCGCGACACCCGGCTTACGCGGGCAGTTCAACGGGGCATGCATAACATGCATCCGTTTCCCTTGACCTACGGCGACGCCGTGTCGCAGATATTGGCTCGCATTTCGGGTCGGCAGTCCTCGATCTACGAGTTTTGGCCGGATGATCCGAAGCAAGGCGGGCAGCTCGAAAGTGAATTCCGAAAGTGGTGGCTTACCGCCAATGCGAAGGGCGAAAAGCAGTGGCTTATGGATCGCGTTAGCCGAGCCGAAAACGGTTTCTTCTTGGAAGACTGGGCTTGTCGGCTGGCCAAGATCGCCCCGAGCGAGGCACTTGCCGCAGTTCGGAAGGGCGTTCATTCCAGTGAAGACGAAAGGACCCGCGCCGCGCTGATCTCTTCGCTGGCCACGATCAAAGCGAACGCGGTCAGAGAGTTTGCCCTCGGTGCAATGACGCACGGCCCCGACCCCACATCCCGGCTCGCTGCCGCAAGAATCGTCAGCCTGACGGATCCAGTCGCAGCCCAACGGGCAATGTCGACGGAGTGGGTCAGATTGCGCCCTCGAGACGACGAATCCTGGATTACCGAGGATGTCGCCGGTTTTCTTGCCGGATCGAGAACGCTCGGCTCGCTCAAGGCCCTTGAATCCAAGTTCGAGAGCAGAGAGTTCTACATCAAAGAGCAGGTGCTTTGCTCGCTCGACGCCGCGAACAAGAATGCGCCCAGGAGCGTCTCCTACTCGACCGAGTTAGAGGACTTCTTAGCGTCGAGGCTGACCGACGCGACCCGTAGCCAAGGTAGCCAAGCGTGGATCAGCGATCGTGACTTCGTCGATGCGCGCATCTGCGATCTCGCCGCCTGCGCGCCGCTGACCTTTGGCCGAAGATTTACCGCTACGACTTCCCCGCAAAGGCTTCTGCCCGAGATTGGCAGTGCCGCGAATCCCTGAGCATCTGGTGCCTCCGAAGACGCCATCGACCTCCGCCGAAATCCGCTCGTCACGAATCTCCCGCGAGCCATTACTTGACGGCGAAGCCGCAACCATAACGATCTGGCAAGAGCGGCGACTGCTTTGAACTTCTTCGATCCCTTCGGGATCGCGGGAATTGACGCCTCGGTCTCCGAAAGCGGCTTCGCCGCGAACCGTCCTTAGCCAGCCCCGAAAACCTTGAGCCCGGCTGGCTTCGTCCCGTGAATCCGATACGAGGTCACTTTGCGGTTCTTCCAGTCCACATCGACCGTCATCCCTCCGACAACCCGCAGCCCGTGCACCGAGCCGGACGAGGCCCAGGCCGAAGGCAGGGCCGGCAGAAGGTGAATCGTCTTGCCGTCGCTCTGCACAAGCATCTCCGCGATCCCGGCGGTGGCCCCGAAATTGCCGTCGATCTGGAACGGCGGGTGGGCGTCGAAGAGGTTCGGGTAGGTTCCCCCTCCGTTCGACATGTTGTAGCCCATGGCCCCGACCGGCTCGAGAAGCCGGCGCAGGATCAGCCAGGCATGGTCACCGTCGGATAGCCGAGCCCAGAAGCAGACCTTCCAAGCCAGAGACCACCCGGTGCCCATGTCGCCGCGCCGCTCCAGCGTCTTGCGCACCGCATCCGCCAAAGCCGGAGTCGCGGAAGGCGAGATCTGGTCGGAGGGATAGAGCGCGTAGAGGTGCGAGGTGTGCCGATGGTGCACCTCGGCCTCGTCGTAGTCTTCCAGCCACTCCTGAAGTTGCCCGTACTTCCCGATCTGAAACGGAGCGAGCCTGGCCTTGGCATCTTCGAGCTTTTGCCGGAACTCCGTATCGAGTCCGAGGATCTCCGAAGCCTGGATCACGTTCGTGAACAGCTCCCGCACGATCTCCTCGTCCATCGTCGGCCCCATACAGGTGTTGAGGTGCTCGCCTTTGGCATCGATGTAGGTGTTCTCCGGCGAGTTGCTCGGGGCCGTGACCAGCCAATGGTGCTTCGGCTCCTCGATCAGCGACGCCAGGAAGAACTCGGCCGCGCCCTTCAGGGTCGGATGGACCGACTTCAGATAGGCCTTGTCATCCGTGTAGGCGTAGTGCTGCCAGAGGTGCTCGCACAGCCACGCTCCGCCCGTGCAGGTCGAGCCCCACGCCGCGCCCTCGCCAGGCGAGGTGAAGTGCCAAGGGTTGGTGATGACGTGGGCGACCCATCCGGGGGCGCCGTAGTAGGCCTTCGCAGTTTTCTCGCCGTTCGGAACAAGGTCTTCGATGAACTTTATGAGAGGCTTCTGACAGTCGGACAGATTCGTTACCTCGGCCGGCCAGTAGTTCATCTGCACGTTGATGTCGATGTGGAAGTCGCCGTTCCACGGCGTCTTGTATTCTTCCGCCCAGATGCCTTGGAGATTGGCGGGCAGCGGGCTGTCCGGCCGCGACGAACTGATGAGGAGGTAGCGGCCGAAGTTGAAGTAGAGCGCGGCGAGGGATGGATCGCTCTCGCCTTGCTTCATCGCGACTAGCCGCTCGATCGTCGGCTTATCCGCCGACGGCCCCTCCGGTAGCCGGAGCGCCACGCGACGGAAGAAACTCTGGTAGTCGCGGATGTGCTCGCGCTTAAGCGTTTCATAGGGGGGCGCCTTGTCGAGATGCTCGACGAGATGGTCCGCATAGCCCTTTTCGAACATGTCCGTCCCGGCGGTGAAGAGGAGGGTGGCTTCATCCGCGCCGTCGACGTGGATCCCGCGATCGTCGATCGTCATCGTGCCGCCAGTTCGGACTAGCCGAAGCCGTCCGGCGAACTTGACTCCGGGAATTTCGGGATTTCCGCTGTCAAGTTGGCCCTCCAAAACGAGATCGGCGCCATCGACGCGCAGCGCGGCTCGCTCCTTCCTCGCCAGGGTCGCCGTGAAACTGATCTGGTTCTTCTTCGATGCCGAAAAATGGTAGGCAACCACTTGTGCCGGAACTGACGCGAACGCCTCACGGCGAAATTCGACGCCGTGATCCATGTACTTAATCGACGCGATCGCCTTATCGAGATCGAGGGTCCGACGGTAGTTTTCGAACGACGCCTGGGGCGTGTCGATCGCAAGGTCGCCGAACGTCTGGTAACAGCCGTAGGCTGGACCGTTGCCTCCCGGACCTTTGCAGATGAAGTTCGCTTGGAGGAGATCCTGAGCCTTGCGGTTCTCACCGTCCAGGAGCAGCCGCCGGATCTCGGGAAGCACCTTGTAGGCGTCCGGGCGGTCGGCATCCTGGGGCGAGCCCGACCACATCGTGGACTCGTTGAGCACGACCCGCTCGTGGGCGACGCCCCCGAAGACCATCGCCCCCAGCCGGCCATTGCCGATCGGGCTAGATTCGACGAACGATTTGGCCTCAGTTGTGGAGACGACGTTGAGACTGGGATCGAGGGCCATGGCGGCGAGTACGGGAACGATCATCACTTTATCAACTTCATCTTAGCTCCCTCCTTGGAAGTTTGGAGTTTGGAGTTGCCGGAGCGCGCTGCCTCGGGTCGCGCGAAATACAACTCGTTCGCAATTGATCCAGCCCCGCGCCCCTAGGCTCTTCCCGCGTAGGCACCTCGAATCAACCTGAACCACGCCTAGGGAAGCCAGCCGGTGACGGGCGGCGCACAGAGCCGGGCGTGCCCGTCCGCGAATCCCGTGCTGCCCTTGCCGTTGTGCCTCGGCGCAAACCAGTCCAGCCCACCTTCGGCGTTTGGCTCGTAGGCGTCGGCCTCGAAGACGGTGATGAGATCGGCGGGGCTCTTGAACTTCGCGTCGTTCTTGCCGGGATCGTTCTCGTTGATCGCGTAAGTCCAGGGCGTTGTCTCCAAAGGACACCGGAAATCCCACTTGAGATAGGGCTCGATGCCCGTCCGCCAGACGCCGTGAGGGGGTAATTTGTCGTCGAAGTCGCCCGAATACATGATCAGTCCGAGGTCGAGTTGCTTCACGTTGGACAGGCAGCTCAGGGAGCGTGTTGGCGGCCGGGTCACCATGAGGGGCTGAAGCGATCCGGCTGCGAAGAAGGCGAGGCTCATCAGAAATGCAACGAGGAGACCATAGGGTAAGCGCCGGTCCGTTGGCGTCCTCAGAACCGAGCCTGCCGCGCAACCCAGCGCGATCAGAGCAAACATCGAGACCCGAACCTCCAGGCTGTTCCCGCCTGGCTTGGCAAGGACGAGAAAGGCGATGAACATCGAGAGGACCGTCGCGATGCCGGCGAGAATCAGCCGCATGGCGTCGAACTCGACTCTTCCGGGAGAGCCCTCTACGGTTTCCATTTCGCCTCCGCGGGCCGCTCCAACCGAGCCCGGCCATCGACCGTAACGACCGTCCCTTGGCCGCCATGCCTTGGGGCGAACCAGGTCCGGCCGCCCGATGCGTTCGGCCGATAGGCGTCAGCCTCGAAGATTTCGGCTACCGACGCCGGGTCGGATACCGAATGGACGTCGATCCCTGCCACCGCGCGGCTCAAGGCGTAGGTCCAGGGCGCGCTCGCTTCTGGGCAGCGCACCGACGGATCGAGCGGCCACTCCGATGCGGTTCGCCAATCGTTCGCGGGCGGAAGGTGATCGTCATGGTCCAAGCAGTACGTCTGGACTCCGAGGCCAAGCGCATGGGCGGCGTCGAGGCAGGACATGCGGTGCCGACCTCGCTCGTCGTATTGGACGGCGCGGTTTGTGAGTCCGAAGGGGATTCCGATGGCGGCCATGGCGACGACGGTCGCGACGAGCCGAATCAGGCGCCCGGACGGCTGCATCAGGGCTCCGGCGAGCAGCAACGCCCCCATCGCGAGAGTGCCCGCAAGACCCACTCGCCACGGGTGCAGATGCTGCCCAACCTCGACGCCGGCGAATGCCACGGCCAGCGCGGCTAATACGAGGGCGCCCATGCTGCGAATGGACATCTGCCAGCCTCATTGTAGTCCCTATTGTGGCGGCTGGCAGAGATTCAAGACTTTTGCACGCACGGCGCGGGCCCCGAAATGGCGAAATGTCATAATTCGGCTAGGGGAATCTGGCCGGGAGGACCATGCACAAGGTACAGCTATCGGATCAGCTCTATAAGAAGGCACGGCAGGCGGCTGAGATCGCAGGCTACGAGACCGTCGACCTGTTCGTCGCCGAAGCGGTCCGAGGATATCTCAAACTTGAGGCGGACGCAGAGGAAACGCTCTTCACTCCCGAAGTGCTGGCGGAGATCGACAAGGGCGTCGAGGATGTTGCCGCAGGTAGGATTCTCTCCGGCAAAGAAGTCGACGCATCGCTCGCCGACCATAAGGCCAAATGGCTCGAAAGCCGCGCAAGCTAGCGGTCAAGTACGCCGCGAGAGCATCGGCTGCCCTATCGGAAATATGGGACTGGAATGCCGAGCGCTACGGGATTCCGCACGCAGACGACTACCTTGCTTTCCTCCGCGCCGGGGCTGACGATCTGGCGACCGAGTACCCAGCGGGCAAATCCGTTCCGGGCCGGCCCGGGCTGCTCTACGTCACGATCCGAAAAAACCCGCACGGTCACGGCCACGTCGTCGTGTACTCGGTAGGCGATGACTCGGTGGAGATCGCTTACGTTTTCCATACCGCGCAGGACTGGCATCGGCGGCTTTCGGTCGGGACGGCCGAAGAGGGGCCGTCCTAACCCGCAAAAGCAACACCGACGATCCGATTCGTGCGCTCATGCCGCACGACCTGCGTCTTGCCGTTAGGCCAAAACACATCCAGATCGACCGGCCCCGCATAAGAACCCAGCCCGAATTGCAGGGTCAGGTCGTTCTGGTTTCCCTGCCCGGTTCCCGCTTCCACCTGTCGAGCCAGGATCTTGGAGCCGATGCGGATTCGCACCTGAGCCCCGATCGCGGAGCGATTGACCGTCTTCCCGTCGCCGGAGAGCCGCACCTCGATCCAGTGGTTCGAATTGCCGCGATTGACGCACAGATGGCCGCCCGCGACGAGATCGAGTTGGCCGTCGTGGTTGAAGTCGGCCCACGCCGCCTGATAGGTCGGATCCAAGTTCGACAGCCCGGCCTGCGCCGTCGCGTCTGTGAACACCCAGTTCCCGTTGTTCTTGAACAGCACTGGAAAATTCGGTCGCCCGAACGAAGCCGTCCCATAGACGGTGGTGAAGAAGAGGTCGAGGTTGCCGTCGTTGTCGAAGTCGCCTGCAGCCGGTGTGGCATACGACTCCTGATAGAACACGCCGCAAGTTCCCATATCCTCGAACCGGTAGCCGAATCGGGGGCCCATGTTGCGCAAGAACCGAGACTTCGGCTGATCGCCGCGCTCGTCCCGGTGGGCGAAGTTGCCCGCGAAGAGATCGAATTCGCCGTCGTTGTCGAAGTCGCCCCAGCAGGCCCCAACCGAATGGCCGCCGTCGAATCCGGGCGACGTCGCGACCGCATTGTAGTCCGTCGCCCCGTCCTTGAAGTCGCCTCGGCCGTCGTTGAGCCACAGCTCGTTCGGCTGGAGCCTGTAATTCGAGACATAGACGTCCAACCGTCCCAAATGCCGGAAGTCGCAAGCCGTCGCGCCCCGAGTTCGGTAGCGAGCGTCGGACCAAACTAGCTTGAACGACTTCCCTCCCGCGTTCATGAGGATGAAGCTGGGGTACGTGACGTCGTTGTTCCAGTCCTCGTATCCGCCGACGTAGAGATCTACGTAGCCGTCTCCATTGAAGTCGCCCCAGCATGCGCAGCACGACGAGGTCGGCGGGAGGGGCGGGAGCTTGACCTCGGTGAATCCCTTGCCGTGGTCGTTGTGCCACAGCTTCATTTCAGAATAGGAAAAGAGGTCAGGATAGCCGTCGTTGTCGAAGTCGGCGGCGACAACCGATCCCAGGCCATCCTGGACCCTCGTAAATCCCTTGCCCTTGTCATTGTGCCAGAGCGTTCCTCCCACGCACAGATCCGGCCAGCCGTCATTGTCGTAGTCGATCCAGCAGGAAGGTCCGTCGGCGAGGGCGAGGCCAAACTCCTTGGTTCGATCTTGGAAGATCGGAGCGGCTTGGGCGGCGAGGAGCAAGGCGAGGATCATCGTGCCAGATTCTTCTTATGGGTGGAGGGACTAAGGATGCGATGATTCGCTTCCGAGATCTCGTGCTGGCGCAACGACATCTCCACAGTATGGTTTGCCATAAAGGGTTGATTTTCGATCGGAAAAACCTGGGTGTAGAATGTGGTCAGGGGGGAGTTCTCGTGGGTTTAGCTTTTCGCATTTGCTCCGCACTTTCGTTGGCGTTCGCCGTCTTGATCACGGGTGCGGCCGCCGCCCAGAATCAAAAGAAGGGACTTGTCGAAGCTCCGCAGGTCCGTAGCGACCTGTCGCCCCTTTATCACGCCTCCCACGCGTTGATCGTTGGCATCAACAAGTACCCCGGCCTCCCGGCTCAGTTTCAGCTCAATTTCGCGGTCAACGACGCCAAGTCGGTCCGCGATGTGCTCGTCCAGAGCTACGGCTTCAAAGCCGAGAACGTGACGCTTCTGACGGACAAGGAAGCGACCAAGGAAGCGATCACCCACGCGTTAAATCAGCTCGCAAGCTCAAAGGACGTCCAGCAGGACGACCGCGTCCTCATCTACTTCTCTTGCCATGGGCAGACTGTTCCGCTTCCCGGCGATGCGGGCGAGATGGGTTTTCTCGTGCCGACCGATGCCAAGGTCGATCTCGATAACGCGGGCGACTCGGCCGGATATCTCGACACCTGCCTCCCGATGAGCGAGGTCTGGGATTCCCTCAAGCTCTGCCCAGCCAAACATATCCTCGTGATCGCGGACGCCTGCTTCAGCGGCCTTCTCGCCTCCAGCCGAGGCCTGGCGGCGAGCAAAGACACGATCGACGTCATGCTCTCCCGGCGCGCGCGCCAAGTGATTACGGCCGGCAGCAAGGGCGAGCCATCGACCGAACGCGCCGATCTCGGCCACGGCGTCTTCACATCCAAGTTTCTCGAGGAGCTCACGGCGAGGGCCAAGGCGGTTGGCCAGGTCTTTACCGTTTCCGATTTGTTCGCAACCCTCCAGGTCGGAGTTTCGAACGCGACCAACGGTAAGCAGAGCCCGCAGCTTGGCAACTTCGACACGGACGGCGAGTTCCTCTTCGCCCCGGGAGGCGTCTATCAGCCGGCCGCTCCCATTAAGCCGTCAGATGCCGGCCCCGCGACGACCCAGCCCGATGCCGCCCATGTCGCGACCCTCCATATCGACGTCACCCCCGCGAACGCGACCGTGTCGGTTAACGGGAAACCACTGGACCCGGGCAGCCACGACTTCAAGATGGACCTCGGGGACTTCGCCAACGGCTCCGTCAACGTACACGCGACGGCCGATGGCTATCAAGCCGCCAACCAGCGCGTCGTCGTCAAACGCGGCCAGATGTCGACGGTGACGATCGCCTTGGTGCCCGCGGGAAGTTCGCCGGGCTCTAAACCACCGCCCGCGAACCACTATTCTACGAGCCCGCCACCGGCAGTCAACACGACCACCGTAGGCGGCAAGACCATGTACCGCTTCCATCGCGAATATCTGGAGGGTGAAACGGAGGATTTCGAGGTCACGACGACCGAAGAAACGGCTCAAGGCGAGCGAGTCATAACTAGCACCCTGCGGCACACGGTTTTGAGCGCCGAGCCTGGAAAGCTGACTCAGTTTCGGAATCAGCAGACCTTCGAGTCGAGTACCTTGGCCGGACGGTCGCTGAACCTGCCTAAACCCGGGATGAGCCAGTGGAATCTGGGCAACGAGACGGGATTCGTCGTGAGCATGACCGGTGTCCCGATCCGGGCCCTCGCCTTTGCCTCGCTTCCCGCGCGGGCGCTCGCGGTGGGAGAATCCGCGACACTGACTTTCCGGGGAGGTCCAAAATCCTTGTTCGACCGGACCGTGATCAAGATTACGCTGGCCGGCATCAATCGTGGCGTCGCCCACTTCACGATCGCCGAGGATGTGTTCCCTAAGGACGGCACCGCGCCAATCCATATGGACGAGGACGAGCAGGTCGAGGAAGCAACCGGCAAGCTCATCCGGTATGAGCGGACCGAGCCTGGGTTCTTGGCGCGCGCGAACTTCACGAGCCGTAAGTTCGTGGTGGTCCGGAAGCCGTAGCCCATCGAGGGTGCCGCGACATTCCGCACCTCGCATGCAGTAAGGGGCAGCAGCCCTGTACCTGGGTGCCCAGAAGCACTTTGGATCGTCCATCCGATCATGAAGGGACTGATTTGGGTTCTCGCTGCCGTCATCGGAATCTCCGGTTGCAAGGGGCTGAAGGATGCTCAGCTTCAGGCCTATGTTGGGGACTCTCAAACGAAGGTCTTCTATCAGAACGTCGGCAAGAACGCGGAGAAAGTTCCCAACGATCGGCGAGTCTTCTTCCGGACTGTTGAACAAGCGACCGACGTGGGCTACACCCAGAGCAACGTGGCCGGCGACGATCAAGGCAGCCCAGGACAATAGCTGCGCGATCCCGGGCCGAGCAAGCGGCGGCAGGTTGTCGGTCATTTCCCCTACAAGCTAGGAGCCCGTGTAGGGGACTAGCGCACGGTAACCTACAGCCATGAACGCCACACTCCAGAGCTTCCTCGAACAGAACCTGAAAACCCTGAAGGACCAGCACCTCTACAAGGTGCCCAAGATCCTGGAGAGCCCGGCCGGGGGCCGGGTCAAGATGAACGGCAAGGAAGTCGTCAATCTATCCAGCAACAACTATCTCGGTCTAGCCAACCACCCCAAGGTCGTCGAAGCGGCGAGAAAGGCGATCGACGAATGGGGCGTCGGCGCAGGCGCGGTCCGCTGGATCGGCGGCACGATGTCCATCCACGACGAACTCGAGCGGCGCTTGGCCACGTTCAAGCACGTCGAAGCCGTGCTCGTCTTCTCGAGCGGATTCACCGCCAATTCCGGCACGATTCCCGCCGTCGTCACCGACAAGGATGTAATCATTTCCGACGAACTGAACCACGCCTCGATCATCGACGGCGTGCGCCTCGGCTCGGCCGCGTACAAGAAATCGGACGGCTTCGTCTATCCGCACAAGGACATGGACGGGCTCGAGGAGATCCTCAAACGAACCCAGAGCTTCGCGAAGCGCATGATCATCACGGATGGCGTCTTCTCGATGGACGGCGACATCGCACCCCTTCCCGACATCGTGCGCCTCGCCGAGCAGTACGACGCGTTCGTTATGATCGACGACGCCCATGCGAGCGGCGTGCTCGGCAAAAACGGGGCCGGCTCGACCTCGCACTTCAACCTCTATGGACGCGTCGATATCCAGCTTGGGACGCTGTCGAAGGCACTCGGCGTGGTGGGCGGCTACATCGCCGGGTCGGCGTCTCTCAAAGATTGGCTGATCAACCGCGGCCGGCCCTACCTCTTCTCGACCGCCCTTCCGCCGATGGTCGCGGCCGCGCTCATCGCCTCGCTCGACGTTATGGAAAACGACCCGGAGCCGATGCGGAAGCTCTGGGCGAATACGGCTTGGTGGAAAGGCGCATTGAAGGAAGCCGGCTTCGACACGATGGGCAGCGAGACTCCGATCACCCCGGTCTATGTCGGCGAAGAGGGGAAAGCCCAGGAGATGGAGCGCGCGCTTTGGGACGAGGGCGTCTACGCGCTGAGCATCGTTTATCCCACGGTCGCGCGCGGCAGGGCGAGGATTCGCACGATGCCGAGCGCGGCCCATAACCAGGAAGACCTCGACTTTTCGCTCCAGGCGTTCAAGAAGGTGCGCGACAAGCTCGGCATCGGCCTCGTTGCCCGTTAGTCGAGCATGGAGTTGCGTGTCATGAGGAAACTGGGAGACGAACTCACATCGCTGTAGAAACATCTCTCGCAGTCGGGCGGCGCGTAGCGGAGCGCCAGGTGCTCACGGCTGTCATTCTGAGATGCATGCGGTGCGGCTTGCCGCGAAGCATGAATCGAAGAATCTAATCGGAGCCGGGCTCTGCGAATACCTTGACGCAGATCAGGACCCACTGCGTTCCGAACCTAGGAAGGCATCCTCAGGCTGAGCTGCGACCATGCGACCCGGAATCCGAGCCGCTCCGCGTTG
>Ga0209415_10003324_pt1 | contig 29912 bp, 21 predicted proteins | sample PeaSoiSIISIP2007_FD_187696 | JGI IMG/M metagenome (GOLD analysis project Ga0209415, IMG submission 187696) | Peat soil microbial communities from Weissenstadt, Germany - SII-SIP-2007 (SPAdes) (version 2) | ecosystem: Environmental > Terrestrial > Soil > Wetlands > Peat | place: Germany...
TGGTCATGGATTGTGAGGTCGCCCCCGTCATCGGGTGACAGACTAAACCGCATGCCCGACCGTCCGCTGTCTGCCGTCGTGCTCGCCGCCGGAGAGGGGACACGGATGCGCTCGTCGCGTCCGAAGCCCCTGCACCGACTGTGCGGACGACCGATGATCCTCCACGTGCTCGACGCGCTGGCCGAGCTGTCGGCGCAGAAGGTCGTGGTCGTCGTGGGTCACCGCGGCGAGTGGGTCACCAAGACCCTGGTCGACCATGCGCCGTCGTCGCTGTCCATCGCGTTCGTGGAGCAACCGGAGCAGCTCGGGACCGGCGATGCCGTGGCCGTCGGGATCACGGGGCTGCCCGAGAGCCTGGTCGACGCCGACGGCGACGTGGTGGTCTTGCCCGGTGACACCCCCCTGGTGCGCGCCCCGACGTTGGCGTCCCTGGTGCGCCACCACCGCGACACGGGGGCGGCGGCCACTCTGCTCACGGCCGTCCTTCCGGATCCCCGGGGCTACGACCGTGTGGTGCGGGGCAAGGACGATGCCGTCGTGCGGGTGATGGAGGGAGTCGAGGTCACCCACGACAGCGACGTCGACGAGGTGGCCACCACCATCCACTGCTTCCGTCATGCGGTGATGGCGCCCGCCCTGCGACGGCTGCGCCCCGCCGGGATCTCCGGCGAGCACTCGCTCACCGGGATCTACGCCGTGCTGCACGATGCCGGGTACCGGGTTGAGTCGCTCGTCACCGCCGATCCGATGGAGGCGGCCCCTGTGAACGACCGCGCCCAGTTGGCGGTGGCCGAGGCCGAGCTGCGGGACCGGATCAACGAGCGGTGGATGCGGCGGGGCGTGACGATGTGGGACCCCGAGCGGACCTACGTGGACGCCAGCGTCCATCTCGAATCCGACGTGGTGCTTCTCCCCGGGGTGGTCCTCCAGGGTGACTGCCGGGTGGGCGCGGGCGCCGAGGTGGGACCCGACTGCCACCTGGTGGACTCCGTCGTCGGCGAGGGAGCGAGGGTGACCAAGACCACTGCAGTCCGCGCCGAGATCGGCGATCACGCCCGGGTGGGGCCCTTCGTCTCGCTCGGTCCAGGGGCCGAGGTGACCCCCGGGACTCTGGTCGAGCCGTTCACCAGGGTGGGTGCTCCCGGATTGGACATGGGCGACACCGCGGGTTGACGCCGCGCCCACCCTGGCGAGTGCTTCCAGAGGACCGCCCGCTGACCGCCCCGCGCCGCCGCGGTAGCGTCAGGAGATGGAGCTGGTGCCGCGTCGTCGCCTCGAGCTCGTCTCCGGGAGGTCACACCCGGCGTTGGCCCAGGAGATCGCCACGCATCTGGGCGTGGAGCTGAGCGGCGCCAACCTGCGCGAGTTCGCCAACGGTGAGATCCACTGCCGCTACGACATCTCGTTGCGTGGCAGTGATGTCTTCATCGTCCAGACCCACTGCGGACCGGTGAACGACACCCTGATGGAACAGCTGATCATGATCGACGCCGCCAAGAGGGCATCGGCCAAACGGATCACAGCCGTCTGCCCTTATTACGGATACTCCCGTCAGGACCGCAAGGCCATCGGGCGGGAACCGATCACCGCCAAACTGGTGGCCGACGTCCTCCAGGTGGCCGGGGCCGACCGGGTGGTGAGTCTCGACCTGCACTCCGGGCAGATCCAGGGCTTCTTCGACATCCCCTTCGACCACCTGACGGCCATGCCGGTTCTGGTGGAGGAACTCCGTCGCTGCGGGACCGAGGACATGGTGGTCGTCGCCCCCGATGCCGGTCGGGTCAAGGTGGCGGAGCGGTTCAGTCAGCATCTGAACTCCGACCTGGCCTTCGTCCACAAGCGTCGGCCCCGGGGCACGGCCAATCAGGTGGAGGCCCTGGACGTCGTCGGTGAGGTCGAGGGACGGCACTGCGTCCTGATCGACGACATGATCGACACCGCGGGCACGATCTGTGCGGGCGCCGAGCTTCTGGCCGAGCGCGGCGCGTCCGACATCTGGGCCATGGCCACCCACCCGGTGCTCTCGGATCCGGCGCTCGAACGGCTGGAGAAGTCCCCGCTGTCCCGCGTGGTTGTCACCGACACACTGCCCATCGCGCCGGACCGCCGTATCGAGAAGCTGGCCGTCCTTTCGGTGTCGAAGCTCATCGCCGACGCCATCGACGCCGTCTTCGAGGACACCTCGGTGTCGGAGATCTTCGGTGGTGAGAATCTGGCCTGAACCGAACGCCTCGAACGAGGGCCACGTTCTCAGACGGACTGGGTGGCCGCCCCCTCGACGCGGTTGCGTCCACGCTGCTTGGCCCGGTAGAGCCCCTCGTCCGCTTCCTTGAGCACGTCGCCCGGCGGTCTCTCCTGCCCGGCTTCCAACACCGCCAGTCCGGCGCTCACGGTGAGGACACCGAGGGCGTTGTCGGCGTGCGGTAGGGCGAGGCCCTCCACCCCGGTGCGCATCCGCTCGACGGCAAGGGTCCCGGTGATCAAGGTCTGCTCAGGAAAGATGCAGAGGAACTCGTCGCCTCCGTAGCGGTACAGAGCATCCCCACCGCGCGCCTCGATCCTGAGTTCGGACGCCACCGCACTCAGGATGCGGTCGCCGGCTTGATGGCCGTAGGCGTCGTTGTAGGACTTGAAGTGATCGACGTCGACCAGGGCCATGCAGTAGCGGTGCCCGTAGCGGCTGACCCGCGCCTCGAGGAGCTCGAGATCCTCGTCCAGGGCCCGGCGATTCCCGAGTCCGGTCAAGGGGTCGCGGCGCGCGATGGCGGCGAGCTCGTCGTTGAGGCCTTCCAGCGTCCTCTGTTGGTGGGCGAGCAGGCGGTGCAGAGACGTGACTCTCTCCGCCGCGATCAGACGGGCCTGGAGGTCGTCGGTATCGAGCGGCTTGACCAGGTAGTCGTCGACGCCGGCGCCCATGGCCTCGAGCACCTCCTCCAGGGCCTCCTGCCGGGTGATCATGATGAAATAGGTGTAGCCGCCCGGGGCCTCGGCCCGGATGGCGCTGCACAGCTCGAGTCCGGTCAACCCGGGCATCATCCAGTCGCTCACCACGGTGTCGGGACGCCAGGATCGGAACACGTCCCACGCCTGCGTGCCGTCGGACACGGTCTGGCACTTGTGGCCGAGGGTCTGCACGGCCACCTGGACGATGAGCCGCGATGTCGGATCGTCCTCGGCCACCAGGATCTTCACGGCAACGGCGTCAGCGTGGCTGCCGGAGAAGGGTCGGGTGACGGGACGATCATCAAGTGTGGGGGCACCTCGTCCGGCGACCGACAGGGAAGCGGTGTCGGGTCCGCCAGGGCGCGCCGGACACGGCCGAGCTCGACTTCGACCGACCTCAGGAGCGCCTCACCGCTCTGGCGGTCGCTGACGGCCCCGTCGGTCGCCAGATGGGCACACAGGCGGGCCAGGTCCGCGGCACCGAGGTTGGCGGCGGCTCCGCACAGGGTGTGTGCGGTATGGATCAAGGCGGGGCCGTCCTCATGGGCGATGGCTTCGTGCAGCGCCGCGATCCGGACGTCGGCGTCGGCCAGGAAGACGGTGGCCAGATGGCCGAGAAGGTCCTCCCCGGACACCGCGCCCAGGCGCCTCAGGCGACCGACGACACGCGCGTCGAGTGCCGGTCCACCGGAATCGGGTCCACCGGAATCGGGCCGTTCGGAATCGGTGGGTGGAGTGGCGTCATGGGAGACCGGAACCGGTGGCACCGGATCCGGTGCCGCGACGGGATCCGCCGGTTCGGGGGACCACCGAGCCATGCCCGCGGCCAGAGTCTCGAGCGTGAGGGGCTTGGCCAGGTGTCCGTCCATGCCCGCGGCCAGGCAGCGCTTCCGGTCGGGTTCCGACGACGACGCGCTGACGGCGATGATGGGGGAACCGCGCGACGCCCCCCACTGGCGGCGGATCTCCATTGTGGCCTCATAGCCGTTGAGGACGGGAATCTGACAGTCCATGAGAATGGCGCGGTAGGGGACCATGGTGGCCGCGATCACCGCTTCGATGCCGTTGTCGACGACGTCGGTGCAGAAGCCGAGGTGGTCGAGCATGGCGATCGTCACTTGTTGCACCACCGGGTTGTCCTCGACCAGAAGGATCCGGTCCGACGCTCGTTGTGCCTGTGCGGCCGAGGTGGGGTAGGGGTGGACCGAGACGAGGGCGGGCTCGGTTCGTGTCTCCTGGGTGACGTCAGACACGGGGGTCACCGATCTTCAGCCGATCGGCGGGCGACAGCTGGCGCAACAACGTCCGACAGAGATCACGGCAGTCGAACTCCACCTCTCGCAGGTTCATCTGACCGTCCGAGAGCGAGTCCGCCGAGGCCATGGCTTCGAGGCGGGAGCAGGACAGGGCCAGGCGCCGTCCACCCAGCTGATCGCCGCTGCCCTTGATGCTGTGGGCGATCCGGGCCACTGCGGGGGCGTCGTCGATGTCCACCGCCAGACGGAGTTCGACGAGGAGGGGCTCCGTGTCGGCGATGAACTGATCGACGAGAGTGGCCAGGAAATCGGGAGCCGTCGTCTCCGCCAGGAGGCGGAGCTCGTCGAGGACGTGGGGGTCGACAATGAGTTCGTCGCCCGGGCCGTCCCCGGGGTGACGCGTCGCCACGCTCCTGTCGGCTCCGTTCTTCACGGAACGGGCCACCATCGAGAGCAGGGCGTCCTTGCTCACCGGCTTGGACAGGTAGCTGTCCATGCCTTCGGCCAGGCAGCGTTCGCGGTCCTCGAGGCGAGCCCCCGCGGTCATGGCGATGATGGGTGTGAGGCGGCCCGCGCTCTTGAGGGCCCGGATGGCCGCGGTGGCCTCGTAGCCGTTCAGCTCGGGCATCTGGCAGTCCATCAGGACGGCGTCGTAGGGACAGGCGACGACGGCCTGGACGGCGGCCGCTCCGTTGCCGACCGTGTCCACCCGGTAGCCGGCACTCGACAACATGGCCACCGCCACCTTCTGGTTGATCAGGTTGTCCTCGGCCAGAAGCAGTCGGCCCTGGCCGGCTTGGCCTTGTGGCGCAGGGTCTGCCGCCACCGGCGGGGCGTCCCCCTCGAGCGCCGGCAGTCCCAGAGCGACGCGCAGCGAGGAGAGGAGATCGGGCAGGTGAACGGGCTTTGTCACCGAGGTGCACGCTCCGCCGGCTGCCGGGTCCGTGACGTCGTTGCGGTGGCCCAGGTCGGTCAGGAGAACGAGGCGGGGGGTGAGGGCGGGATCGATCCCGATGGCGTTTCTCAGTTCGGGTCCGTCGGTCCCGGGCATGGACCAGTCGAGGAGAGCCACGGCGAAGGGGCGGCGATCTGTCGCCGCCGTGCGCAGGGTGGCCAGGGCGGACGGCCCGGAGGCGGCCGTCCCGACGGTCATCCCCCATTCGGTCAGGTAGTCGGAGAGGATGCCGCGCTGGGTGGCGTTGTTGCTCACGATCAGGGCGCTGACACCGGCGAGGCCGGCACGGAGTGCCGGATCGTCGTAGGCCGCGGTTCCGCTCCCACCGGGCTGGACGCGGATGGTGAACCAGAACGTGCTCCCCGCTCCCAGTTCGCTGGAGACGCCGCAGTCGCCGCCCATCAGGGCGACGAGTTGGCTGCTGATGGTGAGACCGAGCCCCGTGCCCCCGTATTTTCGGGAGGTGGACGTGTCGGCCTGGACGAAGGGGGCGAAGATCAGCTCGAGCTTGTCGGTGGCGATGCCGTCGCCGGTGTCGGAGACCTCGAAGCGGACGACGGTGTCCGACGTCGGGACGCCGTCGTTCTCGGTCTCCGGTGCCGTGACCCGCACGACGATCTCACCCGTGTGGGTGAACTTGAGAGCGTTGCCGATAAGGTTGGTCAGGACCTGGCGCACCCGTCCGGGATCGCCGGTGACCGAGCCGGGGAGGTGACTGTCGACGACGGTGATCAGCTCGAGACCCTTGGCCTGGGCCGGTCCGGCCAGAAGATCGGCCACGCCGTCGACGATGGTCCGGATGCTGAACTCGATGTGTTCGATGTCGACCTTCCCGGATTCGACCTTCGAGAAGTCGAGGATGTCGTTGATGATGGTCAAGAGCGCGTCGCCGGAATTGCGCACCGCCTGGGCGTAGTCACGCTGGCGGGGGTCGAGGTCCGTTTCGAGCAGGAGATCGGCCATGCCGAGGACGCCGTTCATCGGGGTACGGATCTCGTGGCTCATGTTGGCCAGGAAATCGGACTTGAGACGCGACGCCTTGGTGGCCTCGTCTCGGGCCTCCGACATCGCCGTCTCGGCGCCCGCCTCGGCCGTGACGTCGGCCAGCGTCCCCACCCAGCCGGCGATGCTGCCGTCACTGTCGGCCACACGCTTCGATGTGACGTGGACGATCCGTGCCGTGGCATCGGGGCGCCGTATGGCGAAACGCAGGCCGATCTCGGACTCGTCGGTGGCGCCGGCCGAATCGGTAAGGAGTCCGGGGCTCGGATCCGAACCGACGATGATGTCCCACCGTCGGCCGGCCGCGTCTTCGGGTGCGATGCCGGTGATCTCGGACCAACGCGGGTTGGTGTAGAGGTACCGGTTGCGGGCGTCGGTCTGGAAGAAACCGATCGGCGCCGCATCGGCCAGGAGCCGCAACTGGTCGGCATATCTCTGGACCTCGTCTGCCTGAGTGGTCAGTTCCCGTGCTCGGCAGAACAGGCTGGCGAAGACCGAGACCTTGGCCCGCAGTTCATCGGGGGCGACCGGGGCCACGATGAAGTCGACCGCTCCCTGGACGTAGCGGTCGGCGTGGACGATCTCGTCGCCGGCATGGGCGGTGACGAAGATGATCGGCGTCATCTCGGACTGCTGCCTCTGCCTGATGAGGGCGGCCGTCTCGACCCCGTCCATGAGGGGCATGCGGACGTCGAGCAGAATGACGGCGAAGTCCTGGTCCATGACACGGCGTAGGGCGGCGATACCGGAGTCGGCCTCGACGATCTGGTAGTGGAGCGGTGCCAGCATGGCCGTGAGGGCCAGACGCTTCCCGGAGTTGTCGTCGACGACGAGGACGGGGACAGCCGCCGGTGCTGTCGGGCGACGACCGCCGGCGCCGGTCGGCGCGAGTGTCTGGGTGGGTGCGATCATGGTGTCCTCGACGCCGCTGTGACGGGCACCCATGGGCGCAGGGCGGCCAGGAGCTCGGCCGTGTCGACGGGCTTGGGGACGTAGTCGTTGGCTCCGGCCTCGATGCAGCGCTGGCGTTCGCCGGCCATGACCTTGCTTGTGACGGCGATGATCGGGAGTCGGGCGAAGCGGTCGTCGGCACGGATGGCGCGGATCGTGTCGTATCCGTCCACGGCGGGCATCATGATGTCCATGAGAACGATGTCGATCTCCGGGGTGCGCTCGAGGGCGGCGAGGGCCTCGGCGCCGCTCTCGGCCACGACGACGTCGGCGTGGGAGCGCTCGAGGAGAGCGGACAAGGCGAAGACGTTACGGAAGTCGTCGTCCACCACGAGGATCCTCGTCCCGTCGATGGCGCTGTCGCCGGGTCCGGTGGACCGGTTCCCGTCCACGGCGACCGCCACGCCGGCCGCGGGGATGGCCGGTGCGGGGCGAGGCCGACGGAAGGCCGGGAGCCACGGCCGCAGGGCTTGGAAGAGCTCGGCCGTGTCGACCGGCTTGGCGACGTAGTCGTTGGCCCCCGCCTCGATGCAGCGTTGACGCTCGCCGGCCATCACCTTGCCGGTCACCGCGATGATGGGGAGGTCTTTGAACCGGTCGATGGCCCGGACGGTCCGCATGGTCTCGTAGCCGTCCATGATCGGCATCATGATGTCCATCAGGACGATGTCGATGTCCGGCGTGCGTTCCAGGACGGCCAGGGCCTCGGCGCCGCTCTCGGCCACCACGACATCGGCCTGGCCCCGTTGGAGCAGGGCGGACAAGGCGAAGATGTTGCGGAAGTCGTCGTCGACGAGGAGGATCCTCGCTCCGTCGATGGCCCCGTCCTCGGGTGCCCCCAGTCGACCCTGACCCGGGATGAGCCCGTTCAGCTCGGGTGCCGGCTCGTGAGGAGCGGTCGGCTGTGCGTCACCCCCCCGGCTATCAGGGGACCCGGGTGCCGGCGACGGCGCGTGCACCGACGACAGTACGCGGGCCGACGCCGGAGGACCGTCGACGGGGAGGTGGACGGTGAAGGTGCTGCCCTCGCCCGGAGTGCTGGCGACGGTGATCGCCCCTCCGAGGAGGCCGGCGAGCTCGCGACTGATCGAGAGACCGAGACCGGTTCCCCCGTAGAGGCGCGCCGTGGAGCCGTCGCCCTGGGCGAAGGCCTCGAAGATCCGATGTTGCTGTTCGTCGTCGATGCCGATGCCGGAATCGGTGACAGAGATGGCTATGACCGGTGAGGCGGTGACGAGTGGCTCGTCCTCCTCGGAGAACCGAGCGTCGGCCAGCCCGATCCGGACGCGGACCTCCCCGGACTCGGTGAACTTGAAGGCGTTGGCGATCAGGTTCTTCAAGATCTGGCGGAGGCGTTGGGAGTCGGTGACGATGCTGACCGGGACGCCGGGGACCACGTCGATGGCGTAGCCGATGTCCTTCGTCCGGGCCACGGGTTCGAACTCGCGGAGAAGGGCGGCTGCGAGCTCGTGGACGGAGAGCTCGGACATCTCGGCCGAGAGGGTTCCCGACTCGGCCTTGGCCAGGTCGAGGATGCTGTTGAGCAGTCCCATCAGGTCCCTGCCCGACGCGCTGATCACGCTGGCGTACTGGACCTGGGTGTCGGTCATGTTGTGGCCGGGATTGTCCTCCAGTTGCTGGGCGAGGATGAGGAGGCTGTTCAGGGGGGTGCGGAGCTCGTGGGACATGTTGGCGATGAACTCGGACTTGTACTTCGACGAGATCGCCAGCTGGGCCGCCTTCTCCTCCAGGAGGCGTTTGGACCGTTCGATCTCCTGGTTCCGGTTGGAGGCCTCTCTGTTGCGGTCAGCGAGGAGACTGGCCTGACGCTCGAGACCCTCGTTGGAGGCGCGGAGCTCCGCCTGTTGCGAGCGGAGCTCCTCGGCCAACGTCTGGGACTGCTGCAGGAGGGTCTCGGTGAGGGCCGAGGCCTGGATGGTACTCAGGACGATCCCGATGCTCTCGGTGACCGAGTCGAGGAAGGTCTGGTGGATCGCCGAGAAAGGTGAGAACGACGCCAGTTCCACCACGGCCTGGAGCGATCCCTCGAACAGGACGGGGAGGACGACGATGTTCAGCGGAGGCGACGCGCCCAGGCCCGAATTGATCCTCACGTAGTCGCTCGGAACCTCGGTGAGCAGGATCCGCTTCTTCTCCTTGCCGCACTGTCCGACCAGACCCTCACCCAGTCCGAAGGAGGTCGAGAGTTGCCGGCGCTCCTCGTTGCCGTAACCGGCCTGGAGGGCCAGGACCGGATCGCTGCCGTCGGTGGGGCTCGTGATCGAGTAGAAGACGCCGTGCTGGGCCGAGACGAGGGTGGCGAGCTCGGAGAGGATCATGCTCGACACGGCGGCAAGGTTGTCCTGGCCCTGGAGCATGCGGGTGAAGCGTTCCCGGTTGGTCTTCAGCCAGTCCTGTTCCACGTTCTGCCGGGTGGTCTCGCCCAGATTGCGGATCATCTCGTTCAGGGTGTCCTTGAGGGCGGCCACCTCGCCGCTCGCCTCCACCCGGACCTGTCGGGTGAGGTCGCCGTTGGTCACGGCCGTGGCCACCTCGGCGATGGCGCGCACCTGGTTGGTGAGGTTGGCCGCCAACTGGTTGACGTTGTCGGTGAGGTCCTTCCAGACGCCGCTCACTTCGGTCGACTGGGCCTGGCCGCCGAGCCGCCCTTCGACTCCCACTTCGCGGGCCACCCGGGTGACCTCCCCGGCGAAGGCGTTCAGCTGGTCCACCATGGCGTTGACGGTGTTCTTGAGTTGGAGGAACTCGCCCTTGACGTCGATCGAGATCTTCTTGGAGAGGTCGCCGTTGGCCACCGCCGTGGTCACCTCGGCGATGTTGCGCACCTGGCCTGTCAGGTTCCCGGCCATGAGGTTCACGTTGTCGGTCAGGTCCTTCCAGACGCCGCCGACCTCGATGGTGACCGCCGCGGCCTGGCCGAGCTTGCCTTCTGTGCCGACCTCGCGTGCCACGCGGGTCACCTCGGAGACGAAACCGTTCAGCTGATCCACCATGGCGTTGATGGTGTTCTTCAGCTCCAGCATTTCGCCGGAGACCTCGACGGTCACCTTCTTGGACAGGTCGCCGTCGGCCACCGCCCCGATGACACGTTGCATCTCGCTGGTGGGACGGACCAGGGCCTCGATGAGGTTGTTGACCGATTCCACGCTGCCCGACCAGCTCTGTGCCGTTCCCCCGAGGACGGCGCGCTGGGAGAGCCGGCCCTGCTCGCCGACCACCCGGCCGACCCGGGCCAGCTCGTCCTCGAGAGCCTGGTTGGCGATGATGACGTCGTTGACCCCGTCGGCCACTTTTCCGGCCAGGCCCGTCCAGGTGAGCGGGAGGCGGGCCGAGAAGTCGCCCCTCTTGACCTCGGCCAGGACGGTCAGGAGAACGTTGACATCGAGCTCGTCGACGACATGCGGAGCGGGGTCCGGCATGGAGACCTCCAGCGAAACAGGGTGTTCGGATGACTACGAGAGACATCCGGCCCAGATCTGGAGACGCCCGATCCCATTTCGGCACGCGGGACCCAAAACCTGAACAAATTCACCGCTGACGCCCCCCGAGCGGGGAGGCCGTCAAGCGGGCCGGGGGTGCCTCTCCTGGCGCCGGGCCGAGTCGAGGAAGAGCTCCAGGACCTCCCCGACGGTCCGTTCCCGGGTGATCGAGTCACCCAGGGGGAGATGCTCCTGGATGTGGTAGCGGTTGCGGCGACCGTCCTTCTCCTTCACCACGTAACCCGCCTCGGTGAGGTCGGCCACGATGCCGTAGGCCGTCCGCTCGGTGACACCGAGCGAGGTGGCCAGATCCCGGAGACGGGCCTGGGGATCATGGGCGATGAAGAGAAGGGCCCTCGCATGATTCGTCAGGAATGCCCATTCCGCCATGCTGACAATGGTAGAGCATTACTAGAAGTGATTTGCGTGTACCACGGGGGTACCGCGGTGGGGCGCAGGGGGTGCCGCGGGCAGTACCCGTTTTGGCACCCGGACCGGGGCCCCCTGGGGTGGGGTCGGGCTGGCCGGGCCCGACAGGAGGGCATCTATGCTGAGGGGCCGCAAGAGAGTCCACCTGAGGAGCTGTGTGTCATGGCCGAGTTCACCCTGGTCGCCGAGGCAGGTCGGTCCATCGGCTCGCGCCCGGCGCGCCGTCTGCGCGACGACGGTCGGATCCCGGCCGTCGTCTACGGCAACGGGGTCGATCCCATCTCGGTCAGCGTGGCCGCCCGCGACCTGCGTGCCGCCTTGAACACCGATGCGGGGGTCAACGCGGTGCTGTCGCTGCAGGTGGGCGACACCACGCTCATGACCATGGCCCGGGAGCTCCAGCGGCACCCGGTGCGCAACAGCGTCATCCACGTCGACTTCCAGGTCGTCGACCCCAACCGGGAGATCACCTCCGACGTGCCGATCACGCTGGTGGGTGAGGCGGTCGAGCTGCACCGGGCCGACGGGCTCCTCGACCAGCAGTTGTTCGCGCTGCCCATCCGGTCCCGGCCCTCGGACATCCCGACCCACCTCGAGGTGGACATCAGCGGGCTCGTCATCGGGTCGGCCGTGCGTGTCTCGGACATCGAGCTCCCCCCTGGGGTGGTCACCGATCTCGACCCCGAATCGGTGGTGGCCGCCGGCCAGGCCCCGAGGGTGCAGGAAGCGGGCGAGGGGGCGGAGGGAGAAGAGGCCGTCGAGGGTGCCGAGCCCGGCGCCACCGCCGCTGCCGGCGCCGAGGGCGAGGCCGCCAGCGCGCCTGCCGCCGAGGAAGGCTGAGGCTGCGTCGGATATTCGGCGCACCCCGGACGGGGACGAGCGCCGATCTTCTGGTGGTGGGCCTCGGGAACCCCGGCGCCGAATTCGACCGGACCCGGCACAATCTGGGGGCGGAGACAGCGGTGCTCGTGGCGGAGCGTCATGGCGAGCGGCTGCGGCCCGAGAAAGGGACTCGGTCCGAGGTGGCGCTGTTACGGCTCCCGACGGGGCCGGTGGCGGTGGCGGTGCCGCAGACCTATATGAACGAGTCGGGGATGGCGGTGGCCGCCCTGGTGCGGCGGTACGGGGTCGACCTGGCCCGCCTGGTGGTGGTCCACGACGAGCTCGACCTCCCGAGCGGCCGGGTGAAGGTCAAGGTCGGGGGCGGAACGGCGGGGAACAACGGCCTCAAGTCGATCCACGCCCATCTGCACGATCCCGGGTACGTGCGGGTCCGGATCGGGATCGGGAAGCCGCCCGGACGGCAACCGGGAGCCGACTACGTCCTGCACCGCCCCGGGAAGGCCGAGCGCGACATCCTCGACGTGGCCGTGGCCGTGGCCGCTGACGCCGTGGAGGTCATCGCCACCGAGGGCACCGACGCGGCGATGCTCCGGTTCAACACCGAGATACGGAGCTGAGACCCGCCGGGCCCGGGGCCCGCCGTCGATAGCCTGACGGTCGTGAGCCTGCGCTCTCTCCCCCCCCTCCTGCGGCACGAGGCCGCCATGGTCGACGCCCTGTCGGTGGGTTCGACGGCGCTGGCCGTTCCCGAGGCGGCGACCGCGTTCGTCATCGCCGGGGTGGCCCGACTGAGTGACAGGCGTCCCATGCTGGTGGTCACCCCCACCGTGCGCGACGCCGAACGGACGGCGCACGACCTGACGACGTTCCTCGGAGCCGGAACCGTCGAGCTGTTCCCGGCCTGGGACACCCTGCCCTTCGAGCGGGTGAGCCCGGAAGTGGCCACGATGGGACAGCGGTTACGGCTGTTGTGGCGGCTGGGTGTGTCGGGGGCGACGGACGAGCGTCGGCCGGACGCGGCCGGGGCGCCGGCCGTCGTCGTCGCCCCCGTCCGGGCCCTGCTCCAGCGACTGGGACCGGTGGAGGTGGCCGCCTCGCCGGTCACCGTGGGGCGCGGGGCGCGCGTCGATCTCGAGGACCTGGTGGGCCGGCTGGTGGCCCGGGGGTACAGGCGCGAATACCAAGTCGAGCACCGCGGGGAGGTGTCGGTGCGGGGGGGGATCGTCGACGTGTTCCCCTCCACCTCGGATCTCCCCGTGCGGATCGACCTGTGGGGTGACGAGGTCGACCGGCTCACCGAGTTCGATCCCGGCGACCAGCGGTCGGTGACCGACCTCGAGGAAGTGGAGCTGTTCGGGTGCCGGGAGGTACTGCCCACCGAGGACGTGCGCGCCCGGGCCCGGGACCTCGTGGGGACCGCTCCGTGGGGACGGGCCCAGTGGGAGCGGCTGGCCGAGGGCCAGCTGTTCGACGGGATGGAGTCCTGGTTGCCGTGGCTCTGTGCCGACGAGCGGGTGCTGCCCGACGTCGTGGGCGACGGCGCCCGGGTTGTGCTCGTCGATCCCCGGCGGATGCGGGACCGGGCGGCCGAGCTGAACGACGAGGAGGCCGCTCTGGCGGATGCCCTCGCCGTCACGTGGGGCGTCGTCGAAGGTGCCCACGACGGTGGGCCCGACCCCGGTGGGGGCGACCACGACGGTCCGAGCGACGGCGTCGGGGGTACCTTCCCCCGGCTGCACGTCGGGTACGAGCGCCTGCTCGAGCGGTGCCCGGCGCCCGTGCTGAGCGTCGTGGCGGTGGCGTCGTCGACGGCGACCCCGGTGATCACGGCGCAGGGGTGGGAGCCGGTGCACGGCGACAGGGCCCGGTTGGCCGCACGGCTCGGTGGGCTGGCCGAGGAGGGGTACTCGGTCACCGTGTGCGCCGAGGGGACGGGGTCGGCCGAGCGGCTGGCCGGTGTGCTCGCCGAGGAGGGCCTGGCGGTGCCCGTCGTCGGCCCCGGGAGCCCCGGAGGCACTGTCTCCACCGACGGTCCTGTCTCCACCGACGGTCCTGCGTCCTCCGACGACGCTCCAGAGACCGACCTCACCCGGCCCGGGATCCGGGTGGTGGTGGCCACCCTCGACCGTGGCTTCGTGGTGCCCTCCGCCAAGGTGGCCGTCCTGGCCGAGGCCGATGTCACGGGGCGTCGGAGAGCTCACCGCCCGGCCCGGGCCCGGGCGCGACCGGTGGACGGATTCTTCGACGACCTCGCACCGGGGGACTACGTGGTCCACCGCCAGCACGGGGTGGCCCGGTACACGGGGATGGTGACGCGGACCGTCAACGGTGCCGCGCGCGACTACCTGCTCCTTCAGTACCGCGGGGACGACAAGTTGTACCTGCCGTCGGATCAGATCGAGGCCCTCACCCCCTACAGCGGGGGGGAGGCGCCGTCGCTCAACCGGTTGGGGGGATCCGAGTGGCAGAAGACGAGGGCCAAGGCGCGCGCCGCGGTGCACGAGGTGGCCGTCGAACTCGTCGAGCTCTACCGGAAGCGTCTCCAGGTACGCGGCCACGCCTTCGCCGCCGACAGCCCGTGGCAGCACGAGCTCGAGGACGCCTTCGGGTACACCGAGACGCCCGACCAGGCACGGGCCATCGCCGAGGTCACCGCCGACATGGAGTCCGAGCGACCGATGGACCGCCTGGTGTGTGGCGACGTCGGATTCGGGAAGACCGAGGTGGCGATGCGCGCCGCCTTCAAGGCCGTCCAGGACGGGAAGCAGGTGGCGGTCCTCGTCCCGACGACGCTGCTGGCCGCGCAGCACACGCAGACCTTCGCCGACCGGTACGCCGGGTTCCCCGTCCGGGTCGAGATGCTGTCGCGCTTTCTGACGTCCGCCGAGGCGCGCAAGGTGGTTGCCGGATTGGAGGCGGGGACGGTCGACGTGGTGGTGGGGACGCACCGGCTCCTGGCCGGGGACATCCGGTTCAAGGATCTGGGGTTGCTGGTGGTGGACGAGGAGCAACGCTTCGGTGTCAGCCACAAGGAGACGATCAAGGCCATGACGGCGGGCGTGGACATTCTCACGCTGACGGCCAACCCCATCCCCCGGACCCTCGAGATGGCGCTCACCGGGATCCGTGACCTCTCCCTCATCAACACGCCGCCGGCTGCACGTCAGCCGATCCTCACCTATGTGGGGGAGTACGAGGAATCGGCGGTGGTGGAGGCGATCCGGCGCGAGCTCCTGCGCGAGGGCCAGGTGTTCTTCGTGCACAACTGGATCCAGAACATCGAAGCGGTGGCCACCCGGCTGCGGAGCCTCGTCCCCGAGGCGCGTGTGGTGATCGCCCACGGGCAGATGGACGAGGGGACCCTCGAGCAGGTCGTCCTCGACTTCTGGGAGAAGCGGTACGACGTGCTCGTATGCACGACGATCATCGAGTCGGGGATCGACATGCCCACGGTGAACACGCTCGTCGTCGACCGGGCCGACCGTCTCGGCCTGGGCCAGCTGCACCAACTGCGGGGGCGGGTGGGCCGGTCCGGGAGCCGCGCCTACGCCTACCTTCTGCACCCGGCCGACCGCGTCCTGAGCGAGACTGCCTACGAGCGGCTGCGGACGATCGGGGAGCAGACGGAGCTGGGCAGCGGATTCAAGATCGCCATGCGCGACCTGGAGATCCGGGGAGCGGGCAATCTCCTCGGCCGTGACCAGTCGGGTCATATCGCCGCGGTCGGCTACGACCTCTACGTGCAGATGGTGGCGGAAGCGGTGGCCGAGATGAAGGGCGAGCCGATCCGGCCCGTCGTGGAGGTCAAGATCGACGTGCCCTCCGACGCGCACCTTCCGGCCGGATACGTCGGTCGTGAGGACCTGCGCCTCGAGGCCTACCGGCGACTCGCCTCGGTGTCGGGGGAGGCCGAGGTGGACGACATCAGGGCCGAGTGGCTCGACCGGTTCGGACCCCTTCCCGCCCCGGCCGAGGGTCTCCTGGCCGTCGCCCGGTTGCGGGTCGAGTGCCTCCGGACGGGGGTGCGCGAGGTCTCGGCCACCGCCGCCCGGCCGGGGCAGGTGGCGTCGTCCGGCGGCCGGCGCCTCCTGGTGGCGCGCCTGGCCCCGCTGACCATCCCGGCCAGCGCCCGGGTCCGCCTGCGACGGCTCCGTCCCGAGGCGCTCTACAAGGAGGAGTCAGGCCAGCTCACGGTGCCCCTGGCCCCCGACGAAGCGCCCGTGGAGGCGGTGACGTCGTTGCTGCGGGCCCTCGTGCCGGCCGACGGTGACGGTGGCGGGGAGACAGCGTCGACGACGGGGGTCCCGCCCCGGGGGGCACGGGGCCGCGACTCGTCTCCGACAGCCGCCCGCCGGTAGCATGCCGGTCTCGTGAAGCGCCTCCTCCTCGTCGTCGTGCTCGGCGCTCTCGTCGTCGCTGCCACCGGCTGCGACGTGTCACCACCGGCGGCCACGGTGAACGGGGTGGCCATCTCGCAGTCGACACTGAACGACGACCTGTCGAATGAGGTCGCCAACCCCGGAGCCCAGTGCGCGGCACTGGTGGCCGCCGGCTCGGCCGCGTCACCAATCGGTGTGGGCACCCAAGGTGACGGCTCGACCAACGCGGTGACGCCGAGTTTCGCCGACAACGCGTTGGAAACGCTTGTTCTCGAGCAGCTCGAGATGCAGGCGCTCGCCCGGCGGGGCGTCACGGTCACCCGGGCCGACATCACCGCCGCCACAGCCGACTACGAGAGCCAACTCCAGAGCCAGCTGCAGCAGGCACAGTCCCAGAGCTCGGCCCCGGCGGGCTGCACCCTCTCGGTCTCGAGCCCCGTGGCCGGACAGCTGCCGGGCTCGTTCCTCCGGCGCCAGGCGGCGTCGTTGGCCGATCAGGAGGCGCTCGAGGTGGCGGTGGGCCACGTGAACGTGAGCCAGCGGGCGCTCGAGTCCTACTACAGGACCAACACGGCCGAGCTGACCCAGGAGTGCCTGAACGTGATCGTGGCCGATACGCAGGCCGCCGCCCAGGCGCTGCATGACCAGATCGCGGCGGGGGCGAGTTTCGCCACCGCGGCCACGTCCGCCGACGCCGACAAGCAGGGGACCCCGACGGGGGGTGAGCTGCAGTGCGCGTACCCGGCCCAGCTGCAGCTGGGGACGGCCGCCAGTGCCACCGTGTCGGCCCTGTCGACGGGGCAGCTGGCCGAGCCTCTCGCCCTGTCTCGGCAGGGCTCCACTGGTGCCGTGACCACCTTCTACATCGTCGTCCAGATGCGCGCCCGCCAGCTCGTCCCCTTCGCCACGGTGCGCAACTCGATCCGGCAGGTGATCCTGGCGACGCACGCCGCCGCCGTCGGGACCGCCTTGAAGAGACTGATCCGCCAGGCCCATGTCACCGTCGATCCCCGTTACGGGACGTGGAGTCCCACGCGTGGCGTGACCATCCCCACGCCGCCGCCTCCCGCCTTCGTCCTGAACGGATCGGCCAACGTGCCGGCCAGCTCCGGTCTGTCCTCCTCGGGCCTCACCATCGTTCCCGGCGCCGGCTGACACAGGCCGTGGGCCCGTCATCCCCCATCAGCGGGGAGCGACCCAAGGTGGTGGTGGTCGGGATGGGTCCGGCCGGGCCGGGGCTCGTGCCCGAGGCCGCCTACGACGTCCTGGCCCATGCGGCGCGGGCCTTCGTCCGTACCGGACGCCACCCGGCCGTCGACGCCGTGGCCGGGTTGGTCCCTGGTGGGCTCGAGTCCTTCGACCGGCTCTACGACGGCGCGGGGACCATCGACGAGGTCTACGCCGCCATCGTCGAGGAGCTCGTTGCCGCCGCCACGGCCGTGGCCGACGGTGCCGCCGGCCACGAGACGGACGCGTTCGTCGCCTACGCCGTCCCCGGATCGCCCTTCGTGGCGGAACGGACGGTCGTGATGCTTCGCCACGACGACCGGGTGGCCGTCGAGGTCGTTCCCGCCACCTCCTTCGTCGATCTGGCCTGGGACCGTCTCGGGATCGATCCCGTGGCCGCCGGGGTGCGGCTGGTGGACGGCGCCGCCTTTGCCGTCGAGGCGGCCGGCGAGCGCGGCCCCTTGCTGGTGGCCCAGTGCCACAACCGCCAGGTGCTCTCGGACATCAAACTGGCCGCCGACGACGCCTCCGGGGAGGACGCCACCCGGACGGCCGTCCTCCTGCATCATCTGGGACTGGACGACGAACAGGTCCTGGAGGTGGGGTGGGCCGAGCTCGATCGGAGCCTCGAGCCCGACCACCTCACCGCCGTCTGGGTGCCGCGGTTGGCGGCGCCGGTGGCGGTCGAGCTGGTCCGGTTGGACGAGCTCGTGCACACGCTGCGGGCCCGGTGCCCGTGGGACCGGGTCCAGACGCACGGGTCGCTGGCCCGCCACCTGCTCGAGGAGACGTACGAGACGCTCGACGCCATCGAGACCGTCGCCGCCAGCGAGCCCGACGTGGCCCCCGAGGCGGTGGACCATCTGGCCGAGGAGCTGGGCGACCTGCTCTTCCAGGTCTACTTCCACGCCGCCCTGGGCGGCGAGGAGGGGCGCTTCACGCTGGCCGACGTGGCCCGGGGCGTGCACGACAAGCTGGTGGCGAGGCACCCCCACGTCTTCGGCGACGTCGTCGCCGTCACGCCCGAGGACGTGGCCGCCCACTGGGAGAGGCGGAAGCTGGACGAGAAGGGGCGATCGAGTGTCACCGAGGGGATACCGAGCGCTCTGCCCGCCCTCGCCCTGGCGACCAAGCTGCAGAGGAAGGCCGAGTCCGTGGGCCTGGAGCTCCCCGATCTGGACGCACGCCGCCGTCAGGTCTCCGAGGGAATGGCCCGGCTCGAGCCGTCGGAGGACCCGGAGGTTCTGGGCGGCGAGCTGGGTGAATTGCTGTTCGGCCTGGCCGACGCGGCGCGCCGGCTCGGGGTGGACCCCGAGTCGGCGCTGCGGGCACGCGCCGCCCGGTTCCGAGACGAGGTCGAATCGAGCGAGGCCGGGACACCCCCGACCTGACCTGGTCGGATCCCGGGTGGGGTCTCTTCGGTCCCTTCGGCGTGGCTGTCGGTGGCCCGTACGACCGGTTCGGTGTTCAGGGCCGTCGTATCCGACGCACAAAGTCGGACCATCGGCTGGATCGGTGGGTGGGCGGACCCGTTCGACCCGGACAGCGGTCGGGGCAACCCTCTACGCTGGCGCTCCGCATCCCGGTGCGGACGACCGAGTAACTTCTACAACACCAACCACAGGGGCATCACGGATCATGAGCACGATCGAGCAGATACGGGCGCGGGAGGTCCTCGATTCCCGGGGCAACCCCACCGTCGAGGTCGAAGTCGTCCTGGAGTCGGGCGCGGGTGGACGGGCCATCATCCCGTCCGGAGCCTCGACGGGCACCTACGAGGCCACCGAGTGGCGTGACGGGGGAGAACGCTACGGGGGGAAGGGCGTTCTCGGGGCCGTGGAGCACGTGAACGGCGAGATCGGCGAGGTCCTCTCGGGCTTCGAGTCGTTCGACCAGCGGGGCGTGGATCTGGCCCTCATCGACCTCGACGGGACGCCGAGCAAAGGGCGGCTCGGAGCCAACGCCGTGCTCGGAGTATCACTGGCCGTGGCGCGCGCCGCGGCGGAGGATCTCGGTCTTCCCCTGTACCGCTACGTCGGGGGGGCGAACGCGCACGTGCTGCCTGTTCCCCTCATGAACGTGGTCAACGGCGGCGTCCACGCCGACAACTCGATCGACCTGCAGGAGTTCATGATCGCCCCGATCGGTGCGGCCTCGTACTCCGAGGCGCTGCGGTGGGGCGTCGAGACCTATCACGCGCTGGCCCGCGTGTTGCGGTCACGGGGGTTGTCCACCGCGGTGGGGGACGAGGGCGGGTTCGCTCCCGATCTCCCGTCCAACGAGGACGCCGTCGAAGTACTGGTGGAGGCCATCGAAGCGGCCGGGCGGGTCCCGGGAGAGGAGATCGCCATCGCCCTCGACCCGGCCGCCAGCGAGTTGTGGAAGGACGGGGTCTACCACCTGAACGGCGAGGGTCGACAGCTCTCGTCGGCCGAGCTGGTCGACTACTGGGCGGACCTGTGCAGCCGCTACCCGATCGTGTCCATCGAGGACGGCATGGCCGAGGACGACTGGGACGGATGGGTGGCCCACACGGCCGCCATCGGCGACCGGATTCAGTTGGTGGGCGACGATGTGTTCGTCACCAACCGGGCCCGCCTCGAGAAGGGGATCGCCCGTAAGGTGGCCAACTCCATCTTGATCAAGGTCAACCAGATCGGGACGCTCACCGAGACGTTGGACACGATGGACTGCGCCTCGCGCGCCGGGTACCGGTGCGTGATGTCGCACCGGTCGGGTGAGACCGAGGACACCACCATCGCCGATCTGGCCGTGGCGACCAATTGCGGTCTCATCAAGACCGGCGCCCCGGCGCGCTCGGACCGTGTGGCCAAGTACAACCAGCTCCTGCGGATCGAGGAGGACCTCGGTGAGTCCGCCGCCTATCTGGGCGAGGCCGCGTTGGCCACGGCCAGAGTGGCGGACGAGGGAGGACAGTGACGCTGTTGCCGAGGTCCGGTGCCCACAGCCGCCGCCGTTTCCGGCTGCGGCGGTCGTCGAGGCGACAGCCGTCGCCGGGTCGGCCGACGCGGCGTCAGGCCTTGCCCCGTCTGTCGATGGCGCCGCCGTCGGTTCCCCGCTTCTCGATCCTGAGACCGTCGACGGCGCGACGGAGTCACCAAAGACCACGGCCTGTCCAACGTCGTCGGGCCCGGGCGTTGCTGCTCGCCGCCGTGGTCTTCGCCGCCGTTGTGCTCCTGAGCGCGTTGCCGTGGTCGACCCTCGCCGACCAGCATGCCCAATTGACGTCGGCCTCGTCCGAACTCAGCCAACTCCAGGCCGAGAACCGCGCCCTGGCGGTGCAGGCGCGGCGATTGTCGAACAAGACCACCCAGGCCGGTCTGGCTCGACAGGACTACGGACTGGTGGAGTCGGGACAGAAGGCCTTCGATATCTTGCCGCCGCCGGGAACGACTCCTTCGGAGGTCACCGGGGGAGGACACGTCCCCCTCGACGAGCCACCGGTCGTGCCCGGGTCGCGCCGCTCGGAGGAGCTGTTGGGGGTGGATGTGGGCAGCTCGGCGCCCTTGGGCGACACGGTCCGGTCGACCTCCGCCCAGGTGGCGAGCGACTCGCGTCCGGCGCGCCAGCGGGCCTCGGTCGATCCTCTGGGAGCCCGGGGCTTCTGGTCGCGGGTGGCGCACACCCTGGAGTTCTGGAGCTGACCGATCCCCGGGAGGACCCGGTCAGCGCCTCGGATCGGGAGATCGTCGCCGACCTCCTCGGGCGGGTCCCCTCGGGCGCCTTCTCAGTGGCACTGCGACGACGCGACGGTGGCCCCGCCGTCATCGCCAACGCACCGCTTCTCGACGACGGCACCCCGATGCCGACACGGTTCTGGCTGGTCGACGCGCGTCTGCGCGACGCCGTGAGCCGACTCGAGGCCGCCGGAGGTGTGAAGCGGGCTGAAGGCGCCGTGGCCCCCGCCGCCGTCGCCCGGGCGCACGCGCTCTATGCCGAGGAACGCGACCGGACCCTCCCCTCGGACCACACCGGCCCCCGCCCGTCGGGCGGCGTCGGTGGGACCCGCACGGGCGTGAAGTGCCTCCACGCCCACCTGGCCTGGTTCCTCGTGGGCGGCGACGATCCGGTGGGCCGGTGGGTGGTCGAGCAGCTGACCCTGGACACCTCGGAGTATGTGGTAGAGCGGGGGGATGGCCGATGACACCGGGGCGGTGGCCGCTCTCGATTGCGGCACCAATTCAACCCGACTGTTGATCGTCGGCGCCGACGGAGAGGTCCTCGAGCGGGAGATGAGGATCACACGGCTCGGCGAAGCGGTGGACGCCACCCACAAGCTCTCGGCCGACGCCATCGCCCGGACCGTGGCCGTGCTCCACGACTACCGACGAGCGATGGACCGCAACAAGGTGGCCCGGGCGCGTCTCGTCGCCACCTCCGCGGCGCGTGATGCGGTGAACGCCGACGAGTTCTTTTCCGCCGCCGCCGAGGTCACCGGCGTGCGCCCGGAGCTACTCAGTGGCCTGGACGAGGGGCGGCTGTCATTCGCCGGCGCCACGGCGTCGCTGCCGGCCGACGTCCGTGGGGCGCAGCCCGTGCTCGTCGTCGACATCGGCGGGGGCTCGACGGAGCTCGTGGCCGGCCTGCCACCGACCGGAGGCGACGCAGTCACCGGTTCCCCCGACGTGGTGGCCGTCTCGCTCGACATCGGATGCGTGCGGCTCACGGAGCGGTTCTTCCACCACGATCCACCTCTCGGGCGTGAGCTGGCCGAGGCCCGCGGCGTGGTGGAGTCGGAGGTGCGGCGCGCCCAGGCAGAACTGCCTCCCGTGGTCGGTCGTGGGATCCTGATCGGGCTGGCCGGGACGGTGTCGACCCTGGCCGCCCTCAACCTCGGGCTCCCTCACTACGAACGGGCCTCCATTCACCACGCCGTTCTCAGCCGAGATGAGGTCGAGACCTGGTTGGAACGGCTCGCCACCGAGGACCGCCGGGCCCGCTTGGCGCGCCCGGGCATGGTCGAGGGCCGGGCCGACGTGATCGTGGGCGGGGTTCTCGTGCTGGCGGCGGTGATGGCCGGTTTCGGACGCAGCCAATGCCTCGTCTCGGAGGACGACATCCTCGACGGGCTGGTGGCCAGCATCCGCTGACGCCGCTCCGCCCGCCGTTTGCGTCGGTGGACGCACCCCACGGCTGGCCATTGATCGCCAATTCATGCCTAGCATCCGGGGGTGCCGCCGACCACCGACCGCATCCTCATGGGCCCGGGACCCTCCAATCCCTATCCGGAGGTCTCCATGGCGCTCGGCCGTCCGGTGCTCGGACACCTCGACCCAGAGTTCCTGGCGTTGCTGGACGAGACGTGCGAGCGCCTGCGCCGTGTCTTTCGGACGCGCAACGAGTTGACGTTCCCGGTGAGCGCGACGGGGTCGGGTGCGATGGAGGCGGCGTTCGTCAACTTCGTCGGCCCGGGCGACGTCGTCGTCGTGGGCGTGAACGGACTGTTCGGCACCCGGATGTGCGAGGTGGCGCGACGCGTCGGCGCTGAGGTGGTTCCCGTCGAGGCGCCCTGGGGTGAGCCCCTCGATCCCGGTGCCATCCTGGCCGCCCACGACTCTCCGACGATGATCGCCGTCGTCCATGCCGAAACGTCGACCGGGGTGCGTAACGACATCGCGCCGATCGGAGACGGGAAACGCGACGCTCTGCTGGTCGTCGACATGGTCACGTCGCTCGGAGGCATCGACGTCGAGGTCGATGCATGGCATGTCGACGTCGCCTACAGCGGGACACAGAAGTGCCTGGGTGTACCGCCTGGACTCGCTCCGTTGACCGTCGCCGCCCGGGCGCGTGAACGATTGGTAGAGCGGCCGTCTTCGTGGTATTTCGATCTGAATCTCCTGTCGCGGTACGTGGAGTCGGGTGGTGGTCGGGTGTACCACCACACCGCCCCGGTGGCCATGGTCTACGCACTCCACGCCGGTCTCGGTGCCCTCCTCGACGAAGGCCTGGAGGCGTCATGGGCGCGCCACGAGACCTGTGGTCGGCGACTCCAGGACGGTCTTGAGTCCATGGGCCTGTGTCTGGTGCCGCCGGCCGGGCACCGTCTTCCCCAGTTGACGACGGTCTGGGTCCCTGCCGACCTCCCCCCGGGTACCGACGAGGCCGGTGTCCGGCGCTCGCTGCTCGCTGATTTCGGGATCGAGATCGGGGCCGGGGTGGGACCCCAGGCCGGCAAGGTCTGGCGTATCGGGTGCATGGGGCATACGGCGCGGCATCGCAACGTGACCCTCCTCCTGGCCGCCCTGGGGGAGGTGCTCGGGCGGTGAGCGCACGGGGGGCGAGGGTGAGCCCGCTCGAGTTGAACGGCTGGCGCGTCCGGCTGCGGACCCTGACCGAGGACGACTACGCCGAGTGGTACGAGGTCAGGGCCCGGTGCCGGTCCTGGCTGGTCCCCTGGGAGCCCCGTCCCGACGGTTCACCCACCACGCCCGAGGACAGAGCCAGCTTCGTGGCGCGCTGCGCGGCCCGGGAGCGAGAACGACAGATGGGGACCGGCTACGGATTCGGCATCTTCGCCGAAGCGAAGCTGGTGGGCGAGATCACCTTGTCGTCGATCCAGCGGGGTCCGTTCCAGAACGCCTTCGTGGGCTACTGGGTCGACCAGGCGGTGGCCGGCAACGGCCTTGCTCCGGAGGCCACAGTGGCGGTGTTGCGCTTCGCCTTCGAAGAGCTGTCGTTGCATCGGATCGAAGTGGCCATCGTCCCTCGCAACCGCGCCAGCCGGCGGGTGGTCGAGAAACTCGAGCTCCGCCAGGAAGGTGTCGCTCTGCGCTATCTCGAGATCGACGGTCGATGGGAGGACCACGTCCGGTACGCCATCACCTCCGAGGAGTGGACGACCCGGTGCCAGGACCTGATCGAGACCTGGATCAGCCGGACCTGACGAGAATCCGTCGATCCGGGCGTCGACGAGATCTACATGTCCCCCGAGACATGGACCACGGCGGAGGAGTGGCGGAAGAACTGCTCGATGTCCTGTTCGTAGGTGTACGACGCGGGCGGCTTACCCACGCTCCGGCGCAGTCTCAGGGCGCGGATGAAGTTGTCGACCGTTCCAGCCGATGTGTAGCGGCAGGTGAAGCCCGTCTTGGTCAGGCGGGTGGTATCGACGCCTCGACCGTAGCGTAGGAGATCTCCGAGCTCCGGAGGGAAGTCGACAAGTCCGAGGCGCACCAGAGGCGCTGCCATGCTCTGCGTGGCTACGGGGGGAAGAGGCAGCAGGCGGGTACCGCACATCTCGGCCACCTCGCTCCAGGGGACCTTGCCGGCGCCGGCGACGTTGTAGAGACCGGGGACGCGGTGACGCGTGACGTGCTCGAGGCAGCGGACGACGTCGTCCTCCTCGACGAACTGCACGAGTGGGTCGTATCCGGCTACGGACGGACACAGCGACCGCGACAGGTTCGAACTGATGGGTGTCACGATGTCCGTGCCGAGGACGTTGGCGAACCGGAGAACGGTGACCACGGTCGCCGGGTTGTCCTCGGCGAAGTCACGGACGAGACCCTCGACTTCGAGCAACGACCTCTCGACGCGGGTGCGCGCCGGGGAGGTACGAGACATCTCCTCTCGAAACCACATGGGGTCGGTCGACGCCGACCCGTAGACCAAGGTGGAGGACTTCACCACCACTTGGCGCACCGGGGACCCTGCCTGTCCGGCGGCGGCGAGGAGGTTCATGCTGCCGATGACGTTGATCTCGTGGAGGGCACGTCCCGAGGCACGGGTGGAATCGACGACCAGGAAGGTGTGGACGATCGTGTCCACCTGGGTGGCACGGACGATGCGGGACAGAATCGAATAGGTCTGGTCGGCCCGGACGAATTCGGTGCGTTCCAGGGAGACCGACGGCTCGCGCGTGCCCATGCCCAGAATCATCTCGACTTCGGGATCCGACTCGAGCGCCTGCGCCATGCGACCGCCCCAGAAGCTGTCGAGGCCGGTGATGAGGACGCGTCGACCCATTCGGTCAGCCGAACCAGACGCTGCGTCGCTCGCGCAACATTTCGTAGAGCGTCTCCTGGAGGTGCATGCGGATCGTCTCCGCCTCCTCCATGACCCTGCTCTTGGAGTAGCGCTCCTGAGCGGGCGGCACATTGAACGTGACTGGGTCGAGAACGCGCAGTTTGAACTTGGTCGGGAAGTAGAGGGCGAGCCCGAGGGGCCCGAATGCCAGCATGTTGGCCGTCACTGGGAAGTAGGGCACGCCGAGGACCTTCGCCAGCCTGGGAACACGGAAGATGATGGGCATGGACTCCTCGGCACCGACCACCGCGATGGGAATGACCGGCACGCCGGCGCGCATGGCGATCTCGACGAAGCCGCCGCGACCGAAGCGCCGGAGACGGTATCGGTCCGTGTAGGTCTTGGAGGGACCCTTCGTCCCCTCAGGGAAGACGAGGACGAGCTGTCCGTCATCACGCAGGATCCGACACGCATTGTCGGGATGAGCGGGAACACCACCGACGCGGGCCCACATCGTTCCCACCCAAGGTGCTTCTCGGAAGAAGTAGTCGGCTAAGCCGTAGACGGGTCGGCCGAGCTCCTCCTCGATGCCGTGCATGATGACGGGGGCGTCCGACGGGATGGCGGCGGCGTGGTTCGCCACCAAGAGCGCTCCGCCGGTCTTCGGGATCTTCTCGAGACCTTCCCATTCAACGCGGAACCAGTGCTTGTAGAGAGGGGCGTAGATCTTCCGAGCCAAGCTCCGCATGTGCTCGGAGCGGCCCCACGGGTCGACATCCGACAGACGTTGACCGACGATCGTCTCGTCGTCCGGTCGGGGTAGGGGAACGAGGGCGGCGCGAGGTGGGCGCTGAGCAGTCTCCCTACCGGTGGCCATCGGGTCATCGTACCCGGCGACCCCCCGGGCCAGAACGGGGTCTCGAACCTGCCCGTCCGGTGACTGGTACCTCACGGAGCGGACTCCTCTTACGGTCGTCCTGCGCCGACGAGCCCGAAGTACCAGATGGGGTCGAACTCGACCACGGTGCCTGTGTGGGCCGCCTGGATGATCGTGTCGGCTCCGTAGGGGCCCGATCCCACATACATCACGACGTGGTCGATGCCGCCGCCCCCCAGATCGTAGAAGAGGAGATCGCCCGGCTGGACCTGGTCGAGCGGCACCGGGGTGGACGTGCCGGCCTGGATGGCCGCCGAGTGGAGAAGCGAGACACCGGCTGCCTCCCAGGCGAGCATGGTCAGCCCTGAGCAGTCCACGCCGCTCCGGCTGGCCCCTCCGTACTCGTAGGGCACCCCGAGGTAACTCTCGGCCCCGGTCAGGGCCTCGGATCCCGCCCCCTGGGGTGCTTGTGGATTGCCATCGCCGACGACGCCCGTGGATCCGGCAGACCCTGCCGCCTGATTGGCGGAATCGGTGGCCGCTGTAGCTGCGGCCGATCCGCCGCCGACGGTCTGCGCGACCTGGGCGGCCTGGGCGGCCTGTTCAGCCGCTCGGCGACGGGCGGAAGCATTGGCGGCAGCCGCCGCCGCGGCTGCCTCCCGTGCTGCCTCCCGGGCGGCCTCCTGCGCGATCATCTGGGCGAGTTGCCCCTTCACGGCAGACAGCGTCGTCTCGGCCGCGGTTGTCGCACTCTGGGCGGCTTGTTCAGAATTCTGGACGGCCACCGTCCCCGTTTCCGCCTGCTGGAGCTGCGCCTGCAACTGGCTCTCGGTGGCCGCCAGGCGGTTCTCGTCCGACCGTACCGCCGCCGCGGCGGCATCGACATTCCCGATGGCGGTGTCCTGGTATTCGTTGTGGAGCGCCCCGGTGCTCGATGTCGACGAGAACAACGTGCTCAGTGACGTGGCCGGTTCGTCGTAGACGTACGCATTGACGGCATCGACCTGCAGTTGATGATGCGCACTGCGATAACGCTTCTTGTCGGTCGCCAGTTGGCCGCGGATCAGCGCCAATCGAGCCTTCACCTCCTGGAGGTGCACCGTTGACTGGTCGAACTGCTCGGAGAGCGCTGCCACCTGCTGCTGTTGCTGGGCGATCTGCGTCTCGAGCGTTGCTACCTGTGCCTGGACACCAGCGACGGTCGGGTCGCTCGTCGCCCCAGGCCCGGACGCGCCGGAGGCGTCACCCGGCGATGCCGCCGCCGGGCCGCCACAGACCAGGGCAATGGTGGCCACAACGACCAGCCCCGCCGCCGAACCCCGCAGCCAACCGGATCTACTCACCCGATCCCCCCGCTAGTCACACACGCCACTTTGGCAACAGTAGCCACCATGGGCGCATAAGAAAAGGGGCGACCTGGACGGGTCTTGGCGTTCCCCCGACCCTTTTCCAGGGCTCTGAGCAGGTGTTCGGCCTGATTCGGCCGGTCAGTGCCAAAGTCTGTCGGCGACACTCATCTCATGGTGTGGTTGGTCGTTGCGTCGAGGAGCCCTGACCGCCGGTCGTGAAAGAATCCAGCCTCGAGCGCGCGAGATCGACGATCAGAGTCAGTATCGCCGGTCGTCTGGGACGGGAAGAGACCGTGAGCGGTGACGGTTCGATGGTCACGGGGGGTGTAGCCCAATCGGCAGAGGCAGGGCGCTTAAAACGCCCCCAGTGAGGGTTCGAACCCCTCCACCCCCACGGAGGTTGTTGGATTCACAACGGTTCCAACTCGGACCTGGGTGCCGACATTTCCATCCGCTCGGCCGCTCGGGCAGTTCAAGACTGGTTGGGCGACCTGACCGATACAGAACTGGCCGAACTGATCCGGGGGCGTTGAAGAATCCTTCTCGGCGCAAGGCGTTCGCACGGCCAAGTGAGCGCGCTATCCGTGGCTCTTCGTACGCGGCCTAGCGAAAGACGGGGCACAGCTCCTGGGTGAGTTTCGGCACTCACCAGGCCGTCCAGAGCGTGCCACGTCAAGCTCGGGTTTGGTTTGGTGACGCTTGCCGACGTCTCGGTGTGATGGCGTTGAGGGAATGAGGCAGCCGGTCTGAGTTCGGGCTTCGTGTCACTGATCGACCGCTTCCTGTGGGACGACCGAGCCGTTACTCGATGGATGCCACCGGCAGACGCATCCGCGAAGACACGACTACATTCTCAATTGGATCACGGCCGGTCGTCCGGCCTGACGGCGAAAGGGACCCGATGCATACTCCAAGATCCGGCTTTGCCGCAGCCTGCGGTGCAGCACTGGTGGTCGTCACGTTCCTGGTCTCCTCGTCGTCGGCCTCGGCCGCTACGGCGGCTCCCGTGGCCAAGAGACCGCTCACTCTCAAGGTCAACTCGACGGCAGATACCCACGCCGCGAATCCCGCGTCCGGCAGGTGCAAGGACGCCAGGAAGAAGTGCTCGCTTCGCGCTGCCATCGAGGTGGCCGATGCGGCAGCCCCCCGACGGGGCGTCACCATCAAGGTCCCCGCCAAGACCTTCGACCTCACCCTCGGCGTCCTCACCCTCAACCACAACCCCGTGACCGTGGACGGCGCCGGACAGACCACCACAGTGGTGAGCGCCCAGGGCAACAGCCAGGTTCTGAGTGTCTCCGGCGGCGCCGTGGTCACGCTCAGCGGAATCCAGCTCACCGGGGGGAACGGGTCGGCGTCCGGCGGCGGTTTGGCGAACAGCGGCAGCACGACTCTCATCGGTTCGACGGTCACGGCCAACTCGGCGGGAATCGGCGGGGGCATCTACAACGGCTCCGGCGCCACGCTCAACCTGAACAACTCGACTGTCAGCGCGAACACACTCGCGACGGTGACCGATAGCACGCCTGGAGGTGCCGGCGGAGGCATCTGGAACGCTGGCACGCTCGTATTGAGCGCGAGCTCGCTCAGTGGCAACTACGGCGGGCAGGGTGGATTCGGCGGGAGCGATACCGCCGGGCGGGGCGGCAACGGTGGTGGGATCTTCAACACCGGAATGCTCACGGTCACAGGTGGCACTATCTCGGCGAACTATGCCGGCACGGGAGGTATTGGGCTCTCCGGTAACGAGGTTTCCGGCGTCGGCGGCAACGGCGGCGGCATTTACTCATCGTCAGGCTCGGTGATCCTCACTGGGGTCACCTTCTCCGGCAATCACTCCGGTGCGGCTGGTCCCTTGGGAGAGGGTGCGGTCAACGCAGGCGACGGCGGTGGCATTTGGAGCTCGTCGTCCCTGGCGGTTTCTGGCAGCACGTTCACGGGAAACCAGGGCGGCCCAGGCAGCGACATCGGAGGAAGTGGTGGAGGCGTCTTTTCGAGCGGGACGGCCACCGTCACGAGTTCCACCTTCACCTCGAATATCGCCGGCCAAGGCGGCACCGGTGGTGGCGGTGGCGCCATCGACAGCTCTGGTGCCCTCGTCCTCACCAACTCTGCAGTGTCGGGCAATTCCGCGGGGGCCGGAGGGGGAAGTGGGCCAGGCGGTGTGGGCGGCGGGTTGGAGGTCAGCGGAGGCACTTCCACATTGACCGGT
>Ga0209415_10003325_pt1 | contig 29910 bp, 31 predicted proteins | sample PeaSoiSIISIP2007_FD_187696 | JGI IMG/M metagenome (GOLD analysis project Ga0209415, IMG submission 187696) | Peat soil microbial communities from Weissenstadt, Germany - SII-SIP-2007 (SPAdes) (version 2) | ecosystem: Environmental > Terrestrial > Soil > Wetlands > Peat | place: Germany...
TGCATCTGGCGCATGAAGAAAATCCACACGCCGATCAGCAGCAGCATCGGGAACCACGAGATCAGGATGCCGAACAGCGACGGCACGCTCTCCTCCGCCGGCGCGGCGTGGATCAGCACGTTGCGGTCGATAAGACGCCCGACCAGGTTGGTGTCGTTGGGCGAATATGTGGAGAACGAGCGGCCGTCGGTGAACTTGCCGGAGATGTTGTTGCCCTGGACCGTGACCTCGCGCACCTGGCCGCGATTGACGTCGTTGACGAATTCCGAATAGGCCAGGCTGTTCTGCGGCCCGCGGGTGGTGGAGCTTTGGAACAGGTTGAACAGCGCGACCAGCAGCAGACCGATGATGATCCAGAGCGCCAGGTTCTTGCCGAAGCTGTTCACAATAGGGGCCTTTCGCAACCGGGGCGCTCGCCCCCCTCAAGGGACCGGACCGCGCATTCGCATCGCTTCTGTTCGATATTACATAAGATGCCCCCGGCCTTAAACAACTGTAAAGTCCGGCGGCGTCATGGGCCGGTCGTGCCGGATGCATGACGCGCGGTCTCGCCGCGGGTCCGGTGTCAAAAAACAGCGAAACCCGGCTGGGTCAGCGCCCGGTCCGGCCGAAAGCGCGGCGCATGGGCGGAGGTCGCGCCCGCCGCATCCCGGATGACGGGCAGGGTCGGCCGCGCCGCCGGAGGCACGCTTGAGGGCGCCCCCGCGGAATTGCCGCGCGCAGCGACGCCGAGACCCTCCGGCGCCGCCGCCGGCAGCCGCACCACGAAGCGCCCGTCCCAGCCCGTACGCTCGCCCGGACGGGCCGGGGCCGGGGAAGCGACCGCTTCCGGCTCGCGGCACACCAGAACGCGGCCGCGCCGCGGCAGGACGAGACAGCCCCCCAGGGTCCGTCCCCCGGCGAAGCCTTGGCGCAGGTCCCGCAGCAGCCGCTCCACGCCCTCAACGCGCGGCGGGTAGGTTGCGCCGCCGACGCAGGCGATCACCGCCGCCACCGCCCTGAGCGCCAGCTCATCGCTGGCGGGGGCGAGCGCTTTCGGGTCGAGCCAGGCGAACCCGGCCGGATGGAGCCACGCCGCGCGCGCGAGGAGCGCGGCCAGTTCGCGCTCGAGCGCTGCCCGCGCCCGCCCCAGCCGCTGGGCCGTCTCGGCCAGCCGCGCCGCCGTGAGTCCCTCCCGTTCCAGCACCGCTTCCGCCTGGCGCAGCCGCACCCGCGCATAGGCCGGGTCGCGATTGCTGGGGTCCTCGATCCAGGCCTGGCCGCGCGCCTCGAGGGTGGCGGCGAGGCTCGCCCGGGGGACCGTGAGCAGCGGACGCAGGATGCGGCAATCGCGACGCTCGACCACTGCGGCGATGCCGGCCAGCCCGTCGAGCCCGCTGCCGCGCGCCAGGCGCAGCAGCACGGTCTCGGCCTGGTCCTCGCGATGGTGCGCGGTGAGGAGATGGAGCACGCCTTGGCATTCGCACCATCCCTCGAGCAGGCGATAGCGCGCCGCCCGTGCCTCGGCCTGGACGTCGCCGGCAAAGCCCGGCCCGTCGCGCACCAGGACGACATGCGCGATGGCGCGATGGCGCAGCCAGTGCGCCACTCGCGCCGCCTCCTCGGCGGAGCCGGGCCGCAGGCGGTGATCGACCGTGAGCGCGGTGATGCGTCCGCTCTCGGCCCGCGCCCACCCATCGGCCAGGAGCGCCAACGCAAGGCTGTCGGCGCCGCCCGAGACGGCGACGGCGAGATGGGGCCGCGCTTCGAACGGCGCGAAGCGCGCCATGAGCGCCGCGAACGCGGCCTGGTCGAGCGCGCCCATCGGGCTCAGCTGCAGCCGAGCTGCTGCCGCTCGCTCGCTTCGCGATCCTTGATGGTGGAGGCGGCGGTCGGGAAGTCGCGGTCGAGGCGCGCGTAGGCGGCGCACGCCTCCTGCTTCTTGCCGAGATTGCCGAGCGCCATGCCGAGCTTGAGGAGATTGTCCGCCGCCTTCGCGCTCTTGGGATATTTCTGATAGCCGTAGGCGAAGGCGGTGGCCGCGTTCTCGTAGTCCTTGCGCACGTAATAGGTTTCGCCCAGCCAGTATTGCGCGTTGCCCGCGAGCGGGTCGCTGGCGAAGCGCTGGACGAAGGCCTTGAGCGCCTGCTCGGCGCCGGGATAGTCCGCCTGGCGCAGCAGGCCGAAGGCGTAGTTGTATTGCTCCTGCGGCGAGCCGTTGAGCGGCGGCGCCTGGGGCCTGGCGGGCGCAGGCGCGGGAGCGGCGGCGAGCGCTTGCTGGTCGGGCGGCGGCCCGGCCGCGCCGTCGGGGCCGAGCGTGCCGAGCACGCGCGGGCCGCTCGGCACGGCCACCGGATTGTTGTCGCCGGCGGCCGCGTCTTGCGGCGGCGGCTGGGCCGCCAGCGCGGCAGGCGGCTTGGCCGCTGAGCGCGATGGTGCAACCGCCGCGGCGGACGGATTGCCATGCTCGAGCGCGGTGAGGCGCTGATCGATATCGCTCGAGAGCGTGTCGAGGCGATGCTTCATCTGGTCGAGCGTGTTGCCGAACTGCTCGAGCTGGCCGGTCAGCGTACGCATCTGATCCTCGAGCTGGCCGATGCGCACCTCGTTGGACAGCGCGGACGGCGCGTCTGGCGGGTTCACCGGCATCGGCGCGCCGCCCGGCGTGGTGCCGCGATAGACCTGGCGCTGCAGCAGGTTGACGTCGCGCTCGAGCCGGTCGATGCGGTCGAGCAGCGGCTGGACGTCCGATTGCTGCGCCAAGGCGGGCGCGAGCGCGAGCCCGGCCAGCAGCGCCGCAAGGAGGAAGGCAAGCGCCGGTCTCTGCCTCGTGGTCGGCTCGGTGTTGGGCAATGAGCGATCCCTTGTTGCCTGACGCGCCGGCTCCGGGCGAAGCGGCGCCGGGCCATCCTTCAGGCTAGCCGCCATTTTGGGCAAAAAAAGGGCGCCTGCCCCGCCCCCCACGAGTTGCATCGCGGAGAGGAGGCCGGCGCCCTTGTTTCGTTGCCCTGCGGCGGGTCAGTTGATGACGGTGATCCCGACGCGGTTCTGCGCCCACGCCGCCTCGTTCGAGCCGACGACGATCGGGCGATCCTTGCCGTAGCTGATGATCTGGATGCGGTTCGCCGTGACGCCCAAAGCGACCAGCGCGTTCTTCACCGCGTTGGCGCGCCGGTTGCCGAGGGCGAGATTGTACTCGCGCGTGCCGCGCTCGTCGCAATGTCCCTCGACGGTCACGGTGACGTTGCCGTACTGCTTCAGCCACGTCGCCTGTTTCTGCAGCGTCGTCTGGCCCTCCGGCTTCACGTCCGACTTGTCGAAGTCGAAGAAGACGCGGTCGCCCACGTTCTGGATGAAATCCTCGCGCGAGCCCGCGGTCGGACCGGACGCGGCGCCGGTGCCGCCCGACGCGTTCGTCGCGCCACCGGTGTTGGCCGACGTATCGAGGGCTTGTTTGCAGGCCGCCAGCAGAAAGACAGCGGCCACAAGCATGGTCACGGACCTAAGATTCATTTTTTTACTCCCTCGCAAGGAACCTGGGAATGCGCTCGTCATGAGTGTCCGGACGGCATTGCCCGACAGGGCGGCACATGATGGCGCCGGAAATGGGACGCGAATGGTCGCCACGGCCCGGCGGGCTGGCAAGACGCGACGCAATATACGTTCCGCGCTTCAGGGAATCAAGGGGGACCAAGCCGGGTCGGAAGCGTCCTGCGGCGTGATCGCCTCGCGCTCGTTATAGCCCGTCAAATCGACGGTGTAGATGCGGGTCGTCCCGCCCTGTCCTTTGGTATCGGACGGCGTTTGTCGAAAATACATCAGGACGCGCCCGTTGGGAGCCCAGGTCGGTCCTTCGACCAGAAAGCCCTTGGTCAAAAGCCGCTCGCCCGACCCGTCCGGGCGCATCACGCCGATATAGAAATCGCCGCCGTCGATTTTGGTGAAGGCGATGAGATCGCCGCGCGGCGACCACACCGGGGTCGCATAGCGGCCCGAGCCGAAGCTGATGCGGTGGATGTTGCCGCCGTCGGCATTCATCACGTAGAGCTGCTGCGAGCCGCCGCGATCGGAGTTGAACGTGATCTGGCTGCCATCGGGCGAGAAGCACGGCGACGTGTCGATCGCCGTGGTGTTGGTGATCTGCACCGCCTGGCGCGTTTGCAGATCGAGCGTGTAGATGTCGCTCGCGCCGCCGACGGCGAGGCTCATGATCACCTTCTTGCCGTTGGGCGAGAAGCGCGGCGCGAAGGTCATGCCGGGGAAGTCGCCCAGCACCTCCTGCTGCCCGGTGTCGATGTTGAAGAGATAGACGCGCGGCCGGTTGCCCGCGTAGGACAGGTAGGTGATCTCCTGCGCCGTCGGCGAGAAGCGCGGCGTCAGCACCAGGTTGCGGCCGTCGGTGAGGTAGTGATGGTTGGCGCCGTCCTGGTCCATGATGGAGAGCCGCTTGATGCGGCGGTTCTGCGGGCCGCTCTCGGCGATATAGACGATGCGGGTGTCGAAATATCCCTCCTCGCCGGTGATGCGCTTGTAGATCGCGTCGGCGAGGATGTGGGCGACGCGGCGCCAGTTCTGCTGCGTCGTGGTGTAGCGCAGGCCGGTGAGCTGCTGCTCGGCGAACACGTCCCACAGCCGGAACTCGACCTGGAGCCTGCCGTCCGGCGCGGCCTCGGTCGTGCCCGTGACCAGCGCCTGCGCGTTGATGACGCGCCAGTCGCCGAAGCGCGGCGGCACGCGGGTCGCAGCCTCCTTGTCGACGAACGCCTTGGCGTCGATCGGCTGGAACAGGCCCGAGCGCTCGAGATCGGCCGACATGACCTGGGTGATCTGCTGTCCGATCTGACCGTCGCCGCCGACGAAACTCGGCAGCGCGATCGGCATCGGCTCGACTTTGCCGCGGGTGATGTCGATGTGAAGCTCGGCCTTGGCCGCGAGCGGCACGAGCGCGAGGACGGCGAGCGCGAGCGCCCGGAAAACGCGAAGCCTCATGTGATGTCCTTCGGATCGAACGTAATGGTGAAGGTCTGCCACAGATCGTACTTGTCGGGCGGAAGCTGCAGCGGTCCGTGGCAGTTGGCGTTGAGCAGCGCCCGCTTGGCGCTGTCCGCTGCGGCCTGGAAGAACGGGTCGTCCATGCGGTCGGAATTCAAGAGTTGCGCCGAGCGCACCGTGCCGTCCGGGTTCATCGCGACGCGGAACTCGGGCGTGAGGTTCTCGGCATCGCGCGCGCCGGTGGGCACGTTCCAGCAGCGCTCGATCTGCTGCTTCACCAGGTCGATCTCGCTGGTCGAGAGCTGCGGGCCCAGGGGCGCCATCGGCTGCGATGACGCGGCGCGCGGCGCCGGCGGGCTCGGCTTGGCCTTGTCCTGCGGCGCATTGTCGGCGAGCTGGCGCTTGGCCAGGTTCTTCAACAACGCGTCGAAGGACGCGTCCTGGTCCTTGGGCTTGGGCGGCTGGGGCTTGGGCTCGGGCTTGGGCGGCGGCGGCTTCGGCGGCTCGGGCTTGGGCTCGGGCGGCTTCGGCGCCGGCGGCGGCGGTGGCGGCGGTGGCGGCGGCGGTGGCGGCGGCGGCGGTGGCGGCGGCGGCTTGGGCGGCTCGGGCTTGGGCGGCTCGGGCTTGGGAGGTTCGGGCTTCGGCGGCTCGGTCTGGGCCACTTGCTCGGGCTTCTTCGGCACCGGCGGCGTCAGGGTCTTCTCGGTGGCGCGCGTCTCGGGCGCGACGTTGACCAGCTCGACGACGATCGGCGTCTCTTCCGGGATCGGCGGCGTGAACAGCGACACGTGCAGAAAAAACAGCGCCACCACCGCGATGTGGAGCGTGAACGAGAAAAGAAATCCGCCGCGGCGGGGCATCAGGGCCGCTTTCCTCCCTCTCCGCCCCAATGGGGCGGAGAGGATCGACCGCATGCGGTCGATGGTGAGGTGGGGTCCGCCGCAAGCGCGGCCCCAATCGCCTCGAGCACGCCATCGAGATTTTCGAGAACGTCACCGTTCCAGAACCGAATCACTTGATAGCCGTGCTGGGCCAGCTCCGCGGTCCGCGCGGCGTCCGCTTCCACTCGCTCGGCATGTTGGCCGCCATCAAGCGCGATCACGAGCCTGCGCGCCGGAGAGGCAAAATCGGCGATGCGCGTACCGATCGGATGCTGGCGGCGAAATTTCCATGGCATGCCGCTCTCGCGCAACGCGCGCCAAAGCATGCGCTCGACATCACTAGCGTCGCGGCGCAGCCGTCGCGCGATGAGAACTCTTGGCCGAGATGCGGTCACCGCGGCGTCCCCCACCTCACCCCGGCCCTCTCCGCCCCGCTGGGGCAGAGAGGGGGGAATAACCGGACATGCGAAAATTCCTTGGCATGAGCCTCAGCGCTTGCTCTTGGTGTCGCGCGGCAGTTCGGCGATGAGCGACACCTTGGTGAAGCCGGCCTGGCCGACGAGACCCATCACTTCGAGGATGCGGCCGTAATTGATGGCGCGGTCGCCGCGCACATAGATCGTGGCGTCGGGATTGTTCTGGGTGATGGCGGTGAGCTTGGGCGCGAGCTGGTCGTCGCTGTCGAGCGCTGCGTTCTGGAGATAGATCTTGCCGGCCTGGTCGACCGTGATGACGAGCGGCTCCTTGGGCTCGGTGATCGCCGGCGCCTTGGTCTGCGGCAGGTCGACCGGGACGCCCACCGTGAGGAGCGGCGCCGTCACCATGAAAATGACCAGCAGCACCAGCATCACGTCGACCATCGGCGTGACGTTGATGGCGCTCATCTGCGGGTGGCGGACGCGGCGTCCGTTGCCGCCGGCGTCGCCGCCGACCATGAAGCTCCCGGCCATCGCTCAGACCTTCTCGTCGAGCTGGCGCGACAGGATCGCGCTGAACTCGGTGGCGAACGCATCGAGGCGCCCGGCATAGCGCCCGAAATCGGTCGCGAACTTGTTGTAGGCGACGACCGCGGGGATCGCCGCGACGAGGCCCAGCGCGGTCGCGAACAGCGATTCGGCGATGCCCGGCGCCACCACCGCGAGGCTGGTGTTCTTGGCCGCGGCGATCGACTGGAAGCTGTTCATGATGCCCCACACGGTGCCGAACAGCCCGACGAACGGCGCGGTCGATCCCACCGTGGCGAGGAACGTCATGAAGCGCTCGAGCCGGTCCATCTCGCGCCCGACCGTGACGTGCATCACGCGCTCGATGCGTTCCTCGAGGCTGGTCTTCATCGCCGTGCTGGTGGCGAGGCCCTTGGTGACGCTGCGGCGCCACTCGCGCATCGCCGCGGCGAACACCGCCGACATGGGATCCGCCGGCCGCGCGCCGACGCGGTCGTAGAGCTCGTCGAGCGAGCCGCCGGACCAGAAGCTCTCCTCGAAGCTCTCGGCGTCGCGCCTGAGGCGGCGGAAGCGGCTCATCTTGTCGAAGATCACCGCCCACGACCACAGCGACGCGAGCAGCAGCAAGAGCAGCACCAGCTTGACGATGGTGTCGGATTGGAGGAACAGCGTCACGATCGAGAGATCGTGCGCCGGCGAGCCGGCAAGAGGGAGCGCTTCGACTGGATTACCTTGCATGATCCTTGACCCCGTTTGGATCGTGTCGCGAAAGAGCGGCGGCGGCGGCCGCCGCGAGCGCAGGCGGAAGCGGCCGCGGCCGGCCGGCCGATGTGATGCAGGCGACGCGCAGCGCGATCCGCGCCAGTAGGGCGCCCTCGCGCCGCACTTCCTGCTCGATTTCGATGACGGCGCCCGAAGCGGCGCTGATGTGCGTCGCCACGACAAGCGCGTCGTCGAGCCGCGCCGGCGCGAGATAGTCGATGGCGGCGTGGCGCACCGCGAGGGTGATGCCGGCCTCGTCGCGCAACCGCGCGTGATCGAGCCCCATGCAGCGCAGCATCTCGGTGCGCGCGCGCTCGGCGAATTTGAGATAGTTGGCGTAGAACACGATGCCGCCCGCGTCGGTGTCCTCGTAATAGACGCGCAGCGGAAAGCGGTGGACGCCGTCGTCGATCCGGCCTTGCGTGGGCGCGGTCACGGCGCCGCCTCCTCGTCGTCGAAGTCGGGGGCGCCGAGAAGATCGAGCTGCGCCGCAGGCGGCCGCGTCGCCGCGATTCCGAGATGGCGATAGGCCTCGTCGGTGAGGAGGCGGCCCCTTGGCGTGCGCTGGACATAGCCCTGCTGCACCAGGAACGGCTCGATCACCTCCTCGATCACGTCGCGCTCCTCGCCGAGCGCGGCGGCCAGCGTCTCCGCCCCCACCGGCCCGCCGCCATAGTTGCGCGCGATCGCGGTGAGATAGCGGCGGTCCATTGCGTCCAAGCCTATCTCGTCGACCTCGAGCCGCCTCAGCGCGTCGTCGGCCGCGCCCACATCGATGCGCAAGAGGCCGGCGACGGCGGCGAAATCGCGCACCCGGCGCAACAGGCGCGCCGCCACCCGGGGCGTGCCGCGCGAGCGCCGCGCGATCTCGCCCGCGCCCGCATTGTCGAGATCGACCGCCAGCACCCGCGCGCCGCGCGCCACGATCGCGGCGAGTTCCGCGGCCTCGTAGAAGACGAGCCGCAGCGGGATGCCGAAGCGCTCGCGCAGCGGCCTTGTGATGAGGCCCGCCCGCGTGGTGGCGCCAATGAGCGTGAATTGCGGCAGGTCGATCCGCACCGAGCGCGCGGCCGGCCCCTCGCCGATGATGAGATCGAGCTGGAAGTCCTCCATCGCCGGATAGAGGATCTCCTCGACCGCCGGGGTCAGACGGTGAATCTCGTCGATGAACAGCACGTCGCGCGGCTCGAGGTTGGTCAAGAGCGCGGCGAGATCGCCGGCGCGTTGGATCACCGGGCCGGAGGTGGCGCGGAACCCGACGCCCATCTCGCGCGCGATGATCTGCGCCAGCGTCGTTTTGCCCAGGCCCGGCGGCCCCGACAGCAGCACGTGGTCGAGCGCCTCGCCGCGCGCCTTGGCGGCGCGGATGAAGACGCGCAGATTGTCGCGCACCTGCGCCTGGCCGACGAACTCGTCGAGCGCCAGGGGACGGAACGAAGTGTCCGCCGCGTCCTCGGGGCGCGTCTCGGGCGAGACGGTGCGCTTCTCGCTCATCGACCCAGCTCCCGCAAGCCGGCGCGGATCAACGCATCGAGCGCCGCCTGCGGCCCGAGCCGGCGCGAAGCCGCGGCCACCGCGCCATAGGCCTCGGAGCGCTGATAGCCGAGATTGACGAGCGCCGAGACCGCGTCGGTTGCGGCCGCGCTCTCGGCGTTGGCGGCGGCGCCGGCGAGCGCGGCGGGACCGAGCGCGAGGCCGCCGACCTTGTCTTTGAGTTCGTTGGCGATGCGCTGCGCCAGCTTCGGCCCGACCCCGTCGGCGCGGGCGAGCGCGGCGCGGTCCTGCGCCAGGATCGCCGTCACCAGCGCGTCAGGCGCCAGCACGCCGAGGATCGAAAGCGCGAGCCGCGCGCCCACGCCCTGCACCGAGGTCAGCAGGCGGAACCAGCTCCGCTCCGCCTCGTCGGCGAAGCCGTAGAGATGGATGTGGTCCTCGCGCACATGGGTTTCGATCAGGAGGCGCAGGCGCTCGCCGCGCGCCGGCGCGCGAGCGAGCGTGCGGCTCGAGCAGAAGACGAGATAGCCCACGCCGTTGACGTCGAGGACGAGATGATCGCTCGCCACCTGGTCGACGACGCCGGCGAGGAGCGCGATCATCGCGCCGCCCTCGCGGCTTCGGCATTGGCGATGCGCGCGCGCGTCGCGGCATGGTGCGCGTGGCAGATCGCGACCGCGAGCGCGTCGGCGGAATCGGCGGTGGCGAGGCGGCAGCCGGGCAGCAGGCGGCGCACCATCATCTGGACTTGCGTCTTCTCGGCGTGGCCCGCGCCAACCACCGATTTCTTGATCAGGTTGGCCGAGTATTCGTGGACCGCGATGCCGCGCTCGGCCGGCGCCAGCAAGACCACGCCGCGCGCGACGCCGAGCTTCAAGGTCGAGGCCGGGTTCTTGTTGACGAAGCTCTCCTCGACCGCGGCCGCGTCCGGGGCGAAGCGGTCGAGCACTTCGCCGAGGCCGCGGAAGAGCGCACTCAGCCGCTCGGCCAAGGGCTGCTTCTCGCTGACCCGCACCACGCCGTCGGCGACATAGACGAGGCGGTTGCCCATGGCGTCGATGACGCCCCAGCCGGTGCGCCGCAGTCCCGGATCGAGACCCAGCAATCGCATGTCGCGTGGCGTCCCTGCGAGGTCAGGCGCTCAGACGCGCCATGACGTCGTCGGCCATCTCGTAATTGGCGTAGAGCGTTTGCACGTCGTCGCTGTCCTCCAGCGTCTCGAGGAGCTTGAACAGCGCCTCCGCCGCCTCGCCTTCGACCGGCGTCGCCGATTTGGGCCGCCACACCAGCTTCGCCGCGGTCGCCGCGCCGAAGCGCCGCTCGAGCGCGTCGCGCACGTCGTTAAGCGAGGGGGCGGCGCAAATGACGACATGCGCGTCGGGGCCGCTCTCGACATCGTCGGCGCCGGCCTCGACCGCGGCCTCGAACATGGCCTCGCCGGTGGCCGACGCGGCCGGGAAACTCACTTGGCCGACGCGGTCGAACAGGAAGCTGACGCTGTTGCTCTCGCCCAAATTGCCGCCCGATTTGGTGAAGGCGGCGCGCACATCGCTGGCTGTGCGGTTGCGGTTGTCGGTCAAGGCCTCGACGATGATGGCGATGCCGCCCGGACCATAGCCCTCGTAGCGCACCTCCTCGTAATTCTCGGCCTCGTCGCCGCCGGCGCCGCGCTTGATCGCGCGCTCGACCGTGTCCTTCGGCATGTTCGCCTCCTTGGCCGCGGCGATCGCCGCGCGCAGCCGCGGATTGGCGTTGGCTTCGGGCAGGCCGGAGCGCGCCGCCGTGGTCAGCTCGCGGATGATCTTGGTGAACACCTTGGCGCGCTTTTTGTCCTGCGCGCCCTTGCGGTGCATGATGTTCTTGAACTGGGAATGCCCAGACATCGGCGATCGCCACTCCGTGGGAGAAGAGCCCGGACCTTACCATATCGCGCGAAAGCGCCGCCATCAGACCGGCCCTCGCGCATGCATCGGCTGGATAACGCGCCAATATGGCAGCATTGGGGCGGGAACCGAGCGTTCCCAAGGGGTTTCGACTCGTCTATCCGCCCGCGAGTCGCATGACGCCGCGAATCGCGAAGCCGAGCATCAAGAGCCCGGTCGCGCCCTTGGCGACGATCTCCCACCACCGCCCCTCGGCGCGCACGCGCAGCATCGTCACCGCGCTGGTGAGGATCGCGCACCAGCTCAGCGCGCCGAGCACCACCGCGCCCGCCACCACCACCGAGGCGCCGAAGCCGCGCTGCACCAGCTCCGGCCGTCCCATAACGGCGAGCCAGAAGCCGATGTTCCATGGGCTGGTGAGCGACATGCCGAGGCCCAGCGCATAGCCGGCGCGCCCGGCGTCGAAGCGGCTTCGGACGGGCGGCGCGGCGGCGCCCGCGCGAAAGCCGCGCCACGCGCCGCGCAGGAACACGAATCCCAGGACCAGGAGGAGCACGGTGCTGACCACGCCCAGGATCGGCCGCGCGAACGCCGAATCGAGCACGAGGCCCGCGCCCGCGGCGGCAAGAAGCGCCCACAACGCGTCGCCCGACGACGCGCCGAGCGCCACCGCGAAGGCGGGCGCGAATCCCCGCGCCAGGCCGCGGCGGATGATCTCGGCATTGATCGGGCCGGGCGGCCACGCCACCGACCAGCCGAACAGGAATCCTTGGAGGACGAGCGGCGTCAGCGCGGCGAGCAAGACGCCTTCTCGCGTCTCATTTCGCCGCCGCCGTCGCGCGCGCGAAGTGCGGCCAGTGCGGCGCGAGCAAGCCGCCGAGCCGCAGCGGCTCGATCGCCCGCGCGAAGCCGGTCGCGTCGTCGGTCTCGATGAGCACGGCGCACAAGGTCGCCTCGCCCTCGGCCACTTCGAGCCGGTCGCCCGGCACCTTGGTGACGAAGCGCGCGACCGAGCCTTCCTTGCGCATGCCGATCACGGAATCATAGTCGCCGCACATGCCGACATCGGTCATGTAGGCGGTGCCGCGCGCGAGGATGCGGAAATCGGCGGTCGGCACGTGGCTGTGCGTGCCGATCACGGCGGAGGCGCGGCCGTCGCAGAAATGGCCCATCGCGGTCTTCTCGGAGGTGGCCTCGCCGTGGAAGTCGATGAGGATCGCGGTCCCGTCGCCGAGACGGTGCTCGCGCAGCAGGCGGTCGATCGCGGCGAAGGGATCGTCGATCGCGTCCATGAAGAGCCGCGCCATCGCGTTCGCCACCACCACCGCGCGGCCGTCGGCGAGGCGATAGACGCCGTGGCCGTTGCCGGGCGTGCCGGCGGGAAAATTGAGGGGCCGCAGCAGGCGCGGATCGCCGCCGATATAGGCCATGATCTCGCGCCGGTCCCACACATGGTTGCCGGTGGTGATGACGTCGACGCCGCTGGCGTAGAGCTCGGCGCAGATCTTGTCGGTGATGCCGAAGCCGTGCGCCGCGTTCTCGCCGTTAACGACGACGAAGTCGAGCGCCAGCTCGTGCCTAAGCCGCGGCACATGCGCGGCGACCGCCTCGCGCCCCGGCCGTCCCACCACGTCGCCGCACAGCAGCAGTCTCATCGAACGAATTCCCAAGGCATGGCGAGGAGAGGATAAATGAGGATGGAGCCGCCTCGGCCGTCGGCATGGCTCAACCCTCGTGGCCCGCTTACGCAGGTGGGAACCATATGCCGAAACCACGGCTTCGACAGGGACAGTCCCCCAGAGGTTGAAATCGGCCCCGGGGATGTGCGACCTAACGCACCGTGCAGCCCCATCCTCGGTCCTAGATGTGGGGCGTCTCGAGGCGCAAAGCAACCGCCTCGATTCGGCGCGTCAGCTGGTCGATGCCGTCGGCGAGCGCGGGATCGTCCACGCTCGCGGCGGCGCGCGCGTTCAAGCGGCGCAGCGCGTCGCTCGCCTCGGTCAGCTCGTCGGCGAGGAGCAGCGCCGCCAGCACCAGGAGCCGCGCCTCGCCGGCGCGCGCGGACTGGTCGGCGAAGCTCGCGACCTTGGCGTCGACCAGGCGCGCGAGGTCGCGGATGCGATGCTCCTCGCCGGGGTCGCACTGCACCGCGTGGGGATGGCCGTTGATGGTGACGGTGACTTGCGGCATCAGCCCTCCAGCGCGCGGTCGATGCGCCCGATCACGGCATCCAGCCGCGCCGCCACCGCATCGGTGACGCCGGCGAGCGCGGCGCGGTCCGCCTTGGCGGCGGCTTCGCCGTCGGTGGCGCGCCGCACCGCCAGCTCGAGCCGCCCCACCGCCTGCTCGAGACGGCTCAATACGTCCTGCATCCCCGCCATGTCGCCCCCGCGTCGCGTCGCGAGGACATTAGTCTCGTGGCGCTCCGATCGTCAACGCGCTGCAATTTCATCCTGCGTCCTTCGACTGCGCGCGCTGCGCGCGCTCCGCTCAGGATGAGGCGAAATTTTTACCTCATCCTGAGCGGAGCCCGCAGGGCGCAGTCGAAGGACGCACGGCCCTACGCTAGCGCGCCGGCCCTCACCCACCAATGTGGCCGCACGGCGGCGATGCGCGCGGCAGCTTGGTTGGCGTCATGCGCCTCGGCGAAGAGCGCGAAGCAGGTGGCGCCGCTGCCGCTCATGCGCGCGACGAGCGCGCCCGGCGTGGCGGCGAGCAGCGCCAGCACGTCGCCGATCGCCGGCACCAGCGCAGTGGCGGCATCGGTGAGATCGTTGCGGCGCTCGGCCAGCAGCGCGGCAAGCGCAGGGGGATCGGCGGGCGATGCCGCGAAGCGCGCGGGGTGCGAGAAAGGCCCGGCGCGGCGGCGGAACACGTCGGCAGTGGGGAGCGCGACGCCGGGATTGGCCAGCACCACCGCCACCGGCGGCAGCGACGGCGCGGCCTCGACCCGCTCGCCGATGCCGCCGAGCCACGATGCGCGCGGCCTGAGGCACACTTTCACGTCGGCGCCGAGCGCATCCGCGATGCCGTCGAGCACGTCTTGCGGTACGCGCGCCTGCCACAGATCGGTCAGCGCGCGCAACGTCGCCGCCGCGTCGCTCGAGCCGCCGCCCATGCCCGACGCGACCGGAAGATTCTTGATGAGCGTCAGCGCCGCATTGGGCGCGCGGCCCAGACGTTGCGCCAGCAGTTCGGCCGCGCGCCACACCAGGTTCGCGTGCGGATCGCCCGCGAGTGCCACGGCGAACGGGCCGGCGATCTCGAGCGACAGCGATGTTGCGGGCGCGGCGACGATCGCGTCGCCGATGTCCGCGAACGCCACCAAACTGTCGAGCAGGTGATAGCCGTCCGCGCGCCGCCCGACCACGTGGAGATAGAGATTGAGCTTCGCCGGCGCCGCGTGCGAGCGCGCCATCGCAAGTCCGGCTCAGCCGCCGCTCATCGCTTGCGGCGACTTGTCGAGGCCGCGGTCGAGCTTGGTCTCGATGCCCTTGATGTCGCCGGCGTCGGGGCCGAACTGAAGCGCGCGCCGCCACTGGAAGCGCGCCTCGTTCAACCGCCCGCTGCGCCAATAGACGTCGCCGAGATGGTCGTTGATGGTCGGGTCCTCGGGCAAGAGCTCGATCGCGCGCTCGAGGAACTGCGTCGCCTTGGGCACGTCGCCGGTGCGGAAATAGGCCCAGCCGAGACTGTCGACGATGTAGCCGTCATTGGGCCGGAGCTCGACCGCGCGCTGGATCATCTTCATCGCGTCGGGCAGGTTCTCGCCCTTGTCGATCCACGAATAGCCGAGATAGTTGAGCACCAGCGGCTCGTCCGGCGACAGCGCCAGCGCGTGCTTCAGGTCGGCCTCGGCGCGCGGCCATTGGCCCGAGCGCTCGAGCGCGACGCCGCGGTCGTAGAAGATGCGCCACGCACCGGCGTCGACCTTGGGCAGGCGCGCGATCGCCTGGTCGTAGGCCTGCGCCGCCGCGTCGTAGCGGTTGTGGGTGCGCAGCACGTCGCCCAGCTCCACCAGCGGCTCGTCGTCATTGGGCCGCTCGGCGGCCATCGCCTTGAGCTCGGCGGCCGCCGCGTCGGTCTGGTCGAGCGCGTCGAGCGCGATCGCCGCCCGGAGCCGCGCCGACCAGGCGAGCGAAGAATTCGGATCGACCGCGCGATAGAAGGCGAGCGCGTCGTCGGTGCGGCCCTGCCCGTCCCTGATCTCGGCGGCGAGCAGCTGCGCCAGCGGGAAATTGGGCTGCAGATCGAGCGCGAGCCTGACATAGATGAGCGACGCGTCGACCGTGTCGCGCTGGTTCAGGAGCGAGGCGAGGTCGAACAGGGCCTCCGCCGCGCCCTGCTGCGCCGTGGCGATGATGCGCTCCGGCACTTGGCCGGCGGCGATGCGCTTCAGGCCCGCGGCGGCGATGCCGGTCTCGCCGTCGGCGCTGGCGAAGCTCTGGTAGAGCTTGGTCGCCTCCGCGCTGCGCCCGCGCCGCTCGTAGAAATTGCCGGCGACCTCGACCACGCGGAAGGTCGGCTCGGCCTGCGAGGCGACAAGCTTGTCGAACGCCGCCTGCGCCGCGTCGATGTCGTCGGCATAGTCGGCGATCATGCCGAGATGCAGCTCGCGCAGCGGCTCGAGGCCTTTCAAGTCGCCCATCTGGTCGAGCGCCTGGCGCGCCGGGGCGGGATGCTGGCGGCCGGCCTCGATCCACGCCGTCAGGAGCGGCATGGCATAGCGTTGCGGGCCGGCGCGCGCCAAGGTCTTGGCGCGCTGCGCCGCGTCGTCGAGCTTGCCGGCCTTGATGTCCTCGACCAGCAAGACGATGGCGGCGAGGCCGCTGTTGCCGTCGAGATCGACGAGGCGCTGCGCCAACGGCACCGCCTCGGCGACGTGGCCGTCGGAGATGCGCAGCACGAAGCTGCGCCGCACCAGGTCGATATTGTTGGGGTCGTCGGCGAGCGCCCGCTCCATCAGGCGGGCGGCGCTGTCATAGTCGTGGCTCTGCTGGGCATGGCGCGCCGCGAGATAGCTGCCGAGCGGACTTTGCTCGCCGGACATCGCCGCGGCCACCGGATTGTCCGCGCCCTTCTGCGCCTGGACGCACGAGCCGAGCGCCGCCAGCATCACGCCGGCCGCCAGTCCGCGCCGCCACGCTAAAAGAAATTCACCGCCGCCGTGCCTGGGCATCGCACGATCCGCTCCTCATTCCGCGCGACATCTTACACGATCGGCGCGCCGGTTTCGCTCACATGTTCGGGTAATTGGGGCCGCCGCCGCCCTCGGGACAGACCCAGTCGATGTTCTGGGTCGGGTCCTTGATGTCGCAGGTCTTGCAGTGGACGCAGTTCTGCGCGTTGATCTGGAGGCGGGGCGCGCCCGAGGGATCGGTCAGGATCTCGTAGACGCCGGCCGGGCAGTAGCGCTGCTCCGGCGAATCGTAGAGCGCATAGTTGACCTTGATCGCGACATCGGGGTCGCGCAGGCGCAAATGCGGCGGCTGGTTCTCCTCGTGGTTGGTGTTGGAGAGATAGACCGAGGACAGCCGGTCGAAGGTCAGCACCCCGTCGGGCTTGGGATAGGCGATCTTGGCGGCCGCGTCGGCGCGCGCGAGGCTGAGATTGTCGGCGTGGTGGCGCAGCGTCCAGGGCGCCTTGCCGCGCAGCACATAGGTATCGAGCGCGGCATGGGCCAGCCCCGCCCACAGGCCCCAGCGGAAGCCCGGCCTTATATTGCGCACGGCGCGAAGCTCGGGCCAAACCCATGACGCCTCGAGCGCGGCGCGGTAATCGGCTGCCTCGCCCGCGAGCCGGCGGACCACGGTTTCGGCCGCGATCATGCCCGACTTCATCGCGGTGTGGCTGCCCTTGATCTTCGCGACGTTGAGGAATCCGGCGGCGCAGCCGATCACCAGCCCGCCGGGGAAGTCGAGCCTGGGGATGGCCTGGAAGCCGCCTTCGTTGAGGGCGCGCGCGCCATAGGCGATGCGCCGCCCGCCGGCGAAGGTGGGCGCGATCGCGGGATGGGTCTTGAAGCGCTGGAACTCCTCGAACGGGCTGAGATGGGGATTGCGGTAGTCGAGCCCGACCACGAACCCGACCGCGACCTGGCGGTTCTCGAGGTGATAAAGGAACGAGCCGCCATAGGTCGCGCCATCGAGCGGCCAGCCGACCGTGTGGACCACCAAGCCGGGACGGTGCAGCGCGGGATCGACCTCCCACAGCTCCTTGAGGCCAAGCCCATAAGTCTGCGGCCCGCTGTCGCGGCGCAAATCGAAGCGCGCTTCCAGCGTCTTGGTCAGCGAGCCGCGGCTTCCCTCGGCGATCAGGGTCTCCTTGGCATGCAGCTCGACGCCGGGCTGGAGATGGTCGGTCGGCGTCCCGTCCTTGCCGATGCCCATGGCGCCGGTGGCGACCCCGGCGACGCTTCCCTCCTGGTAGATGAGCTCGGCGCCGGCGAAACCGGGATAAAGCTCGACCCCCAGCGCCTCGGCCTTGCGCGCCAGCCAGCGGCACAGGTTCCCCAGGCTGATGATGTAGTTGCCGTGGTTGTGCATGCCCGGCGGCGTGGGCAGGCGCCAGGCGCGGCGGGCGGTGAGCAGGACGAACCGGTCCTCCGTCGCCTGCGTCACCAGCGGCGCGTCGGCGTCGCTGCGCCACTCCGGCAGCAGCTCGTCGAGGGCGCGCGGCTCGAACACCGCGCCCGACAGGATATGCGCGCCGATCTCGGAGCCCTTCTCGATAACGCAGACGGAAAGCGCGGCCGAAAGCTGCTTCAGGCGAATGGCGGCGGCGAGCCCGGCCGGCCCGGCCCCGACCACGACCACGTCGTAATCCATCCGCTCGCGTTCCATCGCCGGGACTATAGCGTGTTAGACTGCCGGCCGGTCATGGCCGAGGGAGGGGAGGCCGTGGTGCATCGTTCCACCCGCCGCGCGCCGACGTGGTGATCGAGTGAGCGAGCGGGAATTCCGGCTGCTGCGCTGGCTCGTCGAGATGGGCGCCGACGAGGCGATCGAGGCCGCCCCCAACGACCGCTTCGCGCCCAAGGCGCCTGCGCCGGTCCTGCCGGCCCGCGCCGCCAACCCGCCGCCGTCCGAGCCGGTCAAGGCCGCCGCCGTTATCGGCAACACCAGCGCGCGGGAGGCGGCGCAAGCGGCCACGACGCTCGACGAGCTGAAGGCGGCGGTGGCCGCGTTCGAGGGCTGTGCGCTCCGCCGCACCGCAACAAACACGGTCTTTGCCGACGGGGTCCCGGGCGCCCCTCTGATGATCATCGGCGAGGCGCCCGGTGCCGACGAGGACCGGATCGGCCTGCCCTTCGTCGGCCGCAGCGGCCAGCTTCTGGACCGCATGCTCGCTGCCATCGGCTATGACCGCGAGCGCAACGCCTACATCACCAACATCCTGTTCTGGCGCCCGCCCGGCAACCGCGACCCGACCGACGCCGAGACCGAAGCCTGCCTGCCCTTCGTGTGGCGCCACATCGCGCTGGGCCGCCCGCGTGTCGTCATGCTGTGCGGCAACATCGCCATCAAGGCGCTGCTCGGCCGCACCGGCATTACCCGGCTGCGCGGCCGCTGGCTGGCGCTCGAGGTGCCGGGGCTGGACCGGCCGGTGCCGGCCATGCCGACCTATCATCCGTCTTATCTGTTGCGGCAACCGGCGCGCAAAGGTGAAGCGTGGCACGATCTCTTGTCGGTGCAATCAAAACTCGAATCCTCTGAGTAACGAAATTCGGTATTCGAGACGCCGGATCGGTGTTAACTAGTCCGGAATCAACAGACTTGCCACGGGCCGCCCAATCGTCTATTGGGGAGGCCATGGAAGCAGCCAGGATTATACCCGGGCCGCGACGCAGGTGGAGAAAGCAAGAAATTATGCTTTCTCTCTTAACCTTAATTCTTGCATTCACAAGTCAAACGACCGCGCAGGACTTGAAGACCGCAGCGCTCGAGCCGGGCAGCGAAATGCTCCATCCGTCCGATCCGCCCGCAGTTCTGCCGCCCAACGAGATCGCCCGCTATCAGCGCATCTTCGCGCTCGGGGACCGCGCGGCCTGGGCCGAGGCCGACCGCGAGATCCGCCGCATCAAGGACAAGCTGCTCATCGGCCCGGTGCTGGCCCAGCGCTATCTCAGCCCGTCCTACCACGCCTCCTATGCCGAACTGGCCGCCTGGCTCGAGCATTACGCCAGCCAGCCCGACGCCAAGGCGATCCGCGCCCTGGCGCTGGCGCGCCGACCGCCGCACGAGAAGGCCCTGCCGGCCGAGCGCAACGAGGCCAAGCGCAGCCTCGGCGACGACCCCGACGCGGCGCCGACACGGGCAGCGCTGGTAGCGCGCCAGATCGCCGGCCTCGCCGACAGCGCGCCGCGCCGCGCCGCGCTTCTCCTCGCCGGGCCGGAGGCGCGCCGCCTGCTCGACGACGACGCACGCGAGGATTTGCGCGCCCTCATCGCCCAGTCCTATCTCCGCGCCGACCAGCCGCAGGAAACTCTGGTCCTGACCGCCCCGCCTCCCGACCGCGTCGCGACGCCGCTGGCGAATTGGCAGGCCGGGCTCGCCGCCTGGCGCCTCGACCGGCCGGGCGAGGCGCGCGAGCATTTCGAGGCGCTGGCCCAGAGCGCCGGCGTCAGCCCCTGGACCAAGTCCGCAGCCGCGTTCTGGGCCGCGCGCGCGGCAAGGCGCCTGGGCCGGGCGGACCACGCCAGGTATTGGCTCGCCATCGCCGCCGAGGCGCCCCGCACGTTATATGGCGTGCTCGCGCGCCGCGTGCTGCACGCCGATCCGGGACTCGATTTCGAGGCCGAGCCCTTTACCGAGCTCGACGCCCGCGCGGTCTCGAGCCTGGAAGCGGGACGGCGCGCCCTGGCGCTCCTCGCCGTCGGGCAGCGCGGACGCGCGGCGGCGGAACTGCGCGCCCTGGCCGAGAGCGACAGTCCGGCGCTGCTGCAATCCTTGGCCGGTCTCGCCGACCGCGCCAACCTCGCCGCCTTGAGCCTGCAGCTCGCGGGCGCGCTGGCCCAGTCCGACGGGCGCCGCCACGACGCCGCGCTCTATCCGGTGCCGCGCTGGACGCCGCAGGGCGGCTTCGCCGTCGACCGCGCGCTGTTGTTCGCGCTGATGCGGCAGGAATCGCTGTTCGTGCCGGGCGTCACCAGCAGCTCGGGCGCGGCCGGGCTGATGCAGCTCATGCCGGCAACGGCGCGCGGACTGGCCGAGCGCAAGGGGCTGAGCCTGGAGTCCGGGGAGCGCGCGGCGCTCGCCGACCCCGAGCTCAACCTGACCCTGGCGCAGGACTATGTCCGCACGCTCCTCGCCGACGACGCCATCAAGGGCAATTTGATGATGGCCGCGCTGGCCTATAACCGCGGGCCCGCGGCGGCGGCGCGGCTCCAGGACCTGGCGGCGAAATACAAGAACGACCCGCTGCTGTTCCTTGAAAGCATTCCCTCGCCGCAGGGGCGCATCTTCACCCGCCACGTGCTGACCAACTACTGGATCTACCGCATGCGCCTGGGCCAGGCGACGCCGGACCTCGACGCGCTTGCCGGCGACCGGTGGCCGACCTATATCGCGCAGGATCAACGGCCGCACCGGGAAGCAGCCTATGCCGCGAATCGATGAGACGCGCCCGTTCCTGCCGGTCAACATCGCCGTCCTCACCGTCTCCGACACCCGCACCGAGGCCGACGACAAGTCGGGCAACACCCTCGCCGAGCTGATCCGCGGCGCCGGCCACCGCGTCATCCAGCGCCGCATCGTCAAGGACGACCAGGACGCGATCGTTTCCCAGCTCCGCGCCTGGATCGCCGATCCTTCGGTCGACGTGGTGATCGCGACCGGCGGCACCGGCGTCACCGGCCGCGACGTGACGCCCGAGGCCTTCCACGCCGTCTACGACAAGGAGATCGCCGGGTTCGGCGAGCTGTTCCGTTGGCTCAGCTACCAGAAGGTCGGCACCTCGACGATCCAGAGCCGCGCCACCTCCGGCGTCGCGGGCGGCACCTATCTCTTCGCGCTGCCCGGCTCGCCCAGCGCCTGCCGCGATGCCTGGGACGACATCATCAAGCACCAGCTCGACAACCGCCACCGGCCCTGCAACCTGGTCGAGCTGATGCCGCGCCTGAAGGAGCATCTCGCGGCGGGCGAGTGAGCATCGTGCATCGCAGTCTCGCTGCCATTTCGCTCGTCGCCTGGGCAAGCGCGGCCAGCGCCGATCCGGCCTGGGACGCGCTCGTCGCCGCGGCGCAGAAGGAGGGCGAGGTCGACGTCCATGGCGGCCCCGGCAAGCTCTACGAGGAGGCGCTGACCCAGGGCTTCGCGCGCGACTTTCCCGCCATCAAGATCAACTATTTCGGCGCCAGCGGGCGCGACACCATCCCGAAGATCATGCGCGAGCGCGAGGCCGGCATCTATAGCTGGGATGTCTATGTCGGCGGCACCACCTCGACGGTCGAGACCTTGAAGCCGGCGGGCGCGTTCCAGCCGCTCCTGCCCGCGCTGGTCCTGCCCGAGGTGCTCGACGACACGCTGTGGCTCGACGGGCTGGGCGGCGAGTGGATGGACAAGGAGCGCAAATTCGTCCTTGGCTTCGAGGTCAGCGTGACGCCCACCATGGTCGTCAACTGGGACTTCGTCGCGCGCGGCGATCTCAAGAGCTACGACGATCTCCTGAAGCCGCCTCTCGCCGGCAAGATCGTGTGGGACGATCCGCGCCGTCCGGGCCAGGGCGTCGATGTGGCGCAGCGCTTCCTGCTGAATTTCGGCGAAGGATTCCTGGAGCGGCTCTTCGCCCAGCAGAAGATCGTCTACAGCGGCAACACGCGCCAGACCGCGGAATGGGTGGTGCGCGGGACATATCCCATCGGCATCGGCACCGGGTTCGAGCAGGTGAAGCCGTTCCAGGACCAGGGGCTGGGCAAGAGCATCGCGGCCTTCGACGTGCCCCTGGCGCGGCCGGGCCGCGGCGCGGGCTATGGCACGGTGGCGCTGATGGACCACGCGCCGCACCCCAACGCCGCCAAGGTCTACATCAACTGGCTCTTGTCCAAGGCGGGCCAGACCGAGTGGACCCGGACCACCGAGAACAGCCGCCGCCTCGACGTGCCGCGCCCCTCGCCCGAGACTTTCCCCCAGCCCGGCGTCGCCTATATCGACGACCAGGCCGAGGAAAACCTCGCCTCGCGCAAGGAGGCCGCAAGCCTGGCCCAGAAATTCATCCCGGCCTCGCCGTAGAGGCGCTGATCCGTTCAGGTGGAACCGCCGACGCGTCGAGGGCCGAGAGCGCAGACCGGCGTCACGTAACGTGGTAGGTTTCGCGCCGGTTCGGGCGTGATCCGGAGCCGCGGGGGACGGGCGGAATAGATGAACCGGCGGGACTTCGTCGCGGCTCTCGGCGGCATCGCGGTTTCGTTGCTGGTCGCGTCGCGGGCGGCGCCTGGCCGCCCGCGCCTGGGCATTCTCGGCCTCAACGCCAAGGCGTCGCTCTTGGCCGATTACACAGCGCTGAGCGATGGGTTGCGGAGCCTCGGCTACGTCGAAGGCCAAACCTTGGACATCGACGAGCGCCACGCCGACGGGGACGTAAGCCGTCTTCCCGGACTGGCGCGCGAACTGTTGACCTCGAACCCGAACGTCGTTCTTGCCGATGCACCGAGCGCGGCCGTCGCCGCGAAGAGCGCGGCGCCACTCGTGCCGATCGTTTGTCCCATTTTCGTCGACAGCTTGATGCCGCGCCTCGCCGCCAGCTACGCGCATCCGGGCGGCAGCGTGACGGGATTGTCGTTCACCGTCGAAGGAATGATCGGCAAGCTCGTCGAACTGACCCTCGACGCCGTTCCCGGCGCCACCAGGATTGGCGTGCTCGTCAATCCATCGAGCGTGGCCGCACCTTCCCTCGAACAGCAGATTACATCCGCTGCGCAAGCGCGCGGATTCGCCGTGACGATTGTCACAGCGGCAACGCCCGATGACGTGCGCACCGTATTCGAGCGGGTGGCAGCGGCCAAAGTCCAAGCCCTGATCATTCCTTCCAACGCGTTGTTCATCGCGATGGGTTCGTTCATCGTGGGGACGGCGCTCAACTCGCGCATGCCGCTCATTTTCGGCGAACGGCAGTTGGTCGAGGCCGGCGGGCTCGCGAGCTACGGCGTCGATGTGCCCGAGAATTTCCGGCGCTCGGCCGTCTACATCGACAAGATCGTCAAAGGTGCGTCACCCGGCGACCTGCCGATCGAGTTTCCCACGAAATTCGACCTGGCGATCAACCTCAAGACAGCAAAGGCGCTGGGCGTGACCATTCCGCCCACTCTCGTCGCCCGGGCGACCGACGTCATCGAATAGCCGCCGGCGCAAGTTCGTTCTTGTTTTGTTCGCCATGCCGGGCTAGGCTCCCCGCATGGACGAGCCTCTTGCCCCCCAGCCGCGTAAGGGTCGGGGCGCGGTCAGCAATGCGACCGGGCGCTTCGAGCCGGAGCGGCGCGTCCTCGTCGACGATGGCTGGGGCAGCGCCGATGCCGCGCCGCCGCCGCTCGACATGGTGTTCGCGCGCGACAGCGCCAAGACCATCATCGCGCGCAACGATTCCCCCGACGTGCCGTTCGAGCGCTCGATCAATCCGTATCGCGGCTGCGAGCATGGCTGCGTCTATTGCTTTGCGCGGCCGACCCATGCCTATCTCGGCCTCTCGCCCGGGCTCGACTTCGAGAGCCGCATTTTCGTCAAGGAGGACGCGCCGGCGCTGCTGCGCGCCGAATTGTCGAAGCCCACCTACACCTGCAAGGCGATCACGCTGGGCGCCAACACCGACGCCTACCAGCCGGTGGAGCGCAAGCTCGAGCTCACGCGGCGCATCCTCGAGGTGCTGCGCGAGTTCCGCCACCCGGTCTGCCTCATTACCAAGTCGGCCTTGATCCAGCGCGACATCGACATCCTGGCGCCGATGGCGGCGGAGCGGCTGGCCGCGGCGGCGGTGTCGCTGACCACGCTCGACCGCGACCTCGCAAGGAAGCTCGAGCCCCGCGCCGCCACGCCGCAGCGCCGCCTCGACACCATCGCCGCTTTGAGCCAGGCCGGCATCCCGGTCGCGGTGCTGGCCTCGCCGATGATCCCGGCGCTCAACGACGCCGAGCTCGAGCGCATCCTCGAGGCGGCGGCCGCCGCGGGCGCCACCAGCGCGGGCTACATCCTGCTGCGCCTGCCGCTGGAGCTGGCGCCCTTGTTCGAGGAATGGCTCCAGACCCACGCGCCCGACAAGGCGCGGCACGTGATGTCCTTGATCCGCCAGAGCCGCGGCGGCAAGGCATACCAGGCCGAATTCGGCACCCGCATGCGCGGCACCGGCGCCTATGCCGAGATGCTGCGCCTGCGCTTCGAGGCGGCGCGGCGGCGCTATGGCCTCGAGCGCGGCCGCGCCTGGCAGCTCGACACCACGCGCTTCAAGAAGCCGGCGCAAAAGGGCGACCAGCTCGAGCTGCTGTGAGGGCGGCTACTCCACCGGCACGAAGATCGAGTGGCGCAAGGTCGGCGCGATCGATTTCGAGAGGTGACCCTTGCCGGTCACGTCCTCGACCAGGATGACCTCGCCGGCGCCGATCTTGCGGCGCTCGCCGTCGCTGGCGGTGATCTCGACGCCGGCGTCGAGATTGATGATGTATTGCCGGCGCGGCGCGGTGTGCCAGTCGAGATCGTGCTCTGCCGGGGTGACGCGGAAGATGATGCCGTTGGCGGGGAGGCGGCGCGACAGCTTGCTGCCGCGGCGCTCCTCGACGAACTCGACCTCGATGTCGCGGAAATGCGATTCGCCGTTGGCGTCGGTGTAGAGATTGTGGATGCGCATCGCCTTGCCTCCTTCGCGAAGAGGCGAGCCTAGCCGGAACGCGCCGCGTTTGCCGCACCGCCGCCCGTGCTAAGCTGGGACGGTCGTCATCGCGGGCGCGAGGGGGTGGCCGTGCGGGAGCGGCAGGATCGGATCGGGCGGCGCGCTTTCGTCGCGGGGCTGGGCGCGGCTTCGATGCCCGGCATCGTTGGCGCGCAGCAGCGCGCGACGCCCGTTATCGGCTTCCTCAACAGCTATTCCCCTGAGGAATGGGCCAATCGTCTCGCGGCGTTTCAACAGGGCCTGAGCGATGCCGGCTACGTCGAGGGCCGCAACGTCGCGATCGAGTACCGGTGGGCGCGAGGGCGGCTCGATGACACACGATCGCTCGCCGCCGAACTGGTGCGGCGTCGCGTCGACGTCATCGTCACCAGCGGCGGCGAAATTCCGGCCATGGAGGCGAAGGCCGCGACGTCATCGATCCCCATTGTCGCCATGATCGCCAGGGACCCCGTTCAGACGGGCCTCGTCGCGAGCATCAATGCGCCAGGGGGAAATGTCACCGGCGTCAGCGCATTCTTCGTTTTGCTGGAACCGAAACGTCTGGAACTCATCCACGAGCTTATTCCCGCTGCGGCAATTGTGGCCGAGTTTCGCGATCCCGCTTACGCCGCTGCCCTGGCGGTCAACCCCAGCCCAACGGATGTCGCGGAGGTGGCCGCGCAAAGGCTCGGGATTCGCATGCGCCTCGTGAACGTCGGCAATGTCGGCGACCTCGACGCCGCGTTCAAGACGCTCGGCGACGAGCGCATCGGCGCGCTTTCGGTTTCGACCCAGCCGTTATTCGATACCATCCCCGTCCGCAAACGGCTGGTCGAATTGGCCGCGCAATATGCGATCCCCACCGGCTATTTCTCGCGCGAACCGGTCGTCGCGGGCGGCCTCATGAGCTACGGGGTAAGCTCGACCGGCCTATACCGCGCGTTGGGCGTCTATGCGGGGCGGGTCCTCAACGGCGACAAGCCCGCCGATCTCCCGGTGCTGCAACCATCGAAGTTCGAGCTTGTGATCAATCTCAAGACCGCGAAGGCGCTGGGGATCGCGGTTCCGCCGCTGCTGCTCGCACGCGCTGATGAGGTGATCGAATGATCAGCAGGCGCAGTTTTGTCGCATTCGTTAGTGGTGCGACGTTCTTGGGACCGCATGCGGGCTATACGCAGCAGGCCGACCGGACACGCCTGCTCGCCGTCCTAATGAACGCTAGCGACTCCGCCTCGGTACCGGGGTCGCTATTGGCGACCTTCCACGAGGCGCTTGGAAAATTGGGCTGGACGGAACGGACTCTTCGCCTCGAAACGCGTTGGAGCGCCGCTGATCCCGAACGTGCGCGTTCTTATGCTGCGGAATTGGTAGCGCTTGGTCCTGACGTGATTCTGGCCGTCTCCACTACCAACCTTGCGGCCATGCGACGCGCTACCGGCAAGATACCGATTGTTTTCCTGCAAGTCTCCGACCCCGTCGGCCAAGGGTTTATATCGAGCCTCGCGCAGCCTGGCGGCAACATCACCGGCTTTAGCCCTCTCGATTTCACCGTAGCCGGCAAGTGGGTCGGCCTGCTCAAGGAGGTCGCGCCTGAACTTGCGCGAGTCTCTTTGATGTTCAGACCCGAATCGTCGCCGCAGTCGCAATTCTTCATGCGCTCGCTCGAAGCGGCTGCTCCGCATTTTGCCGTGGAAGCCCTTGCCGCACCCGTTCATGAAGTTGCCGACATTGAACCTGCAATGGCACGCATCTCGAGCCAACCCAACAGTGGACTGATCTTGCCAACCGATTCATTCATCGCGCTTCATCATCAACCGATCATTGATTTGGCAGTGCACTATCGTTTGCCGACGATTTCGGTTTATGGCGGCGGCGCGCTGATGGAATATAACGCCGACCAGACAGAACAGTACCGGCAGGCCGCGGGTTACATCGATCGCATCCTCAAGGGGACAAAGCCAGCTGACTTGCCGGTCCAAGGGGCGACCAAGTTCAAATTCTTGATTAACCTCAAGACCGCAAAGGTACTCGGGCTGACGATTCCGCCCACGTTGTTGGCGCGCGCCGACGAGGTGATCGAGTGAGGCGGCGCGATTTCATCGCCACGTTGTGCGGTGCGGCGGTTGCGTTTCCATTCGGCACCCGTGCGCAGAAGGCGATGCCGGTGATCGGGTTTCTCAACGGCTTTGGACCCGAAGACCGCGCCAACGAGGTGGCGGGCTTCAAGCAAGGCCTAAAGGAGAACGGCTTCATCGAGGGTCGTAACGTCGCGATCGAATACCGCTGGGCGCGCTCACGCCTCGAACCAGTGCAGGAGCTTGCAGCAGACCTGGTGAGTCGCCGCGCAGACGTAATTGTCATCTCTGGCGGCGAACGCGGCAACATAGTCGCGAAAAAGTTGACGCAGACGATTCCAATTGTCTCCATTTTTGCTGGCGACCCCGTGGCGGACGGTTACATCGCTAGCCTAAATCATCCGGGGGGCAATTTCACCGGTGCAAGCCTATTCGCCGTCACGCTCGCGGCGAAGCGACTTGAAATATTACACGAGTTGGTGCCAAACGCATCGACCATCGCAGTGTTGACCGATTCGGCAATTCGGTTCGACAACGGGCGAGAGGAAACGGAAGAAGCGGCTCAAAAACTCGGGCTGCGACTGCGAATCGTCAATGGAGGAACGCTTGAGCAGCTTGAGTCCGCATTTGCGACCCTTTCCGGCGAGCGGGTAAGCGCCCTTCTGATCAGTTCGGTTCCTACCTTCGCCGTTGGCTCATTCCGTGATCGCATCGTTGCGCTGGCTACGCAATACGCAATTCCCGCTGGATATTCTGATCGTAGCCAAGTTCTGGCAGGCGGACTCATCAGCTACGGCGTGAATGTAACAGCAATTTATCGCCAGCTTGGCCGCTATGCGGCCCGGGTACTCCTGGGAGACAAGCCCGGTGATTTACCGGTGGTGCAGCCCACGACATTCGAGTTGGTCATCAACCTCAAGACCGCGAAGACGCTCGGCCTCGCCATCCCGCCCACGCTCTTGGCGCGCGCCGACGAGGTGATCGAATGAGGCGGCGAGAATTCATCGGCGGCATCGGTGTCGCCTCACTAGCGTCCCCGCTCGTAGCGCGCGCGCAGCAGCCGGCAAAGCCAGTGGTCGGCTTCATCGCGCCCGGCGAGCCTTCCCCGCCCCCCTTCATGGATTCGTTCCGCCGCGGATTGGGCGAGACCGGATTCGTCGAGGGCCAGAACATGGCCATCGAGTATCGCTGGGCCAACGGTCACTACGAGCGCTTGCCGGATATGGCGGCGGAGCTCGTTCGACTGCATCCCGCGGCCATCGTCGCGATAACCGCACCCGCGGCTCTGGCGGTCAAGGCGGCGACCTCGACCATTCCGATCGAGTTCGGCAGCGGCGGCGGCGATCCGGTCGCGCTTGGCCTCGTCGCCAGTTTCAACCGGCCCGGCGGCAACGCGACCGGCGTGAACCCGTTGACCAGCGAGCTTGACGGAAAACGCTTGGGTCTGCTGCACGAGCTCGTTCCAGCCGCGACCGAGATCGGCGCGCTCTCCAATCCCGCCGCCCCGAATGCCGCATCGCATGTGAGCGAGCTGCAAGCGGCCGCCCGCACGCTCGGGCTGCGGCTCCGGGTCATCGACGCCGGAACCGAGGCCGAGATCGACAAGGCCTTCGAGGCCTTCGCGCAGCAGCGGCCGGGCGCGCTTTTCTTCGTCTCCGATTTCTTCCTGTCGAGTCACGCAGACCGCTGCGCCGCGCTGGCGGCGCGGCTCGCGATCCCGGCGATGTATGAAATCCGCATTTCCGCGCTCGCGGGCGGACTGATCAGCTACGGCCCCGACTTGGTCGATGTCTTTCGCCTTCATGGCATCAATACGGGAAAGATGCTGCGGGGCGAGAATCCCCGCGACATGCCCGTCGTGCAGGCGGTGAAGTTCGAGCTGATCATCAACCTCAAGACCGCGAAAGCGCTCGGGATCGCGATTCCGCCGACGCTCTTGGCGCGCGCCGACGAGGTGATCGAATGATCCGGCGGCGCGATCTCATTGCGGTGCTTGGCGCGGTCGTGACGTGGCCTCGATTCGCGTTGGCGCAATCTGGCGGCAAGCGCCCGCTCATCGGCATTCTCTGCAATACGGGCCGGAATGCATCCGTCTCCTCGATTGATGCATTCCTGGCCGGGATGCGCGATCTTGGTCGGGTCGAGGGCGAGAATTTCGAGATCGTCAGTCGCTTCTCCGACAGCGACAACAGCAAGCTGCCGGCTTTGGCGAAAGAGCTACTGGGGCAGAATCCGGATTTGATTCTCGCGACAGACCCCGATTCGGCATTCGCCGCTCACCAGGCGACATCATCGCTGCCAATCGTTTCGGTGGTGCTGACCGATCCGATCCGTCTTGGGCTGGTTGCCAGCTATGCCCGTCCTGGCGGAAACGTGACCGGAATCCTAGCCGCCGTGGACGGTCTTTCCGGAAAACAGGTGGAGCTTGCCCTGGAACTCGTCCCTGGTGCCAGACGGATAGGGCTGCTCATAAATGCGACGAACGTGACGAGCACGAGCCAACGCCGTGAGATCGAAGCCGCCGCAGCCGCGAAGGGCGTCGAAATCGTACCCGCCGAAGTCCGTTCGAAGGCTGATCTTGCTGCTGCTTTCCAGACGCTGAGCAGCGGCGGTGCACAAATCGTAATCGCACTCCGTGACGGGATGCTCATCCAAAACGCCGGTCAAGTCGCGGAACAAGCGCTTTCATCGCGCCTTCCTACCGTGTTTGGGAACCGCGAAGGAGTCGTCGCCGGTGGACTGCTCGGATACGGGGTGAACATCAGGGCGAACTATCGGCGTGCCGCGTACTTCGTCGATCGAATTCTTAAAGGCTCGAGAGTGGAGGACCTGCCGGTCATTCAATCGACCAAGTTTGAACTCGTCATCAACCTCAAGACCGCGAAGGCGCTGGGCCTCACGATCCCGCCGACGCTCCTCGCGCGCGCGGACGAGGTGATCGAATGAGGCGGCGGGGACGAGCGGGAGCACCCCCTTGTGTCTTTGAAATTTGTCAGTCTGGGGATGCCAGGGGATCGGGTCATGACCCGATCCCCTGGCGCGGCCCGGA
>Ga0209415_10003326_pt1 | contig 29907 bp, 29 predicted proteins | sample PeaSoiSIISIP2007_FD_187696 | JGI IMG/M metagenome (GOLD analysis project Ga0209415, IMG submission 187696) | Peat soil microbial communities from Weissenstadt, Germany - SII-SIP-2007 (SPAdes) (version 2) | ecosystem: Environmental > Terrestrial > Soil > Wetlands > Peat | place: Germany...
GACTGGCCAGATTTGAACTGGCGTCTCGGAGTCCCGAACCCCGAAGGATGGACCAAGCTACCCCACAGTCCCGACGGTGAGCGACCACGCGTGTCGCTATTTGAGGATGCGGTCGGCCCGGCTTCCCTCGTAAGATCCTCCGCGACTGAGTCACACGGCCGCGCCCAACGGCCGCTTCGGGGGGATTTACTTGGTCCTTCTATTTTGGGACCAAGCCCGCGGTCGCTACCAACAATCGCGTAATCCCCCCGCCAAGCATCGGAAGGGTGACAGGGATTAAGTCGCGACGGCGGGTGGGACCCTCTGACGGAGGATTTCGACCCTGCTGGAAGTCTCGACCATCAGGCGCACGCTGCGGATCGGCTGGCGCTACCTGCTCATCGGCGCTGCGATCTCCTTGATTCTTACCTGCGAGCTCCTGTTCTTGGGTAAGCACCCGGGAGCGGGCTTTGATGCGACGTTCCCCCTCGAAATTCCGGTTTTTGCCGTTCTCGGCTCGATCGGTGGGCTGATCACCTTCACGTCCGACCGGACAAAGGGGGTCTTCGAGTATCTCTTGGCGTACGGAGTCCGGCCCCGCAACCTGTTCATCAACGGACTCCTCGCCACAGCGGCCATGTCGGGGATCATCCTCGGCGTCGCGCTATCGGTGGGAATTGGGTTGGCGGTCGACCGAGGGGTGTCCCTGAACCAGGCCTTCTGGGAGGCGCTCGCATACTACACCGTCCCGATGGCTCTCGCAGGTGCTTTCGTCACGAGCACTGCAGGGATGATCTGGGCCTCCATCTCCACCCCCCGCACGGGGATCAATGGCCCGATCGGCCTCGCCCCGACGATCGGGATCACCCCCACGATTCTGGTGCTCATCGCCGCCGAGGCCGCCCCGTCGTCGGACTACTACTACATTACCGGAGGGGCGTCGCTCTCCCTCATCCTCGTCGCGCTCGCGCTCCTCGCGCTGTCGGCGAAGTTGTTGAGCCGTGAGCGATTCCTATCGAACATCTAAGGGGGGGGAAGTCCGTGAACACTCCACCATCGCTTCGTCCCTCCACTCCCGCCTCGAGTTCCGGCCGACATCGGATCGAAGTGCAGGGCCTCAGCTCGGGCTACCACGGGAAGAAGGTGCTCGACGACGTCTCGTTCACGATCGACGAGCCCGGGATCTACGTGGTACTGGGTCCTAACGGGGCGGGGAAGACGACACTCTTCCGGACCTTGGCGGGCGTGCTCGAACCGTACGCCGGTCGCATCGAAATCGATGGGACAGACTCGCGCGGAAGCGTGGCGAGCCCCCACCTCCAGTACCTCTCCCACATTGACGGATTCCCCGATGGACTCAAGGTGGACGAGGGACTACAGTTCTACGCGCAGGTGCAAGGCGTCTCCGAACGAGATGTCGAGCGCGTGGTCCATCTCCTGGGTCTGGAGGAACTACGAGACAAGTTCTTCAGCGAGTTGAGCCAAGGACAGCGCAAGCGGGCTTCCATCGCCCGCATCTTCCTTCAGGAACGAGGGATCTATCTCCTCGATGAGCCCACGAGCAATCTCGACCCGAAGCTCGCCCGCGAGATCCGCGACCTGGTGCTCGGACTCAGTCAGAATGACCTGGTCCTGTACTCGTCCCACAACCTCTTCGAGGCGAAAGAGATCGGCAAGTACGTCCTCGCGCTCAAAGGCGGTAGGGTTGGATACTTCGGCCGGCTCAGCGACCTACGGCCGAAGAAGTACGTCATCGGCATACGGGCGACCGGCGCGGAAGGAGTCCTTTCGGCATCTACGAAGAAGGGGGATTACTATCTCCAGGAGCTCGCCGGACCCGAAGAGGTCCCCAAGCTCGTCCAGGAGCTCACGGCGAAGGGTGTCCTGATTCGAGAGGTCAAAGAGATGGAGAACCCCCTTGAGGATCTCTTCGCGTAGCTGTGGCTTGCCTCTCCGTTCGTGCGACCGCGCCCCTCACCGCCAGCCGTTATCGACCGCGCGCTCACCGACTGGGGCGTCAAGCATACTTTGTCCTAATATTCACGAGCCAAGCTACCCCACAGTCCCAGACGTGGGGCGACCACGCTTCTCGCTAAATGAGCGTGGGGGCCTCCGGTCGGGCGACGTGTGGGGAGGGCTGGGACCGGCCCGCCAGGGCGAAGGGCTTTGGATGGGTCGGCCTCCGGCGGTCCATGGGTTGGGCGATCTTTCTGCGGGGCGCGAACGTCGGGGGCCATCGAAAGTTCCTTCCGAGCGCGTTTGCGGAGGAGCTCGCGGAATTCGACGTGGTGAACCTCGGCGCGGCGGGGACCTTCGTCGCCCGGTCGGAAGTCTCGGAGACTCGTCTCCGCAAAGCGATCGTCGCCAAACTACCGTTCGAGACCGAGGTCGTGATCCGCCCTGGGGTGGAGCTCGAAGAACTCCTTCGGAGCCCGCCGTCCCTCACCCCTCCTCCCAGTTCGAAGTTGTACCTCAGCATCCTGATTGCACGTGCCACCCGCGCTCCCCCCCTCCCCCTCCACGTTCCCAACGAACCGGCCTGGGAGGTCAAGGTGCTCGAGATCCGAGGGAGGTACGCCCTCAGCTTCGCGCGACGGTTGGGGGACCGTCTGATCTATCCGAACCCGGTCGTCGAGCGGGCGTTCGGTGTCGGGGCGACCACCCGGGGGTGGCCGACCATCGTCGCCCTCGGTCGGATCCTCGAGGAAGGATAGGACTCGGTCGAGACCGTGGCAAGGCACGTTCGTGACCTCGCGCACGGGTGATGTACCTCGGAGAATAGACCGATTTCCCAACTTTTTACGTCAGTAGCGGGGGGAGTCTTAACACCGAAAACCTTTAGGTGGCGACAAGGGAGCGGGGGCCGTGGACGAGGAGCTCGACCCGATCCTGATCCAAGTGTGCATTCCGCTCCCGATCCCGATGATCTATTCGGGGTTCACGGACCCCACCCACGTCCGGGGATGGCTCGCCGACTCGGCGACGATCGAGGCGAAGAAGGGAGGCACCTACCACCTGGGGTGGACCTCTCCCGTGGCCTTTGAGAGCGACGGGGAGATCCTTCAGCTCACCCCGGACGTCGACATCGACTTCTCGTGGCAGGGACCGCCGGAATTCGCATCGCTCATGAACGAACCACGACCGAAGACGCACGTCTACGTACGGCTCCAGGAGTCGCCCGAGGGCATCGACGTGACCCTCGAGCACGTCGGGTGGGAGAGCGGGGAGGCGTGGCAGGACGCCCGCTCCTGGCACTTCCACTTCTGGGACGACCGGCTTCACCAGCTGAAGGATTACCTGATCAAAGCGGCCTACGGCTGACCCGCGGGCGGACTCACTCTTCGCCCGGCGAGAACTTCCGGCAGATCCCCTCGCCGCACAGCACGCAAGGACCGGACGGCTCGAGGCGGAAGTTCCCCGACGTTCCGATCGGCACGACCACCATGTGATGCGTCGGCAGGTGACCGCACCGGCAACGCGCTCTGAGGGGAAGGGCGGAGCGCTCGACGGTGACGCGGGTCCGCATCGATCTCCACCGGGACCCGATGCGACAAAAAGGCTTTGCCGGGCCGACCCGTCGCGGGATCAGCTCAGCGGCTTTACCATGTGAGGACCCGCCCGTTCATACCCCCGGGCCCGGTAGTACTCCCGGGTCCCGACCGCCGCCGTCACGTAGATCCGAGAGTGTCCGGCCGAACGGGCCCGGTTCTCGGCGGAGTCGAGCAGGGAACGTCCGAACCCCCGGTGCTGATACTGGCCGGCGGTCCCCGCCGAGCCGCCGACGGGAACCTCCCGTCCGAGCACCTTCAATTCGCGGATGACGGGGGCGTCGAGGCCCGCCTCGGTCGAGTCCGAGGGAAAGCGCAGCCGCAGGAAGCCGACGACCGTGTCGGTCTCGGGATCCTCCCAAGAGAGGAAGACCTCGCGTCCCCCGGACGCGTCGTAGGCCCGCTCGACCGGACGAAACGCGTCGGGGGCCGGCGACGCTCGCCGTCCGGCCTCCCGGCACCGGAGGCACCGGCAGTGCCCCCCCTCCGACCGGAGGCGTGCCATCGCGAGCTCGCGAACGTTGCTCGTCCGTACGCCCTCCGCGATCAACCGGGACGGGATGTCCCGTTGGATCCGGTGGATGCGGACCCACGGAGGGAGCTTCCGCTTCATCGCGGCGAGCACGCCCACCGCCGTCTCGGTGTCGTAGGGCACGTAGCGGCCGGCGCGCCAGTCGTCGTAGAGAGGAGTGCCCGGCAGGACGAGAGTCGGGTAGATCTTCAGGAAATCCGGGCGGAAGTCGGGACTCTCGAACATCCGCACAAAGTCCGCGAGGTCGCGGCCCGGGTCCATCCCCGGCAGACCCAGCATGAGGTGGTAGCCGACCTTCAGGCCGCGGTCCCTCGTCTCCCGACTCGCCCGCGCCACGTCCCCGACGTCGTGGGCGCGCCCGACCGCGTCCAGGACCTCCTCGCGGAGGCACTCCACCCCGACCTCGACCCGGGTCACGCCGGCGTCGAGCAGGAACGGTAGGACGCGTTCGTCGCACCAATCCGGACGGGTCTCGACGGTCAGTCCGACCATCCGGTGGGCGGCGGTCTCGTTCCGACGGACGGCCTCTTCGAGCGAGTCGGACCGGGTTTGGTTGAGGCCGTCATAGATCCCCCGGAGTACGCCTTCCTGGAAGGGTCGCGGCCGCGCGGGGAAGGTACCTCCCATGACGATGACCTCGACCTTGCTGGTCGGGTGTCCGGCCGCTTCTAGGGCCGCCAGCCGGTTCGTCGTGATCGCTTCCGAGTCCCAGTGGAACTGGGCTCCCCGAAGGGCGCTCGGCTCCTCACCGGTGTAGCTCTGGGGGCTCGCGTTCTCTACGCCTCCCGGACAGTACGTGCATCGGCCGTGGGGGCAGCGGGCGGGAGAGGTCATCACCGCCACGACCGCGACCCCGGAGAGGCTGCGCGAGGGTTTCCGGAGGACCGAGCCTTCGAACTCGCTGCGTTCGTCAGGGGAAAGGGAATGGACCCAGTCGACGTTGGAGGGGAGTCGCCCACCGGGGCCCTCGCGGACCCGGGCCAGTTTGGCCCGGTGGATCTCTTCGGGTGAAGGAGGGAGCGCGCTTATCGGTGGAGCCACTGGCGACTCTCCCCGGTGACGACGTACGGCGCGTGCTGGAGCTCCGCGACCGTCCGTGAGCCCGTCAGGAACATCGCGACCTTGAGCTCGTGAACGAAATGGTCGATCTCCCGTCGCGTTTCGGCGTAGCCGGTCGCCGCGGCGCGGAGGATCCCTCCCGCGGTGCCCGCGGCCGCCGCCCCGAGCGCGAGGGCCCGGGCCACATCCAGTCCCGAACGGATCCCTCCGCTCGCGACGACGGGGAGGCCGAGGGGAACCAGCTCCACGACCGACACGGGCGAAGGGATCCCCCAGTCCCAGAACGTCTTCCCGACGCGGGCCTCCCGTTCGGCCCCCTGCTCGAGCGCCCGGTAGTGCTCGACGGCGGCGAAGGAGGTCCCTCCCGTCCCGCTCACATCGAACGCGCGGACGTTCCGGTCGCGCAGCTGTTCGGCGACCCGGCGGGAGATCCCGGCCCCGGTCTCCTTAACGAGGACCGGAAACTCCGCGGCCAGCGCACCGATCCGGTCGAGGACGCCTCGCGCCTTCCGGTCGCCCCCGGGTTGGACCATCTCTTGGAGGAAGTTGAGGTGGATCGCGAGCACGTCGGCGTGAATGAGCTCCATCGCCGCACGCACTTCCGTCGCCCCGACCACGGCCTCGCCCGGATGCTGGGGGATGACCTGGGGCGCCCCGATGTTGGCGAAGCGGAGCGGGACCGGAAACCGGGCGACGCACGAGTAGCTCTCGGGATACTGTCCCTTCAGGATGGCCGCTCGTTCGCTGCCCACCCCCATCGCGATCCCGGCCTCCGCCGCCGCCCGGGCGAGGTTCTCGTTGATCTTCACCGCGTCCGGGAATCCCCCGGTCATCCCGGTGATGACGATCGGCGCGGCGAGCGTGTGGCCCAGCAGCGTCGTCGAGGGGTCTACCTCGTCGAAGTCGATGTCCGGGAGGGCGCGGTGGACCAGCTGGATATCGTCCCAGTAGCGGTAGCGGCCCTCGACCTTCTGGCCGAGTACGACCTTGACGTGCTCGGCCTTGCGATGGCTGAGATCAATCCCCGCCGCGTCCGACGGCGCCGGGAGGTCGCGCGTGGGCCCAGCTCCCGTAGACGAATTCCCCCCGCAATGCGCGCGAGAGCTCTCCATCCTTGAGTCCGCTAATAAGACCTGCGTCCACGCCGCCCTCGGCGATGGCGCGCATCGCCTCCGCCTTGCCTCGGATCCCACCCGTCACGTCCGGGCCGCTGCCGACCCGGCGGAGCCCCTCGACCACGGCGTCCGTGACCTCGGCGACCACGGCAGGTCGACCGCCGGTCGACGGGGCTAAGATGCCAGGTACATCGCTCACGAAGACGACGCGACGCGCCCCGAGCTCCTTCGCGAGGGTGACCGCGATGGTGTCGGCGCTCAAGATGGACCAGCCCCACCTCTCGTCGGGCACCACGTCCCCGAACGAGACCGGCAGGAGGCCGGCGGCGAGAGCTCCCCGGAAGGGGGCGGAGTCGAGAGCCACGAGGAGCCCCTCCCGGTTCCGAGCGTGGTTCGCCAGTGGGACCGACCACGGTGAGACGCCGGCCCGGATCAGCTCGCGCACGACCGCCAGATGGAGTCGGCGCACCTCGCCAGAGACGATCGCCGCTCCGCGCCCGCGTCGCGAGGGAGAGGCGCCGGCCTCCGGAGCTTTCGCGAGGCCGAACTTTCGGGCCCCGGGGTGTCCGAACGACCCGGCTCCGTGGAGGAGGACGATCGGGGTGTCCGGTACCGAACCGACCTCCTCGGCGAGGCGCCTAAGGATCTTGGGGCGAACGCGTTCCACCTCCCGCTTCCGGGTGATGACGCTGCCGCCAAGCTTCACTACGAACGGTCCGTGCGCCGCATCCATCGGAGGTCCCGCTGGCTTAGGCCGAGTCGACCCCGGCCTGACGACTGAACAGCATCAGCCCGCCGGCGACGCACGGGGCGATCCCGAGGAAGTAGATCCAACTGAACGTCACCAGGTAGTAGGCCATCATGAACACGCCCAACCCCATCAGGAGCGCGGAGAGGATCACCCACGGCACCGAGATCGGGCTTCTCACTCGGCCGTGGGGCGGGGCCGAGTGGGCGCCGCCGTAGCCGGACATCAAACGTCGAGGAAACGCTACCCCTTCAAATCGGTTCGGTCGGAGCCGGCACTGGCTAAGTCCCGGAAAACGCCGCGGAACTCAGCCGGGCCGGTCGATTTCGACAGAACCCGTCGAGTCCGCCGAAGAATCAACAAAAGGTAGATATGTAATCCGCACCTGCGACCTCCGCCCGAGGCCCGGGCAGGCTTCGACGGTGACACCTGTTCCGGAAGATCGACCCGCGGAAGGCGCGGATCGGCTAGCAGCCGCCGCCCCCCTTCTCTCGGCGGCCGTTCCCGTCAACGACCGCACGACGGGCGGAGGTCCGGCCGTGGCTCCTCAACTGGGGAGCGCGGCCCCTCCGCCTGTCCCCCCCACCTCGGCGGGCGTCTTCCTCGACTCGATCCTCGAGACGAAGAGCGAACTCTATCGCGCGAGCCGCGAGATCCTGCGCGATTCCTACATCCCGAGCCGATTACCCCACCGGGAGCAGCAGATCCGGGCGGTCGCCGAGGTGCTCGCTCCCGCGCTGCGCGGGGACGTACCGTCGAACCTCCTCCTCTACGGAAAGATCGGGACCGGGAAGACGGCGGTCGTCTCCCAGGTCGTCCAGGACATCCAGCGACGCACCGAACTCGCGAGCCACATCGCGTTCGTCTACGTCAACTGCGGGAACATCGACACGCCCTACAGCCTGCTCCAGACCATCGCCAACACCTTCGCGAAGAGCGAGACCGACCGCATCCCGACCGGCTGGTCCCTCGACCGGGTCCAGGCCGCGATGCGTCGCCTCATGGACGCGAACGGCGGGACCGTCATCCTGGTCCTCGACGAGATCGACCGACTCGTTGCCCGGAGCGGAGACGGAGTGCTCTACACCCTGAGCCAGATCAACACCGAGCTCGACCTCGCGCGCATGGTCCTCCTCGGGATCTCGAACGACCTCAAGTTCACGAACCACCTCGATGCGCGGGTCCGCAGCCGCTTGAACGAGGAGAAGATCCTCTTCCCGCCCTACGACGCGCTGCAGCTCCAGGACATCCTCCGGGACCGGGCCAAGGAAGCGTTCCGCGACGGGGTCGTCGACCCGGGCGTGGTCGAGCGGTGCGCGGCGTACGCGGCCCTCGAGAACGGGGACGCCCGACGGGCCCTCGCGTTGCTCCGCCTCTCCGCCGAGATGGCGGAGCGCGACCGCGCGAAGCGGATCACCCCGGACCACGTCGTCAAGGCGAAGAACCGCCTCGAGCAGGACATCATCCTCGACTGCTGCCGCACCTTGCCGCCCCACTGCAAAGTGCTCCTCTACGCGATCCTGCAAGCTTGCGAACGGCGACGTAACGGCGTGCTGACCGGCGAAGTGTACGATGCGTACCGCCGCCTCGCCGAACGCCTCGGGCTGCAACCGTTGCACGCCCGCTCTATCTCCAACTACGTCAGCGAGCTCGAGTCCCTCGGCCTCATCCGGGCGACGATCGTTTCGCGGGGGCGAGGCGGTCGCACGCGGGAGATTCTGGTCGATGTCCCGATCTCGGACACAATGCCGGCCCTCGAGGAGGACCCGCTCATCGCCCCGGTAGGTCGCCCGCACTCCCGCGGCCAACTCCTCCTCACGAATTTTGACAACCCGGGCCGAACCGGTCCGTTCTGAGTCGGTTCCGGGCGTCGCACCACCGGGAGGGAGTTGCCATCGCCGTTCCGGAGGACGAAACCTCTCCACGCCCTTGAGTCGGCGGCACCGACTCAGTGGGTCACCGGAACGGACGCCTCGCTCGAGGCGTCCTCGATCGCTGAGCTCTTGCGTCGGGCCCGCTCCCGCTTGAGCTCGCGAAGGTCGCGGTTGAGCTCATTCAGCTCGGACGCGACCCGACGCACTCGGACCCGGGCCATTCGCTCGATGGCCGCGATCTCGCGGTCAAGGCGCTCGTCCGACCCTCGAAAACCGGTCATCTCGCTCATTCGGTATCGATCTGCGCCTTTTGGAGCTTTGCCGAGAAGTCGACGAAGACCGTCTTGACCTCGGTGAACTCCTCGATCGCGGCCGTGCCGGCCTCCCGTCCGCCGTTCCCGGTGTTCTTGACCCCGCCGAACGGGAGCTGGACCTCGGCGCCGATGGTCGGGGCGTTGATGTACGTGATCCCAGCCTCGAGGTCCTCGATCGCCCGGAACGCACGGTTGACGTCGCGCGTGTAGATGGACGAGGAGAGACCATAGGTGACGTCGTTCGCGACCCGGACCGCCTCGTCGTAGCTCCCGACCCGGATCACGGAGAGGACGGGTCCGAAGATCTCCTCCTTCGAGATCCGCGTCCCGTGCGGGGTCTCGAAGATCGTGGGGGCGAGGAAGTAACCCCGGTCGTAGATCCCACCGGTGAGCTTGGTCCCGCCGTATCGGAGGGTCGCCTCCTTCTTGCCGATCTCGATGTATTCGAGGATCTTCTTCTCCTGGTCGGCCGATGCGACGGGCCCCATGCCGGTCTTCGGGTCGAGGGGGTCCCCGATCGTGAAGTGGGCCAGGCGGTCCGTCAGCATGCCGAGGAACTTGTCGTAGATCTTCGTGTGCAGGATGAGCCGGCTCGTCGCCGTGCAGCGTTGTCCCGAGGTACCGAACGCTCCGAAGAGGACTCCGTCGAGGACGAGGGGGAGGTCCGCGTCCTCCATCACGATGACCGGGTTCTTTCCTCCGAGCTCGAGATGGACCATCTTGAGGCCCTGGGCGCCGCGGACGTAGACGTCCCGGCCGGTCTCGACCCCACCCGTGAACGAGACCATGCGGACCCGGGGGTCTTCGACCAACGCCCGGCCCACCACTCCCCCGCTGCCGGTGACCAGGTTGAGAACTCCGGGCGGAACGCCGGCAGCCTCGTAGACCTTGACGACCTCGGTCGCGCAGAGCGCGGTGTTCGACGCCGGCTTCAGGACCACGGTATTGCCCGAGATCAGCGCCGCCGCGATCTTCCAGTTCGGGATCGCGGTCGGGAAGTTCCACGGGGTGATGCATGCCACGACCCCCTTCGGCTGGCGGACGGTGAGACAGAACTTCTGACGCAGTTCCGACGGGACGGTCTCGCCAAAAAGGCGGCGTCCTTCGCCGGCCATGTACTCGATGAAATCGATCGATTCCTGGACGTCGCCGAGTCCCTCTCCGATGACCTTGCCCATCTCTTGGGTGACGATGCGACCGACCGCGCTCTTCCGTTCGGTCAGTCGGCGGGCCGCGGCCAGCAGGATCGCACCCCGCTTGGGGGCGGGCGTGGCCTTCCAGGCAGGAAAGGCCTCGTGGGCGGCGCCGATTGCCCGAGCGACATCGGCGGCGGCTCCGGAGACGAACGAGGCGAGGGGTTCCTTGGTGGCGGGGTTGATGGTCTCGAACCGCTTCGCGCCGGCCGGGCTCTCCCACTTTCCCCCGATGAACAGACCGAACTCCTCTACGTGAGACGACATGTTCCGACGCGCTCCGGGCGGGTCATCGCCCCCGAGGATACAAAGGAGTTTGCCGGCCGGGGGTCAGGGCAAAGCCTTTTCGACCGACCGGCTCCGGTTCCTCGTGATCGACCTCGACCTCATTCGCAAGGAACCCGCGAAAGTCGAGGAGAACCTCGCCCGCCGGAAGAACCCCGTGGTCCTCCGACTGCTCGCCGAGGTCCGTCAGCGCGACGAGGAGTGGCGAGCGAGCCTCCGAGCTTCCGATGAGCTGCGTCGTCGCCGGAACGAGTTCAGCCGCCGGATCGGCGAATCCCGGGCCAAGGGGGCCCCGTCCGCCGAGCTGGAGGCCGAGGCCAAGGCGCTGCCCGACGCGCTGCGCGCAGCCGAGGCGCACGAGGCGGGGCTGCTGCACGCGCGGGACGCGCTCCTCCTGCGGATCCCGAACCTGATGGACGAGTCCGTCCCGTTCGGGACGAACGACACCGAGAACGTCGTGGTGGCCACCTGGGGCGAGCCCAACCGGGACGGATCCTCTCTGAAGTCCCACAGCGAGATCCTCGAGGCCCTCGGGATGGCCGAGTTCGACCGAGCGCACCGGGTGAGCGGGGCCGGGTTCTACTACCTCCGCGGCCCGGTCGTCCTCCTGGACCTCGCGCTCCAACGGTTCGCCCTGGACCTCCTGGCCGAGCGCGGTTTCACGCCGGTCGCTCCTCCCTACGTGCTGCGGCGCGCCCCCTACGAGGGCGTCACCGACCTCGCGGATTTCGAGAACGTGATGTACAAGTTGGAGGGCGAGGACCTCTACCTCATCGCCACGAGCGAGCACCCGCTGGCCGCCCTCTACCAGGGGGAGATCCTCGACGAGGACGAGCTCCCGTTCCGCCTGGCCGGAGTGAGCCCGTGCTTCCGCAAGGAGATCGGTGGGCATGGGGTCGACCAGAAGGGGATCTTCCGTGTTCACCAGTTCCAGAAGGTGGAGCAGTTCGTCTTCTGTCGCCCGGAGGAGTCCCCGACGATCCTGGAAGAGCTGCGGACCAATGCGGAGGAGGTCTTCCGTCGGCTGGGAGTTCCCTACCGCGTGGTCAACGTGTGTACCGGCGACCTCGGCAGCGTGGCGGCGAAGAAGTACGACATCGAGGCCTGGTTCCCCCGCCAGCAAGCGTTCCGCGAGGTCGTCAGCTGTTCCAACTGCACCGACTACCAGGCCCGCCGGCTCGGGATCCGGCTCGGCAAGGCCGGACGGCCGGGCAAGCGCGTCCCGCACACGCTCAACTCGACGGCGGTGGCGACCTCCCGGGGCCTCGCGGTGATCCTGGAGCAATTCCAGCAACCGGACGGCTCCGTCACGATCCCCGAGGTGCTGCGCCCGTACCTAGGCGGCCGCTCATCCCTCACCCGCGCCCCACCGAGGGCCTGAGCGGGGCGCTACTTCCGTCCGGGCCGGCGCACGGAAGGGAAGCGACTATCCCTCTCGTAACCTAGCCCTTCGAGGTCCCGTGGGTTCGCAGCGTCGGCTCGATGACTTTTCGTCCCCCGGGGAGGCACCAGCCCCCCTCGTCGTCCCCCCGCACCGACCGCATCCGGAGCCGTTGCCGGGCGTGTGGCGGGTCGTCGACGGGCTCGTCGAGCATCCGCTGCTGCGACCCGGGGTGATCCGGGCCCTGCCCTTCCAGATCGACGCCGCCCGGGTCGGACTCGACGAGGACCTCCTGGTCGTCCTTCCGACGGGTCTCGGGAAGACCGTGGTCGCCGCGCTCATCGCGGCGGAGGTCCTCCGACGGCAGGAGGCAAAGGTCCTGGTGCTCGCCCCGACGCGCCCTCTCGTCCAGCAACACTCCGATTCGTTCCGCCAATGGCTCGTCCCCCTCCGGACCGCCCGGTTCACCGGCTCGGTCCATCGCCCGGTCCGGGAGGGAAGCTGGGCGGACGCCGACATCGTGTTCGCGACCCCGGAGATCGTCCAGAACGACCTGGTCGCGGAGCGCTACGACCTCAAGAACGTCGCGCTGGTCGTGTTCGACGAGGCGCATCACGCGGTCGGCAAGTACGTCTACGTCCCCATCGCCGAGCGGTACCGGGCCGAGCGGCCCGCGGGGGGCCACGTCCTCGCCTTGACGGCGTCGCCGGGCGGGCGCGACGAGCACATCGAGGAGGTCGTCGCGGCGCTGGGCGTCACCCGCATCGAGGCCCACAGTCGCGAGGACCCGGGGGTAGCGGAGTACGTGCAGCCGATCGACGTCGACTACCTTTGGGTGGACCTCGCCCCGGTCGCCGAGGCCATCCGCACGGACCTGCAGGCGGCGGCCCATGCCACCGGTCGCAAGCTTCAGAAAATGGGGTACCTCCGAAAGAAGCCTATCGATGCGATCTCGGTCAAGGATCTGATCGCGCTGCGGAGCGAGATCTTCGCTCGCCCAGGCCCGATGGTCCGGAAGTTCGGACCGCTGTTCCACCAGCTGGTCCTGCTGCATCTCCACCACGCCCAGGAGCGACTCGAGACCCAGGGGGTCGCTCCGTTCCTCCAGTATCTCGAGCGGGTCGCGGCGAAGGAGAAGCCGTCCCGGGGCGACCTCGCCTTCCTCAAGCAGCCCGAGGTCGCATCGGCCCGTGCGGTGGCCGCGAACTTTCTTAAGAATTCGAAGGAGGCGTCCCACCCCAAGTTGGACGCCCTCGTCGGCCTGGTCCGGGAGACCCTCGAAGCGGCGCGGGACCGGCCGGTGCGCATCCTGGTCTTCGCCCAGTACCGGGACACGATCCAATCGATCCAGGAGGTTCTCGAGACCAACGGGTGGGCGGTGGCTCGATTCGTGGGCCAGGCGACGCGCGACAAGGAGGACAAGGGCATGAGCCAGAAGGAACAGGCCCGCGTGCTGGCCGGATTCCGCGCGGGACAGTTCCCTGTCCTGGTCGCGAGCAGCGTGGCGGAGGAGGGGTTGGACATCCCGGACGTCGACCTCGTCGTCTTCTTCGAGTCGGTCCCGAGCGAGATCCGGGCGATCCAGCGGCGGGGACGGACCGGGCGCAGTTCGGTGGGCCGCGTCACTGTGATGCTGACCCGCGAGACCCGAGATGTTCGTTACCAGGCGGCGGAGGTCCGGCGCGAACGGGCCATGCGGCGGATCGTCCGGCGGCTTTCCTCCGAGACTCGGGCCCGCCGAGCGGCCGAGACGGACGGTTCGGAGGCTCCGCCGCCGGTCGTTCCGGCCCGGAAGGGGCGGGCGAAGAAGACCAGCGTATAAACATTCTGAATCGGCATGCTACCATACGTCTCGGGAAACGCGCTCAAATAGTCAGGTCCGGGTCCAACGCCTCGGTGTCGATGGGGACCTACGCCTGGGTCGCTCAGAACCTCGGTCTCACCGTGCTGACGCTCGTCTGCCTGGCGCTGACCTTCTACCTCGTCTACGCGATGATCCACCCCGAAGAGTTCTGAGGGGGCGGTCGCCGTGGCACTCGAGGTCCAGTCCTTCTGGGACGTCATTCTACTGTTCGCGATCGCGCTCGCGGTGGCCCCCTGGTTCGGGTCCTATCTCGGGAGGGTGTACATGGACCGGCCCCTCCCGGGAGACGTGGTCCTGACCCGGATCGAGACGGCCATTTACCGGTTGCTCGGCACCTCCCCGAGGCGCCAGATGCCTGCCCGGGAATACATGCTCGCGCTCCTGCTCGTCAACGGTGGAATGCTCGCGTTCATGTTCTGGTTCTTCTTCGACCAGGCGAACCTTCCGTTCAACCCCACCGGAGTGCCGAACATGACGTGGGACCTCGCGTTCCACTCGGCCTCAAGCTTCACGACGAACACGAACTTCACGCACTTCACCAACGAGTCCCAGATCAGCTTCGGTTCGCTCGACATCGCTTGGCAGCTGGCCCTGTTCCTCTCCGCAGCCACGGGTCTCTGCGTCATGGCCGCGATGGTCCGCGGGTTCGTCCGCAAGGACGGGACCCTCGGCAACTACTACGTCGACATGGTACGGACGATCAGCCGGGTCCTGCTCCCGGTTTCGCTCGTGGGGGCCCTGGTCCTCGTAGTCCTCGGGGTACCGGAGACGTGGACCGCGACCGTCATCGCGCACCCGATCACGGGCGGCACCCAAACGATCTACCTGGGTCCCGTCGCGAGCTGGCAGACGATCTCCCTTCTCGGGACGAACGGCGGCGGTTGGTACTCGGCCAACATGGCCTCTCCCCTCGCCAACCCCTCCGCGGTGTCGAACCTGTTCGCGATCTTCCTCATGCTGCTCATCGCCTTCTCCGCTCCGTTCGCCTTCGCCCAGATCGTTCGGCGCCGGGCCGAGGCGTGGCCGTTCATGGGAACGGTCCTCATCGTCCTGGTCATCGCATTCGGGCTGTTCGTGGCCTTTCAGGCGCTCAACAACCCGGCCCTCGCAACCGTCGTCGGCCTCGGCCCCCAGACCAACGGGTACCCGGTCGGCGCAGAAACTCGGTTCAGTCTGCCGGAAGGCTCGCTGTTCCAGGTGGTGAGCGTCTACGCCAACGTCGGGGCGAACAACATGGATATCGGGTCCATCTCGCCCGTCGGCCAGATGGTCCTCCTCTTCGGTATGTTCACGCAGAGCACGCCGGGAGGGGAGGGGACGGGCTTTGGCACGCTGCTCTTGTTCGCCGTCCTCGCGATCTTCGTCGGCGGCCTGATGGTCGGGCGCACGCCCGAGTACCTCGGCAAGAAGATCGAGACCTCGCACATCAAATGGGCCGCGCTCGCCCTCCTCATCCACCCGGCGACGATCCTGATCCCGTTCGTCGTCTCCATCGCCGGGGGATACGTTCAGGTCGACGGGAGCACCCTCCCCGCCACCGCGCACAACTTTACTGCGGTGCTCTACGAGTTCACTTCCGAATCCGCCAACAACGGCAGCGCGCTCTCGACCGGGGCGTTCACCGACTCGACGCCCTTCTTCAATATCGCCGGGGCGATCGTCATGTTGGTCGGCCGATTCGTTCCGATCTGGGCGATGCTGAAGGTCGGCGAGCTGTTTTCCAAACAGGATGCCCTCCCGCCCAGCACCGGTACCCTCCGGACGGCCAGCGGGACGTTCACGATCTACCTCACCTTGTTCTTGATCATCACGTCGGCGCTCCTCTTTCTCCCGGTCCTGGCCATGGGGCCCCTCGCCCAGATCGTAGGAGGGATGTAGGGTGGCGACGGAACTCCCCCCGGGAGCCCGTGTCTCCGTGCGTCGGAGTCCCCACACCTCGCCTCGCCGAGTGCTCGTGGACTCGTTCCGGATGTTCCACCCGCGCCATCAGTACCGCCATCCGGTGATGTTCTGCGTCTATGTGCTGTTCCTCCTGCTCATCGTGCTGACGCTCTTCCCCTCGTGGTTTCCGGACGTCGCTCACTCGTATCATGCATCCTACTACCTCTCCGTTACGATCATCCTCTTCCTAACCCTCTGGTTCGCGAACCTCTCCCAGTCGATCGCGGAAGCGCAGGGTCGCGCCCAGGCCGACAGCCTGCGGGAGATCCGGAGCGGGATCCGGGCCCGGCAGATCCTCCCGGACGGTACCGAGCGCTGGGTCGCGTCGGACGTCCTGCGGATCGGGGACACGATGGAGATCCGCGCCGGGGAGCCGGTCCCCATCGACGGGGACGTGACCCATGGGATTGCGGTGATCGACGAATCGATGATGACCGGGGAGTCGGAGCCGGTCACCCGGGAGAGCGGCGGCGACAAGACGAGCGTCCTCGGGGGCACGCAGGTCCTCCAGGGCACGGTACGCGTCCGGGTGAGCGCGATCCGGGGCGAGTCGTTCCTCGACCGACTGATCCGACTCGTCGAGGGCCAGGGTCGCGAGCCGACCCCCAATGAGCTCGCGTTGGGAGTGCTGCTGTATGCGTTCACCATCGCCCTCTTTGTCGTCGTCGTTTCGTTCATCTTCCTCGCCAACTTCACCGACATCATCGCGATCGACATCGCGACGATCGTCTCCCTCTTCGTCTGTCTTATGCCGACGACGATCGGCTCCCTCTTGCCCGCGATCGGGATCTCGGGGATCAACCGGGTCGCCAAAGCGAACGTGATCGCCAAGTCCGGCAAGGCCGTGGAAGCCGCGGGCGACCTGGACGTTCTCATCCTCGACAAGACCGGTACGATCACGATCGGCAACCGGCTCGCGGTCCAGTTCCTCGCCGCGCCGAACGTCCCCCTGCCCGAGCTGCTGGGCGGCGCGCTCCTCTCGGCGGCCGTGGACGACACTCCCGAAGGGCGTTCGATCGTTCGCCTCGCGGCCCGGCGGAACGCTCCGGTGCGCCGGCTCGATCCCGGCACGTACAAGGTCCTCGCCTTCACCGCGGAACGCCGGATGAGCGGGATCGTCCTCGCGGACGGCAGCGAGTACTTCAAGGGCTCCGTTAAGGCGATCGCGGCCTACGCCGGGTCGATCCCACCGGCGATACAGGCACAGGCGGACGCGGCGTCCCGTCAGGGCATGACGCCGCTCGCGATCTCGCTCAACAAGCGGGTGCTCGGCCTCGTCCTCCTGAAGGACGTCGTGAAACCCGGCATCAAGGACCGTCTCCGCGAGCTCAAGACGATGGGCATCCGCACGATCATGTGCACGGGTGACAACCGGCTCACGGCCGCGGCGATCGCGCAGGAGAGCGGGGTCGACGAGTACATGGCCGAGGCGAAGCCGGAGACCAAGCTCCTGCTCATCCAGCGGGAGAAGGCCCAGGGTCGCCTAGTCGCGATGACGGGCGACGGGACGAACGATGCGCCGGCCCTCGCCCGGGCCGACGTGGGGCTCGCAATGAACAGCGGGACGAGCGCCGCGAAGGAGGCCGGTAACATGGTGGACCTCGACAACGACCCCACCAAGCTCATCGAGATCGTCTCGATTGGCAAGCAGCTGCTCATCACGCGGGGGGCGCTCACCACCTTCTCCATCACCAATGACGTGGCGAAGTATTTCGCCATCATCCCGGCGCTGTTCATCGCCGCGGGAGCGGGCTCGCTGCCCGGGATCACCTTCTTCAACATCATGGGGCTCACGAACCCTCAGCTGGCCGTCCTCTCCGCCCTCCTGTTCAACGCGATCATCATTCCGTTCCTGATCCCGCTCGCCCTCGCCGGTGTGCCGTTCCGCCCCCGGAACGCGACCGACCTCCTCCGCCGGAACCTGATCTACTACGGGCTCGGGGGACTCGCCAGCGCCTTTGTCGGAATCAAGCTCATCTACCTCCTCCTCGCGTACCTCGGCGGGCTTCCGTTCTTCATGTCGCTCGGAACGGCCGTGGGGCACTTCCTCCCGCTCGGAGGCCTATGAGCCGGGAGATCTCCATGGCCGGGGCGACGACCGCCGGATCCGCCGTACCGATCGCCTCCGAACCCGTCCCCGTGGCCCTCGCCGCCCCCCCCGGGGCGGACGTGTCGGCCGCGGCTCCGCCGCCGTCGGGTCCGGCCCGGCGGAAGGTCCCGCGCACGCACTCCCTCGGGCTCCACTTCCGGGCGGCCGCCCTCTTCATCGTCCTTTCCATTCTCCTTTCCGGGTTCGCCTACCCGGCCGTCGTGGTCGCGATCGCCCAGGTGATCGAGCCCGATTCGGCGAACGGCTCGCTCCTCCATTATCCCAACGGCACGGTCGCCGGCTCCGCGCTCATCGCCCAGAACACGAGCGCACCGTACCTGTTCTGGTCGCGCCCCTCGCTGACCGATTACAATACGACCCTCGGGGCGGATACGCCGCCCGGTCCCACCGACCCCGCCCTGGGTCAGCTCATCAACGAGACCCTGAATTACACCCGAGAGTATGGGAACTTCACGGTGAACGCTACCCTCCCCTTCTGGTTCGTGGCCCCGTCGGCCTCTTCGATCGACCCGGACCTGACCCCGGCAGCCCTCCTAGTGCAGATCCCGCGGGTCAGTGAGCATTCGAACCTGTCGATCGCCTACCTCACCTCCTTCGTGAACGCGCACATCCAGAACTCGGTCCTGCCGTACGTGGGCGTCCCGTACATCGACGTGCTCCAGCTCGACCTCGACCTGCTTCCTCTCGAAGGGCGGTGAAACGTGTACAAACGGATCCTGGTCCCGGTCAAAGAACCGAACGAGGTCGAACCGATGATCCGCTTCGCCTCGAGCCTGCTCGAGGCCGACGGAGAGATCCGGATCCTCCATGTGATCCCGACCACGACGTTGCCGCAGGTCGCGCGCGAGTGGCGGTCGAGCGTGAACATCGTCATCCCGGCGCACGAGGCGGGAGCGGCCCTCGACGTGCGGGTCGAGCCCGAGGTGCGCGCGGCGACCGATGTCCCCGCGGAGATCCTCGAATGCGCCGAGAGCGAGGGGGTCGACGCGATCCTCCTGACGCTCCAGGGGAACCGTCGCAGCCGCAATCCGTTCGTCGGGCACACCGCGAGCGGCATCCTCCATCACGCCGGCGCGGACGTGTTCATCGTGAACCGGCTCGCGCTCGCGGCCGCCCACGTACCCCGCATCCTCGTCCCGTTCTTCCAGGCCAGCCCCACGCCGAAAGCGATCCGGGTCGCGGAGACGATCTCCCTCCGTCGCGGAGGGGTACCGGTGATCACCCTCGGGCTGGGTCCTCGGGCCGGGCCCGGTGGCGACGCGCGCGAGGAGCAAAGTCCCCGGGGCGCCCCCCTCCTCCACAAGCGATCTCCCATCCCCGAGGCCCTCCTCGGTCGCCGGCGCCGTCTGCCCGAGATCCTGCTCCAGGCGGCGCAGCGCGAACGCTACGGCCTCCTCCTGGTCGTCGGCGAGGAGGAAGGGGCGTCGGGTCCCTTCCTCACCCGCCGGTTCCTCGAGGAGCTGTTCCGGGCGGCCCCCTGCCCGGTCGTCGCGGTCCGCATCTAGGCGGCGGGCCGATGGGCGAGCTCGCGTTCGTGGGTCTCGGTCTCACGGACGAGCGCGGACTTTCCGAGCGGCATCTCGAGGCGCTGCGTCGAGCCGACCGCGTCTTCGCGGAGGAGTATACCGCGGTCGCCCCGCCCGGGACGCTCGACCGTCTCGCCGCATCGATCGGACGGCCGGTCGAGCGCCTCGACCGGTCGCTGCTCGAGTCGGAGCGTCCGGTCCTGGAAGCGCTCGCCTCGCATGCTCATGTCGCGCTCCTCGTCGTCGGTGACCCGTTCGCGGCGACCACGCACGTGGCCCTCCGTCTCGCCGCCGAGGCGAAGGGGCACAGCTGGCGGTACTTTCCCAACGCGAGCATTCTCACCGCTGCGGCCGGCTACCTCGGGCTGATGCACTATCGGTTCGGCCGGACGGTCTCGATTCCGTTCCCGGCCCCCGGGTTCGCCCCCCGATCGCCGGTCGAACAGATCGGCTCGAACCGGGCCGGCGGGCTCCACACCCTCGTCCTCCTCGACCTTCGGCCCGAGGAGGGCCGGTTCCTCGTCGCTTCGGAGGCGCTCCGAATCCTGCGGGAGAGGGACCCGGACGGGAGGGTGGTCGCCCCCGATACGATGGTGGCGGTCGCCGCTCGGGTCGGGCGGGACGACGAGGCGGGCTGGTTCGGGCCGCTCGAGCGACTCGCCTCGCTCGACTTCGGACCCCCGCTCCACGCCATCGTGATGCCCGCCGACCTTCATTTCGAGGAGTCGGCGGCGCTCGAGCGATTCCGGGTGGGTCCCGCTTCTCCCCCGGGCTAGGGGGAGGGGCCGGGGGCGGCGGGTCGGAGCGCCTCGGCGAACTGGCGGATGCGGAACGGGCGCAGCAGGACCACATCCGGTGGTTGAGACGACCCGTTGATGGGCGGGGGCCGGGACGCCGGGGCCACGAGGATCGTGCGCACCTGCGGCAAGAGGGCTCGGGCGTCTTTCAGGAGGGTCATCGAACTCCCTTCCGCGAGGTTCACGTCCACGACGAGCAGGCACGGCCGGTGGCGTTGCAACAGCTCCATGGCCTGGCTGGCCCCTTCGGCCTCACCGTCCACGCGGAAGTGGTGTAGCCGAAGGAGTCCCCGTAGGAGCACCCGCGTCTCCTCGTCGCCCGCGACGACGATGGCGTTCGAGGGGTTGCCATCTGGTCCGTTCGTAGAAGGCGCTCCCGTTGGGCGGTCCCGTACCCCCCGGTCGGGAGGCACGAGCGTAGCCAAATAACCGTTGTCCGAGCCCAAAGGGCTTTGCCGGCGGGCCGGACGGTGGGACCTGCCCTCCTCAGGAGGGGGGTGGAGTGTCCCGGGAGCCCCAGTTCGCCACCCCGGCGGCCCGGAGGAGGGCGTCCAAGGCGTCGTGGTACCCGGCGGCCGGCGCGTCCAGGAGGGCCCTCACCGGGCCGACCAGCGACTGGCCGAACTCCTGTTCGGTGGGGGTGAATTGCCATCCGTGCGCGGACGCCCGGCCGAAGGCGACAAGGAAGGCATAGGCGAGACCTCGCTCCTTCCCCTCCCGCGGGAGGGTCTGGAGGATACCCCGCTCGGCACCCGCCTCCCGCTGCACTCGGTAGGTGCGGGCGACCCGGTCCACCCAGGCCGCTTCGGGAGTGAGCCGCTCGTATCGGGGGAGGGCCTCCAGTACCTCCCGTTCCTCGCCGCGCTTCTGTGCCCTCTTCAGGATCTCGGCGATCCGTCCGGGGGCGTCCCGTGCCTCCTGCAGCGCCCGTCGTGCCTCCGCCCGGTCGTCCGTGATCGCGCCGACGATCTCCTCCGCATGCTGGGGCCAGAGCCGCTCCAGGGCCCGGCTCGCCGCCGGCTCGTCGACCTCGAAGTAGCCCGAGAACTCACCGAGCACCGCCTCGAGCGCCCGTCGTTCGACCGGCGTCGGATGGAGGGCATCCAGGAACGCGGGGAGGCGGCTGCCGTAGCACACTCCGCCCGCCACGAACGTGGTGCGCTTGGTGGCCTCGATCATCGGACGGACCTCGTCCCGGTAGGCGTCGAGGAGAGCCGCGTCGGAGAGCTTCCCGTACTCGTAGTTCCGTCGCAGTCCCTTCGGTAGGTCGGGGATCCGCGCATGCACGCACTCCGGACCGCCCTCGCATCGGACGTTCAGCTGGGCGTCGACGGGGAACGCGTCGGTCGGGTCCGGGCTCGCGGCGCCTTCCGAAAGGTGAGAGAGCAGGTGGCGCTCTTCCTTCGCGCAGCGCCGGCAAACGCGGAACGTCCGACCGGCCCCGGGCCAATCGACCTCGAGGAACATGCGGGGCTCCCCGGCCCCTAGATGGACGCACACGAGGCGCCGTCCCGAGGCATCGGGGGTCAGACGGTAGGGGAGCTCGGAGATCTTTTCCGCGACGAACTCCCCCGGGGGTTCGGGGGAGCGTCCCGTGCACCAGAGCGTCCGGCGCGTGGCAAAGAAGTGGAGTCCCTTGCGCGCCCATTCGACGTAGGCGAGCATCACCCGGGCGGGGTCGTCGGACTGCTGGACCGCCACCTCCGCCTCGCGGCTCGCTCGCGAGAGCGCCGCGTACGAGACCTCGCCTCCCGGCAGCGGAAAGGCCACGACCGTCGGGGTCGTCGGGTCGAGATAGTAGTTGAGAAGGCCGGCATAGGCCCGGGGCAGCGAGTCCCCGTGCTTGGACAGGCGTTCCAGGCGGTTGGAGTCGTCCCGCTCGGCCCGGACCTCCTCGAGCTCGGCGCGCAATCGGTCGAAGCGGTCGCGGGGCGCGTCGCCGGACAGGCGCGGCAGGAGCGGGTCGACCGACTCTCGGAGCACCCGGGCCCGGGCTACGAGGTCGTGCTCTCGAACGCCCGATGCCCGACGTAGCCGCGCCACAGTTCCTCGCCGGGGGAGCGGGGGGTCCTACATAATTCCGAGCGGGCCCTCGGGCTACCGATGGACCTGCGCTAGGAAGTGCCGGAAGATGTCCCGACCCCCGTCCGTGTGCTCGACCTCGGGGTGGAATTGCACACCCCAGATGAGGCGCGTCGGGTGGGCCATCGCCTGGACCGGACAGGAGTGGGAGTGGGCGAGGGTGGTCCAGCCGGGGGGCGGGCTCACGACGTGGTCGTTGTGGTTCGCCCAGGCCCGCAGGTGGTCCGGCAGGCCCTCGAACAACGGATGGTCGGGTCGGTCGACCGTGACCTCGACCGCGCCGAATTCGGGATCCCCGCGGACGACCCGTCCGCCGAAGTGCCGACCGAGGAACTGGTGGCCCACGCAGATCCCGAGGACGGGGGCCTCGATGGTGTCGATCCAGTCGTCGACGGCACCCAGCGTCTCGGTCCCTTCGAAGCTGAGCGCTCCTCCGGACAGGACGACCGCGTCGGCATCGAGCTCCGCGAAAGGGGTCGTATTCGGCAGGATGGTCGTCTCGACGCCCAGGTCGCGCAGCACCCTCCACTCCCGGTGGGTCCACTGCCCGCCGTTGTCGATCACGCGGACCTTCACGGACGCTCCTTCGGCGACACCGGGACCTCGGTCTCGGCCGAGCGGTTCGCCTCGAGACGCTGGACCGCGGCGGTGAGGTCGCGGACCTCGGAGCGCATCTGGAGCATCTCCTCCTCGAAGGGGGTAAAGCCGGTCGGGCTCAGGATCCGGGCGGATGCATAGATCCCGATGAAGACCGCGCCGACGAGTGCGAGGATCGTCGTGAAGACGAGTGCGAAGAACAGCGCGGTAACGTTCTCGATCGCCGTCTGGATGGGGAGGGTGAACAGGTGGGTGATCTCGGCGAGCTCGACCACGAGCAGGGCCGCGATCAGGACCCCCCAACCGATGAGGACGACCCGGGACGGTCTCATGGGCTCCCCCCGGCGTCCGCGAGCACGATCGACCCATACTCGGGAAGGTCCACCACCGGGATCGAGCTCACACCGGACGGGAGGCTCGTTCCGGAAGTGATCGTGACGGAGAAGAGCGAGAGCGTGGACGAACCGACGGGGTATCCCACGAAGAAGGTGAACTCCCCGACATAGTACGCATGACCGCCCGAATACGTGTAGAGGATCGTGATGTTCAACGCAATGGGGTTCGCGCTCGAGTTGAACTGGAAGGCGACGAGGGCCGGCCCGTCGACCACCCGCGACCAGTTGAGGGCCCCGCTCGGGAATCCACCGGTCCAGTTGAATCCCGTCGCGGACCAGACCTCGATCTGAGTGTACCGAACGCCCAGCCCGGCCGAGTGGATGTAAAAATTCGTGAGGTTGGACGAGGGGCAGTCCACGGTGAGATCGGCCTCCGTGAAGATCGTCCCCGGGGCCGGCGGTCCGTTGGGTACGAGCACCGGGGTGAGCAGGATGAGGAGGACTAAGAGGAGGGTGGTGGCCACGAGGGGGCCCGGGAAGTAGCGCCCGAAAATCTCGAGGCGTTTCACGCTCCCTCCGATTTCCAGCCCCGGTAGAGTTGGTGGGGGACCCCCAGCTGGTCGAGGACCTTGCCCGCGAGATAGGAGACCAAGTCGTCGACGGACCGGGGATGCAGGTAGTACGGCGGCGCGGCGTCCAGGACGACCACGCCAAGCTCGCTCAGCGTGGTGAGGTGGCGGAGGAGGAGCGTGGGGAGCGGGGTCTCCCGTGGGACGATGACGAGGCGGCGCCGCTCCTTCAGGTGCACCTGCGCGGTCCGGGTGAGCAGAGTGTCGGCGAGGCCCAGGGCGATGTGCGCGACGGTGTTCCCGGAGCATGGGACGACGACCATCCCCCGCGTGGGACGGGACCCGCTCGCGATGGGAGCGGCCAGGTCGTGGTCGGAGTAGACAACGGTAGCGTACGGCGTCAGAGCTTCCGGGGAGAGCCCGCACTCCTCGCGCAGGACGGCCGCGGCGCCGTCGGAGACGACGAGCGCGACGGGCGCGTGCGCCGCCTGGAGGGCCTCGAGGACCCGAAGGGCGATGGGGGCTCCGCTGGCGCCGGAGACCCCGACGACGATTGGTGGTTCTTCTCCCAAGGAGGCCCCGGAGTTAAAAGGCTCGAGGGACTCCGTTGATAAGACGGTTCGCGGGTGGGACGAAGTGGCGCATCGAGCGGCGATCGTGGGCGCCGGTCACACCCGGTTCGGTGTCTTGGACGACGGCCCCCGCGCTCTCCTCCGCCGCGCTGTGGACGGCGCATTTTCGAGCGTGGACAAGGGCGCCGAACGCGCCGCGGTCGGGGAGGCGTTCCTCGCAACGATTGGATTCGGGGGGTGGCAGATCGGTAACTCTTCGGCGGTGCTCGCCGAAGAGGCCGGGACCTTGGGGCCGCCGACTTCCCGGGTCGAGAACGCCTGCGCCTCCGGCGGATACGCGCTTCGGTCGGGAGTCCGCGCGGTGGAGCGGGGGGATGTCGACCTCGTCCTCGTGGCCGGCGTCGAGAAGATGACCGATGTGGCCAGCGCCCGGCGTCGCTACTGGCTCGGCGTCTCCGGCGATACCGAGTGGGAGCGCCTGGCCGGTCTTACGTTCGCCGGCGTCTATGGGCTCATCGCGTCCGAGTACGTCCACCGCTACCCCAACGCGCGCGAGGCGCTTGCGGAGGTCGCCTCGAAGAACCATGACAACGGCTCCCGGAACCCGAACGCACATTTCCAGAAGCGCGTGAGTCGCGAGGAGGTCCTACGGGCCCCCCGGGTCGCCGACCCCCTCGGATTGTACGACTGCTGTCCCGTCAGCGACGGAGCGGCGGCCCTCCTGCTCGCACCGGCGGACCAGGCCCATCGGTACACCGACACCCCCGTCTTTGTGGAGGGCCTAGGGGCCGGCTCGGACCGGCTGGCCGTGCAGGAACGGCCCGACCTGACGCGATTCGACGCGAGCCGCCGTGCCGCCGAGCGGGCGTTCCGTGACGCCGGGGTAGAACGCTCGCGAGTGAACTTCCTGGAGGTGCACGATTGCTTTACGATCGCCGAGCTCCTCGCGCTCGAGGACCTGGGGTTTGCCGAGCCGGGAGGGGCGGTCGACCTCACGCTCTCCGGCGCGACCCGGGCTTCCGGGCGCCTACCGGTGAACCCGGACGGGGGCCTCAAGTCGAAGGGGCATCCCATCGGCGCGACCGGGGTGAGCCAGGTCTACGAAATCTTCCTCCAGCTCCGGGCCGCCGCCAACGCCCGCCAGGTCCCAGGGGCCGAAGTAGCCCTCGCACACAACGTCGGGGGAGCGGGGGCGACGGCGGCGGTATCGATCTTTTCTCGGGGGTAGGATGGGCGCTGGGTTCGAGCACGGAGCGGTCTACGTACCCCGGCACTCGCTGGAGGGCCAGTCGGTCCCGTCCCCGGACGAGGACACGTTCACGATGGCGGTCGGCGCCGTCGAGGCCCTCGGGACGGGACCGCATCCCCCTCTCCCCTCGCGCATCCTCCTGGTCGGCGAATTTCCCCCGGTTGTCGACTGGGCGCTGCCCGCCTACTTGGGCCGACCGGTCGCCCTCGAGCGACACCCCGGCGACGCCGCCGGGCTGGCTTCCGCGGTGCGCGACGCCGTGGACGGGTCGGGAGAACCGACGACCCTCGTGATCGCGCTCGACCGTACCGGACCCCAGGGTGCGCAGGCCGTCGCATTGCGGTTCGGGCCCCACCCCGTTTCGCACGTTCCCGACTGGACCGCATCGCTCGGGTTCGAAGGCGCCGCCGCCGTCGCGCGCGCCGGTCTTGCGAAGATCGGGATCGGGACGGACGTGGCGACGAGCGGGTCTCCCCCACCCGCCGCCTGGGGGGCCGACCGGGTCGCAGCGTTCACTTCCGTCGGGCTTTCCCAAGTCTCTGAAGGAGCGTACGTCCCCCGCCCCCGGTACCTCGAGAACCTTCCCAGCCGGTGGCGCTTGGAGGCGGACCGGTGTGCCCAGTGCGAGAAGGTCACCTTCCCTCGCCGGGGGGTCTGCCGATACTGCGGTCGACCGGACCGGCTCTCCCCCGCGACGTTGCCTCGCGATGGGGCGCGGGTGGTCGCGGCCACCGTCATCGGAAAGGGCGGACAGCCGACCGAGTTCGACCCCCAGGTGGAAGCGCTCGGGGGGTACGGGGTCGTCCTGGCCGAGTTCGAGCCGGGCGTCCGTCTGACGCTCCAGGTCACCGACGCATCTCCCGCCGACGTTCGGATCGGCGATCGGGTCGGAACCCGGCTCCGTCGCCTCTACCCCATGGAAGGCGAATGGCGCTACGGCCGCAAGGCCGTCCCGCTGCCGGGCTAGACAGAGGGGCTACTCCGTCTTCGACTCGGCCTCGGATTTGGGCGCCACCCAGGGTGCGTCGAGCCAGTTCGCGTGCACTTTCCGAGAGAGGTCGTTGGCCGGCTCGGCCGGCGCGAACCGGTACTTCTCAGGGGGAGACTTGCCGGTCGTGAGGGCGAGGTGGCGCAGGTACCCCCGCCGGAAGACCGCCACGTCGACCGGCGTGCCGGGCGGGTAGGCCTCGAGCTCTTTCGCGAACTTGGGGAAGCTCACCTTGCTGCCGTTGAGGGCGACGATCTCGTCGCCCGGACTCAGCCCCCCCCGGTGGCCGGGGGTATCGAGGAGGACGTGGGTCAGCCGGACGAACCCTCCGGCGTCCTCGAACCGGATCCCAAGGTACCCGGGCTCCGGGGCGTCGTCGTCGGGGGCTTTCGGTCGGGGGCCGAACGTGAGGCCGGCGTACCGGGCGAAGGGCTCGACGTCGAGCTCCACGGTTCCCCGGACGTACCGGTCGAAGAACTCGCTCAGGTCGAGGCCGGTCGCGCGCTCCGCGACCGGTTGGAGCTCCCCCTCCTCGAGTCCGCGACCCGGCTTGCCGTACTCGGTCCACAGCCGGCGCACGACGGTCTCGAGGGAGGCGCGGGTCTCCGTCCGGTATCGGATCTCGAGGTCGAGACAGAGAGAGGCGAGGTACCCCTTCCCATAGTAGGAGGCGGACTGGTTGGGGGTCTCCTCGAACGGCTGGTAGTAATCGACCCAGGCGATTCGGGAGAGCTCCTCGAGCGAGAGCGAGTTCCGGCCGGGGGTAGCAAGCACGTTCTTCGCGATCTTGGCGGTCTCCTCCAGGTACTTGGTGGGGGAGAAGAGGCCGGCCCGTCGGAGGATGAGGTCGGCGAAGTAGTCGGTGGTTCCCTCCATCCACCAGAGCTGACCCGTGGGCACTTCCCGGGTGTAATCGAACGGCCCGAGCGTCTTCGGTCGGATCCGCTTGACATTCCAGAGGTGGAAGTACTCATGGCTCTGGAGCGCGAGGAAGCGCTGATACCTCTCGAGCGGCGCGAACGCATTGCGGATCACGACCGCCGAGTTGGAGGAAGCGTGCTCGAGCCCCCCGTCCGGGACGTCGTTGAGGTGGACGAAGAAGGTGTAGCTGTCGAGGGGCGACTCCCCGACCAATCGGATCGAAGCATCGACGATCTTACCGAGATCCTCTTCGAGGCGATGGGCCTCGTAGTTCCCTCCCTCCCCGCAGATCGAGATCCGGTGCGGGATCCCGTGGGGTCGGATCGTCAGGACGAGGGGGTGGCCGGCGTCGAGGGGACTGTCGACCAGCTCATCGTAGGTCTCGGCCCGGTAGGTGGGGGGCCGGGCGCTGACCTCCTCGAGCTCGGTCACGACCCGCCAGTCGGGGGGGAGGTGAAGCTCGACCTCAACGGGTTCCTGGAGGTGACCGTCCACGTACGGGAGCGAGAGGGCGGCGTTCAGGAACAGGTGGTCGGAGGTGAGGTCGAAGGCCTCGGTGACCATCTGGTGCCCGTACACCGTGTACTGTACCGTGAGAGCGTGGATCCCCGCGGTCGTGAGGCGCCACCGCTCGGAACCGACCCGCTGGACCGGTACCGACCCAGTACCGCCCGCGGCCCGTGCGCTCAGGTCACGGAACCCGCGAACGTAGTTCACGAGGTGGTACGACCCCGGCACCCACGACGGGAGTACCAGGTCGAGGCTCGGAGCATCGACGCCCTCCAGCTCGATCGAGAACCGAGCGCGATGCCCCTCGACGACCGTGGCGTCGACCCGATAGCGGATCCGCACGGAGATCCCGAACTACGCGAACCCGGGAAGGTCGCGGTCATGGCCGCCTTTGCGGGCGTACGGCTCCCCGGCGATCCCGAGGTGCACCGCGAGAGCGCGGAAGGTCGTGACCAGCTGGTTGATCGCCGTCGCCATCTCCTTCTGCTCGGCCCGGAGCTCTTGGATCTCTTGTCGGAGCATCCGAAGCTCGGCTTCCCAATGGTCCTCGCCCGATCCTGCGGTCACACGACTCGCCTCGAGCGTGGTACTCCTCGCCCCAGATTAGCTTCGCCGGCGGGGTGCCGGGGCTAGGTCCGGGTGCCGCTGGGGCCGAACGGAGAGTCGGAGGTCCCCTGCTCCACGAACTGGATCCACGTCTTCTCGCCCGGCGAGTAGTCGACCCGGTGGAGCTCGAGGATGAACGATTTCAGCAGTTCGGATGAGGCTGGCCGGATCGAAAAGGAGTAGACGTAGATGCCAAACCCCATGAAGTCCGTGACCCGCCGCACGACTTCGGCGAGGTGCTCGAGGGGCACCGTGACCCGGATCGAGGTCTCCCCGAGCAAGCTAGCGAACTCGTCTACGTCGAACGGCCGCTCCAGCGTGATGAGGGGGACGACGGCCGAGGGGGCGGGCGTGGAAGGGGGGAGAGTGGGCGCTGGGTGCGCCGGCGGTGCGGATGCGGCGTTGGACCCGCCGGGCGGCCCGCGCGGGGCCAGTTTGGGGTCCTTGGGGGGGTACTTGTCTAGAACCGGGGAGGCATCGCGACCGACGAAGCCCTTCCGCAACCGGGTGGCGCGGCGTTGAGTTTTGCGGGGGACAGTTCTCTTCTTGGCGACCATAGAGCCACCCGGTGAGGCGCCTCGGGCCATAAGTTGGCCGTCTCCGGGCACGCCCGAGGAGGAGGGGTGGCAGCCGACCGTCGGGGAGGCCCGACGCCCCACTTGGGCCGCATTATCTTGGGGTTTGTCGCGATTGCCACCGTGCGAATCTCCCTCACGGACGATGGGTTTTGTCGCCCCATCAACGACAATTGAATTAAGTAAGCCCGAGTGGGTGGGCCGTGCAAGGCAGGACCCGTTCAGGTCCGCCAAAATGAGGTAGAAGAATGCCCGCACGCGTGATGAAGGAGTTCCAGGCCCCGAGGGGCCTTCCCCGGAAGACGGCCTCGGTCTGCCCCGAATGCATCAAGGTCATTCCCGCGGTCGTCCGGGAGAAGGACGGCCGGGTCATCATGGAGAAGACCTGCCGTACCCATGGCTACTTCTGGGACATCATTTCGAACGACGTCGATTTCTATCTCCGGATGGAGGTCTACGCCCACGACGGGGTCGGTTACGAGAACCCCTACTACGACAAGTTCCGTGGCTGCCCGACCACGTGCGGAATGTGCAGCCATCACAAGTCCCACACGGGACTCGCCCTGATCGACCTGACGAACCGGTGCAATCTGAAGTGCCCGGTCTGCTTCGCGAACGCCAACGCGGCCGGCTACGT